>Ga0307414_10001405_pt1 | contig 12490 bp, 12 predicted proteins | sample DK1Ometagenome_FD_203804 | JGI IMG/M metagenome (GOLD analysis project Ga0307414, IMG submission 203804) | Maize rhizosphere microbial communities from greenhouse at UC Davis, California, United States - DK15-O-3 | ecosystem: Host-associated > Plants > Roots > Rhizosphere > Soil | place: USA...
GCCGTCACCGGGAAGGAAATAGATTTGAGCGAGCCATTTATCCGTCCCGATGTCGCCACCTTTCTCGACGCCGCCGCGCAGGCAGGAGCGCCGCCGCTCAACGAATTGCCGGTGCCGGTCGCGCGTGAAGCCTTCCGGAGCATGACCGCAGGGTTGGACATGCCACCCCTGCCGCTCGCCCGAGTCAGCGATCTGATGTGCCCCTCGCCTGCGGGCGGCATCCCCGTGCGCCTATACGACAGCAAGGCCACCCGCACCACAGGGCCGTTGATTCTGTTTTTCCACGGTGGCGGCTTTGTGTTTGGCGATCTGGACTCGCATGATTCCTTTTGCCGTTTTCTCTCCAACCGCTCCGAGCTCCCCGTTCTCGCCGTGGATTACCGGCTTGCCCCGGAGCACCCCTTTCCGGCCTTCGCCGAGGATGCCGAGCTGGTGGCTCGATGGGCGGCGACCCAGCCCGAGGCACTCGGTCTCTCGTTCAATGGCCTCATCACCTGCGGCGATAGCGCAGGGGGGCATCTTGCTATTCTCGTGGCTCAGCGCCTTGGTACGACGGCGGCAGAGCTGCCGGTGCTGGCCCAATGGGCTTTCTATCCGTTTCTGGGAGCGGGAAATGACTGGCCGTCAATGCGGGCGTTCGGAGAGGGCTATCTCCTGACACAAAATACGATGGACTGGTTTGACGCCCTCTGCGGCAAGCCCGAGGGGGATGCGCGCTATTGCCTGTTGCAGGGGCCGGTGCCCCGAACGCCCCTCGCGATCCAGACATCCGGCCTCGATCCCCTCCGTGATTCCGGGCTGACTTATTACGAGAAGGCGAAAGCGGCGGGCGCTCCCGTCGCCTGGATAGAAGCCGAAGGGATGATCCACGGCTATGTGAACATGCGCAAGGCACTGCCTTCGGCAGAGCAGGACATCGAAAGGCTCATCAGGGCCGGACTAAACCTTGCCGCCGCTGCGCAAAGCGTGACGGCCGAATAGCCGATGTGTTGACGGCTGCTGATACCTGTTCCCATGACGATGCCGGTGGGGCGACCGTTCAGCTGCTCAGGCACCTAAATGGCCCGTCGCTTGCCGCCTCCTGGAACATCGTCGTGGGAACGCTGTACCTGCGCAAGCGCAGTTGCTTTGGTGAGACGTTTAGAAAGGTTAAGACCGTGGCGACAGAATGTAGAGGCACGATCTATAACCTTCCCAAATTGTCAGCGAGCGACGCACTCCATCATCGCTCGCTTAGATCAGAAACGCACGCCAACCGTCGCCATGACATTGCGTGGTGCGCCGATGAAGCAGTCGCCACGCGCCAGGCAGGAGGCGAAATACTTGTTATTGAGGAGGTTGGTGGCGTTAAGAGCGACCCGCCAATTATTCCAGCTGATTTCTGCCAGCGCGTCGACAGTGGTGCGCGCAGGCGTGACGATCGACCAGATGGGGCTGGTTGAGACACTCTTGCCGTTATAGACGACGCCGCCGCCCAGGCGCAGTTGCGCCGCTCCGGCCATGCCAAAGGTCTTGGCTGACCATAGCGAGGCAGTATGGCGGGGCATGTAATCGAGGCTGGTGTTGGTTTCGGATTCCAGCTTGGAATAGCCATAATTGGCCAGCAGCTCGAAATTGCCGGGCAGGGTGTGGCTGGCCTCAAACTCGAAACCCTCGGTGTTGAGTTCGCCAGACTGGGCCGTCCCGCCAGCGGCGAGATAGAGCACGCGGTTTTGCTCTTTGATTTTGAAGACCGTTGCCGTGACCAGCGTGTTGAGATCCGGCTGCCACTTCACGCCCGCTTCAAACTGGGTGCCGGTCTGCGGGCGATAGGGCGCGCCGAAGGTGCCGTCGCCATTGTCGATGTTGCCAGCAACCGGCAGGAAGCTCTCAGTATAGCTGAAGAAGGGCGAGATCCCCGCACCGATTTCGCCGATGATACCGGCGCGGAAGGTGGTGGCGGTGTCTTCCTGACCCGAAGAGCCTGTCACGCGGTCGCGGCGGGCGCCCAGAACGACCGAGACGCGGTCATAGAAGCGGATCTGATCCTGGATATAGATGCCCAACTGCTTCTGCGATTCCGTGGTGAACGGGCCGGAGGGCTCGTAGGTCGCTAGCGCATCATAGTCGATGTCATAGAGATCGACGATCTCGGGGGTGGTAACAGCGCCACGCTTGGAGACCTTGTTCCAGCTATAGTCGAGGCCAACCAACAGCTTGTGCTCGATATTGCCGCCGGTATTGAAGTTGAATTGCAGATTGTTGTCGGTCGAGAAGACATTCATCCGCGCATCGCTGGCGTCTGCGAAGAGGCCGATGGTGCGGCCATAGGTGCCGAATGCTGCATAGGGCAGAAACGGGTCGGTCGGGTTGCTATAGCTGTCGGCATAGTGGGTTTTATATTCGAGATCGCTGTCGATATAGCGGGCCTTCAGGCTGAGCTTGATCGAGTCAGAGAAGCTGTGGGTGATGGACCCGCCGCCCTGCAAGGAGCGTCCGGCATAGCGGTCCCAGCCAGCCTTGCCGACGAATGTGTAGCGATCCAGCTTGCCAGAAGGATTGGCAGCGTTCGGCCGGAAGGTTCCAATCAGCGGCAGGAACTGGGAGGTCGAGCCAGTGTCGTCCTCCTGATAGAGGCCGGTCAGCACAATGTCCGTGTCCGGCGTGGGCTGCCAGCGAACCGAAGGCGCGAACATCACGCGATCATCGGGAACATGATCGATATAGGTGTCGGCCTCGCGGACGCGACCGACGGCGCGGATCGCCAGATTGTCAGCGAGCGCGATGTTGACATCACCGAGTGCTTCCTTGCGGTCATAGCTGCCGTAAACGAGGCTCAGTTCTCCGCCCGTCCGGAACTCGGGCGTCTTGGAGACGAGGTTGACGAGACCGCCGATCGAGCCCTGACCAAAGAGTACCGATGCTGGGCCGCGCACGATCTCCACACGGGAGAAGTTGTAGGGGTCCGCCGTGATGCTGGCATAATAGGAGAAGATGTCGCGCATACCGTCGCGGAACTGGAGCGCGTTTAGGCCGCGCACGGTGAAGCCGTCGACGCGCGTATCGCGGCCATAGGGGTTGGCAAGAACACCCGCGGCATATTTGACCGTATCGGAAATGTTGATCGCGCCCTGCGAGAGATATTGCTCGGCGGCGATGACCTTGATTGGCTGGGGCAGCTCGACAAGCGCCGTGTCAGTTTTCGTGCCCGCAGTGGCGGCGGTCACGATGATCACGTCGCTGGTGTCATCTGATGGCGCGCCTTGGTCTGCCCAGGCCGACTGACTGGCACAAAGCCCCACCAAGCCAGCCATCATGATCATTTTCGCCATCGTTCGCCCTTCACATTGCTGCATTTCGTGGGCAGCCCCTAGTGATTATGCGACTGACTATCAATAGCGTATTTGGTCGACTTGAACGATCCTTCAGTGCGCCAAACGGTTGGTGCACGCGATTATTCTGTTCCTATCGCGGGACCGAAGCCAGCATCACGCAGCTCCTTTTCATCGCGCTTGGCCTTGCGTTGACCGGCCTCTATATATTCGCGCTCGCGACTTTCTGGCTTGTCGGTGTTCGGGGCCACTGATGGCGTGGCCGGTTCCGGCCCGCCGCCTGGCATAGCCTGATCCTGTTCCGGCTTCTGTGCAGGGTCATGGTCTTCCATTTCTCTCTCCGTTTCTGCTCTTGAAACGGCGAGAGCATGACCCGGTTCCTTGCTGTCTCCGCCTCTGATCAAGCACCATGAGACAGCCCGGCCTTGATAAATTGCTGGGCGCGGAACGGACGGCCTCCAATCACATTGTCTTGGGAAGGTCTCGGGAGATGCATGTCATGGCGAGCAAGTCGGAAGGCGGTGCAGGTGGTTCGGCGCATTGGGCCAAGTTCCTGAGGGAGTTCGCCAAGGCGCCACTTGCCGTTGGGTCCCCCATCGCGACATCGACTGGAACGATCGAGCGCCAGCTTGAGAATGTCGACTGGGCGAGGACCCGCCTGTTCGTCGAATATGGTCCCGGCACGGGCGAGTTTACCCGCTATATTCTGCAGCGCCTCCCGCCCGACGCGAAGCTGATCGCCATCGAAAGCGAGGACGGGCTTGCCGACCATCTGCGCGAGACCATCGATGATCGCCGCCTTACCGTGCATACGGGCTCGGCGACGCAGGCTCGGGCTATTCTGGGGGAGGATGCGATCGGACGTGTGGACTATATTCTCTCCGGCCTTCCATTCTCCGCCTTGAAGTCGCCTGACAGGTTGAAAATCATGAATGACGCGGCGCGACTTCTGAAAGAGGATGGGGAGTTGCTCGCCTACCAAGTGCGGCGCACGATTGAGCCATCCCTCCGCACTGTGTTTGCACGCGTGAAAAGACGGCGGCGGTGGCTCAACATGCCACCCTATCATCTATACTGGTGCGCAGAGCCGAAGCGACCGCACTCTGCGAAAGATGGAGCGCGCTGATCCGGTGTCGCTCACGTCCACTTTCTTTGATCGCGATGTCGAAGTGGTCGCCAGAGATCTGATCGGGGCCGAACTGACCGTTGCGGGCGTCGGCGGCATCATCGTGGAGGTCGAAGCCTATGACGATCAGGACCCGGCCTCGCACAGCTATGTTGGCCCCACATTGCGCAACGCAGTGATGTTCGGCCCGCCCGGGCACGCCTATGTCTATCGGATTTACGGTCTCCACTGGTGCCTGAACGTCGTGACCGGACCGGTCGGGTCTGGGAGCGCCGTCCTCATTCGGGCATTGCAGCCGACCAAGGGGGTGGATGCCATGGTTACGCGACGCGGTGTAAGCGAACTTCGCACGCTTTGCGCAGGCCCCGGCCGTTTGACGCACGCCTTGGCGATCGATTCTTCCCACAATGGTGCGCCATTGTTCGAGGCGCCGTTCTCAATATCTGTCCAAGAAGTGAAGCCCGAGGTGGTCGCTGGACCACGGATCGGGATCAGCAAGGCGACCAATCTGCACCGCCGCTTTGCTGCGAAGGGCTCGGCCTACCTTAGTCGTCCTGTCAGTCTGCTTTGATCGGGACTGCTCGACGCCCCCCTGGACCCAGCCCTCGCCGTGGCGTCGTCCTACAAGTCAGTTGTTTGACTGAACCGACACTGGCTTGAAGCACGGCTCCATTATGGCGCGGCAGGATAAATGCGCACATTGATCGCTCGCCTCAACCCAGCGCGACATCAAGAAACATCATGGCAGCCAGGCCGATCATCAACGCGGTCATCCGGGGCGGACGGGAGCGTTCGTTTATCTCGGGGATGATCTCGGCGAGGACGATGTAGATCATCGCCCCTCCCGCACCGCCTAATGCCCACGGCAGCAGCATCTGGGCGCCCGCAACGGCGGCGGCGCCGGTGACGCCAGCAATAGGCTCCACCAGACCGGACGCGAGCCCGATCAGGAACGCAGATCTCGTCTTGTAGCCCAACGCCAATGCCGCGCCAGCGACCGCAAAACCTTCCGGAATATTCTGCAAGCCGATGCCGAGCGCCGTTGCCAGCCCGGCTGCAACATCGCCGCCCCCAAAACTCACGCCGACGGCCAATCCTTCAGGGAAATTATGAAGCGTGATTGCCGCGATGAACAGCCAGATCCGCCTGCTCTTTTCGCTGGCGAGAAGGGCGGGGTAGTGGTCCGCCACTTTGGGGAGGAGCCCCCTGATTACCCCGAGGGCGCAGGCCCCAAGCAGGATTGCCAGCACCACAACGATAGCAGCGCCCACATTGCTGGCGCCCGCCGCTTGCGCCTCGTCCAGCGCCGGAATGATGAGCGAGAAAAAGGATGCGGCGAGCATGACGCCCGCCGCAAAGGCTAATAATGTTTTTTGCTGCCCCTCGCTGGGCGCTCGCAACCCAAGAATGACGGCAGCGCCGAGGCCGGTGGCCAGCCCCGCGAAGAGGCTGGCGACGCTCCCCATCCAGAATGGGCTCAATGGCTAGCCTGCTCTCCTGCTGCACGCAGGGCCAGATATTTGTTCACGACGAGTGGAAGCGTTTCATCGAGGAATTGGATCATCGCCTCTTCCTCGCGCAATGTTTCCTCCAGCAGAGGGATTGCGTCCTGATAGCCTCCAGCCCGCGCCATCAGGATGAGAGCCTTGTAGCTGGCTTTCTCAAAGCTCTCGAACGCCGCATTTGCAAAGCTGTTCTTGAGGATCTCGTCCGATGCGAAGGTGTGGCCGAGCGCCGCCATCGAGCCGCTGATGCTCAGCGCCACATCCTTCAACGTGGAATTGCTCTCGCCAAGGGATTCCAGGATCGTTTCGAGCCGCTCCACCTGACGCTCGGTTTCGCCACGATGGCTGCGCAGACGCTGTTCGACCTCAGCATATTTTGCGAGATGCTCGATCTGCCGGTCCATGATCGAGAGTGCCTGATGCTCCATTGCATGGGCGTTTTTGAGCCCGGTCACAAATTCGTGGCGGAGCGCATCATCGGCGGCGGTTGTTTGAGTTGCCATGTCCATTCTCCCTCACAAGCCGCGCGGCGGAGAAGCCGCCTCGCCCATTGATTTGGCTTCGGTCATGTTCTGAGCGCCGCCCATGTCTTCATCTGTGGTTTTGCCAGCCCCGGGGCCAGCCCCAAGGTCAGCGCCTGTTACGGGATTGAGGTTCGGATCGGACTTGAGGCGGGCCATCATTGCCGCTGAGGTTTCCAGATCCGCGCTGGAAAGCTCTACACTCGCCTGTCCATCGCCGCCGTCCAGGGGCAGGTTGGCGGCGATATCGTCGATAAGTTCCCACTGCTCGCCCTCATTCCAGGGTCCGGTCGCATCACCTTCGCCTTGCGAGGCATTGACGTACATATTGGCATAGGGCTCCAGCCCCGGCAGCTTGCCCGGCGGGAAATTATCCTTGATGGAATAGAGCGCCTTTTCAAAACTCTTCTGGTGAGCAACTTCGCGCGTCATCAGGAAGCCGAGGGCGTCCTTGATACCGGGATCGTCCGTGATGTTGATCAGGCGCTCGTACACGATCTTGGCGCGGCTTTCGGCAGCGATGTTCGAGCGCAAATCACAGGTGGGGTCGCCACGGCTGTCGACATAAGCCGCGGTCCACGGAACGCCTGAGCTGTTCGTCAACGCGGGGCCGCCGCCGTAGAGGATGGACTGGGTATGGCTGTTGCCGCCCGCATTGAGCGACATGTAAAGCTCTGCCTCGGTCATCGCGGCCTCGCTGATCGCGGCCTTGGCGCCCTTGTTCAGCATCGCCACGATCGAGCCGATGACTTCAAGGTGGCTCAGCTCCTCGGTCGCGATGTCCAGCAGCATATCTTTGCGGCCCGGATCATCCTCTGCGAGGCCTTGGGTGAAATAGCGCATCGCTGCGGCAAGTTCGCCATCTGGTCCGCCAAACTGCTCAAGAAGCATTGAGGCGAGCGCCGGGTTCGGTTCGGAGACGCGCACGGTATATTGCAATCGCTTGTTGTGAACGAACATCCTTCATTCTCCTTGGCTCAGTCGATTTTTGATGAGGATTGGTTTGGACAATGCCGGGCGCGACAGGTGCAGATCATGGCACCACATCGGCGTGCCGCTCCCCCAGACCGCCAGTCTCGGACGACGTCGCTGCGATGCTGCGCGGGTCCCCGGCCTCAATGAAAGACCATAGATCCGAAACGCCGAACGCCATCGCCGCGCAGAGGATCACGACACCGCGCCATCGCTGAAACGTCCATGCGAAGTGGCCTGTTTTCATCTGCTTGCCTTGTCATTGCCCATGACAGCACAAGTCGTTCACGGCGCAGCTGTTCCGCAAATGGGGCGTGTGGCTAACCTGGTTTAAGCCCTGATCGGTAGGGCGATTGGGACGTGCAAGATCAGCGCGATTGCCTGCGTCGCGCATAGCTGCTGGGGCACTCAACTATGGTGAGTTCGCAGAACGATAGAAGGCGATTGGCGGAAGGAACCTTGCTGACAAGATCTGGTTTAACGCCTAGAATCTGCAACCCGTAAGCGGGAGAGAGGGTAGGGAGTTTTGGCTGAGGATGGCCTCCATTTCTGGCTTTACGCGAGCCGCTTCAATGCTGGGCAGACGGCGCACGACATCGGCATGATTGACGAGATCGTGGCCCAATCGAAATCTAGAAACCGCGCCTGCTCCGTGACTGGGGCTTTGATTTTCACCGGTGGCCATTTCGCGCAATATATTGAAGGACCTTCGGAAGGCCTCCAGCCCATCAAACAGAGCATATTATCCGACAGCAGGCATTCCGATGCTCGCACAGTTGGGGAGGGAATGGTGCGTGCGCGTCGCTTTGGAGACTGGGCGATGGCCTATAACGGGCAGTTCCCAGCGTTCGACAAGCTGGTCAGCCGCGCCTATGCGAGCAAGGGCTCAGCGGGCGAAATCCTTCTCATGGAAATGCTGCGGAGATTCTCCCTTACCCTTTAGATGGCAGATGCCACTGGCCTGGCGCCCCCTCCTAATGAGCGGCAGCAGGATTTGAGCGCTTGAGCAGTGGCTCGAGCAACGCGATCAACGCATCCATCTTCAATGGCTTGTCCATTCTGGGCGAAGTCGAAAATTGCTCGGGAAGCGCCCAGGCATCGTAACCTGTGGCGAAGGCGAAGGGTATGCCCCGGTCCTGCAATGAGTGCGCGACGGGAAACACCATCTCGCCCCGCAGATTGACATCCAGCACCGCGCCATCGATCGGCGGCGCAGCGTCGATGAGAACCAGCGCTTCCCGCACGCTCGGCACGGGGCCCAGAACCTCCGCGCCAGCATCTGCCAACATGCGTGAGAGGTCGTCGGCGAGCAGATACTCGTCTTCGACCACCAATATCCGGCGTCCTTTGAGAATATCGTCAGTCACGTTTAGCCTCCAGTTCATCTGGCTCGATGGGTAGGGCCATCTCGATCGTGCAATGGACCCCATCAGCCTCAATTGCGTAAGTCGTGGATGCGCCCAACTGATAAGGCAGAGCCTTCTCGATAAGTTCCCGGCCATAGCCGTTGCCATGCGCGCTGGCGGTCGCGTCAAGGCCGGGTACGCCGCTTTCTCGCCAGTCGACGCACAGTAAATCTGCGTCGTCGCTCGATTTTTTCAAGTCCCAGCGCACATGCAGTTGCGGCCCGGGGCGCGAAAGCGCACCGTGTTTCACGGCATTGGTCGCAAGCTCATGAATGGCCAAAGCGAAGGTTTGAACGATCGAGGATCGCAGCTGCACATTGGCCGGACCCTCGAGGAAAACCTGATCTTGCTCGGGGTCATCCAGCCGAACATGCGCCGATAATTCTTCTCTCAGCAGCGCATCGAAGGATACCCGCAAAGCGCCTTCGCGACGGGACAAGAGCGATTGAACCCGCGCCAGCGCCGCCATGCGATCATCGAAGCATTCCCGGAATTCTTCGAGCGTCTTGGAGCCATTGAGCGTGCGCGTGGCGATGGACCGCACGATCGCCATCAGGTTGCGCGTGCGGTGCTGCAACTCGGAGACGAGGACGGATTGCTGCTGCTGCAATTGCCAGATGTCATCGAGGTCGGTCGAGGTGCCGAGCCATTCGATGATCGTCCCATCCTTGCGGCGAACCGGAAGGGCGCGGGTGCGGAAGTGGCGATGGCGGCCTTCGCTTGCACATAGGATGCGGCCTTCAAAATCGAGCTGGCCCTGTTCATCAGCCCGGCCCCAGCTTTCGCGCGCCATTGCCCGATCGTCGGGATGCACCATCTCCAGCCAGCCCATGCCGAGGCTTGCCTGCTCGTCCTGCCCCGTGAAGGCCGTCCATTGCGGGCTGCACCAGGTCCAGTTGCCCGCGCCGATCGCGCGCCACACAAGTTGGGGCATACCCTCGATCAATGTGCGGAAGCGCAATTCGGTCTGCTGCACCGCTTCCATCGCGGTGCGCCGCTCATGCACGTCGGTGCCGGCTGCAAACCAGTTGACGATGTTGCCGCGGTCATCGCGCATCGGATCGACACGCACGAGCGTCCAGCGATAGTCACCGTCTACATTCTGAAGTCGCACTTCCTCCTGAAGGGAGGCGCCGGTGGACACAGCCTCCGCCCAGGCCGTGGCGCATAACGTCCGATCCAGCGGGTGGATGGCGCGCATCCATCGTTCCGCCATCGGCTCGGAAGGTTCGTGTCCGGTGTAATCGAACCATCGCCAGTTAAACCAATCGGCCTGGCCGTCTCCATCCATCCGCCAGAGGAGGTCAGGCACAAGGTCGGTAATGGCGCGGAGGGACTGTTCGGTGGTGCGCAGCGCAGCGTTGGCTTCCTGCCACTGGCGCGTACTTTCAGCGACCTTGGCATCCAGCTCCTGATTGGCGAGCTGGAGGCTGCCATTGGCGACCTCAAGTTCTTCAGTCAAAACCTGAAGTTCCTCAAAGGCAACGCGCAACTCCTCCTCGGTCTGGCTATGCCGTTCAGCGGAGTTTTGCTGTTGCGTGAGCTTGTCCGAGGGCTGAACCTGTATCGCCTGCAGCTCTTGCGCCAACAGGGTCAGACGGTGGCGGAGGCGATCGCGGTCTTCCACCAATCTGCTATTTTCTTCCAGTGCAGATTCAAGCGCAGTTCTAAGCTGCTCCATCTCATCGAGCATACCGGATTCATTCTTGCTGTTGGGACAAGTTTCTTTCTTGTTCACAAACTTTCGCCTGGTTGAATATCGATAACGCCCCAGAATGGGAATCGGTGCAACCAGAATGAAGTAGGATAATGTTAATATGCATCCTTGGGGGCATCTGTTCGTTATTTCGCGAGAAGGGATTTTCCATGCCTCGTCGTGACATTATCGTTATCGGTTCTTCGGCTGGTGGGGTCCAGGCTTTGCAAAGGCTGTGCTCGGCCTTCCCTGAAAATCTTGAAGCGGCAGTGTTCGTGGCGCAGCATCTCTCCCCAACTGCGCGGAGCGTGCTCCCCCAATTGCTCAGCAAGGCGGGTCCGTTGAAGGCGCTGACGCCCGTGGACGGGCAAGAGATCGAGCCCGGGCATGTCTATGTCGCGGCGCCTGATCTTCACATGCTGCTGCGGCCGGGGCGTATCCTCATGCGACGCGGCCCAAATGAGAACCGCACGCGACCGGCAGTCAATGCGCTCTTTCGCTCCGCCGCCGTCCATTATGGCGGGCGCGTGATCGGCGTGGTGCTCACGGGTCTGCTGGATGACGGGACGGACGGGCTCATCGCCATCAAGGCTGCAGGCGGGCTCTCCGTAGTCCAAAATCCTGACGACGCCGAGTGGCCTTCCATGCCGCGTAACGCCATCAAACGCGATCATGTCGACCACACCGCCCCACTGAGCGACATGAGCGCATTATTGGCGCGTCTGGCAGTGGAGCCTGCGGGCCTCAGCATGCCCGTGCCGGAGGAATATCTCATCGAAGATCGCATTGCTGCACAGGAGTTTGCCGTGGCAGAACCAGACGTCATCACGCCGGGGCATCCGAGCCATATATCCTGTCCGGATTGCGGCGGCGTCCTCAACCTGATCGAGGCTGGCGACGAGCAGCGCTTTCGCTGTCAGGTGGGTCATGCATTCACGCCGCTCGGCCTGGCTACCGCGCAAAGCGATGAATTGGAGCGCGCACTCGGCATAGCCGTGCGCACGCATCGCGACCGGATGAAATTATTCGACCAGATGAAGGATAGTGCCGAGGCGCGGGGTCTCAGTCATGCTGTGCAGCGCTGGAACAATGCTACGGCGGAATCACGGCAGATGATCGACGTGCTCGAGACCGCAATGGATAGTTTGCGCAAGTCCGTGCCCGACGCCGAGGGCTGATCAGTCAGGGTGGTTCGGCGCGCCTTTTGGGTCAGGCTGCGAGCGCCCGACCCGCGATTGCGTTCGCGCGATGATCAGCTTTGACGTTTCGATCCGACGGCAAAGATCCGGAAAGGCCAAGGCAGCCCATTCAATCAGTTCGGCACTGGTTCGAGCAGGGACATTTCTTACCATCGCCCGACTATAGTTCAGCTAGCTTAACAGCCGGTTAGCTGAACATTCCGGACGCGTTCAGGCAGCATTCTCCGGTGCAAGAATCGCGACCTGAGCAATGTCGTGAACGATCCCGACGAGCAGCTGCGGCGCTTCATCGGGGAAGAATTGCATGCATAGCTGTACCGGTCGAGAACCGCCCCCGGTCGCATGCATTCGGGTTTCGAAAACGATTTCCTGCTGCTGTCTGCTCAACAAGGGCGCGATCAAAGCGCGCACATCTTCTGCGTCGATGCCAGGAAGCAGATCTGAGAAGCTCAACTGCTCCAGTTCGGTCTCGGAGAAGCCAAGCTTGCGCCGCGCCCCTTCATTGCTCAGCAATATCCGCAATGTGCCCGGCTCGATAAAGAAAATCTCGTTGAGGGCCTGCCCCAAAATGCGACCGAGATAACGGGCGTAGTTTTCCTTTGTCTGCTCCTGCGTGATGTCCTGAAAAACGAGGACCAGGCCGTGATTGCGGTCGTCCTCATCAAGGAGGCCAGAGATGCGGATGCGGCAAACGATCCGTCGTCCTCTGCGATCGACACCCTCAAGGTTTTTTTCGCGCTGCTGATATCCGCCT
>Ga0307414_10001406_pt1 | contig 12488 bp, 10 predicted proteins | sample DK1Ometagenome_FD_203804 | JGI IMG/M metagenome (GOLD analysis project Ga0307414, IMG submission 203804) | Maize rhizosphere microbial communities from greenhouse at UC Davis, California, United States - DK15-O-3 | ecosystem: Host-associated > Plants > Roots > Rhizosphere > Soil | place: USA...
GATGGCGGTGCCGAGCCCGCGCACCATCCACACCGGCGCGGTCAGCTCGGGATAGCGCGACAGATAGAAGATATTCTCGATCACCGAGAAACCGGCGCCGATGGCGAAACCGGAAATAACCGCGTCGAGCTTGTACCCAATCCGGTTGCCCGCGAACAACAGGACGATCGCAACGCCCTTCAGCGCCTCCTCGATCCACGGCGCGACCATGCGACTGTAGAAGGAGAAGCCCATCGGCAGCGCGTCGAGCATTTGCCCGCTGATCGGCCATGCCGCGAGGGCCGCGATGCCGCCGAGGATCAGCAGGCCCAGCATCTCCCACACGCTCATCAGCTTGAAGATGTCGAGCCAGACGAACAGCGCCGCCATCAGCAGGACCGGCACCAGCGCCAGCGACCAGTCGATCACTTCAGCGATGTTCATGCGCTACGCCTTACATGATTTTGAGGGATGCTAGCCACTCCGTCTGGCCGTCGATGTCCTTGTCGCCGAACCCGCGCGCGACGCCGACCGAAAACACCATCGGCAGGCGGAGCGCGACGGTGAAGGCCAGGTCGACCTGCGCACCGACATTCTGCACGCGATAGCTTCGCCCATTGGGCGCGCCGAAGAACATGGTCCCGCCGAACAGCGCGGGCCGCGCATAGCTTAAATAGAAAGCAGGCGTTCCGACTTCGGCGAAACGTAGCGGCGGCAAATTCAGCTCGCCGGTGATCTTGGCGAACTTCCGCGCGGCGATCTGGTCGATCTCAAAACCAGGGAAGCTTTCCAGCTCGCGGTACCGTTTCTCCGGCCGGTTATCGACATAATTGTTGCGGAAGCTGCCGAAATAATAAGCGCCGAGCGGGCTTTCCTCCCTGCCGCCGGCAAGCCCCGCCTGCGCATAGACCCAGGCCGAGCTGTTGCGGAGCGGCAGCGGCACGCCATAATCGACCCCGCCCATGATGTGAGGGTAGCTGTCACCCAGCGCATGATCGACCCCGCCGACGATCCGCCAGGCGATGCCTTTTTCATGGTCGACGCTGCCCAGCGACTTGCGGGTATCGGTATATTTGACCCCCGCTTCGGCCGACAGGATGTTCTTCGGGCTCGCGACATTCTGCGCGGAGGGCAGCTGCTCCAGCCCGAAATAACCGGCCACGCTCCCGAACAGGTCAAGCTGGCGCGGCGGGTCGTAGATCACCGTCTTGTTGTAGCTGAAGCTGACGCTATCGCCCTTGCGGCTGCGCAGCACCGGCCCGGCGAGGTCGTAGATGTCGGCGTCGTTGTGCCAGTAGCGCAGCTTCCAGTTCAGCGTCTGATATTCGATGTCAGCGTGGAGCCGCTCCTTGCCGCGCATATGGCCCCAGGGAGACACGCTGATCGTCGCGCTCAGCTGCTTGAACTGCATCGGGTCTTCGAAGTGGAAATAATATCCCGGCGCGACCTTCTGCTTGTAGCCCTCGATCACCGGATAGGCTGCGGCCAGCTTCATCCGCGCGCCCGGATGATACATGCCGCGCCCCGTGATCTTGGAATCGAGGTCGACCTTGGCTGGCGATCCCACGCCCCATTGCTTCAACTCGGGATGCGCCTTGACGACCTGAGTGCCGAGGAAATCGACCGTGCCCAGGTCGTTCTTCACCTCGGGCCGGATCAGCGACGGGGTCAGGCCCCCGCCGGCATATTCATAGACCAGCAGCTGGCCGTCGGGCCGGAGCATCGGCCGGAAAAAGCCGGTCGAGGCGTTGGAGACCGCATCATATTTCTTCGACGCGATGTCGAAGCGGAAGACGTTCGACACGCCGGTGTAATAGCTGGTTCCGTACAGCGCCTTTCCGTCCGGCGAGAAGGTGAAGCCTTCCGGCGTCGACGGCGGCAGGTCGAGCCGCGCTATCTCCTCCGGCCCGGCGAGCTCCTCGAACGACTTCATTGACCAGACGCGCACCGACTGCGTCCCGTCGATCTCGCCGAAGCTGGCGGAAATCATCGATCCGTCGGGCGAGATGTCGAGGTCGAACGGGATCTGCCCATAGTCGAAGCTGTGGACCTGGTTGAAGCCCGCATAGGGCAGCGGCACTCGGACGATCGTCGCATAGCCGTTCTGGTGGCGGATGCCCCAGATCGACTTGTCGCGCGGGTTGACGACCATGTCGCCAATCCGCGCGTCCTTCAGCAGCATCCGCTTCCTGCCCGTATCGACATCGATCTCGACGAGGTCGCGGAAGGCGTAATTGTCCTCGGTGTAATAGGCCTTGCGAGAGTCGGGATCGAAGGCGACGCTCGTCACCTTGTAGAGCATCATCCCCTTGATTTCGGACAGCTTGCGAAGCTTTCCGGTGGCAAGGTCCATGGTCCCGATGAAGCCGATCTCGCCCGGATAGCGGAAGGCGGCGACCAAGCGGTTGGTCTTGTCGTCGACAAAGCCGCGCGAGATGGAACCGAGGCCCTTGGGGCTGAGATGGGTGACTTCGGTCAACGGGTAGGCCGACAGGCGCGCGAGGTTGGCCCGCTGGAAGTTCCCCTCCCACGCAAGCCACTCGCTCCAGGCATCGTCGAGCTTCTTGCCGAACACCTGGCGGAACTGGGCGGCGTAGAAGCCCTTGCTCCCCTCGTCGCGGCGCAGCCACTGCACGACCTTGTCCGGCCCCGCGGTCAGGGCCAGCCAGGAAATGAAGCGGGTGCCGTACAGATATCCGTTGACCCCGACCTGGAAATCGACCGCGGTGCCTTCGCTTTCCAAGCCAAGCGGCGAATATAGCTTGTCGCCGTCGCGGACCTTGGCGCGGAACACCATCTCGTCATATCCGCCCTGCCCGCGTCCCAGGCCGCCGGCCATCCACGTTTCGAAGAAGACCGCCGAGCCTTCCAGGTACCAGCGCGGGACATTGTTCCGCGGCGTCGCGAGGAAGTTATAAAGGATCGATTCCGGATGCTCCTGGATCGGCATTGGCTTGCCATGAAGGAACCGCCGCCAGAAGGCGTCGCGCCTGTTCCACACGTCCATGGTCGCGACATGCGCAAGCTCATGGTTGGTCATGGTGAAGAAGCGCTCGCCCGGAGTGAAAGTCTCCATCGTTTGGCTCAGCGGGGCGACGTCGAGCAGCACGGCATTGTTTGGGCTCGAGCGCGCCCCGGCGTTGCCGTAGTCGCCGAAATCCTTGAGCAGCACCGTCGTCCGGTCCCACGGAGTCCAGTTGAACTTGCGCTTGTGGAAATCGAGCGCGTTCTCGAACGCGCGGCCGATGTAGGGCGTCAGATAGGTCTGGACCGGGTCGAAGTAGAGCAGCGTGAAATCGCGGGTCTCGAGCGTCGAGAGCGGAATCGCGCCGGCGTTGGGCGGGACATGTTCGGGTTCCTTGACCGGCTTTTCGCCCGGTGGTTCGGCCGGCGGTGCGTCAGGCTCGGCGACCGGTTCCTCGACCGTCGTCGTGTCCGGCTGCGGCGGGGGCGGGTCGGCCTGTTCCTGGGCAAAAGCCCCGGAGGCCGAACCCGCCAGCAGCGCCGCGAGCACGCCCGCCACGGCCGGGCGCTGCCGGTACCTTTGACTCATCCGACCCCCACGGCCGCCACAGCGGCAAACAGGCTAGTTCGCCTGGCTGATCGCCCTCGCCAGGCTTCCACTCTGGAGCGCCGACGCGAACGACGCGTTGTTCGCCAGCGAATGGAATGCGGAATTCTGGCTCAGCGCGGCCAATGCGGCCGAATTGCGCGAGAAGGCCGCAAGGGCGGCGGGATTGTCCGCCAGCGCGGCGAACGCAGCCGGATTCGCCAGCATGGCGCCGAATGCCGCCTTGTTGGCGCTCAACGCCGCAAGGTTGCCGGCGCTAAGCCTGGACGACAGGCTCGCCGCCGCGGCCGCCGAGTTGAAGGCCTGCGCCGCCGATACCGCATTGGCCAGCCTCGATCCCTGCGCCAGGGAGGCGAACGCCGCCTGGTTCTGGGCCATGGCGTCGATCGCCTTTGCGGTGCCGGAAAAGGCCACGCTGTTGGAAGTCAGGTTGGCGATCGCCCTCGCATTTTGCGTCAGCGCGGCGAAGGCCGCCGGATTGGCGAGCGCCGACATTGCCCTGGCATCCTTCGCCAGCTCGGCGAACGCCCTGGCATTGGCCGACATGGCCGCATTCGTGCCGCTAAGCGCCGCCGCCTTGAAGGCCGCGCTGTCCTTCGCCAGCGCCGCGAAAGCGCCAGGGTTCATCGCCATGGCGTTCAGCGCGATCTGATGCTTCGACAGGGCCGAAAATTCCGCGGAATGACCCGCCAGCGCCGAGAACAGCCGCGAATCCTTCGCCAGGTTGGCAAAGGCCGCCGAGTGCCCGGTCAGCGCAGCAAGCGAAGCGCTGTTGATCGCCCGCGAATTGCCAAAGCTGGCCGACATTTCCGCGGCGGCACGAGCGGCCATCGCCAATTGCGCCGGGCTCTGCGCCAGCGAGGCGAAGGCGGCCTCGTTCCGGGCCATGGCCTCGATCGCCTTGGCCGTTCCGGCGAATGCGATGCTGTTGGAGCTTAGCCCCGCGATCGCCTTGGCATTTTGCGTCAGCGCGGCGAAGGCGGCCGGATTGGCGAGCGCCGACATTGCCCTCGCGTCCTTGGCCAGTTCGGCAAAGGCCCTCGCGTTGGCCGACATGGCCGCGTTCGTTCCAGCGAGCGCAGCAGCCTTGAACGATGCGCTATCCTTGGCCAGCGCGGCAAAGGCAGCCGGGTTCATCGCCATGGCGTTCAGCGCGATCTGATGCCGCGACAAGGCGGCGAACTCCGCCGAATGGTTCGCCAGGCCGGCAAGGAGCCGCGAATCCTTCGCCAGGTTCGCAAAGGCCGCCGAATTGTCGGCCATTGCCGCGAGAGCCGCATCCTGCCTCGCCCTCGACTGTGAAATCAGCGCAGCCGACTGTGCCAGGCTCCGGAACGCTGCCCGGTCCTTCGCCAGTTCGGCAAATGCTTTCGGATCGGCGGCGATTGCCGCCATTGCCGCCCGATTCTGCGCCAGCGCCGCGAAGCCCGGATCGCCGGCAAGCGCCCGGAAGTTTGGATCGCGGACCATCACCTCGAACGCGTCGGTCTGCATAAGCTGCGCAACGGACGTGTCGCCAAGCGTCACATCCTTGGCGCCGACCTGGCTCGAAATATAGCGATCCGCCGGCCCAACGGTGCCCGCGGTCGGGCCGAGCGGCGGATAGACCCGCCCCAGCCCGTAAGCGCCTGCCGCAATGGCCAGGACGGCCGCTCCGGTTACCAGATATTTGCGATTGGAACGCTCACTATCGTTCACGATGCTAGTCATGGCACGCCCCCGATTGCAGTGCGATGGAGCGCGGGCTGGTAAATGATTAATTAACCACCGTCAATGCGACTTATGCTAAGCCTTTGTTTTTGCTTAGGTTTATTTTTTAACGTTCGCCGGCATCACTCCGGCCGTTGGCTCGATCCGACGGTCGACTCGGTCGAATATGCCTCTCAATGGTCCGTGTGGCCGTCCAGCTCGTCGCCAACCAGTTTCACCACATGGATGACGTTGGTCGATCCGCTCGTCTTGAACGGCACGCCGGCCATGATGACGACGCGGTCGCCGGCCCCCGCGAGGTGATGGCGGAGCACCATCCGCTTTGCCTTGCCGACCATTTCCTCGAAGCTGGAGACGTCCCGCGAGTGGACCGCATGGACGCCCCATTGCAGCCCCAGTCGCCGCGCGACGGCGAGGCTCGCGGTCATCGCCATGGTCGGAACCGGCGCGCGTTCGCGGGCGATCCGCCGCGCGGTCGAGCCCGACGAGGTGTAGCAGGCCATCGCGCTCGCGGAGAGGATGCGAACGATCTGCGCCGCGCTTTCCGAAAGGGCGTCGGCGGTCGTGGCTTCGGCCGGAGTCTCGGTGAAATGTATGCGGGCCGAATAGACCGGGTCCGCCTCGACGCTCCGGCCAATCTTGTCCATCATTTGGACCGCCTCGACCGGATAGTTGCCGGCGGCGCTTTCGGCGGACAGCATGACAGCGTCCGCGCCTTCGTAAATGGCGTTGGCGACATCGCTGACCTCGGCCCGCGTCGGCGTCGGCGATACGATCATCGATTCCAGCATCTGGGTGGCGACGACCACCGGCTTTCCGGCCTGGCGAGCGGCGGCGACGATCCTGTTCTGCGCAGGGGGAACGCCCTCGGGCGGAAGCTCCACGCCCAGATCGCCGCGCGCCACCATTACCGCGTCGACCAGGCTCAATATCTCGTCGAGGCGCTCCATCGCCTGCGGTTTCTCGATCTTCGCGAGCAGTCCGGCCTTGCCGGCGACCAGCTCGCGCGCTTCCGCCACGTCCTGGGGACGTTGGACGAACGAGAGGGCGACATAGTCCGCCCCCTGATCGAGCGCGAAGGCAAGGTCGCTGCGATCCTTCTCCGTCAGCGCCGGGATCGGCACGACCACGTCGGGGACGTTGACGCCCTTATGATCCGACACCTTGCCGCCAACCATCACCTCGGCCTCGATCCGTTCAGGCGTCACGGAGAGCGCCTTCAGCCTGATCTTGCCATCGTCGATCAGCAGGCGGTCCCCCTCCTTCAACGTCACGAACAATTCGGGATGGGGGAGCTCGACCCGGCTCGAATCCCCTTTCGCGCCGTTGTTATCCAGAACAAATCGATCGCCGGTTGCGAGCATCGCCGATCCGCCCTTGAACCGCCCCACGCGGAGCTTCGGACCCTGGAGGTCGAAGACGATCGTCGTCGGCCGGTGCAGGCTCTTCTCCAGCTCGCGGATTGCCGCCACCAGCGCGACCTTGTCGGCCTGCTCCCCGTGGCTCATGTTGATGCGGAAGGCGTCGGCGCCCGCCTCCATCAGCGCCCGGATCATCTCGGGCGTCGAGGAGGCCGGCCCCAGCGTGGCCAGGATCTTCACCTTGCGGGCGCGCGGTTTCAGCATGCGCCTCGCCATAGCGGCTGTGGCGGGCCGTTCAACCGGCTTGAGGCAATCGGTGGCCTCGCTTAGGGAACCGCCTCGAGATTCAATTCCCAAAGAGATTCGAAAGGGCGGGACCAAATGAGCGAAGGCAATGTCGCGGCGGACCAGCTGCGGCTGTTCATCGAGCGTATCGAGCGGCTTGAGGAGGAGAAGAAGGGCATCGCCGACGACGTCAAGGACGTCTACGCCGAGGCCAAGGCCAACGGCTACGACACCAAGACGATGCGCGCGATCGTCCGGCTGAGGAAAATGGAAAAGCATACGCGCGACGAAATGGACGCGCTGCTCGAAACCTATCGCAACGCCCTCGGCCTCGCGTAAGGAATAGCGATGGCGGGACATTCCAAATTCAAGAACATCATGCATCGCAAGGGCGCTCAGGATAAGAAGCGCTCTGCGATGTTCTCCAAATTGAGCCGCGAAATCACCGTCGCGGCGAAGATGGGCCTGCCCGATCCGGACATGAACGCACGGCTTCGCGCAGCCGTGCTCGCCGCCAAGGCGCAGTCGATGCCCAAGGACAATATCCAGCGGTCGATCGACAAGGCGTCCGCCAGCGACGCCGAAAATTACGAGGAGGTCCGCTACGAAGGCTTCGGCCCCGGCGGCGTGTCGCTGATCGTCGAGGCGCTGACCGACAACCGCAACCGCACCGCGACCAACGTCCGCACCGCATTCTCCAAGAACGGCGGCAACCTCGGCGCGTCGGGCTCGGTCAGCCATGGCTTCGACCGGATGGGGCTAATCGAATATTCCGCCGCCGCGGGCGATGCGGACAAGGTGCTTGAAGCCGCGATCGAGGCCGGCGCCGACGACGTCGAAAGCGACGAAGAGGGCCATGAAATCTGGACCTCGATGGACTCGCTCCACGAAGTCGCCAAGGCGCTCGAAGGCGCGCTGGGCGAAGCGGAATCGGTCAAGCTCGCCTGGAAACCGCAAACGCCCGTCGACGTCACCGGCGACGATGTCGCCACGCTGATGAAGCTGATCGATGCCCTGGAGGAGGACGATGACGTCCAGACCGTCTCGGGCAATTACGAGATCAGCGACGAGGAACTGGAGAAGCTCGCCTGACCGACGCGGGGGAAGCGAACGACATCCGCCTGCATCCAAGCTGGCTGGAGGCCCTGCGCGGCGAGTTCGCCAGCCCCTATATGGCCGAGCTGAAGCGCTTCCTGGCCGCCGAACGCGAAGCCGGGCAGCGCGTCTTCCCCAAGGGCGCCGAATGGTTCCGCGCCCTCGACCTCACCCCGCTCGACAAGGTGCGGGTCGTGATCCTCGGGCAGGACCCCTATCACGGTCTCGAGCAGGCCCACGGCCTATGCTTCTCGGTAAAGCCCGGCGTCCGGCCGCCGCCCAGCCTCGTCAATATCTACAAGGAACTGCAAAGCGACCTCGGCATCGCGCCCGCGCCGCACGGCTTCCTCGAACATTGGGCCAGGCAGGGCGTGCTGCTCCTCAACAGCGTCCTCACCGTCCGCCAGGGCGCGGCGGCCTCGCACCAGGGACGCGGATGGGAGCAGTTCACCGACGCCATCATCCGCCTCGTCAACGCCCGCCGCGACCCGGTCGTCTTCATGCTGTGGGGCAGCTATGCGCAGAAGAAGGCGGCGTTCGTCGACGGTTCGAGGCATCTTGTGCTCAAGGCGCCGCATCCGTCGCCGCTGTCGGCGCACAACGGCTTCTTCGGCTGCCGCCATTTCTCCAGGGCCAATGAGTTCCTCGAAAGCCACGGCCAGCAGCCGATCGATTGGGCGCTCCCGGCCGAGGCCGGCGCGGACGCATGATCATCCTCGGCCTCGACCCGGGACTCGGCACGACCGGCTGGGGCCTGCTCCGGGCCGAGGGCAACCGCCTGTCCCACCTCGCCAACGGGCAAATCAAGACGAACCCGGCCGAGGCCCTGCCCAAACGCCTGTCCCACCTCGCCTCGCAACTCGAAGCCCTGCTCGCCGATCATTCGCCCGATGCCGCCGCGGTGGAAGAAGTGTTCGTCAACAAGAACCCTCAATCGACGCTGAAACTCGGCCAGGCGCGCGGCGTGACGCTGATGCTCGCGGCCCGCGCCGGGATCGAGGTCGGCGAATATGCCCCGACACTGGTCAAGAAGGCGGTGGTCGGCACCGGCGGCGCCGAGAAGGCCCAGGTCCATGCGATGGTGCAGCGCCTGCTGCCGGGCTGCGCGATCGCCGGCCCTGATGCGGCGGACGCGCTTGCCGTCGCCATCACCCACGCCCACCACCTCGCCAGCGCACGGCGAATTCCCTGAGCTACCAGTCGATCTCGACAAGAACGTTTTGAACTTCCCGGCTTTGCGTCTCCGGCGTGGAAGCGCAGCCTCCCTGCCGGACATATAGGCAGCGGCGGTAAGGTTCCTCGCCCCGACATCGGGCAAGGGAATAACCGGGCAAGACCTGCTTCGATCCGGCCGGCGCGATGACCGCGTTGATCCCCGCCATCTCGGGCCCTTCCGGCCTGGGCTTCGGGAACGGCCTCGGGCTATTGTCCAGCAACAGGATCGGGATCGACCGGTCCAGATAGACCCGGCTCAGTTGCCAGAATTCGACCGTCATCGTCCCAAGGCCGCAGACGCGCCGATCGCGGCCGGCCGCGTAGGTCAATTCCGGCCCCGCCATTCGTTCCCCAAACCATCGGTCGAGCGGATCGCCGCGCCCAAGCCAGGCCGACGCCGAAGCCCATCCAAGCAACAGCAAGGCCAGGCTCGCGAGCGCGGGCCAATGGTTTTGACGACGCTGGGTGAGGGCCTGGACCAGATTCACCGATCCGACCGCGGCCAGCAGGATAGCGGTCGCGCTGGTCAGTTCGACGAACCGATATTCCTTGTGGCCGATCAGGCTGTGGGCGGCGAGGTTGAAGACCGCCGCATAGAGGATCGGGCGATAGGCCTTGCCGGAATTCACCGCCAACAGCGCGATCGGCACCGCCAGCCAGCCCCATTGGTCCCAGATGGCCTTCACGTAAAAACCAGGCTCCTCGACCCCGAACTGGGCCGCGCGGCCTTCGATCACATTGTGCTGGAAATTATTGACGACCCATTCGAACGGCCATTGTCCCATCGCCAGGTCGATCGCGCCGCTCAGCGCCGCCACCGGGATCGCGCCGAGCGTCAGCCAACCCCAACGCTTCCAGTCGCTGCCCAGCGTCAGCAGCGCGAAAGTGCCGGCCGCCACCGCATAATGAAATCGCAGCACCACCATGGCGGCAAGCAACGCGCCCGCCGCCACGATCCGCCCGCGCCCGGCCTTGCCGTCGATCATCGCCGCCGCGCCCAGGAAGCATGACGTCGCCAACACCTCCGTCAGGACATGGCTCGAGAAATAGATCGGCTCGTACCACAGGGCCATGACGGCCATCGCCGCGATCGCATGGGCAAGCGACGACCTGCGGCCCAGGTGCCAGGCGGCGATGACGGGGACGAGGTTGATTGCGGCGACGGCAATCCGGGCGGCGACGATCCCGGCCAGGGCGTTTCCGCCGATTGCCTTGCCCAGCGCCATAGGCCCGGCTAGCAGCCACGGCAGCAACCAGCCCCGCATCCCGTAGCGATATTCCCAGGTGACGATCCCGTCGCCGGTCAGCAACCGGTAGGCCGGCTCCAGATATTGCAGCACCTCGTCCGGATGATGGACCGCGAACGGATCGAAGGCCGCGACCCGCAAGGCGATGGCAAGGGTCAGCAACCCCCAGAACCAGAGCCGCGGATTGCCCAACTGCTGCGATTGCTCCCCCATGCGCAGGTCATGGCGGGACAGGCGATTGGGGGCAATCTCGATTTCGTCATTGCGAGGAGCGGAGCGACGCGGCAATCCAGGCGCATGGATTGCTTCGCACCGCTCGCAATGACGTTCCGACGGACCATCGGCGCGTGATCGCAAGACTGACCGGGACCCTCGCCGAAACGGCCGCCGACCATGTGGTGATCGACGTCAACGGCGTCGGCTACCTGGTGCTGGCGAGCGGCCGCACCCTCGATGCGATTGGCCCCATCGGCGGCGAGGTCATGCTCCTCACCGAACTCCAGGTCCGCGAGGACGGCTGGACGCTGTTCGGCTTCGGCTCGGCCGGGGAGCGCGAAAGCTTTCGCGCACTCACCAGCGTCCAGGGCGTCGGCGGCCGTGTCGCACTCGCCATCCTCTCGGTCCTCGACCCCGCCGAGCTCGCCGCCGCCGTATCGCGCGGCGACAAGGCAATGGTCGCCCGCGCCAACGGCGTCGGCCCCAAGCTCGCCATGCGCATCGTCAACGAACTCGCCGGCAAGCTCGGCAGCCCCGCGCTGGCCGGAGCCGCCGGTTCCCCCGCCCCGCGCACAGGCCCCGCCGCCGATGCCCTCTCCGCCCTGGCCAACCTCGGCTTCAAGCCGACCGAAGCAAGCGCGGCGGTGGCGGCGGCGAATGAGGAGTTGGGGCCGGATGCGAGTCTCGACGCGCTCGTTAGGTTGGCATTGAGGAAGGCTGCAAAATAACCGCCCGCACCGCCTCCTGCCGCTGCGGCCAGCTCCTGGCATCCGTCACCGGCGATCCCGTCCGCGTGTCCGTCTGCCACTGCCTGAATTGCAAGAAGCGCAGCGGCAGCGCCTTTGCTGTCCAGGCGCGCTGGCCCGCCGAACAGGTGACCGTCGAGGGCCGCTCAGGCTCCTTCACGAAGGTGGCGGACAGCGGCAACACGGCCACCTATTACTTCTGCCCCGACTGCGGCTCCGACGTGCATTACGAAAACAACGGCAAGTTCGACGGCCTGATCGCCATTCCGCTCGGCGCGTTCGACGATCCCTATTTTGCCACGCCTGCCTTCTCCGTCTGGGAAGAGCGCAAGCATGAATGGGTTGAGATTTCGGGCGAAGGCGTCGAGCACAGCCGCTGACCCGAACAAAATTTCCTGTCCTACAGCGGACGAAATGTGCATCATCCCGAAGTGAATCGGACAGCCGCCTCGATGCCCTCAAAACATGGCCAAAAAACCGGTTCGCGAGGAAAGGCGCGCTGGCATCAACTTCGTCAACTTCCCCTCCGGCGAAATCCTACCTAATCCTACGCAGTGGCCACCGATCCCGCCCGCATCACGACGCCCGAGCGCACCGCCGAGGATGCGGATGCGGCGCTTCGTCCGAAAAGCCTCGACGAGTTCATCGGCCAGCAGGGCGCTCGGGAGAATCTCCGCATCTTCGTCAACGCCGCCAAATCGCGCGGCGAGGCGCTTGACCATGTGCTGTTCTTCGGCCCGCCGGGCCTCGGCAAGACCACGCTCGCCGGAATCCTCGCCCGCGAGATGGGCGTCGGCTTCCGCGCTACCAGCGGCCCCGTAATCGCCAAGTCGGGCGATCTCGCCGCGCTGCTGACCAACCTGGAGGACGGCGACGTCCTGTTCATCGACGAGATCCACCGCCTCAATCCTGCGGTCGAGGAAATCCTCTATCCGGCGATGGAGGACCGCGCGCTCGACATCATGATCGGCGAAGGTCCGTCCGCGCGCTCCGTCCGCATCGACCTGCCGAAGTTCACGCTGGTCGGCGCCACCACACGGCAGGGATTGCTCACTACTCCGCT
>Ga0307414_10001407_pt1 | contig 12487 bp, 9 predicted proteins | sample DK1Ometagenome_FD_203804 | JGI IMG/M metagenome (GOLD analysis project Ga0307414, IMG submission 203804) | Maize rhizosphere microbial communities from greenhouse at UC Davis, California, United States - DK15-O-3 | ecosystem: Host-associated > Plants > Roots > Rhizosphere > Soil | place: USA...
AGGTCGCGGCCATTGCCAACGCTTCCCTTCAGATCGCCTACTGCATCACGAAACTGATGGACCTCGTTGTTGATCTGATCTTCGCGGCGCGTGCCATTCGCTCTGCTGCGATCGAGCGCACGATCCATGTCGCGCTCAAAGTCTTTTGCCAAATTATCGAGACGGTGCACGGAGTCGCGCAGTCTGCGATCGTCGTAACGTCCGTACCCACGATTATCCGGATAACGATCGCGGGAATTGCCTCCCCACTGGGCACTTGCAGCGACGGGTAAAGCAAGCGCTAAAACACCTGCTGCGAAAATTGAAAATTTCAGTGTGCGTCGGTTAGTCATTTTCTGTAATTCTCCTCAGTATCACTTCGGGCCGACTTCATCGTGTTGCCCGATGTTGTTGCCGAGGTATTTGGCAACTGTCGTGCCTTTACAGAAACGCCCCAAATAAGGCGCGGTTTTGCAAGAGATTTGGTTTCGGAACGCGAAAAGGTGCAGGCGGTAACGGAAATCGTTATCGATGTTGGTCGAGCAGGACAGCGATGTGGCGCCTCATGTGAGACTCGTGCAGAGACGGGTGTTTAAGCGACTTCCAGACCGGCGTTCCGTTGTGAGATTTGGTGAGTAACAACTCTTCGCTGGCTTGACGAATTCCCAGGTGACGAATGTTCGCGCACGCGAGACCACCGCCTCGCACAACGCCGTCGCTCGGGACGCGTGGCCAGCCCGCTTCGACATACAACGTCCGGACGCCGTTAGTAAATGTGATCAGGTGCCCGACCATCGTTGAAGCGCCGATCTTGAAACGATGGCCTTCCTGTTTCGACATCTGAATACTGGCCCCGGCGCGATTCGCGTCGGCAGCCAAAGACGTGAACTCAGCCATCAGCCACTCAACCCCTGCCTTACGCAGCAAGTCGTTCGAATTCTTCAGCGAAATGTAGTCCGCGATATCCCCGCGGCCCGCATGCCTCGCTCGCTGTTCGGCCTCCGACAACGCCGCTGCCCACGCTTCATCTAGTTCGCTCATATCAGGTTGCCGATGGTATCATGAGCGCCGAATCGTCCCCCACACCCAGAGGCGGAACTATCAACAAATGATCCCATCATATCGACTCCTAACACGACTGTTGACGCTGATTGCGGCAGTTGGTTTGTTTCTACTGGTCAGTGCAAATCCGTTAGCACAATCAACCAAACTACCTGCTCCGAGCACTCACGTAAGCGACTTCGCAGGCGTTATCGATAATGAAACCAAGAGCCGGCTTGAGAGTTTTCTGCAAAAGCTGCAGGAGAAAAGCAAGATCGAACTGTACGTCGCGATTGTGGAAAGCACCGGCACTAAGGACATCTCCGATTTCTCAAAACAGCTTGCGAATGATTGGAACATCGGCTCCAAGTCCAGTCGCGGCAAGAGCCTGTTGCTGGTTGTTTCAGTCGCTTCGAAAACGTCGTTCACTCAAGTCAGCACTACCATTCAGAGGAGCTTGCCTGAAGGTGTTGTCGGTGAAATGGCTTACCGCATGAATGGACCACTCAGCGAGGGACGTTTCGCGGAAGCAGTAGACGGTGGTGTACGCGTTTTTGCAGGGGCGCTTGCGTCGAGGCTGGAGTTTAAGGTTTCGGATCTCGAAGCATCGACAGCGGCGACTAGTTCTGAAGTCGCAGTCGATGCGCCGCAGCCAACGCTTGTCAGTGCGCAGAATGTGCAACGAAGCAGGCGTGTTACGAGCGATGCAGCGAAGTCAGAACCGCAAGCGACGCCGCCCGAGGAAGCGCCGCGAGTTGAACCTACACCGGCTGAAACTCCAGTCGCTGAACCAACGCCAACAGAGTCGCCCAGGTCCGAACCAGTTGCAGCTGAATCACCAAAGACGGAAGAGAGTCCAGCGCCGTCTACTCCAAAGACTACAAAAACGACGACTAAAACGACCAGTAAGAGAACCGGCTCGGCTGCAAAAACAAACACGCCGGTTCAGAAGTTGACCGCCGCTGAACTCGCTGAACTGGAGCTCGACGAGCTCGAGGAAGTCGACCTGACGTTGACCAAGCCGTTGCCTCAACGTGCGGTCTTGTTAAAAGAATTTCTCGACACCCATCCGGATTCAAAAGCCCGGCCACACGCGACAGAACTGCTGATCAGCACACATGCCGCGCTTGGCGATCAGAAATTGAAAAACGGCGACAGCATTGGCGGCATCGAACAACTGCTACGCGCCATCGATGAAGCAGACGTCAGTATTTCCGAAAAATTATTTACCGGTGTCATCGCGCAAATCCCGATGAATCTCTACCTGCGCGGTGAACGTGAAGCCGCATTCAAAGCAGCCCAGAACGTCGAGGCGAAGTTTGGCAACGATCCGAAGCGCTTGCTGGCTATGGCTGGTTTTTATATGGGGGTCGAACGTGCCAACGACACGGTGCGACTTGCTGAAAGTGCAGTAAAACTCGCGCCCGATCTAGCCGAAGCTCATCGCCTGCTCGCAGTCGGACTGCACATCTCGTTGCGGCTCGACGAAGCGATTGCGGAGTACAAGCGCACGCTCGAACTCGATCCGAACTCTAAAGCGTCACGCGGCAGCCTCGCGGATCTTTATCGCGCCACCGGCAAGACCGAGCAGGCACTCGCGCTTTACAACGAACAACTCGCTGCCGATCCGAAGGACAAAGCGGCGCGCGCGGGCAAAGTGATTTCACTGTTCGAACTCAATCGCAGCGAAGAAGCGAACAGCGCCCTCCAGACCGCGCTGACTGAAGAGCCAAACAACTTGCCGTTGCTCGCAGGCACGGCCTATTGGCACGTAGCACACAACAACCACGAAAAGGCGTTCGAGCTCGCACGCCGGGCGGTCCGAATCGAACCTCGTTACACGTGGGCTCAGATCGCATTGGCCCATGCTTATCTCGGTTTGAAGAGTCCGCTCGACGCGGAACGCGCGATTCGTTTCGCGCGCCAGTTTGGAAAGTTTCCGACGTTGAGTTATGAGCTCGCGAGCGTGTTGGCGTCGATGGGCTTTTATGACGAAGCCGCCGAAGCATTGCGCGAGTCGTTCGCGCTTAAAGACGATCAGATTCAAACATATCTGGCCGGCTCTCGCGCCGCGAGCGACACGAGCTTTATCGAGCTGCTCGCACCCGAACGGCGCGCGGGTATTTATCAACCTACTCCGGCAGACAATGCCGCAAACGCGAAGACACTGAAAGCGTTGCTCGCTTTGAGCTTCGCCCTCACACCCGGTGCTGATGGAAAGATTGACGAAGCGACCGCGGTTGCGGCTGCGAAAGACTTCGCCGCCGGCTCCGACAACATGCGTGGCTTTCGACAGGTTTATGCCGCCAATCGTGTGCTGCGAAATGGAGTCGGCGTCGCGGCTGCATTGGAAATGATAGCTGCGGCGAAGACAGCTTCTGACGAAGCGCTGAAGGTGCCGGTAGCGACCATGGCGGTCCAGGCTGAGGAGTTCCGCGACCTGCGTGCTCGCGCGCTTACAGCCGGCAACGTGCCGGACATCGCACCAGCACCGCCGGAAATTTTGTCGAACATATACAAAGGCCGGCTGGAAGATCTCGAGGGCTGGGGCTTGTTCAATCAGGAGAAGTATTCGGAAGCGATTACTCATTTGAAACAAGCGACGGAGATTTCACCGGCAGGAACGCCGGCGTGGCGCAGCGCGCTCTGGCATCTGGGTGTGGCGCTCGAACAATCAGGACAAAAAGAGCAGGCTCTCGACGCGTACATCAAAAGCTATCGAGCCGGGCCGCGGGAGTCTGTTCGTCGTTCCGCCATCGAGCAACTCTATCGCAGCATCAATGGTTCAACGAACGGTCTCGAAGAACGGCTTGCGTCAGGCGCTCCGGTTGCCGTAGCTGCTCCAACTCCGGCAGCAGTAGCAACAGAGACGCCCAAACCAGAAACAACTGCACCGGCGCCAACAACTCCGGCGCCAACAACGCCTGAACCAACAACCGAAGACGCACTGAAGAGTGTCGCGGCGAGACTGCGTTCCACCGTAAAAATCACTGGCCGGATCGTTGATGCGAACAAGGTAGGAATTCCGAACGCGACCGTTGTTTTGATCAGTCCGTTGGGAAGCGTGATCACCGCGACCACTGATACCCAGGGTGTTTACACTTTCAGAGTGGCGCCCTCGCAAAAGACGTATCGAATGATTCCCTCGGCAGAGGGTTACACGTTTACGCCGATCGATCGCACGCTACCGAGTTTGTTTGATGATTTGAAAGATATAGATTTCGTAGGAACCAAACCTTAACCGCGGATTCACACACAAAACGCGGATCAGAAAAGAATATTCTGATCCGCGTTATTCGTGTTTATCCGTGGCTAATTCGCCAGAATCGGTTTTCCTTCAGCGTCGTACAGTTGAACTTTCCCGTACTTCGCCAATATCTCACGCGCTTTCGCTGCATCACCAACAGCAACTACCTGCAAGTGGCCCAGGTCGATGTACTGCTTCGCCGCGCGTTGCACGTCCGCAGCAGTGATCGCCGAAACCTTCTGTGGATACGTATCCCAGTAATCCGCAGGCAGGTTGTAGAGTTTCTGCGTGATGATGTTTTGCAGTAGCGCCTGTGGCTGCTCGAGCGAGAGCGCAAAGCTGCCGATGATCGCTCGCTTCGCGTTGTCCAACTCTTCCGCCGGCACTACCTCGTCACGCATGCGATTGAGTTCATACATAAACTCCTTCATCGCACCCTCAGTAACTTCAGTCCTCACTTCCGAGCTCGAGATCCAGGTGCCTTTGAACTTCGAACCGCCGAAGTTGCTGTATGCACCGTAGGTGTAGCCTTTGTCTTCGCGCAGGTTGAGGAAAAGACGTCCTGATGGACCACCACCGAGAACGCGATCGGCCAGCAACACCGCAAAGTAATCCGGACTCGTGCGTTCGATACCGAGCGTGCCGAGCTGTATAACAGTTTGCACTGACCCCGGACGATCGATCAGGAAGATACGTGAATCAGATGGCGCCGGTGCGGGCGGAATGCTCGTAGCCGGAACTGTGCCTTTTTCCCAGTCACCGAATGCTTTCTCGAGCTTCGGCAGGATCTCCTTCATCGTCACGTCGCCGACAATCGCGATCATCGCGTTGTTCGGGCGATAGTAAGTGGCGTGAAATTCAGTGAGATCTTTGCTGGTCAACTTCTTGATTGATTCGGCCGGCGGTGCTACCAACGAAGCCGGATGGCTCGTGCCGTAGATCGCTCTTTGAAACTGTTCCGCAGCCAGGAATTGAGGAATCGAACGCTGGAACTGAAGCTGGGCCAACGTGCGTGTCTTGTACTTATCGACTTCAGCCTGCGGGAACGTCGGATTGCGAATGACGTCTGAAAACAGATCAAGAGTCTGGTCCAGGTTTTCAACCAAACCACTGGTGTTGACCACACTCGTCATCGACGAGAGACCGGAGTTTGCCGTCAGCGTTGCGCCGAGAGCATCAACCTGTTCGGCGATGTCCTTGCTCGAACGCTTGCTGGTGCCTTCGCGCAACAAGGTTGCGGTGAAACTCGCGAGGCCGTGATAGTCCGGTTTGTCAGACAAGCCACCACTCAACACCACGAGCTGCATGTTAAAGGTGGGGACTTTGTGCGACTCGAGCAGGATCACCTGAAGCCCATTCTTGAGGGTAGCTTCCTGAGCGCGAGGAAGTTTCACTTTCAAAACTTCTTTGTTGACTGGCGCTTTGCCTTTGACAACGGCGCCCTTGGTGGTTTGCTGCTGGCTCGGCGCCGCAGTCCGCTGGCCGAGAGCCAGAGACGACACCAGCGCGATCAGCAGCATTGCGACAATAACATTGCTTCTCTTGTTCATGATTCTCATGTGCTTAACTCCTTTACTGTCCCGACGCGCCGGTTGCGGGCTTGGCCTTGGGCTTCGGCATGGTGATTACAACGGTGCGGTTCGTGTCGAGCAGGTACTTGTTCGCAACACGCTGCACATCTTCCTTCGTGACCGTGGCAACTTTCTCGAGTCGAGTGTTAATGAGACCCGGCTCGTTGTAGTAGGTCGCATACTGGCCGATTGTGATCGCGCGCAGGATTGAGCTTTGCAGGCCGTTGATCAGATTTCGTCGCGTGGTGTTCTTCGCTTTCTGAAGTTCCCAGTCGGCGATCGGTTCTTTCTTGAGACGCTCGATCTCAGCGTAGATCGTGGCCTCGATGTCCTCAGTCTTCACTCCTGGACGAAGCGTCGCGCTGGTGTAGAAGGCGCCGACGCCGCGCTTCTCATCCATGTAGCCGCCGACACTGGTAACCATCTCTTTCTCTTTGACGAGCTTCTGGTAGAGACGCGAACTCTGACCGTTTTGCAGCACTGCCGCTAACACTTGCAACGCGTAGAAATCGGGAGTGTTGCCGGCAACAGCTTTGTACGCGAGATCGACCTGCGGCGCACGCGCGAGTTGATCTTCGAGGGTCCGGCGTCGCTCAGCTTTCTGCTGTGGCTCAGTCATATCGACAGCCGGCGGATCGGGCTGGCGCGGAATACTCTCGAAGCCGCTGCGAATCTTCGCGAGCGCTTCTGAAGTCTTGAAGTCGCCGACGAGCACGAGCGTAGCGTTGTTTGGTGCGTAGTACATTTTGAAGAAAGCGGCGACGTCCTCGACACTTGCCGCATTCAGATCTTCCATCGAACCAATCGTCGAGTGCTTGTAAGCGAAGTTGTCGTAGATCAACTCCTGCTGCACTTCGCCGCTCTTGCCGTACGGCTGGTTATCGACACCCAATCGTCGTTCTTCCTGAACGGCGTTGCGCTGGTTGTCGAGGTTCTCTTTAGTGATGGCCAAACTCTTCATACGATCCGATTCGAGGAAGAGGGCCAGGTCGAGTTGGTTGGCGGGCAGCACTTCGAAGTAGTTGGTTCGATCTTCGTTGGTGGTGCCGTTCATGTTTCCGCCGTTATTGAAAACGAGCAGGAAGTGTTCGCCCGAGCCGACATTTTCGGAGCCTTTGAACATCATGTGCTCAAAGAGATGCGCGAACCCGGTGCGACCCTGGCGTTCGTTGCGCGAGCCGACGTTGTAAGTAATGGAAAGAGCGACTACAGGCGCGGAATGATCTTCAACGGTGATCACGCGCAGGCCGTTCTTCAAAGTGGTCTCTTTGAAATCAACTCGCACGTTGCGAGGGCCCTGTGCCTGGGCAGCAACAACCGCGAGCGCGCAGACAAACAATGGGGACAAAAACTTTGAGACGCGTCTCATGAAATCAAACTCCTTTGGCTGTGGATGAAGTTCTCGGTCGAAGGCTTTAGGACTACTACCGTGTAGTTTGGAATGTATGATCTGGCTATGGCAGTGTCAAGCGAGCAGAACCCGTAAGAGCGGGGGCAAGCCCCTCTTCCTGACTTGTTCCATCCAACTGCGGATCTTAAAAGCGAACAAGTCAGGAAGAGGGGCTTGCCCCCGCTATAAATCTGCCTACGGCCAACCGCCTGCGGCTTCTTACCATCCAAAGTCCTCGACTGTATAATCGTCGCAATAAAGCCATGAAAAGAATTAGACTCATTGTACCCGGCGTTATGACTGTTTTGGCCTTGCTGACGCTGGCCCTCTCAGTCAGGTCGCAGCAGCCCGCGCCTCAGCAGGCCGCCAGCCGTTTCGACGTCACCAACTACCGTATTGAAGCGCAAATCATTCCCGATCAGCACCTGCTCCGAGCGGGTGCCGACGTGAGTTTTGTGCCGCTGGATGCGACGCGTTCAGTCGTCTTCGAGCTCAATGGTTCGCTGAAGATCGAAAGCATCGAAATGAATGGGAAGGCCCTGACCGGATGGGTTCAGGATGCGGTTGGTGTCGGCTCTCTCGGCCCGACGGTTCGCGTGGATTTAGGTCAGGTTGTCCCGGCGAATCAGCCAGTTACACTCCGTATTCGCTGGAGTGGCGCGCTCGTTTCACCGGAAGGCGGACCACTCGCAACCAAGCGACTGGCTTACGTCGGCACGGAAGGTTCGTACCTGATGTATGCCTCGCGCTGGTTTCCTTTTCACGACTACGCCGCCGACCGGGCAACCTCGGATATCACGTTTATCGTGCCTTCGGGTTTGCAGGTTGCCGGCACCAGCGACGATCCGGTCGTAGCACAGCCGGCGCCGAAAGAAGGTGCGGTTCGTTATCGCTTCGTGCATCGACAGCCGGTGCTGATTGGGAACTTTGCCGCCGGCCAGTACATCAACAAAAATCTGCGCTACGCGAATTACGATTTGCAGTTGTACGCGATGCCGGGCAGCGAGAAACGTCTTGAAGCTTACGCTGAACTGACCGGGCGCGTGCTCGAGTTTTACACCAAGCGCTACGGCAAACCGCTCTTTGGTAACCGTCTTGTTGTGGTCCAGATCGACGACGAGAGTTTGGACAGTTATTCCGGTCCCGGAATTATCTTCCTGTCGAGCAAGATGTTTGATACGACGCGGCCAGTGCCGGAAGAGAAGATCGAGCGTGAGATTGCTTATCAGTGGTGGGGTCAAAGCGTCGGTCTGAAATCGTTTGACGACGCATGGCTCTCACAGGGTCTGGCTGAGTGGAGCGCGTTTGCGTTTCGCGAGAGCACGATGAGTGCAGGTGCGCTTGACGCGGCTCAACGCGAGCAACAGGAACGTGCGTTGACCTTCGAGCAGACCGCCTCGATCGCGCGCGCGCCGAGTGCGCTCGACGATCAGTCGGCCGCGTATCAGTCGATCGTGTTCTACAAAGGTTCGATGGTCTTTCGCATGTTGCGCGAGACGATTGGACGAGAGAACTTCGATAAGCTGCTCGCCGCTTATCTTGAGAATTATCGCGGCAAGAATGCGTCAATCGACGACTTCGAGAAGTTAGCCACGAAGATCTCGCAGGACAACCTGCGCTACTTCTTCGCACAGTGGGTTGAGGGAACCGGCGTGCCGGAGTTTACGGTTGACTATCAGATCATTCGCACGCGCGCCGGGAAGTTCCGCACACGTGGCACGGTCAAACAGAATCTCGAAACGCTGAAAATGCCGGTCGAGCTGCTGCTGCGAGCGGAGGGTGACAACCAGCAGAAGATCGTGCGCATTGAAGGGCGCAGTGACGATTTTGATTTCGAGTCGAGTGGACAGCCGTTGGAGGTAGTCGTAGATCCGAATAACAAGATTCTGCGAATGTCAGACGACTTGCGCGTTTCGATCATTGCGCGACGCGGAATCGAGCAGATGAAGGAAGGCATCTACGCGGAAGCGCAGCAACAGTTTGAGGCAGCGCTGAAGCTCGATCGCTCGAACTCGTGGGTTTACTACAATCTCGGTTTGCTGTTTCTCGAACAGCGCAACTGGCAGCAGGCGCTCGACAATCTCGAGGCTTCGCTTATCGGTAATTTGAAGCCGGCCTGGATCGAAGTGTGGGCCCACATCAAACGCGGCAACGCTTACGATGCGAAGGGCGAGCGCAACCGCGCTGTGGCGGAGTACAACAAGGCCGTGCAGTCAGGGATCGATTACGACAATGCGCAGGCAGTGGCGAAGAAATATCTCGCGGCGCCATACGATCCCAAAGCCGAACAAACCGCGAGTAATTAAAGCCGCGGATCAGTGTAAATCTGCGGCTACAATACTGATCTTGTTCTTGTCGGCGACGCGGATCATCTCATCGCGATCGAACATCAACGTCTTACCCGCGGTTATGCAAAGACACGTCGCACCAGCCTTGACCATCGTTTCAATCGTGGGCACACCGACTACGGGAACGTCAAACCGCATGTCTTGATCCGGCTTCGCAACTTTCACCACCGTCAGACGTCCCTTTACCAACTTGCCGGCACGACTGATCGTTTCGTCAGTCCCTTCCATCGCTTCGATCGCCACACACGCGCGACCACGCACAACGATCGTCTGGCCCAGGTCGAGACGCGCGATTTCGCGAGCGATCTCGAGCCCGTATTCAATATCTTCACGTTCCTGTTTGGATGGTTCGCGACGCGTGAGCGTGCCGCTCTGCGGCAGTGAGTCCTGCAGAAAGCAGGTCGAATCGACGAGTTCGATTCCTTCGCTTTGCAACTCGGAAGCAATCGCGCCGATCAGCGCATCGGTATTGCGACGCGGCAATTTCAGCAGCACTTTCAACATACGTGCATCCGGTACGGCGCGACTGAAAATCTGAACATGCTTCACTTGCCCGGCCATGATCGCCTTCTCCACGCCTTCTTCCTTAAAGAAACGGATCATGCGGCCAAGCTGCCCGATGCCGACCCACTTAACACGCTCCGCATGCTGGTCCATCGACGGATCGGTCTCTTCACGGATGGCTGCTACGACGAGCGGCACACCCGACTGGCGCGCGCCTTCGACGACCATGAACGGAAACTTGCCGTTACCCGCAATCAGTCCGAATTTCATTTGGTAACGCCGCGGCTGGATTCTTCGATGAAACGAAGCAGATCGGAAACTTCAGGAGAGTCAGTGATCTCTTGCTTGATGCGCTCAACGGCCTGAGTGGTGTTGAGCTTTGCCGACAACAGCAGGTGAAAAGCGTGATGAAGAGCGTCAATGGCCGCACGAGAATAACCGCGACGCTTCATGCCGGTGATGTTCAATCCGTAACACTTCGCGTGGTTACCGACGGTCAGTGCAAACGGCAACGCATCCTTCACGACGACGGAATAGCCGCCGATATAAGCCTCTTTGCCGACGCGACAGAACTGATGCACACCGGAATAGGCGCCGATGTTCGCTCGATCTTCAATCACCACGTGTCCGGCGAGCGTGGCCGCATTCGCCATGATCACGCCATCGCCTATCAGGCAGTCGTGTGCGACGTGCGCCTGGGCCATGATCAAACAATCGTCGCCGATGCTCGTTAGCATGCCGCCGCCGGCAGTGCCGCGATGAATCGTGACGAACTCGCGGATGTTGTTGCGCGCGCCGATCCGGGTTTCGGATGGTTCGCCTTTGTACTTCAGATCCTGTGAAGCGAGGCCGATCGAAACGAATGGAAAAACGTGCGTGCCCGGGCCGATTGAAGTGCGGCCATCGACAACGCAATGAGACTCGAGCCTCACGCCGTCGTCGAGTTGCACTTCATCGCCGACGATGCAGTATGGACCAACGAAACAGTCGTAGCCGATCCGGGCGCCGGGGCTCACTACCGCCGTCGGATGAATACTTGTCGGGTGAGTGGCTGTGGACATGAGATCTATTGCTCTCTGGGCGCTACGATGCTCATGATCTCGGCGTCAGCCGCCAACTGGCCATCGACCTTGGCCTCGCCACGCATGCGCTGCACGCGCGAGCCGATGCGCAACGCGGTAACTTCAAGAACCAGGGTGTCACCGGGAACTACGGGGCGGCGAAAGCGCGCTTCCTTGATGCCGGTAAACAGCACCAGCTTCTGATCGCGATCTTCGATCTCACGCAGAGCCAGCACTGCGCCAACCTGCGCGAGTGCTTCGACCACGAGCACGCCCGGCATCACCGGCGCGCCCGGGAAGTGGCCCTGAAAAAACGACTCGTTGATACTAACCTGCTTGATGCCGACGATTCTTTCGCGCGGCACTAATTCGACAATGCGATCGACGAGAAGGAAAGGATAGCGATGCGGCAGGAGCTTTTGAATCGCCTGTGAATCGAGAACGGTTTCCATAAAAATATTGCCGATTTTTAATTGCCGATTGCCAATTGTTGGAAATCGGAAATCGGCAATTGGCAATCGGCAATTAACAATTTACTTGGGCGGCGTAGTTGTTGTCGCTGTAACGGGATTCTTACTGTTGAAGTCGGTAATAAACGCGCGCGTGATATCGATACTGTCGGCCGCGTACAATAAAGGCACTTGCGCAGCGTCGATGATCACGTTGATGCCGCGGGCCTTGGCGAAAGCCTCGAGAGCGTTTCCGATTTCCGTCTGCAATGGCGTAAACAATTCCTGGCGGCGACGGTTGTAGGCAGCTTGCGCATCCTCGCCCTTGCGCTGAATATCTTTTTTCAACTGATCGAGTTGATCGATTTTGGCCTGTAACGCTCGCTGGTCGATCGGCGTTCCCTCAGGCGCGCTTTGCAACTTCGTGATCTCATCCTGAAGTGTTTGCGCCCTGGTCTGCATCCCCTGAATCTCGTTTTTTTGAGACAGAAACTCGTTATTGAGTTTCGTTATCACGCTACTAAACTTCGCGATACCAGTCTTCTGATCGAGAAACACGTCCGTGTAGATCACGGCCATCTTACTCGTCGGCAAATTCACAGTTGCGGGGGTTGCCGGCGCCTGTGCACCAGGGGTCGGCGTGGGTTGTGCAGCAGGATTTCCTGCCGGTCGTTGCGCACTGACAGAAATCGCCAAAGCAACGACGATCAGGGCGCTCATGGGAAAGAGATGTTTACTCATTGTATTTCCAACTGCCGATTGCCAATTGCCAATAAATCGGAAATCGGCAATTGGCAATCGACAACAACTACGGCCGCGTCACTGACGCAGTTGCGGGGTTCTTGCTGTTGAACTCGGCGATGAAGGCACGGGTGATGTCGATGTTATCGGCGGCGT
>Ga0307414_10001408_pt1 | contig 12483 bp, 10 predicted proteins | sample DK1Ometagenome_FD_203804 | JGI IMG/M metagenome (GOLD analysis project Ga0307414, IMG submission 203804) | Maize rhizosphere microbial communities from greenhouse at UC Davis, California, United States - DK15-O-3 | ecosystem: Host-associated > Plants > Roots > Rhizosphere > Soil | place: USA...
AATTCCATTTACCAGACATTAAAATGTCCGGCTATATGATCGATCATGCCTACGGCATTCACAGACTGAATATAGTCGCTGAATCCAGCAAAGCGGGACTGCGAACTGACCACCCTACCTTCGGAAGGCAGGTGCGACTGATTTCAGACCTGCCTGACGATTTCAGGTTTCACACTTCATACTTGTCACTTGACCAGCATCCAACACCTAACATCGAGCACCCAACATCCTTGTCTCTTGGCTCTTTGTTCTTGACTCTTGACTCTTGATTCTCTGCTATCACAATTCAAAAACCAATTCAGCCAACACCGGTAAATGGTCAGAAGCATAGGTTTCTTGAATAACCCGGTGGCTTTTGACGGAAAAATTCGTCCGCTCCTTGTACATGATGAAGTCAATGGTTTTGTTTGGATTAATCACCGGGATAGTTGGAGCGCAATCATTCTTACATGTTCGTGTAAAACTTCCATCCAGATGATTGATCGGTGGGCTGTTCGGCACGGAATTGAAATCTCCTACCAAGATCACCGGCAAGGCTGCGTTCTCAAAATACTCAACAATTTTCTTAGCCTGTGATAGTGCATTTGATTCACTGGTGTAATCCATATGGGTATTGGCAAACCGATATGTTTGGCCATCTTCCAGATTCACCGTGGCTACAGAAAGGGTACGCTGCTCAGTCCCTTCTTCTGCAGGAAGTAGAATGGTTTCGGTATCAGAAAGTGGATATTTCGACAGAATGGCTGTCCCATATTCGCCTCCTTGATAATCAATTCCTTTGGAAAAATAAAAATAAGGCATGTCAGTCATTTTGGCCAGTTCTTCAGCCATATCCAGATCTGAGCCGGAGCGGTTTGTTCGCACATCCACTTCCTGAAGACCTACTATTTCTGCGCCGCTTTCGCGGATTACTTTAGCGATAGCTTCTAGATCTATCAAGTTTGGAACAGACGGTGGGTTACTGTGGTGAATATTGTATGAAAGTACAGTAATCGTAGTCCCCTCTTCCACTACGGGATCAGGCATTTGTAGATCGGGATTGGCGGTATTGGCGCATGCAGAAAATGAGGACATCGCAAATAGCAAAAACAGGATCTTGTTCATAAGGATATATAGTTAAATAAATGATACCATTTCAAAGTAAGTTACCCGTCATTACGAGCGAAGCAAAGCCTGCCTGTGGCAGGTATCGCTATATTCGTAATGACGGGTACTTACGAAACAGTCCCCAAATGGATTACCAATTTGGATTCTGTGTTAAGTTAGGATTCAAATCCCGCTGCGCCAAAGGAATTGGCCACAGGTAATGCTTTGACTCATCAAAGGTATTTCCAGTCAAGAATATAATATATCCATCTTCATCTGTAGGAATGCTTTTTACATCATCCTGACGTATAATGAATTCCTTCTTGATCCCTTTCACATCTCTGGCAAGCAAATCTCCTCTTTTCCATCTCAAAATGTCATAGTATCGCTGTCCTTCCAGCACCAATTCAACCCTTCTTTCTCTTCTGACTTCCTCTCTCAAGTCCATTCCCCATGTAGCAAGCTCTGATATAACCATCGGATGCATTCCTACTCTTTCACGAAGTTTATTGATTGTCAAGTCCAGATCAGCTTGCGTCAATGTACCCTGTTCCAATTTTGCTTCAGCATAGTTCAGCAAAATCTCTGCAAATCGCATGATGATGATATCATTTTCATCCCGGTTATAAGTGGGCACTGCATCCAGATCACAATATTTGCTGAAATAATATCCTGTAGGCGTTACAGAACCTTGTCTGTTTTGATTGAACTTAGGTGCAGTAAAAATAGTCTTGTCTGTATTTTCCGGATTACCATCTTCACGTCCTCCCCATTTACTTCCAGGAGACAGAATAGTCATCTTCATTCTTGGGTCCCGATGCTCAAACAAACTATCATAAGATGATTCGTTATAAAGCGGAGAATCGTCTATAGTTTTTCCATCGATACATAAATAAGAGTCTACAAGTGACTTGGTTGGATTCCATCTGGCTGACTGATCCGGCACTTGAATCTCCCTGCTTAAGTTGTGCATACTGATATCAGTGGTGAAGACCCTGGACAGCATCGTTTCTTTGTTAGCGGCATTCTGTGAAGCATCACTTTCTGAAACAAACAGCTCATAATAGTCTGAATAAAGTTCATAAACTCCCATATCCATGACTTCTTTTGCTGCGGCTTCAGCTATATCATATTTCCCATAGAATAGAGCAACTCTTGACTTCCAGCCCAATGCTGCTCCTTTTGTGATTCTTCCATAATCCGAAGCAGAATACGATTCAGGCAAATCTTCTGAGATTTGGGTAAGTTCCTCCAAAATCCAATTTGCTATTTCTTCCCTTGAGTCACGTGGGCCATATATTTCTTCATCCCCCACGTTCAAAGCCGTGGTGATGTGCGGTACATCGCCGAAAAGGAAAGTGAGGTAGCTATATAAATACGCTCTTATAAACCTAACTTCAGCAGCATACCTGTTCTTCAGTTCTTCATTGACCATGTCCGCTTTCTCATAATTCTCAAGAAAATGGTTGCATCTTCTTATTCCTGCATAAGCTTCCGTCCATTCAGTATTAAGCGTACCCAGGTCATTGTTGTAGTGCCCGGAAGAGATCTGTCTGTAAGCGGTTTGCGTAGGCCAAACTGTATTATCACCCATGTTTTCCATGTCTACCGTATTTTTTCCTTTTAGGTGAGCATAGGTAGCATTGACAGCAAGAAGTAATTGCTCTTCGTTTTGCCAAAAATTCACATCCGAAATTGCATCAAGTGGCTTACGGTCCAGAAAATCATCGTTACAGCTCTGAAAGACCACTGTCACCAGCAGAAATGCGATAATTATTTTTATATTTTTCATTTCAGTTAAAGTCTTAAGATGGATTATTTAAGTCCAATATTTACGCCCATGATAAACGTCTTGGCCTGCGGATAATAACCGCCAGCAGACAATGGAGATTCGGGATCGTAAGCGTAGTAGAAATTAGTTTTGGTGAATAAATTATCTCCGGAGAAATACACCCGCAGTTTGTTCACGCGAAGCCTCTCCAGTAAATGACTGGGAAGTGTATAGCCAATCTGTAGGTTCTTCAGCCTCAAATAAGAAGCATCTTCCAACCAATAGGAAGAGACTCTGGAATTGTAAGTTTCGCCGAAAATCAACCTTGGATAAGAAGCATCTGTATTTTCAGGAGTCCAGCGGTCCCGGTGGGTTGTTTGCGGATACATGGAATAAGTCTTAAAAGCATGTCTAGCATTGTCGTATAAATATCCAACTGCTTTTCCTACACCCTGAAAGAAAAATGACACATCAAATCCTTTCCAACCTACGTTTCCGCGGAAGGAATAGGTATATCTTGGAAAAGCATTTCCCAGCACTTTACGGTCACCTTCTGCGGTGATTTCTCCGTCTCCGTTTAGATCTTCATACACCAGATCACCTGGTCCAAATTTGCTCAACTCACTTGAAGTGACAGGTATATTTGGTACAAGCTTGCCATCTATCATGTCAAAATCACTTTCCTGGGCCAGTCTATTCGCTACAAATCCATAATAGGATCCGCTTGCATAGCCTACCAAATTCACATTGGTACCGTAGGCTGGTGGTGTATCTCCCATGTCCAGTACCTTATTCTGCACATCAGACAATTGAAAATTAACTCCATATCTGAATTCTTTGATTTGGTCTTGCCAATCAAGCGTAATCTCCCAGCCTTTATTCTCTACAGCTCCTGCATTGATATCACTTGGGGTAATACCCAATACGGTAGGTTGGGGCACCCGCAAAAGAATGTCTTTTGTCTGCTTATTGAACCAATCTCCCGTGAAAGCCAATCTTCCTTCAAAGAAATATAGGTCTAAACCGACGTTGAGCATCTGTACTGTTTCCCATGAAAGGCTCTTCCCTGCTGAAACTGTTTGGGCAAATCCATTGGTTCGCTGGTTACCGATCGGCATGGTACCCACATCAGTCAATACTGGCAGGTATGCGTAATATTCTGCATATCCGGTCATGTTGCTCAAGTATTGATTACCAAGTTCACCATACGATACACGGGCTTTACCATCATAAATTACTTTTTTCAAGCCTTCAAAAAACACTTCATCCGTAAATCTCCAACCCGCAGATAAAGAAGGAAAAAACTTGTACCTGTTATCTTCAGAAAGTCTAGAAGATCCATCATAGCGACCGTTCAGTTCAAGTAAATATTTGCCTTTGTAGTCATAATTCAATCTGGCTATGCCTGATCGAAGTGCCCAGTGATAACCATCGCCACTGTTGCTCTGCACAGGATTGGTTCCCAGATCCAACGCCGGAACATCTTCAGAAAGGAAGTTCTTTCTAGTTCCCGAAAAAGATTCATATCGCTGCCACTCTTGTTGGAAAGCTACTAACCCAGAAAAATTATGATTTCCCCAGGTATTCTTGTAGTCCATTTGAGCAAGAATGTTTTGATAGCGGTCTACATAATCCCGTACCTCCAATGAATTTTCTTCGACATTGAACCATAAGACATCACCTGATTCAGGGTGGCGGTGAACCACTTTTTTCACAAAAGTTTCCCGTTTGGAATTGCTCATCACCTGCCCAAATTGTCCTTTCACACTAAGGTTCTTGTGAAGGTTGATCTGCGCAGTGATATTGGCGGTGAATTCCTGGGAAGAAAATACGTTGCTGCCGCCATCGGTGGCAATAGCAACCGGGTTATTGGCTCCACCACCATATCCCCATTCTCCATTGGTGTAGCGGACAGGCACCAATGGCGATATATTTAAAGCACCTCTGATTACGCCACCATCCCTGTCAGTTGCCCATTGGGGAGAATGGTACGTCCGGTCGATATAACCCAAGTTGGCATTAATGTCCAGAACATCCAGGATGGTGGTATTGAGCTTAAACCTTAAATTGTCCCGCTTAGAAGAATAAGCATCACCTACAACCATCCCGTCTTGGTTGAGATGACCATAGGACATGAGGTAACTTAGATTTTCAGCCCCTCCGGATACAGACACATTCGTTTGATATTGTGGCGCCCGATCTCTGAATATTTCATCTATCCAATTGGTATTTGCGGAGAAATTTGGATCAGTACCATCAATTACTTTCTGAATATCTTCTTCTGTATAGGTTTCAGATTGTCCTACATTACGCATGGCCTCATTTTGAAGCTGCATATATTCCACAGAACCGAGCATTTCCGGCAATTGTATTGGCTTCTGGATTCCAAAATAACTGTTGATGCTCACTTGCGGGGCACCTTTCCGTTTACCTGATTTGGTAGTGATCAAGATGACGCCATTCGCACCTCTGGAACCATAAACTGAGGCTGAAGCAGCATCTTTCAATACGGATACAGATTCAATATCATCTGGATTCAGGATATTCATATTTCCTTCGATCCCATCTATTATCACAAGTGGATTGGAGTTATTGATGCTGCTCACTCCCCTGATTCGGATGCTGCCATTGTCCTGCCCGGGCATCGCTGTGTAATTCTGAACGACAAGACCAGGTACCAGACCCTGAAGCAAATTGGACGTGTTGGTGGTAGGTCTATTTTCCAGTTCCGTACTGGTAACCATCCCCACTGCTCCGGTCACATTTACTTTCTTCTGCTCCCCAAATCCTACCACCACTACTTCATCTAGCGCCTTGGTATCTCCACCCAGATAGATGGTTATGGTGGTATTTTCGCCAAGTACTATTTCCTGAGCTTCATAGCCGATAAAACTTACTACCAAAGTCTGGCCGGCTTCAGCATCAATCAAGAACGCACCATCTGCATCCGTGATCGTGCCTGTGGTGCTGCCTTTAATCTGAACAGTAGCTCCTGGTAGAACCTCATCGCTTTCACCATCATAGACGGTTCCTGTATATTGCTGAAACTGTTTAACAACCTGTTTTTGGGGTGTTTGTTTCTCTTTGATAGCGATCATCGAGTTGACTTGCTTAAAGCTTAGATTGGAGTTTCTAGAAATATTTTCCAGCACTTTCAAAAGAGAGTTTTCTCCAGCAGCAACTACTACTTCTACTTCACGTGGTTTTATTGTCTCATTGTACGTAAAGAGGAAATCAGTTTGATTCTCTACTGCTTGCAAAACCTGTTCAAGGTTGGCATACTTAGAATTAAGTTTGACTACAGTAGACTTAAGGTCTTGTCCGGTAACGGAACCTGCCAGTAGAGAAGTAGCAAGCAAACAGGACAGGAAGACGCTGTAAAATAGCTTCATAAGCCAGGGGTTTACTTTTTTTAGTAAAAGTGATTCCATAATTTTGAAATGTTTAAATGTGAGTTTAGACACAATGAAATGTTCTTGTAAACGGACAGGATACAGAGCACTTCAATAAGATTTGCAGGGGTGCTCGAACACTCCTGCATTTTCTTTTTAGCAGGGTTTCCCCTGAATGATTATTTTGTTGTCAATGAATTTGTATTCTACATGGCTTGCGTATTTTATGATGTCAAGTATATTCTTTAAGTTTTCGTCCCGTTGTTTCAGGGTTATTTTACAGCGTAGTATTCGTTGGTTTTCCACCTCAAAATCAACCCCGTACCATCTGCTAAGGCTTCTTAATACTTGTCCCAGCGGTTCATTCTGAAAGTAGATATAGCCCTGGGACCAAATGCCTATTGATTCTGGATCTATGGAGGAAAGCTTCCATTCCTTTTCCTTCTTTGAATAGTGAAGTACATCTCCCCGCTTTAAGGAGACGGTTTTTGCTCCATCACCAAAGGAGATCGATACATTACCTGTTTTCACTGCCACTTCTTGGGTTTCTTCATCCAAAAAAGTCTTGATATTAAATGAAGTACCCAACACAGTTGTCTTTATCTCGCCTGAGGAAATAATAAAAGGCCGCTTACTGTCTGGCGTGACATCAAAGAAAGCTTCGCCCTGAAGTGAAACATTTCTTATGCTATCTGAAAATTCCTTTGGAAAGGATAATGTGCTGCCTGAGTTCAAGCGGATAGTGGTCCCATCAGCAAGCGTAATAGTTGCTTTTTGGCCATTTGCAGTCTCTTTGGTAATCAACTCGATCTCAGTGGATGCTGACTGTGATAGTGACCACCATGCAAGTACACCTATAAGTAAAAAAATACTGATGCTTGCCGCTCTTTGCCAGTTCCACCAAGTTTCATTGCTGATGATTTCGTTGGACTTTGGAATGTATATCTTATTCTGAATTGCTTCCCAAGCCTGATCTTTATTATAATCTGGCTTGTCTACTTCATCTTCCTCCTTTTGGAGCAATGCTATAAAATCCGCATATCCCTGTGCAAAAGAGGTATCCTGCGCAAGCCGTTTTTCAAAGTCAATTAATTCTTTACCAAACAGTTCCCCGAGAAAATACTTCTCAAAATATTCTATGTTTTCGAAATTCATATGACTTTGCATTCATACGCATGACACAATTTCTTGTGCTTGAGACTACTCAATGTTCAAAAAAGATTGAAAAAATATAGTTTTATAAAAACCGGCAATGATGCCAGTATTCTTTTCACTTTGATATTGCGGGATGGAAAACAGGAGACCGAAGAACAATCAGGTGGTAAGTATGATGTATAAAGTATGAAATTTGAAACCTGTCGTCAGGCAGGTCTGAAATCACATCCAACAACGATAATCCTTATTCAATTTCCATTTAAGATGTCAGGGCTACGCCCCTCTGCTTTGCTGCTGATTACTTTATTTTCTACGAAGAGGACAGGGCTACGGCATTCTTGTGACTTTTTTGAATTCCATTTACCAGACATTAAAATGTCCGGCTATATAATCGATCATGCCTACGGCATTTCATATATGATAATCGTTAAATTATGTCTACAACGGAACTGAACACTGCGACTGATCACTGCCTACTCATTGTCACTCGGATCTTGTCTCTTGGTTCTCTGATCTTGGTTCTTCTTTTGGCTAAAGGAGAAAATCCAAACGTTCCGATGGAACGTGATTCCTTCGCGAACTCTGCGCTTAAATACTACTTTCAAAAAATTATTTCTTAATCTTAAACTTATCCTTGAGGCTGATCACCGCAGACCTAAGCTGGTTTTTTACTGTACTTTCCGCAACTTGAAGCGTTTGCGCAATCTCCTGGTTTGACAGTCCGGCATCTAGCTTAAGTTTCAATATAATTTTTCTTCGCTGCGGAAGTGAATTACTGAATACATCCAGTTCATCCTGAAACTCCTTGAACTCCATCTGCTCATCCGGAGATAGTTCCGTACTAATCAATACTTCCGAATAATCCTCGTAATTCATCATTTCCTTCTTCCGTCCCCTGAGATGGTTGAAGGCTGCATTTTTTATTGATTTATAAAGATAGGCCTTTACCGAACCAGTAATCTGGATCTGGTGGCGTTGATTCCAAAACTTAATAAAAAACTCCGTTACTAAGTCTGAAGCCACATCTGATTGCTGCACGTACAAGGAAGCAAAATCACATAAACCTGCATAATATTTATCAAAAATGCATTGTAATCCAACCGTATTGTTCTCGGAAATCAGAGTTAAAGCCTTTTTATCTTCAATATCAATCATATCAAAACAAAGATACTTTTGAACCTTAATTGGAAGCAGATATTATCATTACCAAATAGTTAAGATCTCAAAGTATAAATTATTTTAATAGAAACATTGCTTTTAGAAAATTTTGGTAGATGTAGATGTCTCCACAGAACAGGTATAATATTGATTTTGCAAACAGGCCATCCGTGATTGCTTGTTTTTGTCCAACGTCCACGGTTCAAGGACCACTGCTAATTGTGACTAAAACTTCATGCAGCGGTCCATCTATTTTTATCTTCTAAAAAAAATAAACGTTCCGATGGAACGTAAATCGGATTTTACGGCATGAAAATTACCGATCAATTGTCCCGATGGGACAAGCCAATCTAACATGCTATGCCCATAGCTACCCACCTGTCCTACCTACGGCAGGCCCCTTTGCTTTTCCAGTTGAACCCTTGTTTTCTATTGGGAGGTCAGGGCTACGCCCCTGGGTTGTCGTGGCTGTGTCTGTCTGCGGACACTGCGACTGAACACTGATCACTGCGACTTGTTTTTGGCTCTTTTTGATTCTTGCTTCTCGACTCTTGGTTCTTGATTCTTTCAATTTGGTTCTCTGCCTTGGTCTGTGTCCTCACAGAACAATAAAATTTACTAGTTGAGGTTAATTGAAGATGTCAGGGCTACGCCCCTTTGCTTTCCCGGGTAATACATTTTCTACGAAGAGATCAGGGCTACGCCCCTCAATTAGCGCATGCACACTGAGAATCAGCACTGGACACCCTACCTTCGGTAGGCAGGTGCGACTGACATGTCACTTGATTCTTGGCTCTTTGACTCTTTGTTCTCGACTCTTGGTTCTTGATTCTTGATTCTTGTCTCTCGATTCTCGGCTCTTTGACTCCTACTTCAAACCTCCTACTTGCCTCTCAAAGGCTTTTCCTTCCAATGAAGCTTCCTTTACCTAGCAAGAAATCAATTGCTTTGGATACGTTTCTGTCAATGCTTTCCTCAGTTTTGAGCATAGAAATATATCGCACGATTTCCTTTTGCAGATAAGGAGCTAATTGTATGAATATTGCTTGAGCCTCTTTATTTTGATTTAGTGCGGCCACTAATTTTGGGTGCGGAAGTAGCGTTCTATCCTCTGGGTCAACCGCAATAGTTACGTGTATTACTTCTCCGATTTTTTCGGGTGAATTTGGCAACATGGTCGTATTGATATACATCCTCCAATCACCATCATACTTTATGAGACTTTGCTTATACGGCTTTCCATTCACTGTCCCACAAATGGGAATGGCTCCTTTATCCTTTCCTGCTTGCGAAAAAATATCCAACAAAATAGGTTCGGGAACATAGACAAATGGATTGATCCCTATGATTTCAAGCTTAGCAGAAAATTCATTCACCATGTTTTCTTTTTAAGTTTCTACTGTCTGATAAATTACAATTTCATCTTGAAATGTATAAAATCAGAAGTAATTGGCTCCAACCCATTTGCCCGCATTATAAGCGCAATCTGTCCACGGTGATACGTGGCATGGTTTACAATATGGGTAAGAATATCCGAGATCTTACCTCGACCTTCCTTTCCGGCAAAATTCCTGTACGTGATGATTTCACACAACTCCCTATTTTTTATAATTTCCAGGGATTGGGCGTACAAGGTCTTATTCCTCCCGGAAAAAGTATGGATTGGAAAATCCTCCCATGGACTTTTAATGGTCATTGCTTGATTGATTCTCCCAATCCATACTTCATGTGCATTTAAAATATGATTGGCCAATCGGATGACTTGGGTCCCTAGCTCTATTTCAGTATATCCCTTAAATTGCTCCGCTAGATCCTTGTTGATATGATAATTGTACTCAAAAAACTCGCTGTAGAACTGTTTCATAACTAACTATATATTCTTGAAAGGTATTAAAATTTTAACCACATCGAGACAGACTACAACCCTCCGGACACATCTATAAAGGTTCCTGTGGTGAAAGAAGATTTGTCTGAAATCAACCACATGATCGCTTCTGCAACTTCTTCTGAAGTCCCACCACGCTGAAGTGGCACTTTGGATTTCAACCGGTCCACTCTGCCTTTTTCCCCACCATCCGCATGAATATCTGTATAAATTAATCCAGGACGGACAGCGTTCACCCGGATTCCTTCATTGGCGACTTCATTTGCCAGACCTATTGTAAACGACTCAATGGCTCCTTTTGATGCAGCATAATCAATGTATTCATTGGCTGCACCAAGTTTTGCGGCTGTAGAAGAAAGATTAACTATAGACCCTCCAGTTCCTCCATAATTAGTAGACATACGCTTTACCGCTTCTTTAGCGCAAAGCAATGTCCCGATAATATTGGTCTCGCAAATCCTCACCAGACGATCCACATCCATCTGATCCAACCGCATCTGGCTTTCAAGAATTCCCGCATTATTGACCAAGCCATGTAACGGTCCAAAAACATTATCTACTTCACTGAACAGTCTTAAAATTTCCCCGGGCTTAGAAATATCAGCTTGAATTGCCCGGGCTTTTCCACCCAATTCTGTAATTCTTGCAACTATCTCTCCTGCCCGATCGCCATTGTTTAGGTAATTTACTACCACAGCATACCCGGATTTACCCGCAAGTAATGCCGTTGCAGCTCCTATGCCACGACTTGCACCAGTGATAAGAATTGTCTTGAGCGAATCATTTTTCATATTTTCTAAATTATGAAATTCCAGCCATATGGATCTTCTACTTTTCCCAACCTAATTTTTTGAAGCTTTTCCTTGAGCTGATTGTAGATACTTTCTGAACGAATGGAAGGAAAATAATCTACACCATTAATCCCGATCCGTTCGATGGGAGAAATCACCGCAGCGGTCCCAACACCAAACGCTTCTATTTTCTTATTGCTCCTGAACGCAGATTCCAGTTCTTTATAGCTAATCTTGCGCTCCTCAACAGGTATTCCCTGGTCCCTAGCGATAGTGAGCAGAGAATCCCGTGTTACTCCATCCAATATACTACCTGACAGCGCCGGAGTGACCAACGTACCATCTATAGAAAACATCAAATTCATGGTGCCGGATTCTTCCATAAACTCATGATGAACCGCATCAGTCCAGATCAATTGATCATATCCTTCCTTTTTCGCCAGTTGTGTGGGATATATCGCTGCTGCATAATTTCCTCCGCACTTGGCAGTACCTGTTCCCCCTTCCACCGCCCGGACAAATTGTGTCTCTACTTTAACTTTTACATTTCCTGCATAGTATTTTGCCATAGGCATACACACCACCATGAACTGATACTCTTTAGCTGCATTTACCCCAAGTCTGGACTCCGAAGCAAAAACAAATGGTCGGATGTACAGCGATGACTCTTTTGCGTCAGGAATCCAATTTCTTTCTAAATCAATCAATTGACGGATTCCATCCATAAAAATTTCTTCCGGAAGCGTAGGCATTCCCATCCGCTCCAATGATCTGTTGATCCGCTGATAATGCATGTCCATTCGGAACACGCTAATTTCCCCATTCGCTTGACGATAAGCTTTGAACCCTTCAAATACCGTCTGCCCGTAATGAAGGCAAAGCGCCAAAGGGCTGATGGAAAGCATACCAAACGGAATAATTTCAGCACCGCTCCACTGATTAGTTGAGTAGGATGCCTGAAGCATATGGTCGGTTGGGTTCTGTCCAAATTCAATTTTTTCAAAGTCAACCTCCGGTAGCCGAGAGTTTGATGTCCTTGTAACAAGAACTGCAGTGGAATTAATCATAAGCTTTAACATTTAAAAATCATGCATTAACAAATCTGAAAAAAGAATTTTAATGAATACAGATACAATTATATTATTTTTGATGGATACAGATTATCTATGAAAGCTAACAAACAGCTATTTATCTATCATGGCATCGCCAAGAACATCGAGCATCAAATCAAGAATCAGGTGTTCA
>Ga0307414_10001409_pt1 | contig 12481 bp, 13 predicted proteins | sample DK1Ometagenome_FD_203804 | JGI IMG/M metagenome (GOLD analysis project Ga0307414, IMG submission 203804) | Maize rhizosphere microbial communities from greenhouse at UC Davis, California, United States - DK15-O-3 | ecosystem: Host-associated > Plants > Roots > Rhizosphere > Soil | place: USA...
CACACTCCACGCTCCCCAAAAACGCCGGAGCAATCCATGCGCAATTCCAAGCAACCACTGATCACCATGGCCATTTCGCTGATGCTCGCATCCGGCGCGGCCCTGGCGCAGCAGCCTGCTTCCGCCGAGACGATGACCGAACCGCAGGTGCGCGCGCTGCTGACGGAGAAAGGTTACACACGCATCGACGACCTCGATTTCGAGGATGGCGCCTGGGAAACCGACGCCACCAGCGCCGACGGCAACCGCGTCGACGTGCGCGTGGATCCGGCCAGCGGCAGGATCTTCGCCGAGGCGCTGGTTTCGACCCTCAGCGAGGAAGACGTCAAGGCCAAGCTGAGCGCCGAGGGTTACTCGAAGGTGCACGACGTCGACTTCGATGACGGCGTGTGGAAGGCCGAGGCCGAACGCGCCGACGGCAACGACGTCGAGATCCATCTCGATCCGAAGGACGGACGCATCCTGCACGTCGAGAACGATTGAGTTTCCATGCAGCAGGAAACCGGAAGGCCGCAGCGATGCGGCCTTCCTTTATTCATCCATTGTAGGAGCGACGCGAGTCGCGACCGGAACGGAAAGCTCGCGACTCGCGTCGCTCCTACAAAGACACTACGCCCAACCTGTGTTGCAACGTATGCGCCTGATCCGGTGCCAGCTCGATCACGTCCTCGCCGGCATTGGCCGCTTCCAGGCAGACGAAGTCGCGCCAAGTCCCGGCGGGGGCATCTGAAATCGCACGGATCCCCTGCTCGCCCGGGTTCCACACCACCAGCGAACGACTTCCCGTGGTCTGCAGCTCGATGCGCCGGCCCAGCACCGGGTCGTGCAGCAGGTAACGGCCGCCGGCGCGATGGTAGATGCGGTCGCTGCGCCCGGGATCGCGCGGGTCGTGCAGATCCCATGCGCCGGCCTGACGGTGTTCGCCGCCGTCGTACTTGTCGGCGTAGGCCAGGCCCTCCAGGCCATCGACCCGCACGCGTTGCGCATCGCCGACGCGGAAATAGGTGTGCAGCGCCTGGGTGAACGCCATTGGCCTGGTGCCGGTGTTGCGCGTGGTCAACGACTGCTGCAGCTCGTGGCCGATGCGCAGGACCTGGGTGAGCCGCAGCGGCGTGCCCGCGCGCTCCGGCAGGGAAAGTTCGATCGTGGTTTCCCGGTCCGGTCCGTCCGTCGCCCCGACCAGCGTCCAGGTCGTGTTGCGTGCGAACCCATGTTGCGGAACATCGTCCGCCTGTCCCTGGCGGCCGAAGTACGGCCAGCACACCGGCACGCCGCCGCGGATCGCATCGGGCGCGCGCTTGCTGTCCGGCGACAGCCACAACAGGTCGTCGAATCCCTTCGGCACGAACGACAGCAGTTGCCCGCCGTGCAGCGACAGCGCCGCGCGGCCATGCGCGTTCTCCAGCCACAGCACCGGCACGCCGTGCAGTTCGCCTTCGCCGTGCTTCATGCGGTTTCGGCCGCGGCCGCTGCCGGCGCCGGTCGCGCATAGCGCCAGCCGACGAAGGCGGCGATCGCCAGCATCAACGCCGCGATCAGGAAGGCCACGCCGGGCAGGCGCATCGGCGCATGCGGGCCGATGAAGAAACCGAACGCGCCGGCGAACACCGCGGGGGCGAAGATCCCGGCCAGCGACACCAGGCTGCTCATCGAGCCCTGGATCCGGCCCTGCGCGTCCGCCGGCACCTGCTGCGTGATCAGCGCCTGCGTCGCCGGCGCGGCGACCGCCCACAACGCGCTGATCGGCAGGCCGGCGAGGAACACCCAGCCCGTCCCCGCCAGGCCGTAGATCAGGAAGCCCAGCGCGCCACAGGCCAGGCCGAACAGCAGCGCGCGGCGCTCCCCCATCGCCTTCACCAGTTTCCCGATCAGGACCACGTTGACGATCACGCTCAGCACGCCGACCACGGCCAGCACGTAACCGGCTTGCTTCTCCTTCCAGCCGTAGGCGGCATCGGCGAACAGGACGAAGGTACTCGGGTATACGTAATGGGCGAAGTTGGCGATGAACACCACCGCGACCAGGCCCCAGATCTGCGGGTAGTCGCGCAGCATCTTCACCCCGCCCATCGGCTTGGCGTGGTGCCAGTCGAAGCGCGGCGTGCGCTTCTCCTTCGGCAGCGATTCGGGCAGCACGAACAGGCCGTAGCAGAAATTCAGCAGGGCCAGCGCTGCGGAGAACCAGAACGGCAGGCGATGGTTGATGTCGCCGAGCACGCCGCCGATCAGCGGGCCGACGATGAAGCCCAACCCGAACGCGGCACCGATCATGCCGAAGCCCTTGGCGCGCTGGTCGGGCGAAGTGACGTCGGCGATATAGGCATTGGCGGTGGTGAAGCTGGCCGACGTCGCGGCGCTGATGACGCGGCCGACGAACAGCCACGCAAGGCTCGGCGCCAGCGCCATGAAGATGAAATCGGCGCCCAGGCCCAGGCAGGACAGCAGGATCACCGGTCGCCGGCCGTAGCGATCGGCCAGCGCGCCCTGGACCGGCGCACTGAAGAACTGCACCACCGCGAACGCGAAGGCGAACACCCCGGTCCAGTAGGCCGCGGTGGACAGGTCGCCGCCGACGAATTCCTGCACCAGGTGCGGCAGCACCGGGATGATCACGCCGAACGCGAGCACGTCGATCAGCACGGTGATGAAGATGAAGACCAGCGCGGCCTTGCGCTTGCCGGAAAGCGGGGCGTCTGCGTTCACGAAGGGACCGGGGAGCCGAGGGTGGCGCAGTTTAGCCTCTTTGCCCGCCGCTGCCGGAGCCTACAGATGCTCGCCGTCGAGGTAGAACCAGTGCCCGGCTTCGCGGGTGAAGCGGCTGCGCTCGTGCAGGCGCACCGCGCTGCCGCCACCGATCCGGTAGCGGGCCACGAATTCGACTTCGGCCGAATCGGGCCCGGTTTCGCGATGCCGCTTGATGTCCAGGCCCAGCCAGTGGGGTCGCGTGGCCGGGTCCTGGTCGAAACCGAAATCCACCGGCCGCGTACTCGAATGCCAGCTGCGCTGGAGATGATCGGCCAGGCCAAGCACGTAGGCGCTGTAACGCGAGCGCATCAACGCTTCCGCACTGGCGGCCGGCATGCCGCCGTGCACCGGGGCGCAGCATTGTCCATAGGGGCGAGTGGATCCGCACGGGCACGGCGACACGATATCCATCGCTCAACGCTTGCCGTTGCCGACCTCGATGAAGCGCAGGAATTCGGCGCGGGTGCGCGCGTCGTCGCGGAAGCTGCCGAGCATCTTCGAGGTGATCATGCTGACCCCGCGCTTGTGGATGCCACGGGTGGTCATGCATTCGTGCGCGCCTTCCACCACCACGCCCACGCCCAGCGGCTGCAGCACGTCCTGGATGCATTCGGCGATCTGCGCGGTCATCTTCTCCTGCACCTGGAAGCGGCGCGCATAGGCCTCGACCACGCGTGCCAGCTTGCTGATGCCGACCACTTTTCCATTGGGCAGGTAGCCGACATGGACCCGGCCGATGATCGGCGCCATGTGGTGTTCGCAATGGCTTTCGTATTCGATGTCGCGCAACACGATCAGCTCGTCGTAGCCGGCCACTTCCTTGAAGGTCCGCGCCATGTATTCGCGCGGGTCGTCCCGGTAGCCGCTGAACCAGTCGCCGTAGGCCTCGACCACGCGCTTGGGCGTGTCCAGCAGGCCCTCGCGGGTCGGGTCCTCGCCGGCCCACGCAAGCAGCGTGCGCACGGCGGCTTCGGCCTGCTCGCGGGTGACGTCGTTGCGGGTGTGGTCGGACATGGCGGCTCCGGGGAAGAAACGGGGGCGGCTATGGTAACGCGTCGCTCGCCGCCGCCCGTTCGCGCGGCGCGCTCAGAACGAGTTGTCGCCGTCCAGGATCCGCCCCAGGCCACCGAGCACCGAACCTTCGCCGCGCGACCCGCCCTGTTGCGGCGCCGCGGCGAGCATGCGCCCGGCCAGGCGCGAGAACGGCAGCGATTGCAGCCAGACCTTGCCGGGGCCAGTCAGCGTGGCGAGGAACACGCCTTCGCCACCGAAGAACATGCTCTTCAGCCCGGCCACCGGGCGCACGTCCATGTTGACCGTGGCGTGGTAGCCGACCACGCAGCCGGTGTCGACGTCGATGCGTTCGCCGGCGGCGAGTTCGCGTTCGACCACGCAGCCGCCGGCATGGATGAACACCCAGCCGTCGCCTTCGAGTTTCTGCATGATGAAACCCTCGCCGCCGAACAGGCCGGTGAGGATCTTCTTCTGGAAATGCACGCCGACCTGCACGCCGCGCGCGCCGGCCAGGAAGCTGTCCTTCTGGCAGATGATGCGGCCGCCGTGTTCGTCCAGCTTCATCGCCATCACCGTGCCCGGGTACGGCGCGGCGAAGGCGACCTTGGCCTTGCCGCTGCCGGCGTGGGTGTAGAGGGTGGTGAACAGGCTTTCGCCGGTGATCACGCGCTTGCCCGCCGACAGCAGCTTGTCCATGAAGCCGCCGGCCTGGCCGCTGGCCGAACCGTCGCCGAACACGGTGTCCATCTGCACCGCTGAATCCTTGAACATCAATGCGCCGGCTTCGGCGATGGCGGACTCGCCGGGATCGAGTTCGATCTCGACGAACTGCATTTCCTGGCCGTGGATGCGGAAGTCGATCTCGTCGGCGCGGCCCTTGCCGCCGTTGCGCGGCAGCGGCGGCGGCGCGGATGCGGCATCGCCCGGCACGCCGTCGACCAGTTCGGCCAGGTTGCGCACCGGCAGCCAGTCGCCCATGCCTTCCTTCCACGCGAGCAACGCGGGATTGCGCGCGGCTTCGGCGCGTGCGGCGTCGGTATCCATCGGACCGGTGCGCTGGTTGCTGGACGGGTTGTGCAGGTGCCACTGGCTCATGGGGGACTCCGGAAGGTGAGATTGCGCGAAGTGTAGGCCATGGCCTGTCGCCGAAAAGGTGCCGGAAGTCAGACCAGCCTGCCTTGTCGCGGCGTGAGAATCGCGTTATTCACCGCGCCGCAACCGCACCGGGCGAACCATGGCCACGCCCCGCACATGGAGAACGCCATGAACCCGTCCCGGCAACAGATCGAGCAACTCGAACACACCTTCTGGCAGTCGATGGTCGACAACCAGCCCCAGGTCGCCACCGGCCTGCTCGCCGATACCGCGCTGATGGTCAGCGGCCATGGCGCGATGTCCTTCGACCACGCCGGCTACACGCGGATGGCCAACGATCCGTCGCACAAACTGGTCTCGTTCGAGCTGTCGGACATGGACGTGCTGTTCACCGGCGACGGCGACGATGTCGCCATCGCCACCTACAAGGTCGACCAGCAGGTGGAATCCGCAGGCAAGCCGATGCGGATGCAGGCGGTGGATTCCTCCACCTGGATCCGCCAGGGCGATGCGTGGAAATGCGTCACGCACACCGAGAGCGTGCAGCCGACGAAACAATGATCCCGGTTGCGGGTGAATGCGGCGTGGGACTCCGGCTCCCGCGATTCCCTCCTGCGTGCCAGCTCGCGCAGGGCGCAACCGCCAAAGCCGTAGTCGCCGGCCAGTTCAAGACCCTCGCGGCAGCGCTGAAGGCCGCTGGCCTGGTCGACACGCTCAACGGCGCCGGCCCGTTCACCGTGTTTGCGCACACGAAGCCGCCTTCGCCTGCCCCTCGCAGGGCCGGGTTTTTTGTGTGGCCGGGATTGGGCCGGGGACACCCACGCGGGCGTTGCGCGGGCGACGACTACGCGAGGCGCGCGGCGTAGTCGTCGCGCACGTGCTGGTTGATGTAGGTGTTCAGGCCCGCGCCGGCGTCGGCCAGGCGCTGCATTTCCTGCACCGCGAGCGCGCCGGGATGGCGGTCGTCGTAGCGGTAGGTGCCGCCGTGGTGGAAGCGCACGATGATCCAGCCGGGCCCGGACTGGTAGGCCGCCACGCCGGAATCGCCTGTCTCCCGATATCGCTTCATGGTCCTGCCCGCCGATGCATGCACCGCTGCGCAGGTTACTCCCGGCGGAGCCGGCGTCGTGCCGCGCCCTTGACGCCTCCGGTATCGTGGAATCCTGCCTCCCGGGAATCCACCATGCACCAGCACGAACTCGATACCCTCTTCGACCAGCAGGCCGCGGGCTACGACGCGCAGTGGGCGCGGATGGCGCCGATCCGCGAGAGCCTGCTGTTCCTGCTGGAAACGGTGTTCGCCGACCTGCCGGAAGACGCGCGGCTGCTCTGCGTCGGCGCCGGCACCGGCGCGGAACTGGCGCACCTGGCACGGCGCTTCCCGCGCTGGCGTTTCCTGGCGCTGGATCCGTCGCCGCGGATGATCGACGCCTGCCGCGCGCGCGCCGAACGCGACGGGTTCGCGGACCGCTGCGAGTTCCATGTCGGGCTGGTCGGGACGCTGCCGGAGGATGCCGCGTTCGATGGCGCCACCTGCCTGCTGGTGTCGCAGTTCCTGCTCGACCCTACCGCGCGCACCGCGTTCTTCGCCGAGATCGCGAAGCGCCTGCGCAGCGGCGGCGTGCTCGCCTGGGCGGACCTGGCCTGGGACACCGCCGCCGCCGACTATCCGGCGATGCTGCGCCTGTGGATGCGAACCATGTCCGGCGCCGGCCTCGACGCCGAAGCGATCGAGCGCATGCGCGCGGCCTACGCGCGCGACGTGGCGGTCCTGCCACCGGACGAGGTGGCCGCGCTGGTGACCGCCGCCGGGTTCGACGCGCCGCTGCGCTTCCACCAGGCGGGGATGATCCATGGGTGGTGTGCGCGGCGGGGTAAATGATGCAGTGGCTGATACTGGCGCTATGGACCAGCTGACTTCCCTGCAGCATCACACGCATGTTGCCGCGTTCGATTTCGACCATTTTCCCGACGCCGGCGAAATGGTCGGGCCTCGTGTTGGCTCCCTGAGCCCAGGCAGACCATATTGTTGGCGTCAACAATATGGTTCGAGATCTGATACCCGGATATCTCGCAATCGGCTTCAGCTTTGGCCAACCAATAAGGGGGCGGAGAATTAAGCTCGCGTAGGGCGGAACCGCCAAAGGCGATTCCGCCGCATGTATCACAACGATCGCGATCAACCAGTCACCGGCACATTCGGCAGAAACCGCTTTGCGGGTTCCGCCCTACGAGTTCTGAATATTCGCCAGATCCTTTTTCCAAGCCTTCTCAAAGTCATCCGGCACGTCAAGCACTACATCTTCTTCGAAGATTATTTCAGGCGGAAGCGCGCGCCAGAATGATTCGATAGCGGCAGCAAACTCTTCGATGTGCGTATTGGACACAACCATGTCAGTATCATCGAAAATCCCCCAGCGGCGAGAACTATCGCGAAGAAACTCGGGATAGAGCACACGAAGATCATCCAACGACTTACCTTCCCCGTGCTTAAAAACGTTCACCACCAAGCGCATGGCGTTCATTCTTGGATAGCAGGAAAAAAGGCTCAGATCCAACCCTAACGCTTTGAGCAGCCTCTCCAGCTTCGCGCTGTCTAACTTCCATAGCGCGCGCCGGGTTTGGTCGCCGATGACTAATCGAGGCCATTTGAACTCTCGAACCAAGAAGCGCCGCAAGGTCTTGTCCCAATGGTGATACATACCCGCCACAACACTCAGCTGGGTCCGATGATGCATATCGTTGAGGAGTTGGTAGAACTCTATTCCGTGGTCACGGGCCGCTTCTGCGAGATCACCTGGGTCATGCCACTCGGGATTAAAGAATTCGCCGCTTCGTTTCCAGTGTTCCTTTTCCGCTTGATCTGCTTCCGCTTCGATGTTTGCAAACTGGGACAGAAGCCGGCTCTTAGCCTCCTCCACGTAGAACCGATGCTCGGAGATGCGAAGTTCGCGCTCTGACTCCATCAGTTGATACGCCGTCCACTTCCGGTCGCTCATGCGGGTTGGCCTGCAGCTGCCTCGCCCCGGAGCCAACCGATCAACGATCGGATCCCTTCCGCATCCGCACATACGTTTTCCAGTGTTTCGTTCTCAAGCCGAACCTGTATCGACAGCCAAGCGTGCTCAGTCTTCTCGGACAGTCCGACATGGGGCTCGATTGCACCCCCGCTCCAGAGCCACACTTGGTGGCCACGTAACTTTCGCACGAGGGCGTCGATTGGTGCCTTGGCGCTAGGTTTCGCGGCCAACAGCTCAAATGCCTTTGAAGCCGGACCTTGAATGCCGCCACATGGCAATTCGTCATGAAGGGAAATTTCGCCCGCGTCCGCCATTTGCTGAAGGAGATTTCTGCAAGAGGCAAGGTCACCGTCATCCGCCTGTAGCAGGCCATGCTTCACGGCCTGCCGGAAGGCGAAGTCTAGATCGACGATCGCGCACGCTGGCAAGCCAAGAGCGGAAAGGATCTCCATGGACTTACGTGTATCTGATGCCCCACTCATGGGCACGATGGCCAAGGAAGACTGTCCCATAGTCTTACCTGTGATCGCCTGGAAAAGCGTGGGCAGCAGGCGTAGCTCGGTCTTGCCTTCCGTGAGCACCACCTTGTCAGCGAAGAGGACCTGAGACGAATTGGTAAGGCTGAAGAGCTGATGGAGTTGATGTGTTGGGTTGTCCACCAGCTTCTCTACGACGGATTGCATACGAGGACGCGCCTTGGTGCCCTCCGGATGCTTCTTCGTCATCAATAGGGCGTCTTTTGCGTCCTTGGCCAGAATCATCTGGGCCGAATGAGTGGAGAAGACGACCTGGTAGCCGACATTGGACAATGCGCGTAATGCCTCACGAACTTGCTCCACCGCAAAGGGATGCATGAACAGTTCGGGTTCATCAACCAGGAGCAAGGTAGCGCCGCCGGCAGCGTCTTCTCCTCGCTTCAAATCAGCTAGATGCCGCACCATGGCCATTTGGATGGCACGCTGCGCCCCATGGCCATACGAGCCGAAGGCGCGTCCTCGTCCTTCGCCTTCGTAGACCTTGACCGTTCCGGCCTTGATGAGGTCGTTGAAGATCGGTACTGGGAAGTCCAGCTTGATGCGAATACCGGGAAATAGATCCGAAATCTTGCGATTGATCGATTCGTCGATACGGCCCAGTTCTTCGAAACGCTCCCCGCCTTCAGCAGAAATCATCCCCAACATGGCCGCCAAGTGAGGTGTCAGCGCCTCCTCGTGTTGCTCCTGGATGGCTGCCAACATCGATGCCAACAATTTGCCGATCGTGGTGGTGGTCTTTGCTTTGCTAGCATCCTCCTCGGCGTTCTCCATGGCACCAATACGAATCGGGTCCGGGAAGAGCGCGGAAATGGCGTTGTCGATACCCGTTGGATTGGGTTCCCAGTCGCCGGTGTCGGGATTCATCACGGTCAATTCCGTGTCGCCACCAGGTACCTGCTGTTCACGGCGGATGGTGAGCACGCCATCGCGCACGTGAGGCTCAATCTTTTTCCGGTGTTTGGGTTCAAGTACATCCAAGTCAGCTTCGCTAATGCCGACGAGGCTTCCCATCACTTGAACCGGCTGGGTCGCATCGTGGAAATCCTCCACGCCCAGCTTCGCCTTTCGCACAAACCACTGAAGCGCGGTGAGGCAATTACTTTTTCCGCAGTTGTTCAACCCCACTAAAGGTGTGAAATGGGTCAACTGCAGGCTGGATGCCACGCATGACCGGAAATTCCTGATGTCGAGATCCGAGATATAGATAGCCATTCTTTGCCCCGTATTTGGTTCACAACCTAATTCCGTGATCGCTGGAAAATTTGGATCAGAGTCGACCTTCCATAAAACTCAGCCTCCACCCCAACCCCGACACCCTCCCCGCATGCCGCCCCAGCGCCGCCGCGATCACCTCCGCGCTGCCCGCCACATGCAGCGCGCTGCGGGCGCGGGTGATGCCGGTGTAGAGCAGCTCTCGGCTTAACACGCGACTGTCGCTGCGCGGCAGTTGCAGCCACACCTCGTCGAACTCGCTGCCCTGTGCCTTGTGCACCGTCATCGCGAACGCGCTTTCGTGCGCGGGCAATGCGGCGGGATGGAAGGCGCGGACCTCGCCGCCTTCGTTGCCGGCGAACCAGGCCAGCGGCACACCGGCCTCGTCCGCCAGGCACAGGCCGACGTCGCCGTTGAACAGGCCGTGCCGGTAACTGTTGCGGGTGATCAGCAACAGGCGCCCCGGGAACCACGCCGGCGGCGTACCGAGGCGGCGGCCGGACAGTTGCGCCTCGATGCGCGCATTGAGCCCGCGTGCGCCCTGCGCGCCTTCGCGCAGCGCGGTGAGCAGGCGCAGACGATTGGCCTCGCGCAGCGCCTGCGCCGGATCGGCGTGCGTGGCCAGTGCGCGCCAGTGCGCGAGCAGGTCCGGGCGCGCCTGCAGCGGATCGTCGGCGCCTTCGTGGAAATGCACGTTCGACAGTTCACCGCTGTGCAGCAGGCGCAGGGCTTCGTTGGCGTTGCCGCTGCGCACGGCCTCGGCCAGCGGCGCGAGATTCAGGGCGTCGCTTTGCCGGTAGCCGCGGATGAGGTGGACGCGGCAAAGGCGGGAGGCGCGTTGTTCCTGCACGTCATTCTCTGAATTCCGATCGTCATTCCCGCGCAGGCGGGAATCGCTCTGGCCTTTGCTTGTTGCCTTGGACGAGTCAAGAGCAAAAGCGGTGGAGCGATCCCCGCCTTCGCGGGGATGACGATCAGAGGCAGACGAGCGGTCTTCGCCTTCGTTGGGGTGAGGGGCAAAAGCGGTGGAGCGATCCCCGCCTTCGCGGGGATGACGATCAGAAGTATTTTCCGTATCGCGCAACAACGGTTGCAGTGCGCGTGCATCTTCATCGGCAAGCACGTCGCCCGGTCCGGCGGCGGCGAGGATCGCGGCCAGCACGTCGCCGGCTTCCACCGAGGGCAGCTGATCGGCGTCGCCCAGCAGCACCAGTTGCGCGCCTTCGGCCACCGCTTCGGTGAGCTTGCACATCAGCGGCAGGTCGACCATGGAGGCTTCATCGACCACTACGATGTCGAACGGCAATGGATTGTCGGCGTGGTGGCGGAAGCGTGGCGAGTCGGGAATCGTGCCGAGCAGGCGATGCAGGGTGGTGGCCTGGATGGGAAGCGCGGCGAGCAAGGCTTCGTCGATGCCCAGCGCCGCCATCTGCTGCACGGCGCGACGCAGGCTTTCGGCCATGCGCTCGGCGGCGCGGCCGGTGGGCGCGGCCAGGGCGATGCGCGACGCGGCGCTGCCGGCGCGACTCGCCTGGGCAACGCGCAGGACGAGCAATCGCGCGATCGTGGTGGTCTTGCCGGTGCCGGGGCCGCCGGTGACCAGCAGCAGGGCGCGGCGCAGGGCGAGCGCGGCGGCACGGGCCTGGCGGTCGTCGACGCCTCCCCTCTCCCTGGCGCTGCGCGCCTGTCCCTCTCCCGCGAGGGGAGAGGGAGGGCGGTCGCTGGCTTGCGGGAAGAGTTGCGCGAACAGCGGGGCGAGTGCTTCGATCTCGCCGTCGATCGTCTGCGCGGCGATGCGCTGCAACTGCAGGGCGAGCCGGCGTTCGTATTCGCGGTAGCGGCGCAGGTAGAGCAGGCCCTGCCCTTCCGGGGTGTATTCGAAAACGAGCGGCGCCGCCTCGGCCTCGGCATCACCCGACGCTGGCGTGGCGACGAAACGCGACGCGCGCAATGCGCTCGCCCAGGTTTCCGCATCGGGCCATGGCAGGGCCTGCCCCGCGCCTGATCCGGAGCCGGTATCGACCAGCAGGCCCGGTTGCGCGATGTCGAAACCGGCATGGCCGCTGGCCACCGCCAGCGAAGCCAGCGCGGCGGCGGCCAGCACTTCGTCGGGCGTGGCCGGATCGAGCCGGCGCAAGGTATTGGCCAGCGCGTCGTCGAGCGTGCGCAGGACGTTGGCCTCGCGGAGGGCGCGCAGGAGACTCATGCGTCGCCCCCAGCCCGGCCCTGTCCCGCGGGCGGGAGAGGAAGCGGGAGATCCTGGCCGGCGAACAATGCGTCCAGCGCATGCACCAGTTCCGGCGCGAAGCGTTGCGCGTGGATGCCGGGCGAGTCGTTGCGCGCAGCATCCAGGCCGCGGCAGAACAGGTAGCGGATGCCGCCGAAATCGCGTGCGTAGTCATAGCCGTCGCCGAGGCGGAAGCGCAGCCAGCGGTGCAGGGCCAGGGTGTAGATCAGCGCCTGCAGGTCGTATTCGCTGTGCGCCATCGCCTGCGCCAGTTGCGTGGCGTCGTAGCCGGGCAGGCGGTTGGACTTGTAGTCGAGCACGTACCACTTGCCGTCGTGCCGGTAGGTCAGGTCGACCAGGCCGGTCATCAGGCCTTCCAGCCGCTGGCGCAGGCCGAAGCGGTCGCGCTCGCGGACGATGCCGTGTGCGTGCAGCAGGCGCAGCAGTGCATCGACCCGGGTCGGCTGCAGCGCGAACTGGAATTCGATTTCCGGGCGGCGCTCGCCTGCCGGCACGTCGCACAGGCGCACGCCTTCGGGCAGGGCGACGGTCAGGGTGTGGCCGATGAGTTGCGTGGTCAGGGCGATGCCGTCGTCGAGGCTGTCGTCGCCGTAGCCTTCGCCGCGCAATGC
>Ga0307414_10001410_pt1 | contig 12474 bp, 11 predicted proteins | sample DK1Ometagenome_FD_203804 | JGI IMG/M metagenome (GOLD analysis project Ga0307414, IMG submission 203804) | Maize rhizosphere microbial communities from greenhouse at UC Davis, California, United States - DK15-O-3 | ecosystem: Host-associated > Plants > Roots > Rhizosphere > Soil | place: USA...
ATCTCGGTAATCTCGTCGAAGCGTTCGTAGAGGAAGCTTTCCTTGTGATGCGCGAGGCACCATTTCGCCATGATGCTGCCGCCGCGCGACACGATGCCGGTCATGCGCTTTGCCGCGAGGGGGACGTAAGGCAGGCGGACCCCGGCGTGGATGGTGAAATAGTCGACGCCCTGTTCGGCCTGTTCGATCAGCGTGTCGGCGAAAATCTCCCACGTCAGGTCCTCGGCGATGCCGCCGACCTTCTCCAGCGCCTGATAGATGGGGACGGTGCCGATCGGGACGGGCGAGTTGCGGATGATCCATTCGCGCGTGTCGTGGATGTTGCGGCCGGTCGACAGGTCCATGACGGTGTCGGCGCCCCAGCGGATCGACCAGACCATCTTGTCGACCTCGCTCGCGACGTCGGATGCGACCGCGCTGTTGCCGATATTGGCGTTGATCTTGACGAGGAAGTTGCGGCCGATCGCCATCGGCTCGCTTTCGGGGTGGTTGATGTTGCTGGGGATGATCGCGCGGCCGCGCGCCACCTCGTCGCGGACGAATTCGGGGGTGACGTAATCGGGGATGCTGGCGCCCCAGCTTTCGCCGTCGCGCTTGTACTCGGCGAGGCGGGCGCGGCCGAGATTCTCGCGCTCGGCGACATATTCCATCTCGGGCGTGATGATGCCGCGGCGGGCATAGTGCATCTGGCTGACGTTCTGGCCGGGTTTGGCGCGGAGGACCTGCTTGCGGACGTTGGGGAAGGCGGGGACGCCGCCGCTGCGGTCGGGGCCGAGCTGGCCGTTATCCTCGGGCTTCACCTCGCGCTGGGTGACTTCCTCGACGTCGCCGCGTCCGAAGATCCAGTCGCGGCGGAGTTCGGCGAGGCCGGCGTTGATGTCGATCTTGGCATTGACGTCGGTGTAGGGGCCGCTGGTGTCGTAGACGCGGACGGGGGGCTCGCCGCTGTGCGGGTCGAGATCGATCTCGCGCATCGCGACGCGGATGCCGCTGCCGGTCTGGGTCGCGACATGGATCTTGCGGCTGCCGCGAATGGGGCCGGTGGTGACGCCGATGGGGGTCGCGGTGCCCTTTGCGAGGCGGGTGTCGATGTCGGCCATGTGCAGTCGCTCCATTGTTATCGGAGCGAAAGACGGTTCTCATCTCCCCTTTTGCCTGGGGTGAAAGCCGACCCTCCCTCCGCCCGAGTTACCGGGATCAGGTTCAACGGGTCGCGGTTTATTCCGCTCTCAACCTGCGATCACGCGGCAGGCTCCCCGGGGATGGGCGCAGTTTAGCGCCCGTGGCCGTAAAGTCATTCGCTAATGTCGGTGCCGCTGCAACAAAAGTGTCCGCAATTGTCATCGTGCTGCAGCACAAGCGACACGGAACCGCCGCCGCCATGGCGCAAAGGAGCGGGCGGCGCCTGCGGGCGCCCCAAAGCAGAATAATCTCTCCTCCAAAAAACAAAGGGTCTCCCCATGCGCCGTTCCACCTGCGTTCTTGCCGCGTCGCTTTTGCTCGCCGCCGTGTCCACTCCCGCATTGGCGCAAGCCGACGCGGCGCCCGTCGCCGACGGCGCGCCGGGTGAGGAGATCGTCGTCACCGCGCAGAAGATCGAACAGCGCGCGATCGACGTGCCGATCACCATTTCGGCGACCAGCGGTGCCCAGATGCGCAACCTGGGGATCGGCGATCTCGACGAACTGTCCAACTATGTCCCCGGGCTCAATATCCAGGAACAGAGCGCCAACAATCCGGGCATCGTCATCCGCGGCATCACGTCGGACAGCGGATCGGCGCAGCAGGCCGCGCGCGTCACGCTCTATTACAACGGGACCGATATTTCGCGTTCGCGCGGGTCGTATCAGGCGATCTATGACGTCGACCGGATCGAGGTGATCAAGGGACCGCAAGCGACGCTGTTCGGTACCGCGTCGGCGGTCGGCGCGATCAGCATCATATCGGCGCGGCCGAAGCCCGGCTTTTCGGGCGAGGTCAACGCGAGCTATGGCAATTATGACGCCATGACGCTGGGCGGCTTCGTCAATCTGGGGTCGGACAAGATTGCCGGCCGTGTCGCGTTCGAATGGAAAAAGCGCGACGGCTATGTCCGCAACCTCGCCGCCGGGCAGGAGGATCTGTATGCGCAGGATCAGCTGGGGGTGCGCGGGTCGCTGCGCCTGACCCCGACCGACCGCTTCACCGCCGACCTGATCCTGACCTATGATCGCCAGCGCCACAGCGGCACGCCGTTCGTTTCGGGCACCTATCCCACCGCGTCGGGTCCGGCGAACCCGTTCGGCGATGCTGCCCTTGGCGGCTCGCCGGTGTCGGAGGCGGCGCTGGGCGCGGCGAAACTGGGGCTGACCCGCGACGTCTATGACGCCAATCTGACGCTGGGATGGGAGGTCGCCGACGACTGGACGATCACGATGGTCAACAGCTATCGCGATTTCGATTCGCTGGAGATTTTCGACGCCGATGGCAGCGCGGCCTGGTATCTGGAATTCGGCGAGGATGCGAAGGGGTGGCAGTATAACCACGAGACGCGCTTTTCCTATAATAGCGACGCATTTCGCGGCTCGTTCGGCTGGAATGCGTTCATCGAGGATGGCTCGCAGGTCGTGCCCTTTTCGAGCGAGGAAGGCACGTTCCTGCAATGCGCGGCGCAGCTGATCCCGGGCCTGCCGTGCATTGCCCCCGACGGCAGCGTCGCGGCCTCTGCGGCAACCGGAATCCTGACGGGCGGCGCGGCGACGGTCATTCCCTATAGCTCGACCTTTGGCAATATCGGCAAGAACCAGAGCTATTCGGTGTTCGCCGACGGTACGTGGATCGCCAGCGACGCGCTGGAAATCACCGCCGGCGTGCGCGCGCTGATCGAGAAGCGCCGTTCGGGCTTTTTCGCCGTGGTGCCGCGCTCGCTGATCACCGGCGGCGCGTCGCTGATCCCCGGACAGGTCGATACCGGCGGCCAGACCTATTTCAGCGAGGATAGTTTTCAGGCCTTCCTGCCGCGTTTCAACATCCTCTATCGGTTCGGCGGTGGCTTTAACGCGTTTGCGACGGTGTCGAAGGGCCGCCGGTCGCCGACCGTCAATCTGGGCGCGCTCAGCACACCCACGGGTCCGGTGCCGAGCATCGGAAATATCGCGTCGGAAAATGTCTGGAATTACGAGGTCGGGCTCAAGGCCGCACGCGGCGGCTTTTCGGGGTCGCTTGGCGTTTATTACCAGAAATACGACAATTTCCAGGTGTCGGTGACACAGTCGAACGGCCAGACAATAACCCAGAGCGCCGGTACGGCGAGCAATTTCGGGGTCGAGGCCGAGGCGAGCTTTGCCGTGACTGACTGGTTCCGGCTGTTCGGCAATGTCGGCTATATCGACGGCGGCATCGACGACAAGGCGGCGAACGGCGTGTTCGCGGGCGACCGTTTCCGGCTCCAGCCCGAATGGCAGGCGGCAGCGGGCTTTACGATCAACGCCGATATCGGCGGCGGAATGCGCTTCTTTGCGACCCCAACGATCACTCATCGCAGCAAGATCTTTTTCGAAGTGCCCAATCAGGAGCTGATCAGTCAGAACGCGGTGACGCTGGTCAACGCGCGTGCGGGGGTCAGCTTTGCCGACGGCGGTTTCGAGATCGCCGGTTTCGTCCGCAATGCGACCGATAAAAATTATCTGCTCGATGCGGGCAATACGGGCGGGAGCTTCGGCATTCCGACCTTCATCCCGGCTGAGCCGCGCATGTACGGGGTGCAGGTGACCGGGCGCTTCTAGGGGGCGGCGGCGCACTCGGCGCAATGTTGCTTCGGGTCGCATGACAATCGCCGTGTCGGTTCAGGCCGACGCGGCGATCGTCCGGCCGTTTCTCACGCGTCATCCCGTGTCCTGAGCTTGTCGACGGGTCCGGGGTGACGATGATGTGGGGTAGCAATGGGGTGGTGAGCCGTCATTCCCCTCTCCCCTCGGGAGAGGGATACGCAGGCTTGGTTGCGTAGCAACCTAGTCGAAGTTGGGTGAGGGGATCACCGGTAGATTGCTGGAAACTGACGGTTGCGGAACCTCAGACACCCTCACCCAACCCTCTCCCAAAGGGAGAGGGCTTTTAGGGCCTCCTTCGGTCGAAAGCGGCCTTCAGCCTGTTCGGCGGGCGAGCCAGACGCCGGCGACCATTAGTCCGATCCCGGCGATGCGTTTGACGTCGATGGCCGAGCGCATCGCACCGAACAGGCCGAAATGGTCGATCGTCGCGGCGCTGATCAGCTGGCCGACGAGGACGAAGAAGATCGCATTGCCGACCCCGAATTTCGGGGCGATGAAGGTCACCGCGATCACATAGAAGGCGACGAACAGCCCGCCGAAGTAAAATTGGAACGGAATGTCCGACGAAAAGCGGATCTGGCCGATCGACCCGGTCAGCAGCGCCCCTGTGGTGGCGATGAGGAAGGCGAGTCCGAAGAGGATCATCGACGCCGCCATCGGGCTGCCGAGCCGGGTGCCGAGTCCGCCGTTGAGTGCGGCGAGGATCGGAATGCCGACCCCGGTGAGGAGCATGATCACCGCGAAGGCGGGGGCCTGGCTGGTCGTCATCGGCCTGCTCCTTCGCCAGCCTGCGCCGCGCGATAGTCGAGCACGGGCAGTCCGCCGATCCCCCAATTGTCGGTATCGACCTCGTCTATCACGACGACGGTGGTCGCGGGATTCTTGCTCAGTATGTCCTGAAGCAGACGGGTGACCCCCGCGATCAGCGCCGCCTTTTGTTCGGCGCTCGCGCCCTCTCGGGTGATCTGGATATTGACGTAAGGCATGAAACTCCCCCCTTTTTCCTCGCCGGTCCGCACCCCGCCGCGGATCGGTCAAAATTGATAGGCGATGCCGGCGCCGGCGAGCCACTGGTCGGCATCGCCCGCCTCTGCGACGATCGGCGAGGCGGCGTAGCGGCCCGCCACCCGGCCATATTGCGCGCCGCCGAGCAGCACAAAGCCTTTGCGCAGGTCGCCCGACAATCCATAAGCACCGGCGATGCCGAACGTATATTTTCCCGCCGTCGGCTTGCGCCCGGCATCCGCATAGACGGGCAGGCCGCTTGCGGCGCTGCCGAGCGGGTCGATGTCGTAATAATAGCGGCCGAAACCCTTGCCATAGACATTCACCGAGGCCGAAACGCCGATGAAGGCGCGCTTCGACAGGGGCGTGCCATAGTCGATCGACGGCGAGGCCATCCAGCTGCCGTGCCGGCCCGAAATATCCCGGGTGCCGACGAGGCGAAAACCGATCTGGTCATAATCGCTGGTGAAGACGCCGGTTTGGGTCACCCCTGCGAAAAGGCCCAGCTCGACCGCCATTTTCTTTTCGCCCAGCGCCGCGACCTGCGGGTCCTTGACCTTGCCGGTGCGATCGCCGCGCAGGCTGATGATCGGGCCGAATTTGAAATCGGTCTTTTGGCCCCGGCGCTGGCGGATCAGGTCGATCTGGAAATTGGTGCCGCGCGTCGAAAAGGAAAAGCCGCTGATGCGGCCGCGCAGATAAAAAGCGGGCAGGACGCGGCGTTCGTCCGAACCGCTATAGTCGGGCGAGGTGATCGCCCCGGCGGCGAGCGCGATATAGTCGCGGGCCCATTTGCGGTCGCCGTCGTCATCGACCCGCGCGGCGGGCAACAGGATATTTTCGTCGATGTCGTTCGTGTCCTGAACGAAGCGGGCGGGTTCGCCTTCGCCGGTCGCCGTGCGCGGCGCGGCGCCTTCTTCTTCTTCGGCGCGTGCCGGCACGGCGGCGAAGAGGCCGAGCGCCGCGAGCGGCAGCAGGAAGCGCCAGCGAGGAAAGGAAGGGGAAGTGAAGCGGGCTGAGGTTGTCGTCATAGGTTTCGACATTCCTGTGATCCGACCCCCTTGTTCACAGGTGTAAGAGATTGATGACGCAATGCAAAGGCTTCGTCTTGCGGGCCGGGGCATTTGGCGCCATCAGGCCTTCATGCATCCTGTTTCCGTTCCTTTCTTCGCGGACCCAGCGGCATGAGCCGCGCGCCGCGTTTTGCCGGCTATGCGATGATGGCGCTCGCGGCGCTGCTTGCGCTCGCGTCGCGTCGCGGGTTGATCGACGCCCTCGGCCCCTTCCCCGTCGCGGCGGTCGCGCTTTTGATCGGAATGATCGGGGTTATGATCGTGTTCACAGACCTGATGGTGCGCGGGCTTTATGCGCAGGTCGGGGCGGCGAAAGATGCGCCGCCCGCCGAGGAGAAACGAGTCGATGACGAAGAATAATACCCGCCTGGGCCGGACGCTGGCGGCGATATTGTGCGTGCTGGCGCCGGTGAGTGCCGCCGCCGCCGCCGCCGCCGGGAATGCGGTGAGCGAAAGCGATCAATTTTTTCTGAACGAGGCCGAAACCACGTGCAGCAGCGGCGATTTTTCGGCCTTTCTCTGGCCTTTTGCCAACAGTCGGCTGGTGCGCGAGCGCTATAGCGCGCCGACGATCAGGACGGGCGTCGCGGGCAGCGCGGTGGCGGTGCCCGTGGCGCGCTATCTGGATGCCGATGATTTTCCGGTCGTGATGATCGATTTCACCTATGTCACCGTGGCGTCGGCGCGGCAGTTCGATGCGCCGGGCGGCGGCGATCCGCGCCAGCTTGTCCCTGTGCAGGTCGACTTCAACATTTCGTCGGGCGGAATCGAGCGCGTCGACTGGGCCCCGGGGCGATTCGAACCCGGCGAGGGCGACGGGCCGGGGACGTTGATCGAACGAACCGGGCCGGGCGGCTATTTGATCTTCGAGCGCACCGCCGATTGCTGGCGGCTGACGGCGGATATCAGGAACCCCGCCAGTGCGCGCTGAGCGACCGGCACCGCCTTTTCGTTCGACAGTTTCAGCGCTTATCTTTATGACGGCGAGATGACCGAACGTCCGCATACGCCGCTGCTCGACACGGTGGATGTCCCCGCCGACCTCCGCAAGCTGAAGCCCGAACAACTCCGCCAGTTCGCCGACGAACTGCGCGCCGAGATGATTTCGGCCGTCGGGACGACCGGCGGGCATCTGGGGTCGGGGTTGGGCGTCGTCGAGCTGACGACCGCGCTCCATTATGTGTTCGACACCCCGCGCGACAAGATCGTCTGGGATGTCGGCCACCAATGCTATCCGCACAAGATCATCACCGGACGCCGCGACCGCATTCGCACGCTGCGCGCCAGCGGGGGCCTGTCGGGCTTCACCAAGCGCAGCGAAAGCGAATATGACCCGTTCGGGGCGGCGCATTCGTCGACTTCGATCAGCGCCGCGCTGGGCTTTGCGATCGCCAACCAGCTGAAGGACGAGCCCGGCCGCGCGATCGCGGTGATCGGCGACGGGTCGATGTCGGCGGGCATGGCCTATGAGGCGATGAACAACGCCAAGGCGGCCGGCAACCGGCTGGTCGTGATTCTCAACGACAATGACATGTCGATCGCGCCGCCGGTCGGCGGGCTGTCGGCCTATCTTGCGAAACTCGTGTCGTCGCGGCCGTTTCTGGAGCTTCGCGAAATCGCACGGCGTTTCGCGCGCAAGCTGCCCGAGCCGCTGCACAAGGCGGCGCGCAAGACCGACGAGTTCGCGCGCGGCATGGCGATGGGCGGGACGCTGTTCGAGGAGCTGGGCTTTTACTATGTCGGGCCGATCGACGGGCATAATCTGGAGCATCTGATCCCGATATTGGAGAATGTGCGCGACGCCGACCATGGCCCGGTGCTGATCCATGCGGTGACCAAAAAGGGGCATGGCTATGCCCCCGCCGAGGCGGCCGCCGACAAATATCATGGCGTCCAGAAATTCGACGTGGTCACGGGCGAGCAGGCAAAATCCCCGCCGGGACCGCCCGCGTATCAGAATGTGTTCGGCGAAACGCTGGCGAAACTTGCCGACACCGACAAGCGCATCGTCGCGATTACCGCCGCGATGCCGTCGGGAACCGGGGTCGATAAATTCGCCAAGGCGCATCCGACGCGCAGCTTCGATGTCGGGATCGCCGAACAGCATGCGGTGACGTTCGCGGCGGGCCTCGCGGCGCAGGGCATGCGGCCGTTCGCGGCGATTTATTCGACCTTCCTCCAGCGCGCCTATGATCAGGTCGTCCATGATGTGGCGATCCAGAATCTGCCGGTGCGTTTCGCGATCGACCGCGCGGGGCTGGTCGGCGCCGACGGATCGACCCATGCGGGATCGTTCGACGTCACTTACCTCGCGACCCTGCCGAACATGGTGGTGATGGCGGCGGCCGACGAGGCCGAGCTGGTCCATATGACCTATACCGCCGCCGAATATGACGATGGTCCGATCGCCTTTCGCTATCCGCGCGGCAATGGCACCGGGGTCGCGCTGCCCGCGGTTCCCGAAAAGCTTCCCATCGGCAAAGGCCGCGTCGTGCGGAGCGGCAAGACGGTCGCGATCCTGTCGCTGGGGACGCGGCTGGCCGAGGCGCTCAAGGCCGCCGACACGCTGGAAGCGCGCGGACTGTCGACGAGCGTGATCGACCTGCGCTTCGCCAAGCCGCTCGACGAGGAGCTAATCCGCAAGACGCTGGCGAATCACGAGGTTTGCGTGACGGTCGAGGAGGGCAGCATCGGCGGGCTGGGCGCGCATGTGCTGACGCTGGCGAGCGACGAAGGGCTGATCGACGCCGGACTGAAGCTGCGCACGATGCGCCTGCCCGATGTCTTCCAGGATCAGGATTCGCCGCAGGCGCAATATGACACAGCGGGGCTGAACGCGCCGCAGATCGTCGATACGGTGCTGAAGGCGCTGCGCCACAATAGCGCGGGCGTCGAGGAGGCGGGGGTTAGGGCATAATGTTCGGAGAAGCCGCAGGGGCAATATCTGGAGCAAAAGCGGCCTTTGATCTGGCCAAAGGCATAAATGCGCTGAAATCGGAGACCGAACGCAACCTTGCGGTTATCGAGATTCAACGCATACTTTTGGAAGTGCAAGAATCGGCGTTGGCAGATAAGGAGCGAATCGCGGCGCTCAACCGAGAGATCGAGGATTTTCGTCGCCAAATTTCGTCAAACGATGAATGGCAAGCTCTTGCGTCGAGATATCGACTAACCAAGTCGACAGGTGGTGCCTATACCTATGATCTGCTCGATGAATTTTCTGCTGCTGAGACATTTCACAGAATTTGTGCGGCATGCTTTGAGGATAAGAAAAGATCGATCTTGCACGTCAAGAACAAGCACAGTGGCGGAGAAATCGTCTATTGCGCTCGATGTGATAAGGACTTGAAGCTGTCGCCTTTTACCAATCGCGTGGTGATCTCCGACTACAACCGATATGACGATCTATAAGGACGCTAGCGACTGCTTCCGCTGCGTTCGGAGCCGCGCATGAACTTCTTCAACCTCCTGCAATCGCTCGACGAGCTTTTGTACGAGGTGATGTCGTGGCTGATTTTCTACCCGATCACCTTGTGGCGCACGCTCGTCCGTCCGTTGCAGATGATGGATTATTCGGACGTCGAGCAGGGCGACGCCGCCGACCAGCAATATAGCGACACGCTGTCGCCGCCGCTGTTCCTGCTGTTGTCGCTGATCATCGTCCACGCCGCCGAGATCGCGCTGGTTGGTAATAATGCGGTGGTCACGAGCAAGGTCGGGCTGTCGGCGCTGGTCAGCAACAACACCGACCTGATCGTCCTGCGCATCGTGATGTACAGCCTGTTTCCGGTGATGATGGCGACGCGGATGGTTCGCGCGCAGGGGCTGCAAGTCAACCGCGACACGCTGCGCGCGCCCTTTTACAGCCAATGCTATGCCGCCGCGGTGCTCGCGATGCTGCTGGGCGGAGGGGTGATCCTGATCAAGCTGGGGCACGACTGGTCGGCGCTCGCGGGCGCGGCGCTCGCCTTCTTCGGGCTTTTGTGGTTCGGCTTTCTGCAGACCGCCTGGTTCAACCAGCATCTGAAATGCGGGCGGCTCCGCGCCTTTGGTCACGCGTCGCGCACGATGGTCGAAAGCCTGATCGCGATGTTCCTGCTGTCGAGCCTGTTCAGCTAAGCCCACCGGCAAGCCAATTCTTCTTCGCGGCTTTGCGCCTTTGCGTGAAACCGGAAAAGCTCACGCAAAGGCGCGAAGAAGGCGCGGTCAGGCCGAATCGCGGCGCGTCGGTCGCGTAGAGGATATGAAAAAGGGCGGCCGAGGCCGCCCGATCTCTTTGGATTTTGTGGGGCTTTACGCGCCCGGGATCGCCGAGGATGCGTCGCGACCGTCGCCTTCGGGGGCGGCGATGATGTCGCGGACGACGAGGCCCTTGTCGACGACCTGTGTGTCGGGGCTGCCGACCTGGCTGCGGATGCCGGGGTCGGCGCGGCCGCCGTCGGCGCTGCCGATCACCGCGGCTTCGCTGGCGCTGCGCGGGGCGGGGCCGCCGAACAGCGCGCGGAGCGTCTGTTCCGCAGTCGATTCGCCGCCGGGACGCGCCGAGCCGGGGGCGGGCGGGGTCAGCGAATAGTCGGGCGGCACGACGAGCGGTGCCTGACGCGACACCATCATTTCATCGGGGCGGTCGCGGCTGAAGAGGCTGCTCGACCCGCAGGCCGACAGGGTGGATGCGGCAATCGTGGCGGCAAGGATGGCGGTGGTCCGGTTCACTTGAAATACTCTCCTATGCGCCCCGTTAATCGGCGGACGGCTGGCCGTCCGCGGCTGGGGCCTTTTCGCCCAAGAGCAGCGCGCGCGCAACCAGCAAAAGCACGCCGATGGTGATGCACGCATCGGCGACGTTGAAAATCAGAAAGGGACGGAAATCGCCGAAATGCAGGTCGGCGAAATCGACGACGAAGCCGTGGCGGACGCGATCGACGATATTGCCGAGCGCCCCGCCGAGGATCATCGCGAGCGCGATCACGTCGCCCTTCGCCTTTTCGCGCGTCATCCAGAAGGCGACGGCGGCGGCGACGGCGGCAGTGACGGCGACGAGCGTCCAGCGCGTGGTGTCGTTGCAGGCCGAGAACATCGACAGCGAAATGCCGCAGTTTTCAGCCCAGGTCAGGTTGAAGAAAGAGACGAGTTCGATCGACCGCTTTGCTTCGAGCGACAGCGGCGTGATGACGATCCACTTGCTGACCTGATCGAGCAGGAAGGCGACGGCCGCGATCAGCAGGCCGAAACCCAGATAGGGGGAGCGGGTACGGGTCATCAGGCGTCCAATACCGTGTCGCAGCGATTGCACAAGCTGCCGTCGGCCTCGACCTCGGGCAAGTGGCGCCAGCAGCGGCCGCATTTGTGGTTTTCGGTGCGGGTTACCGTGAGCGCATCGCCCGCGCGCGCGACCGATACGATGAAGATTTCCTCGAGCGCCGCCGGATCGAGCGTGGGATCGGGAACGACGACTTCGGCCTCAAGGCTCGACCGGATCGTCTTTTCGCGGCGATAAGGTTCGATCGCTTCGGTGACGGCTTCACGCTGGGCGCGGACACCGGCCCATTTTTCGCCGAGCAGATTGTCCTGCCAGCGGGCATCGACTTCGGGCCACTCCAGCAAATGCACGCTGCCGCCTTCGGGATAGCGCGTGCCCCAGACTTCCTCAGCGGTGAACACCAGCACCGGGGTCGCGTAGCGGACGAGCGCGTGGAACAGCGTGTCGAGGACGGTGCGGTACGCGCGGCGCGTGTCGGTGCCGAGCGGCGCGGCGGGGCCGATATCGCAGTAAAGCACATCTTTGCGGATATCGAAGTAGAAGGCCGATAGATCCTCGTTACAGAAATCGGCGAGCAGGCGCGTGTAGCTGTTGAAGTCGAAATCATCGACCGCTTGCGCCATTTTCTTGTCGAGATCGGCGAGGAGCGAGAGCATGTAACGCTCCAGCTCGGGCATCGCCGAAACATCGGTGACGCGTTCCGCATCGCCGAAGCCGTCGAGCGCGCCGAGCAGATAGCGGAAGGTGTTCCTGAGCTTGCGATACTGGTCGGCGACGCCCTTCAGGATTTCGTCGCCGATGCGGTGATCCTCGGTGAAATCGACGCTCAGCGCCCACAGGCGGATGATGTCGGCGCCGTTGGTTTCCATCACCTTGACGGGATCGGTCGTGTTGCCGAGCGACTTCGACTGTTTGAAGCCCTTGCTGTCCATCGTGAAGCCGTGGGTCAGCACCGCCTTGTACGGCGCCTGACCGCGCGTGCCGCAGCTTTCGAGCAAGGACGACTGGAACCAGCCGCGATGCTGGTCGCTGCCTTCGAGATAGAGGTCGGCGCTGTGGGTGCCGCCGTCGTGGCGGACGAGCGCGGGCCAGCGGCCGCTTTCGAGGACGAAGGCGTGGGTGCAGCCCGAATCGAACCAGACGTCGAGGATGTCCACGATGCGCTCGTAATCGGCGGCGTCATAAGCGTCGCCCAGATATTCCTGCGCGCGCGCGTCGCTCCATGCGTCGACGCCGCCCGCCTTCACCGCCGCGACGATGCGGTCGTTGACGGCGGGGTCGCTCAGATACTGGCCGGTCTTGCGGTCGACGAAGAGCGTGATCGGTA
>Ga0307414_10001412_pt1 | contig 12465 bp, 8 predicted proteins | sample DK1Ometagenome_FD_203804 | JGI IMG/M metagenome (GOLD analysis project Ga0307414, IMG submission 203804) | Maize rhizosphere microbial communities from greenhouse at UC Davis, California, United States - DK15-O-3 | ecosystem: Host-associated > Plants > Roots > Rhizosphere > Soil | place: USA...
CAATTTCGTAACCATACACATGTGCGTTGGCGCCGTTTACAGTCTGCGTTACCTGATATTGATCAAACTGACCGCCTTGTTGGGTATAAATACTTTGATAAATATAATTTTCTATGTTCTTGTAAAAGATGCCTCCGGATAGTAAACCCAGTGATTTCAAGTAGTGTTCAAACAGGAAGTCGACATTGGTGGAAGTAGCCTGATCCAAATCCGGATTTCCTTTCTTCATTCGTTTTCTTCTCGGTTCAACTTCCTGCCATGGAACCAGGTCATAATAACCAGGACGGGAAAGCGACCTGGTAACAGCTGCGCGCACGTTGGTACGTTGATCAATGGCATACTTCAGGTTCAGACTTGGAAAGAAGCCATCAAATGCAGATTTGGTGTTCACTTTATTTGTGCTTACATATTTACCCTGATTGTCGAAAGACACAATGTTGCCACGGTAATCAAACCCTGTGCGCTCATACCTCAGTCCGGTAATAATATCAAGCTTATCCAGTGTCAATTTACCCATTACATACCCCGCTCCCATGGTTTCCTTACCATTGTAAGAATCCGGATCAGTATTTTGTCTGATATAGGTTTCATCACTTTCAAAAAGCGACAGGTTTTTCTGATAATAATCTTCCATCAGGTAACCATTGGCAATCGCTCCTGAAAGATCATATTTACCATTAAAATAATCCTTTCTGGAATAATCAGAGAGGAAATTATCCATAGATACCTTACCTGTCTTCAGGATGTATTGGAAATAATCTCTGGTATGGTCATCTTCCTTATACCTGTAACGTCCTCCGAACTTAAACATCAATTTATTTTTTTGGCTAAGGTTGAAAGTCCGCTGCACATTGAATGACCCCTGCCCATCTTTGTCATGAGCGATCTGGTGCCTGTTGACATAAGAGGAAGTGGTGTAATTGGCCGCATTGTTCACATCTCCATTTGTAAAAGCAAACTGCGGAGCACGCGGGTCGGTGAGATCGATACCGGCATTTAAACCACCATAAGTAAAATATCCGTCATAATAAATCGGTTGATCGTATAAACCGCTAGCATAGGTGAGGTCCAAATTCAGCCTCCAGTTATTGACAATCGCTTTAGTACCGACTGAAAAGCTCAGTAAATCTCTATGGTAATCTCTGGGTGAACCACTAGCGCCTATACTGATGTCTGAAGCTGTATTTTCATCGGTGTATTCTCCAATGTTATAGCTTTTTGTGCCCCTTGTTTGTAATTCGTAAAACTTATTGTATGACGTTCTTGCATAGATTTGGATCTTTTCTGTAGGAAAGAAGCTCAGTTCAGCTTGTAGTCCGAGGTTTTCACGGTGAAGGTCTGAGCCCTCCAGTTCAAGGTTAGATAACTTCATTTTTTCTACTCCTGCAATCTCGTACATGTCATAATCTTTCTGAACCCGATCTTCCCCTCTGTAGGTATTGCTATAATTTACGCCAACCAGGTAGCCCCATTTGGTATCTCTGCGACTAAAATCAAATGACCCATCAAAGTTTTGCTTACCCAATAGAAAATTGTTACCAAATGAACCCTTCACCTGCATTTGCTGAGTGCCCGACTTGGGTGTCTTAGAAATGATGTTCACTGAACCTGAGGTTCCATCAGCATCCATATCTGGAGTGAGGGTTTTGTTGACTTCTATCGCCTCGACAGTAGACGACAGAATACCGTTCAGGTCAATATCCCTGGAATTGGTTTGTGTAGAAGGGAGTCTGTTTCCATTAAGGGTGATAGATCCCATACTCTGATCCAGCCCCCTGATGATGATGTTTCTTGGCAAACCATAACTGTAGTCCATTGCAATGCCCGGTACACGCTGCATGGCTTCCCCGACAGTAGCATCAGGAAAGCGCTCAATCTGCTCCTGAGAAAGCACATACTTGATGTTGTCTGCGTTACGCATATTGCTCAATGCTATGGCCTCTCCTCTTCTGATCCCTGTTACTGAAATACCCTTCATATCGTTACTTTGGCTTTCCAATTTCAGTTCCATTTTTACCGTTTCACCATCAGCTATATCTATGGTAAATGATGTTGTTACATAACCAATATAGTTCACAAGAAGCGTTGCTTTTCCAGGTTTCAGGTTATTGATTACAAAATAGCCATTGGCATCCGTAACATACTTCTGGTTGGTTTCTTTCAAGATCACAGTGGCATAAGGCAAGGTCTGGTTACTCACCTTATCCTTTACATAGCCAACTGCCGCACCGGGCTTTGGAGCACGTATCTGCAGCTCTGCTTTTTTAAGGACAACCATCGTTCCATCTTCAATAAGTCGCAGGTTATTTTTTTGCAACAAAGGCGTCAATATTGTCCTAGCCGTTTTGGTCTCATCATGGACAGTTACTTTTGTATCGAGAGTTTCCTTATTTGTATACACAAAACTGACCCCTGTTTTTCTTTCAATTTCCTTAAGCAGATCGGTGAAAGCCACATTGCGCATATTAATACTAATACGCTTATCCAGTCCGCTTTGGCCACTTACTGCAGAAGCCGTTACCAACTGAATGGAGATCACTGAAATAAGACTAATTACTAAACATGCACGCATAATTATTTTCATAAGGCGCTTAGCCTCATTAATTTTTTTCATAAATTTGAGTTGTTTAAATTTTTACGATTTAAATGATAAGATATAGTCAACGGTTCGCCGCCGTTTGCCTAAGAATTAAGGCCGTTCCTGCGCAAACAGGATCGGCTTTTTATTTATTGTTACTGCATGATCCCCCTCCTTCTATGTAAATGGTTTGTCCTACAAATTTTGATCGTATGTTCATAGAGAGATTTAGTATTTTAAGAACTTCGTTTATAGATTTGTTCCTGAATCTTGCAGTCAACTTGCAATCTGTATAGTTAGTTTTTCCGGTATTGATTTTGATGTTGTACTTTCTTTCTAAGGCTTCAAAAACTTCATTAAACGGAGTCTGTTCAAAGATCAGTTCACCTGACACCCAAGAATCTACATCGCTACTGGAAATGCTTATTTTATGTGCTTCGGCCTTTTCCCTGTCATATATCAATTTTTCACTTGGCAATAGAAATACTGCCTTCTTATCTTCAGATGTGGTTACACCTACCTTACCCGAATTGACGGCAACAACCATAACCCTTTCCGTGTCATAAGCCCTTACATTGAAACTGGTTCCATAAACCGTAGTGTTCATTCCTGCGCTACTGACTACAAAAGGATGTGATGAATCATGGGTAACTTCAAAATATGCTTCCCCTTTCAGTTTCACGAACCTTAGCTTGTTGTTTCTAAACTCTCGTTTATAGCGAATTTCGCTTCCTGAATTCAGCCATACGAGTGTACTATCTGGTAGTAAAACCCTGATCATCTTGCCTGCTTTTGCACTTTTCGACACCCATTCTTCAGACTGTGCTGGATTTTGAGCTGATTGGTAGCAAAAAAGCGCTGTTAGCAGGAAGATACCGGTCATTGCCGCAGCCAGACCGTACTTCCACCAGCGAGCAGAATTATCTGCCTGTGCAAGCTGAGGTGTTGAACTTATTTCAGAAATTCTTTCCCTTACGGTTTCAAAATCCAGACCCTTTTGAGTAGGTAGCTTCCCTGTCAACTTCCAGAGCATTTGTATTTTTAAATATTCCTCTTGGTGTCCTCTATTTTCGATAAGCCAGGAATCAAGCATAGCTGCTGATTCGGCTGTCTCTTCTTCAGAAAAGCGTTTTACAATGCAATCCCATAATTTATTATCCATAATTATCCTCTTTCAACAGCAAAGACAATTGTGCAGGCAGAAAATACGGGCTGTACTTGATTAAGCTTCTGTTAACTTTCTATGAATTAAATGTTGGGACTGATCATAGATAAACTGCATACTTTTTGAAAGATGGTCTTCTACAGTTCTAACCGAAATCTGCAGCAATTCCGCTATCTCTGCATAGCTGAATCCTTCTATTCTGTGCATTTTAAAAACCAGTTGTCGCCGCTCGGGAAGTTTACTAATAAGAAAATGTAGAAAAACCAATTGCTCAGATTCATTCGTATTCTCATCCTCAAAGGAAAGATCAGAAATTGCAGTGAGGTCATCCTGCTCAAGTAAGGTCAGGGAATTGTTCTTATGCTGCTTCAGATAATTGAGCGCGGAATTTTTTATGGCCCTGAACAGGTAGGCCTTCAGGTTATCAGGCTCCGTCTTGTTAAACCAAAGCTGCACAAATAGGTCGTTCACTAAACTAGCGGCGGCTTCTTCATCCTTTACAAAATAAAGGGCATATTGATGCAGCATGCCACTCCAGCGTTTATAGAGCGCCTCAAAATTAACCAGCTCTTTATTTGACCCCATGATATTACCCGCAAAACTCGGCAAGGGATATAAATAAGATATTAATTGTGGGTTACTTTTACTTTATTGTAAAAAGATTTTTTTGCAGGTCTGAGCTCATGCCCACTGGTGTTTTCCCATGTTAAATTTTTAGCTTGCTATAAGCGCAAAGTAGGACAAATCATTAAACTCATTGGTATCTTATCAATCTCAGCTAAATTTTAAAAAGTATATCCCTATGCCTTTCTTATTGAAACTGATCTGCTAGGATTAAAATGATGATCTCCCGCTATGTATGATATTAGCTAGTTTTAGTTTGTATATTTTAGGAGTATCTATAGCGCATCCCATAGTTAAAGTGGCGGTGCCAGCGATATTAAAATCAAAACCCACCTTTTCTCCAGCTATTTTTAAGGTCTGGGAGAGACCAGTTGCTTTTATTACATTAGTATACTTAACTCCATTAAGGGTAAGGGTATCACCATATTGCTGAGTTGCCGAGGATGATGATACAATTTCAATTAGCCAATAGTCTTTTGAAGTATCCTCATTACAGCTCTCCTTTCCAATTACATATCCGCTGGCCATCTCATAGGGGGATTTAAATGGATATTTATTGTTGCACCCTACCACGATAATGAAGATTAGTGTTGAAAGATTTAATATTGTATGTTTTTTGTTCACTTGAATTTGCGTCTAAGGGATCAATTACCTTATTTCTTAGGTAGTGATCGATCAAAGGGGAGAATGGTATAAGACCAATTTCCCTTTTTTTAGTTTATACTTCAAAGATGTACCTGCGAGCTGGTGATCAAGAATCTGTTTCAAGGAGACCTCTTTATAACTGCTCCCTTTTGCCTGATAGGGTGCCAGCACCCGGATATTGAATTCAAAAGTTGTACCCACGCTCAACTGGAGTCGATAGATGACACTTTCCAGTATTTCTGTCGGATAAACGATGATACTGATCTTTTTTTCCAGCATCGTCACCTGATCATAGCCGTAAGGGAGATCTGCAGGACAGAAGGTGGCCATCCAGCATAACAACAGAATTATATTTTTAGGCATTTGGCTTTTTCTTTAACTGTCAGATATGATCTTTATCATGCTTTTCAGGCTTCAGCTCTGACTGGTTCAGCTCTCGCTCTAATTTTTTCTGGTCCTTCCTGTTCCTGCGGATCAGGAATAGGATCAGGGCAATGACCAAGATCAGGACGGGTACGACAACCAGGTAATTGATTTCCATAATGTTTTTTATTGAACTGATACAGAGACAAATATAAAAACAGCATATGAACTGTATGTTAACCGTGAATTTTTTAATTGCTCAGCTGATGTGTTTGTAAATAAACCGGGCCAGCGACTGCCGGCCCGGAATTGAGCATAATCAAACTTGAAACTTATTTTAAAAACATTTTCCGGATTGCATTATTTCCTGCATCGACGATATAAATATTACCATCTTTATCCATAGCCATGTCATCTCTGTTGCGGAACTCTGCATCCATCAACCCTCCATCTTTATATGACCCACTAGTCGATTGACTGGAAACCGTGCTCAGTTCATTAAGCGTAATATTCAGCTTTCTGGTTGTTTGTTTAAAACCATCAGAGAAATAGAAGTTGCCTTTTCCGTCGTAAATGAATCCTTTTGGAATAGCCAGCATCGATTGATTTTTAGGGCCATCAGAATTTCCAAATTCACCATTTCCTGCCCATCCACGAAGGTTTGACGCATCGATCAGGCCAAAACGATTAATTAAAAGATTATCATTATCTGTATAGTACAGGTAAGGACCTATAATGACAGGCCTCGAGGCTTCATTCCCCCCATAAAAACCTCTTACAGCCGTTCTGACTCCAGACTTATCAACCTTTGTTAAACTATACTGCGTTTGCACATATAAATCTCCATTATCATCAATAGCCAGTTTACCAGGTCCATTAAGGTTTACTGCGTAGGTATTTACCACACCTGCAGGTGTAATTTTACGAATGCTGTTATTTAAACCGTCGACAACGTATAACACATCCTGCTTGTCAATTACGATACCCGAATTAAAGCTAAAATTAAACCGCGCTGCAGTACCTGTACCGTTCTGATTACCGGTTTCTCTTGTCGGGCTTCCTGCGAATATCGAAACAACGCCTTCTGGAGTAATCTTTTTAATTACATGGTTATTAAGTTCCATCACAAATACGTTTCCACGGCTATCTACGGCAATACTTGCACCACGCTCACTGATATCCAGAACTGTTTGATTTGGCCCACCCGCTAAAGTCATTACACCTGCACGGTTAAAGTTAACCGGTGACAATGCACTTTGACCTGCATTTACCACTTTTACCGGACCAGATGTTAATGCAGGTGGTGTAATTACCACCAGGCTGGTAGCTGTTGCACTGACTATCTGTGCTGCTAGCCCATTAAAGGTCACTGTATTTGCTGATGCAGTAGCACTAAACCCTGTTCCGGTAATGGTAACCCGTGTACCTGACAGGCCATTGTCAGGAGTCATTTTAGAAATGCCTAAACTCTGGTCTTTAAAATCAGGGCCCTGAACAATCTGATCATTTACATTCAAGATTACCTTCCCATCACCTGTTCCACCTGGAATAGTTAAGGTAACCTTAAAAGGCGTTGCAGTAAGAACAGTGGTACTTTTTCCATTTATAGTTACCTTATTTTCATCTGTATGCGGGCTAAAGTTTGATCCCAAAATGGTCATTTCAGCACCTGACGGCCCACTCAACGGCGTTACAGATTCAATTACCGGCATGGGCACAACTGTAAATACAGGTCCAGTCGCTTTTTGATCATTAATGGTAACCGATACCGGGCCGGTCTGCACATCGGCGGGCGCAACAACCACAAGATAATCCTCGGCCGCTTCAGTTACCAACGCGAGTTTACCATTAAAATCTACATGGTTACCGGCAGTTACTTCATCAAAACCACCTCCAGAGATTTTCACACGTGTACCTTTGCCACCACTTGCAGGCTTAATACCAGATATGACCTGGAACTTAAAGGTTTGTCCTGAAGCCTCTTTTCCATTTACCTTAACGGTTACCGGACCGGTGCCTGCGTCTTCAGGCACTTCAGCTACCAGCAGATTGTCACTGGCACTCACTACAACAGCCATTTTCCCATTTATGTACACTTCTGCCGGGCCTGTTGTACTGCTAAAACCAGCACCAGTAATACGAACATGTGTTCCAGCAGCACCGTTTACCGGACTGATCGCCTGTATACTTAGTTCCTGATAAGTATAATTACCAATACTGATGCTTTCCTCATTTACTTTCATTATAATGGCACCGCTTGTTGCCGAAGCCGGTGCACGCATTACCACGGCAGTAGAGCTTGCGCTAACAATTTCAGCCTTTACACCAGAAAATGTGGCCGATATTTCATCGGCTTTATTGCTAAATCCTGTGCCTTCTACCGTTACCAGTGTGCCCTGGGCACCACTGTTTGGATAATAATCTGTAACCACCAGAGGCACTTTAACTAGTTCTGTCTTGTCCTTTTTACAGGCACTAGTGAACAAAATAAAAAGGCTTAGCACACCGATCCACTTATTCATCCCGGTATTAAATTTTCTTGAATAACTCATATCGTATATCATATTTCGATTGATCTGTATCACTTAAAAAGTATATCTCGCTCCCAGTTGCAACTGTGTTCGTGAACCATAGTAGTCAATACTATAAGGCTTACCCGGCGATTTAAACTGGTACAACGGATATTCACCGGAATTTTGGGATGGAGGGAATAGTACCGGGGTTAACCCAACACTTGAAGTAGAGTTGAAAGTATTTGGAGAGAAATACTGAACTCCCCAACTCCTGTTGACTAGATTGGTGAGGTTCATTACATCAGCGGTAAACGTAATAAACTGCTTCTTATCGGCACTCATAAACAAGTCATGAGAAACATGCAAGTCAGCTTGTACATTCCATGGCGTACGGCCTTCATTTCTTTCTGTAAATCCACCACGCTTACTACTTAAATATTTATCTGCATCAATAAAACTATTAAAAGCCTCTGCCTGCTGAATAGCAGTTGAGGTAGCGTTGTCCTGGAAATAACGGATAGCTTCTTCTCTGTGAGGGATATAGGCCAGACTTACCTGTTGTGGCAGCCCTTGTATGCTATTACTAACCACGCCATAGGTAAATGGACTGCCAGATTGTGCACTTACAAACAAAGACACATTAGTTCTACCTGCCTTAGCCCACATTTTATTGTAGCTAATGGTACTTACAATACGGTTTCTGATATCGAAGTTACTATTGGCCAATGTCGGGTTATTGGGCACCAATGATTGGTTCAGCTGCCAGTTAGATTCCATTGAGTTACGCACACCGTTGGAAAGGTCTTTTGATTGACCATAAGTGTAAGACACCGAAGCTTGCAGTTGATCAACAATGTTTTTGCCAACGCTAGCTGTTAAACTGTAACGATAACCTTTGCTGGTATTGCTAAGTAGATAGGTATTTGAAAAACGCTGATCTACTGTTCCGCTATATACCGGTTGCTGATGGTCTTTATCATAGCCATAATAGGTTGGATTGTCCTGCACGTTCAATTGCTGAAACAACACATCTTTAATATTTTTAGTATAGATGGCTTCTACACCAAATTTCCACTGACTAGCTGAAGTATAATCCAAACCTAAACTGGTACGCAACACCTGCGGCATCACAAAACCATTGTCAATTAAATCGATCTGGGTTTTACCACTATTGGGATTATTAATCGTTGCGCCATTTTGCTGTATAAAATCGGCAATACCATTTGCACCACCGGCAAGGGGATTGCTGCCCGGCACAAAAGGTTTCTGATCGGCCTTCTGATCAAAACCGCCATAGCCGTCACCATTGTTATAAAATGCATACGCCAACCATGCCATAGGTATCCGTCCGGTAAAAAGTCCCGCACCACCACGTAGAATCAGACTTTGATCACCATTCCAATCATACCTGAAACCTACCCTAGGCGAAAGCTGTATCTTATTCAGGTAATTGTTCGTGATCCTGCTTAAAGGTGTATAGGTATACGTATTTCCAAAATAAGGATCGGCTGCCGCCGTACGGGTCTTTTCGCTCAGTTCTGGTCTGTCAACCAGATAAGCCATATCTGCTCTCAACCCCGGAATTACCTTCAGCTTGTCAAATACACGGATTTCATCCTGAAAATACAAACTGTATAAATTGATATTAAACTTTGCCCCCGGATGCTGTTCAATATACGAACGGCTGTTATTTTCATAACTATACGCACCACGAACACGGTAAGGATTGTTGCTGAGGTAATCTTCGATATTTAGGTAATCTACCCTCCCGTTCCATGCGTTTACAAAACCATAAGTGATGTTATAAAACTCATTGTGTGTACCCATGGTAAGGGTATGCTTACCAATATTCCAGTTTAAGTTGGCGGTAAGCTCCAATGTACGCTGTTTCATATCAAAAATACTGGCTTCACGATCGGTACCCACGTAAATGGTGGTACCGGGTGTTCTGCCAGCAATTTGTACCTGCGGCAGACTCGGATCACCAAAGGGATCTCTTGAATCGTTTACAGCAGTAAAGCCGGCCAGTAAATTACCAGATAGGCTATTATTAAACCTGCTTTTGAGTTCGGCCACTGTTGAGCTCTGGTTATTCTTTTGCAAAAAGGCCATGCTGCTGAATCTAAAATCCTGCTGATCTCTGTCCATATGGGAAGCTTCAGAAATGATCGTGTTATTTCTAACTGCAAGCTGATGTTTATCGTTGATGTTCCAGTCTAAACGATTAAAAAACTTGGTCGACTTGGCATAAGTATTAAACAATCCTGCAGTTCCGGCGTTAAAGAAATTGGCAGCAGTAATGTCAGCCGCGTCTTTGGCACTTAAAATATGGCCGGTTTCGGCAATACCTGCAATCAATTGTGAAGGATCTTGCCTGTGGGTAATCTCCTCATTGCTAAAGAAAAACAATTTATTCTTGATGATTGGAAACCCAACCCGAAAACCAGTCTGGTAATCGTAAAAGTCGTTGTTCATTTTCCCTAATGATCCTACCCTATCCTTGCCGGTTATCGTAGCATTACGACCGAAACCATATACCGATCCACTAAGGGAATTGGTTCCGCTTCTGGTTACCGCATTTACAGAACCTCCGGTAAAATTACCGATCTTCACATCGTAGGGAGCTAAATAAACCTGCATATCTTCAATTGCATCAATGGATATCGGATTGGTTCTGGTTGAACTTCCGGCCATTCCAGATGTGCCCGACTGGCCTCCCAAAGAAGGGCTAAATCCGATGGCATCGTTATTAATGGCACCATCAATTGTTACGTTGTTATACCTGAAGTTGGCACCACCAAAACTATTGTCTTTACTGGCCTGAGGTACTAAACGGGTAACATCAGTTATACTCCGTGACACGGTAGCCATATTACGAACCTGATCGGCACTGATGTTCTTTCCTGAGCCATAAGCACTTGCCTGAGCTCCTTTCTTTGTAGCTTTAATTGCTACTTCGGTAAGTTGGTGTGCCTGATCGCTCAGCGCAAAGTTTAAAACAACTGCTGCGCCCAAACGGATAGAGATTCCCTCCCGCCTATCGTTTTTCATGCTCATCATGCTTGCTTCTACAGAATACGGACCTCCAATACGAAGATTGGGCAAATAATAATGTCCGTTTTTATCTGTAGCAGTCGCATACTTTGTTCCTGAAGACTGATGTATCGCCGTAACAGATGCACCCGGTAGCGGTTGCCCTCCGGCATCCAGCACGTTACCATTTAAAGTACCGCTGGTTTCCTGACTTACTGCAGCAAAAGGCAGTAACATACACAGGAGTAAAAATATTTTGTGAATTGTATTTCTTACTGTCATCTCTAAAATCTTAATTACTGTGTAATTTTCAATAGGCTTCCAATGGTATGTACTACCCCATTACCGGTAAGTACATCCTGTTTTGTCAATTGGATAACCGATGTATTTCCTGTTCCTTTCAATTCAATACCTATAAATGCACCGGCTATCTGAGGATTAGGTTTAAGGATTACCTGAATAGATTTTCCATCAATCATGGTTTGGTCACTACGGTTAGATGTACCAGTACTTAGCACATAATCGTATACAAACCTGCGGTCAGACAAAATATGATAGCGCATTAAGCCCAGCAAAACTGCAGGGTCCATGCTATTGATTTCTTCAATAGTATTCAATCCGAAGGCAATCATTGCAGCATTATTTGGCGCAAATACGGTATATGGGCCCTGACCATTTAATGTTTCTGCTAGACCAGAACGTTGCAAAGCCTGATAAAACAGACTTAAATCCCTGTCTGAAGCGATGGCTTCTATAACCTTATTATGGCTGTATGGCTCCAGTACACGATCTATAACCTGAATTAATCCATTAGATGCACGTACATTTTTTGAGACTATTTTGGATCCATTAATTGTTAAAATGGTATCACCTTGTTTCACCCAATGTGTTACAAAAAGTTTACCTCCGTTAGCAGATTTGACCTCCTGGTTAAACAAAAAAGGCAATTTATCAAACTCATAAACTCCATTTAGGATGTGGTAATTCATGATAGAGGATACCCTGGAAGGATCCATACTTAAGATGGCTGTTGCATTTCCAAAACCCGCATTTTCAAAAGCATCATCTGAGGGTGCAATAGCGGTATACAAACCTTCCTTGTCAGTAATTTTGGCCAATCCTGTCCTTATCAAGGCAGTATTATAGACAGAAAGGTTAAAATTATCTGCTATAATTGCGCTGATCTTATTGTTATCGACAACTTTAACGGCATCATCCTTTTTACAGCCGTTAAGGATCATACTACAACTGATCAGCATAAGGAAAATGCCCAATGGCCTAATTGATATTCTATGTAAATAATTCATGTTTCTATTAATCTTTATGAGCTAATGATACCGGTCAGAATTTAAAATCCTTAGGCGGCATTAACCGGTTTACCGCATGTATTGGCCCCATTAAAGTGTTGATGTCTCCATCAACAATGGTTGCGGCCGAGTGAGCGGATGATTTGACTTTTACAGTTACTTGTCCTGCTTCATTTTTACCAAAATCAAATGGCACATACATAATTGGAATAGTTCCCGAATACCCAGAGGTAGTCA
>Ga0307414_10001413_pt1 | contig 12451 bp, 12 predicted proteins | sample DK1Ometagenome_FD_203804 | JGI IMG/M metagenome (GOLD analysis project Ga0307414, IMG submission 203804) | Maize rhizosphere microbial communities from greenhouse at UC Davis, California, United States - DK15-O-3 | ecosystem: Host-associated > Plants > Roots > Rhizosphere > Soil | place: USA...
CGGTCAGCGGGCTCGACGGCCATGTCCAGTTCGCGGTCAATCATATCGGCAAGCGGCGATCCGACCTCCGGCCATTCCAGAACGGCATCGTCGGCAATTTCGGCGCCTATACGACCGCCGATTTCAGCATCGGGGTGAAGAGCGAAGACTGGAGCGCCGAATTGTTCGCGACCAACCTGTTCGACAGCCGCGGGGTGATCAACAGCGCGGTGCAGTGCGACGAGGCGGTTTGCGGCGATGCCGATAACGGTACGCCGAATGGCGGCATCTTCTACGACAATGTCATCCGGCCGCGGCTGATCGGCATCAAGGTCAGCAAGGATTTCTGACCGGGTGACGTCCGCGCCGACGCGCGAAGCCGGATCGGGCCAGAAACTCGGCCTGTTGATGTGCGTCGCGCTGGGTATGGGCAATATGATCGGGTCGGGGGTGTTCCTGCTCCCGCGCGATCTTGCCCCGCTCGGCTGGAATGCGGTGATCGGTTGGGGCGTGTCGATTACGGGGACGCTGTGCCTGGCGGCGGTGCTGGCGCGGCTCGCCCGAAAGCTGCCCGGCGGCAGCGCGACCTTTACCTATGCCGCCGCGGCCTTCGGACCGGGTGCCGGGTTCATCGTTGCGTGGAGTTACTGGATCAGTTGCTGGACCGTCGTCGCGACGCTCGCGGTCGCGGCCATCTCCAATCTGTCGATCCTCTTTCCGGCGCTCGGCGCGGGCGGCGCGGGACCGGCGCTGATCGCGATCGGGTGCATCTGGTTCTTCACCCTCGTCAATCTGCTCGGCGTCCGGCGCGCGGGCAGCGCGCAGTTGCTGACGCTCGGGCTCAAGCTGATCCCCGTCGTTGGCGCGGTGATCGTCGCGCTGTGGCTATGGGGAGCCGGCGACGCGCCAACGGCGTCGATGGCGGGAACCCAGCCGGTCAGCCTGTCGGGCATCGGCAGCGCGGCGACGCTGACCCTGTTCGCGCTGCTCGGGTTCGAGAGCAGCTGCGTCGTCGGCGACCGGGTGCGCGATCCTGAAACGACGATCCCGCGCGCGACGATGATTGCGGCCGCGGCAACCGGGCTGCTCTATCTGTTGTCGTGCACGACGGTGACCTTGCTGTTACCGCTCGACACGCTCGAACATTCGAACGCATCCTATGCGACCTATTTTTCCACGCTGGTCAGCCCGTCGGCGGGGCAAGGCGTCGCGCTGTTCGCCGCGATCGCCGCGCTGGGCGCGCTCAACGGCTTTGTCCTGTTGCAGGGCGAAATCCCGCGCGACCTTGCGCACCGCCGCCTGCTGCCCCCGATATTCGCGCGCGACAATCGTTTCGCTTCACCCTGGGTGACCCAGATCGTATCGAGCGGGCTTGCGAGCATCATCGTCTATGCCAATTATGCGCGCGGGCTGGCCGAGCTGTTCAGCTTCATGGTGCTGATCACCACATCGACCGCGATCATTTTCTATATCGCGGGCGCGCTCGCGGCGCTGAAACTTGAATATGACGGCGCACTCAAGACGTCGTCGGCCTTCATCGCGCTGACGCTGGTCGCCTTCGCCTATAGCTGCTGGGCCTTTTACGGCGCGGGGTGGGAGGCGAGCCTGTGGAGCGTCGCGATGACCGCCGCGGGCCTGCCCATCTATCTGATAATGCGGCGCCGGATGGCAATCCTGTCCTGATCCCCCGCGACAGCGCGGCCCGAAATGCTTTTGCTTTTGGGGCGGCACGATTGGCTATTGCCATTCGGAAGATCGGGTTTCAGACTTGCCCATGTTCGATCAATGCAGGGGCAAAATTATGGAATGGATGTTGATGCCGTTGAAGCGCTACGCCGATTTCACCGGGCGGTCGCGGCGCAAGGAATATTGGATGTTCGCGCTGTTCCAGCTGATCGTCGCTCTGGTTCCGATGTTCCTTATTATCTCGATCAGCGATTTGACCGCCGGCGTTCCGGCCCTTCTCTGGGTCTTCCTGCTCGTCTATCTTGCGGTCTTCCTGATCCCCACCATCGCGGTGACGGTCCGCCGTTTCCACGATCAGGACAAGAGCGGCTGGTTCTATCTGCTGAGCTTCATCCCCTATGTCGGCGGCATCGCGGTGTTCGTTTTCATGTGCCTTGAAGGCACCAGCGGCGCGAACCGCTTTGGCGACGATCCGAAGGGCCGCGGCGCGCAGGACGTCTTCGGCTGATCAGGCCTCGCGCCACCGGGGTGCGAAAATGCCCCGGTCGCGCAGGATGATCTGCGCGGCATTATGCCCCGGCGCGCCGGTAACGCCGCCGCCGGGGTGGGTGCCCGCACCGCACATGTAGAGGCCCTTGAGCGGCCCGCGATAGGCGCCATTGCCGAGCACGGGGCGCGCCGACCAGAGCTGGTCGAGGCTCATATTGCCGTGCATGATGTCGCCGCCAACGAGGCCGAATTTGCGTTCCAACCCCTTGGGGCTGAGAATCTGGCGACCGAGGATCGAGGCGCGGAAACCCGGGGCGTGCGCCTCGACGGTGTCGATGATGCAGTCGGCCGCGGCGCCTTCTTCGGCATCCCAATCCCTGCCATCTGGAAGCTCTGGAGCGAATTGCTGGCAGAAGAGGCTGGCGACGTGCTGGCCGGGAGGCGCGAGGCTGTCGTCGACGGTCGAGGGGATGAGCATTTCGACGATCGGCTTTTTCGACCAGCCGAACTGCTTCGCATCGAGGAAGGCGCGGTCCATATAATCGAGGGTCGGGGCGAGGATGATCCCCGACTGGTGATGCTCGCCGGGCCCATCCCCTTCGTTATGCGGAAGGCAGGTGAAGCGCGGCAGTTCGGACAGCGCGACATTCATGCGGAAGGTGCCGCTGCCCGCCTTGAACGCCTTGATCCGGCGCCGGAATTCGGGGGCAATATCGCCTTCGTCCATCAGGCGTTCGTAGAGAAGCTTCGGCCCGACGTTGGCGATAACGCGGGTCGCGGCGATCTCCTCACCGCTGACCAGCTTGACCCCGACTGCCTTGCAGCCGTCGACCAGCACGCGCGAAACGGGGGCTTCGAGGCTGATTTCGACACCGAGCTGGGTGCAGACCTTCGCCATCATCTGGGTGATCGCGCCCATGCCGCCGACGCTGTGGCCCCATGCACCCTTTTTGCCATTCACTTCGCCGAAGACGTGGTGAAGGAGGACGTATGCGCTGCCCGGGGTATCGGGGCTGGCATAATTGCCGACCACCGCGTCGAAGCCGAAGGCGGCCTTGACCGCTTCGCTTTCGAACCAGCTGTCGAGGAAGGTGCGCGCCGATTTGGTGAAGAGTTCGAGCACATCGCGCTGCTGCGACAGGCTGAGCCTGGTGAGCCCCCGCCCCTGCCGCGCGGCGTCGATCAGCGTCTTGAAGCCGTCGCCCACATTGGGCGGCGATTTGAGCGCGAGGTCGCGGAGCACATCGGCGACCCCTTCGAGCATGTCATAATATTCGGGAAGGCGCGCGGCGTCGTGCGCCGAAAAGCGCGCAAATTCCTTTTGCGTGCGTTCTAGCCCGCCGCCGAGCTTGAGGTAACTGCCATCCTCCTGCGGGAGAAAGTTGCTGATCGGCCGTTCGATCACGCGATAGCCATGATCGGCGAGCTTCATGTCGGCGATGACTTTGGGCTGCAGCAGGCTGACGGTGTAGCTGGCGACCGAATTCTTGAACCCCGGGTGAAATTCCTCGGTCACCGCGGCGCCGCCGACGATATCGCGCGCTTCGACAATGCGGACCTTGAGGCCCGCCCGCGCGAGGTAGAAGGCGCAGACGAGGCCGTTATGGCCGGCGCCGATGATGAGGGCGTCATAGGCTTTGGTCATGGAAATTCTTTCGCAAGCGGGGATGTGACATGTTGGCGGCCGAAGCCGAGGCCGAGAATGCGGCCGGGGATACGCCGAAGCAGCGGGAAGCGGTCGAGCAGGCGGACGGCAAACGGAACGCGCGTGATTTCGCCGCGCAGCATGGGTTCGATGACATTATGGTGTGCGAAACGCTGGATAGCCTGCATCCGCACCGTCGGTTTCCAGCGCCGTCGCTGCACGCTGGCAAGCAGCGGATCGGGATTGGCGCGTGCGGCAAGCGGGGCGGCGAGGATGTTGGCGGCGGCGACGGCATCCTGCACGGCCAGGTTGATGCCGACCCCGCCCACCGGCGACATCGCATGCGCGGCGTCGCCGATCGCGAGCAGTCCGGGCCGCGACCAGCGCGTCAGCCGGTCGAGCGCGACCGTGAGCAGTTTCACATCATCAAAGCTGGCGATCGCATCGATCCCGGCGGCAAGACCCGGGGCGATCGCGACGACATCCTGACGAAAGGCCGCAATGCCGCGGGCTTCGATCGCGGGGAACATCCCCTTTTCGATGATCCGCGCGCACTGCCAATAATCGCCGCGCGGGATGGCGACGACCATGCCGCCCCGGTCGATCGTGCCGAGCGCAACCTCCGACGCGGTCATGCCCGTGGGAACGGGTATGCGAAACCACAGCACATCCATCGGCGCGCCAAGGTCTTCGAGCGGCAGTTCGGCAGCGTCGCGCAAGATCGAGCGCCGCCCGTCGGCGGCGATGACGAGCCGCGCGGACAGCGTCGCACCGCTCGCCAGCGTCACGCCGCTGATGCGGTTCGCAGCGTCATAGGTCAGCCCGGTCGCCTCGGTCGACATGCGGAGGTCGAAGGCCGGATATGCCCTGCCCTGCCCCGCGATGAAATCGAGCAGATCCCATTGCGGCATCATGGCGACGAAGGGTGCGGCGACGGGCAGATGCTTCATCGTCGCGATCGTATAGGGCGCGCCGAGCAGATTGAGGGTCATCGTGTCGATCGCCGCATGCGGTTCCCTGAGCAGCTCTTCGAGCAGGCCGATCTCGTGGAACAGTTCGAGCGTCGATGGGTGCACCGTGTCGCCGCGAAAATCGCGGAGAAAATCGGCGTGCTTTTCGAGGATGGTGACGGGCACCCCGGCGCGCGCGAAGAGCAGGCCGGCGACCATTCCGGCGGGGCCGCCGCCGACGATGAGGACAGGCAGAGTGTCAGCCACAACGGCCTTCGCTCGATGCGAACGGGGTTTTCTGGATCATTTGCGGCTCCACCCCGGCGGCGGGGCATGTTCCAGCCGCGCTTCGGGGATGATATCGCGCATCCGCGAGCAGAAATGATTGAGGCAGACTTCCTTGTCGCTGAGCGGCCCCATGGTGAAGCTTTGTGACGCCATCCCCTGCTGGACGCGGTTGATCAGTGCGGTGTCCTCGGCATTGACCTGACGGTTGATGCGCCAGTTGAGATAGCGCGCCGCCTTCATTTCGCGGCGCTCATCGGGGAGGACGTAGGATATTTCGCGGATCAGGCAGCGGGTGGGGCTGACCGGAAGCCACTGCATGAAATCGACCTGATCGGGATAGATGTCGAAGGCGACATTGGGCCACAGCTTGAAATAGAGCCAGTGGCGCTGGTTTTGCTCAGGCAGATGCGGGACCGGCGGCAACAATTTCTGATACATGCGTTCGGACCAGTTGACCGACGGCCGGTCGATCAGATCGCCCCACATGCGATCGACATTATCCTCTGCCTCAACGCCATAGCTTTTGCCGAACAGGCGGGTGAGCCCGGGGTGGGCGACGGGGATGTGGAGGCCGTCCGAATAATTGTCGCCGACATTCTTCCAGTTGACGTCGCGCGGGCGGAGCGTGACGCGGCCGAGCGCGCCAAGCTCTTCGAAGCGATAGGGCGCGATCTGCGCCTCATAGGGCGCCATCATGGCGGCAACCGAGGGCCCGCCATCGTCGGCAAGCCGCACGAACCAGAAGCCGCGCCAGCTTTCGATATCGACCGGCACCAGCCCTGCCTTGCCCCTGTCGAGCGTCGGATAGCTTGCCGAATCGGGAACGCCGGTCAGCCGGCCGTCGAGGTCATAGGTCCAGGCGTGATAGGGGCAGACGAGCTTTTTGGCGCAGCCCGTCGCGCCATCGACCAACCGCGATCCGCGATGACGGCAGACATTGGTGAAGGCGCGCACGACGCGGTCAGCGCCGCGCACGACGATGACGCTTTCGCCGATATAGTCGATGCTGTGCCAGTCGCCCGAATTCGGAATGTCGCTGTCGTGGCAGACGACCTGCCAGCTCGGGCGAAAGATGCGTTCGATTTCAACGTCATGGAATTCGGGGTCGCTGTAGGTCCATGCGGGCAGCGACCAGCCGCTTTGCGGGTCGATGTCGGGTGTGAGAATCGGTGCAGTTGCCATATGCCTGTCCTTGTTGTACACATGTATAACAATATGCAGCCCGCTCGCCAAGCCTTTACGCGCGAAAGCGCCGACGCCCGCCGCGCCGACCTGATCGAGGCGACCGCAGCATGTCTTGCCGAGCATGGACTTGCGGGGACGAACGTCCGCGCGATCTGTGCCAAGGCGGGCGTTTCGCCGGGACTGCTGCGCCATTATTTCGGCGGCATCGACGATCTTGTGGCGGCAACTTATGGCGCGACGAGCGACCGGATGGACGCGATTTTCGCCGATGCGGTCGCGAGAGCCGGCAGCGATCCGCGCGCGCGGCTGAACGCTTATCTCACGGCAAGCTTTCGCCCGCCGGTGACCGATCCCGAATTGCTGGGCGCATGGACCGCTTTCTGGGCGCTCGCGCGGAGCGATGCGCAGATGGCGGCGATCCACGCGACAAGCTATGCCGGCTATCGCGAACGGCTGGGCGAATTGCTGGCCGCCTGTAACGCGGCAGACGCCGGGCGGCTGGCGATCATGCTGACCGCGATGGTCGACGGGCTGTGGCTGGAGCTGTCACTCGATGCGGAAAGTTTCGGCGCCGAGGCGGCGGTCACGATGATCGAGCAGGCAGTGGGGGCGACGTTTTGTTTTGCAGCCTTCTACTTGGACAGATCGCGCAGCAGGCTGTCCCAATGCGCGAGCGCGCCTGGAATCGCATCGACCGGCGCGCGTTCGTTGAGGCCATGGGCGAAGCTGTCGCTCGCCTTGCTGAACAGTCCGGCGACGCCATAGCTGGGGACGCCGACGGCGCGGAAATAGAGGCTATCGGTCGCGCCCGCGCTCATCGACGGGATGATCGGCAGGCCGGGGAAGCGCGCATGGACCGCCCTGGTCACTGCCGCCACGACGTCGGGGCGCAGCGGCGAGGCGTCGCTGGCGGTGGCGTCGGGGTCGGTGTTCACCTTGATCGCGGGATCGGCGATGAGCTTTTCGAGTTCGGCGCGCACCGCCTCGATCCCGACGCCGGGGAAGATGCGGCAATTGATGTTCGCGGTGGCGCGCTGGGGCAACGCATTTTCGGCGTGACCACCCTTGACCAGCGTGGGAACGCAAGTGGTGCCGATCTGGCCGACATATTCGGGGTCGGCGCGGATTTTCGCGACCGCCGCCGCGTCGTCCGGATTGGCGGCAAAGGCTTTGAGCGCCGCGCCGATGTCGCCGCCGACCTGATCGGCGACGATCGGCATCCCGACTTTGGTCAGCTCATTCTGCTGCGGCGCGAAGCGATAGGCGCCGACCTTTGCGAGTGCGGCGGAAAGCTGGGCGATCGCATTGACCGCGCCCGGGCGCGAGCTGTGGCCGCCGGGGTTGGTGACTTCGAGGACATAGTCGGCATAGGTTTTCTCACCCGCCTGCAGCCCGTAATATTTGGCTTTGTCATCTTCGCCGATCGTCCCGCCGCCGCCGTCGCCGTTGAGCGCCATTTCGGCGCCCTTATAGGTCTGCGCGAGCGCCCGGGTCGTCAGCATCTCGGTCTCTTCGTCGCCCGATAGCGCGAGGATGATCGAGCGTTTGGGCTTGAAGCCGTCTTTCTTGAGCTGGGCCATGGTCGCGACCATCATCGCGACGTCGAACTTGTTATCCTCCGACCCGCGGCCGAAAATATAGCCATTTTCCTCGACGGGTACGAAGGGATCGCGCGTCCAGTCCTTCGCATCGGCCTCAACCACATCCATATGGCCGAGCAGGACGATCGGCTTGCCCTTCCCCGTACCGGCGAGCGTAACGGCCAGCGTTGCGGTCTCGCCCAGCGGGGTGATCACGATATCGCTGTCGGCATAGCCCGCCGCCTTCAGCACCCCGGCATAATAGGCGGCGAGTTGGGGCACCTTGCCGCGCCCCGCGACGGTCGGGATCGCGATGCTGTCCTTGAGGATCGTCTTTGCCGCATCGGTGTCGGCGGGCCTGGCATGAACCGGCGCGGCGGCGAGCAGGGCAGCGGAAGCAAGAAAAGCGGAAACAAGGCGCATATCGTCGACCCCTTTTGTGGAAGGGTCCGTTCAATCGGTTCGCGGTGCGCTTGTCGAGCGGAATTTCAGGCCGCGGCCCTCTTCGCTTTCGGCATCGGCGTCTTCGGCTTGTACCGGCACAGATCCTCGACCGGGCAGCGCCAGCATTCGGGGGTGCGCGCCTTGCAGATATAGCGGCCATGGAGGATCAGCCAGTGGTGCGCGCCGACGCGGAACGGCGCCGGGGTGTTTTTCTCCATCGCCTTTTCGACCGCGAGCACCGTCTTGCCGGGTGCGAGGCCGGTGCGGTTGCCGACGCGGAAGATATGGGTGTCGACGGCAAAGGTTTCGGCACCGAACGCGCAATTCATCACGACATTGGCGGTCTTGCGCCCGACGCCCGGCAGTTCGACCAGCGCGTCGCGGTCGGCGGGGACTTCGCCATCATAATCGCGGACGAGGATTTCGGAGAGCGCGATGACATTCTTCGCCTTGGCGTTGAACAACCCGATCGTCTTGATATGCTCTTTCAATCCCGCTTCGCCGAGATCGACCATCTGCTGCGGGGTCGTCACCTCCTGAAACAGCCGCCGCGTCGCCTTGTTCACCCCGACGTCGGTCGCCTGCGCCGAGAGCACGACAGCGACGAGCAGCTGGTAATGATTGCCGAACTCCAGCTCGGTCTCGGGATCGGGGTTCAGCTCGGCAAGCCGCCGGTAAAATTCAAAGATATCGGCTTTCTTCATGGCTTCGGCGTCGGCGTCCCACCGTCATGCTTGGCCTTCCAGTCCATCGCGGCGCGGACGCGGCGTTCGACCGAGGGGTGCGAATAGAAGATGAACTCCTCGACCGCGCCCGGGCGCGGATTGCGATATTCGGCGGTCTTGACCAGCGCGCTCGCCAGCGCGTCGGGCAGCCCTGCGGTGCGCAGCGAATAGGCGTCGGCCTCGCTCTCACCCGTCCGCACGAGGAAATTCTGAACCGGCAGCGCGACAAGCACGAACAGCGAAAGAATGAACATCATCACCGGCAGGCCGCGCGGATCGGCGAGGTTCGCGCTGCTCCCGAACAGCCGCGCGACACGCGGGAACAGGCGATCGGCGAGGAAGAAGAGCAGGATGGCGAGAAGCGAGAAGGTGACGACCATGCGCCAGATATGACCGAGGACATAATGGCCGATCTCATGCCCGGTGACCGCCTTGACCTCGTCGAGCGAGGCCCCCTTCATCGCGACATCCGAAATGGCGATGCGCGCGGAGGAGCCGAGACCCGAGACATTGGCGGTAAAATTGTTCGACTGACGCGATCCGTCGAAAAGGAAGATGCGGTCGGGTGCGATGCCCGCTTCCCGGGCCTGAACGGTCAAGGCGTCGCGAACCGCCCCCTCGGGCACCGGCTTATATTCGTTGAACAAGGGCTCGATCAGGATCGGAGAGACGAGCAGCACCGCCGTAATAGCCGCCGCGGCCAGCCCGCCCGACCATATCCACCAGCGCTTCCCCGCACGGCGGATCAGCGCATAGACGGCGAGGAAAAACAGGCCGCCGAACAGCGTCATGATGGGTAGGCCGATCACCGACTGGCCGAGATAGTCGCCAAGCGGCTGGCTGCTGTGACCATAGGCGACCTCACGCCACCAGCCGGAATAGATATCCCACGGCAATGTCATCAGCGCCGACACCAGCATGAAAACAGCGCAAAGCAGGAAGGTACGCAGCGCCCAGCCACGCCGCGCCAGCCGCGCGTCGAGCCGATCGAGGATGCCCAGCTTTACGAACAACAAGGTCACGACCGCCGACACGAGGAGCCCCCACAAAAGGAGCCAGTGGTTGCCGGTCGTATAGGCGGCGGCTGTCGCCAGCGCCTCCGCGCCAAGGCCATCGATATAGCGGGCGGTTGCCGCGGCGGGATCGAAACTCATGCTATTCCCCCGTATATTCTGTCCGTCCAGCAAGGGCGGATCCCGATAGACAAACTGGTCCTAGAGCCCCAGCACCTGCGGCATCGTGTAGCGCCCCGGCTTTTGATGAACCAGCCACAGCGCCGCGCGGACCGCACCGCGCGCGAAGATCATGCGGTTTTCGGCGCGGTGCGACAGGGTGATCATTTCTTCGGGCCCCGCGAAGATGACGTCATGGTCGCCCGCGACGGTGCCGCCGCGCAGGCTCGCGAAACCGATCGAACCATGGCCCCGCGCGCCGGTGACGCCGTCGCGGCCGCGTTCGGAGGAGGTGTTCAGATCGATCGCGCGCCCCTCTGCCGCCGCCTCACCCAGCAGGAGCGCGGTGCCGCTCGGCGCGTCGACCTTGTGGCGATGGTGCATTTCCAGCACTTCAATATCCCAGTCGGCGTCGAGGCGCGACGCGGCCTCGCGAACCAGATGCGCGAGCAAGGTGACGCCGAGCGAGGTGTTTCCCGTCTGGAGCACCGCAATGTCGCGCGCGGCGTCGTCGATCAGATAATGATGCCGCTCCTCCAGCCCCGTCGTACCAATGACGATTGGGGTTTTTGCGGCGATGCAGGCGTCGAGCGTCGCTTCGAGCGCGGCGGGCGAGGAAAAATCGACGATTGCGGCGGCGGCGGCCGCGAGCCCGGCGACATTGCCGCCCTTGTCGATGCCGATGCTTTGCTGCCCTGCCTCGGCAATGGCCGCAGCGAGTGCGACGCCCATCCGTCCTTCGCTGCCGATGATACCGATGCTCGTCATAATGCGTCCCCTATATGCTGGGCCTCCCTTAGCCGTTTGCATCGAGCGAAGTCGAGATGCCCATCGGCCGCTTACATCCTCGCGGTGTCTCGACTTCGCTCGACACGAACGGATAAGAGGGCCCATGTCAAAGATTCAGAACATCGTCATCCTGACCGGCGCCGGGGTTTCGGCCGAAAGCGGTATCGACACGTTTCGCGACGGCGGGGGTCTTTGGGAACAGCATCGCGTCGAGGATGTCGCAACCCCCGAAGCCTTCGCGCGCGATCCCGACCTGGTGCTGCGCTTTTACGACATGCGGCGCGAGGCGATCCAGACCAAGGCGCCGAATGCGGCGCATGAGGCGCTGGCGCGGCTCGACGCCGAGTGGACGGGCGAATTGCTGATCGTCACCCAGAATATCGACGATCTGCACGAACGCGCGGGGGCGAAGCGGCTGATCCATATGCATGGCGAGCATCTGAACGCCTGGTGCACCGCATGCGACACGCGAAGCCTGTGGACCGGATCGCTGATCGACCGCCCCGCCTGCCCCGCATGCGGCATGGTGGGGTATCTGCGTCCCGACATCGTGTGGTTCGGCGAGATGCCGTACCAGATGGACGCGATTTATCATGCGCTGAACCGCGCCGACCTGTTCGTGTCGGTCGGCACCTCGGGCGCGGTCTATCCCGCCGCTGGCTTCGTCCGCGAGGCGCGCGCGAGCGGCGCGCGGACGCTGGAGCTGAATATGGAGCCGAGCCAGGGGAGCCACTGGTTCGACGAAGCGCGGCAAGGGCCGGCGACCAGACTGGTCCCGGCTTGGGTCGAGGAAATGCTGTCCGCCTAACGCCGCGTCGCGAAGAAATCCTTGAGCAGCGCCGCCGCCTCGCCCGCGCCGATATCGTCGTAGATTTCGGGCCGGTGGTGGATCGTCGGCTGGGTGAAGGTGCGCGGGCCATGGACGACCGCGCCGCCCTTTGGATCGTCGGCGCCATAATAGAGCCGCGCGATTCGGGCGTGAGCGATCGCCCCGGCGCACATCGCGCAGGGTTCGAGGGTCACATAGAGATCGCAGCCGTCCAGCCGTTCGTTGCCGAGCGCCGCCGCCGCGGCGCGAATCGCCACGACCTCTGCATGCGCGGTCGGGTCGTGCGATTCGCGCGGACGATTATGTCCTTCGCCGATTATCTGTCCGTCCTTGACGACGACCGCGCCAACGGGCACTTCGCCCCGCTCCGCCGCGGTTTTGGCGAGGTTGAGCGCGCGGCGCATCGGGTCGGGCAGGGGAAATTGCGACATGGCTTTTCCCGCTAGTCCCTTGACGAATCTGCGGCAAGCCGATAAGCGCGCGCCTTTCCCGGCTCATCCGGTCCCGCCATGTCCCGTTTCACGGGAAGCGCCCGGACGCCGACCCGAAATTTTTTTGACCCAGTTTTTTAGACGAGGACGAAGACCATGTCGCGCATCTGCGAACTGACCGGCAAGGGCCGCCAGGTTGGCCACAATGTGAGCCACGCCAACAACAAGACCAAGCGCACCTTCCTGCCGAACCTGCAGA
>Ga0307414_10001415_pt1 | contig 12446 bp, 21 predicted proteins | sample DK1Ometagenome_FD_203804 | JGI IMG/M metagenome (GOLD analysis project Ga0307414, IMG submission 203804) | Maize rhizosphere microbial communities from greenhouse at UC Davis, California, United States - DK15-O-3 | ecosystem: Host-associated > Plants > Roots > Rhizosphere > Soil | place: USA...
CGGTGAGAGTCTTCTTGCTCTTGCCCAAGGGTATAACAGTAATGTTGAATGCGTAGGTCTTTACAAATTACAGATTGAGAAGATTAAAAAGAATAAACAGGACAAGCTTTTTATCTATAAACAGGAACAAGACAATGCCAAATAGTGGAGAACACGCAGCCGAAGTAACGGTGATATCTAGTGACCGTAGGATGAATGGTTATTTTGAAAGAGCAGCCCTGTTTTTAATTGGCATTGTTCTGTCTCTAACAGTGTGGGCTTTTCAGGAACAAGGAAAGAAGATAGAAAGGCTTGAGACTACTGTAATCATGCTACAAACTACGAAAGTAGACAAGGCAGATTTAAGGGATTTGGAAGATAGGATCAACTCTAAGATCGACGGTATGAAGAGTGACATCATTCAGCGACTTGATCTTTATTTTAAGAGAGAAGTAAAATAACATTTACAACGGTAGAGGGTGACTTATGCTGTGGACGATTCTCGACCGGGCCGTAAATCTGGCATTCTTAGTGCTTGCAATAACAATCATTACAGTGCTAACAAAGACTGGCAACCAAGATTATGATAACAATACACTACATCTTAATCTGCAAGCATCTGAGAAAAGAATACAAAAGGTGATTGATAATAATCTTAGGTATGTAGAGGGACGTGTAAATGGAAATGCACAAACTCAGGATGAGTATCAAGTCTCCACTTCACGAAGATTGGATTTGGTGGAGAGGAAGCTAAAAGCTTTAGAGAGTGAAAATAAAGGATTAAAGAGTCAGAGCAAGAATGTTAATAGCATCTTGATTCAGAACTCAGGCAACAACGTAGTTTCTAATTAGCTGGTGCAACTATAAAAAGGGAATTGGGTAGCCAGCAGTTTAAATAAAAAGAGGGTGTTAAATCACTCCAGTGAGCTTGCCTCACGCCTCGTAGAAAAACTTAGCCCCCTCCTTACGGTTGGGGGCTTTTTATTGCCTGTTGTTTATGCTATCTCCTTTTCTTGAACTACATAGTTTTCGTAACGGTCAATGAGAGCTTTAGCTACACGGAGGTCTGTTTGTTCAGAGGCGAGTTTGAGGGACAATTCTTGCTTATATTTAAGCCAAGCTCGGTGTGCTTGTATCTCGGTATCAAACAGCCCAAGGTACTTTCGTTTCCCCGTCCCGTCATTGCACATTGCCGTAAATTTATTAGCCACCTTGTGCCAATAAACTCCAATCATCCACTGCCCACGGGAAGCGTTAGATTCAGTCAAGAATACATTAACTTTATGGTTTATGAATACACACGTCTCGGGGCTATAGATTTTATTATTGGGAAATAGGATATCCTTGTCAATTTCCATTCCTTCCCAATCTTGTTGCGCCATCCAAGCCTTGAAGGTGCTGAACCTTAACCAGTCTTCTGAGACAGAACAACCTATATAGGTGGGCCGCACTTCTTGGTATTTAGCTGAGTAGCACCGCCGAAGCATCGGCTTCCATTTCTCATAAAAGGGGCAAATCCACACAAGCTTCTGCTTCTTCTTTCCATCCTCATCAACGATGGTGATTTTCTCTTGCACTCGGTAGTCAGCATCGTTGATCCCGACGCCATAAACCAACTTCTCTTTCTTTCTCATAAATCCTCCACAAACAAAAGAAGCCCCAATTAAGGGGCTTGTAAATTAAGACAACAAATCTTTCAGTTCATTATACCCACCAACATATTCCCCATCTTTAGTAATCTGTGGAAGAGTGCGTGGGACAACCCCATACTTACCAATCATCTCAATCAGATCATCTTTGGAATAATCTACATCAAGCTTCTTGTATGTAAACTCTTCTCCGCTCTGCTTTAGAAGCTCTACGGCTTGAACGCAGTATGTACAATCTTCTTTACCATATACAGTGAACATTAATTTCCTCCTTACAGTTCAAAGTCATCAAAGTCAAGATTATCTGTGTCATCTTTCACAGAACCAATCTTATAGGAAGTAATCTGAATCTCTTGTGGAGCTACTTGCATCTTGGAGCTGTCAATGTATTTATCCATGTAACTGCAAGGATTCTTTTCAATCACTTCAAAGTCAAAGGGAATACCCAGAGCAACATACAAAGGACGTGCCATGTAAAGCGTATATTCTTTAAGTAGTCCAGATGTAAGACCAATCACTTGACGCCCTTCACTGAACAAGTAGTCGGCATTACTCAGCTCTTGGTTTGTGATGGCATCCAAAACAGACTTAATGTCTGGAGCCAACTCTTTAAAAGTGTTCACCCACTCAGGACTTTGCTTTAGGATATTAAGAATTGCGTAGTCCATGCGGGTATGCAGCACTTCATCACGAGCAATCAGGGTCACCAAGCTACCAATACCCTGAAAGATTCCAGTCTCTGCAATGGCAAACGTGACAGCAAAGCTACTCATAAATGCAATGGCTTCGAGGGCAAACAGTGCAGCGAATGCCAGAGCAATAGCTTTGCGTTTTTCCTCAATTGTTGCATCCACTGGTAGAGCTTCAAGCTGGTCAAAAGCTTTAACAATAGCACCACTACGAGAGACAATATCCATGTTGTTGTACGTGTCACGTAGCACTTGGTTTGGATTAACCACCGTCTGCTTTACAATGTGACTGTATGTCCGAGCGTGAATTGTCTCAAAGAAAGACCAAGCGTTAATCAAGCCCTCAAGTTCAGAGTTGGTAACATAACGCATAAGCAAACCAGCAATAGACTTAGAAGCCACGCTGTCTGCAAGATGTTGCCATGAGATTGTTTTCACCATAAGATCAACAACATCTTTAGGTGCATTCATCATATCCTGCTTGTCTTGTGTCAGAGACACTTCGTTCTCATTCCAAATCTGACTGACCTGCTTTTGATACAAGTCTTCAAGTTCTGGGTAAGCGATATTTACTGTGTCAAATAATCCCAAATCTTCCCCAAGGAACAGTGGGTATTTACTGCTTTCAAACCCTTTATTTTGTGCATTAAAAACTGACATTTCTTCTCCTAAAAAGAGGGCTGTTTCCAGCCCTTACAAAGTTTAAAGCTTACAACTCTCACAGGCAGACTCTTCCACTTCTCCCATGCTGAGCATTTCCTGAACACCGCCACCATTCCAATCGCGAGTGTTCATGTAGTATTGCGTCTTGTTGCCACCCTTGGCTTGAGCTACCCATTCCTTCATAAGCTCACTCAAAGGCTTCTTCTCATCGGCATACTGACTTGGATCAAAGTAATAGTCTGCACTAATAGCCTGATCTGTGAAGTCCTGAACACGCGAGTAGTAGCGAGACAGGGTGATATTATCTACACCCCAAGCTAACTTCTTATCCGGTGTCCAATCCTTAGAGATATATTGAATAATACCTTTACGGGACTTCTTGTTAATCACCTTCTGCCGTGGTGGGTAGAGGCTGTTATCCGCATCACAGAATACCGCACTTGACTCTGTAGGCATGTGAGCAGCAAGAACAGAATGCTTACGAGTCTTACCACGCAATGCTTCCCAATCTAGCGACAAATTGTACCCTTTGTTTACTCGTGTATCAATAGGCAACCAATCTTTTTTAATCCCTTCTACACCATACCCGCTTTCTTCAGCAAGTTTTTGTGAAGCCTTCAAAAGATAATAGTAATGGGTTTCAGCAATTTTACTTACAAAGCTGAAAGATTCTTCACTACCATCATAATCCAATCCCTCCCGATACAACGCCCCAGCCAACCCCGTAATACCAATCCCTGCACTGCGACGACGCATGATGCTGTTCTTCATTGAAGCTGTCATCATTGGCGCTTTGTCAATCATCTTGTCTACAGCACGCAAAGCAACTTCAGCCACATGCTCATACTCTTCAAAACTTACTTTACCAACATTAATTGCTGAAAGTGTACAAAAAGCAGTTTCAGCTTCCGACTCTTCGGCATACAAGTCTTGCATATTCTTGTAAGCTTTTGTGGGAAGGCATATTTCTTGGCACAAATTTGACAGCCGAACAACATCAAGAAAGGGTGTATGCTCATTAACCCGTGTTACGTTAATTGAATACATCCGCCCCGTTTCGTTCCGAGCAATCAAAACACTCTTAAGCAAGTCACGAGCTTTAATCTTCTTAGCTTTCTTTCCGCTACCAAGGGTGTAAGCTACAGTAGCATTATACTCTTCGGCTTTAGCTACATAGAAAAGATTATGAATCTCTGGTGCTTCAATAAGGTCAAACAGATACCAGTCTTCATTATTGATAACAGCCTGTAAGAAAGCATCATTATAAGCAAAGCTGTAATCCATCTTATCCAGACGAGTTTCGATATCCACCCGCTGAGTTTTCCAAAGAACAATACTTTCTACTTCAGGATCAATACACTTAAAAGTAACTGTAGCACTACCGCCACGGCTAATCTGAGTAAACATCTTTACAGCTTTGTCGAGGGTAGAATAAATCGGGTGTTTACCCAAATGCTTTACAGCCCCACCTTTAACTGGTGCCCCTTTCGAGCGCGTATCAAACTCAATACCGATGCCTGCTTTCTTTGCCGTCATCTTATAGGCAATGTGCTCGGCAACACCAATACTATCTACGCTATCCCCTCCGGTGATAATGCAGCAACTAATGGTGTCAAAATCCCCTGTACGGATGCCATTAAGTGCAGGTGTTGGTAGATTTACTTTCCCTTCTACCAAAGCTTTAGCAAGATCAAAAGCTTCTTGCGTATCGCCATGCAAACCAAGACCAATACCAATGCAACCAATGTGAGGAGTTTCTACAGGTACATCATCCTTACGGATAGCGTACTTATCTCCCCACTGAACGATCTGCCAATATTCTAAACGATTAGGGAAAATCTCTTCATACCAAGATTCCCAAACAGGGTTGTATGCAGGCATTGTGTTTACATCCCACACACCATTTAGAATCATTGCATCATAAATATCTTTGAAACTTCCTCGGTCGCTAACACCAAGCAAACGTTCCATGTTCTTACGAAGGCTTGCTTGTTCAAGTCGTGCAGCAATACGTGAATAGTTAATGTCTTCTTTATCTAAGCAAACATTAATCATCATTTGGTGAATATCAGAAGCCTTGGCAATCTCTGGAAGACGCTTGTAGGTGGACATTGCAATCTCAGACCAGTCCCCGCCAGTCTTAGTGGCATATTGTGCCCACTTGTTCAACTTCTCAGCTTTAAACTCTTCAATAGAGCCATCATATTTAATAACACTCTTAAGCACAATTTCCTCCTAATTAGTAAGGCTTAGATGCCTTTTGATTTCTCACGTTGAACCACTTTACGAGCCATATTATCATCAGCCCATGTCCGATCAGATGCACCCTCACGCCCCATGGACATTAGCTCTGCTCTAAGAGTTGGGTCTTGAATAGCATCAATGTGAGCCTCTTTAGAAGCAATCCCGCTACGCAAGTATTCACGATCTGTACGTTCACTCCCTTCAACTCGTGGCCCATTAAAAATAAAGGGCTTATCTGCTACAGGTCGATGTTCACAACTTACTACTTGATAGGGTTGTGCTGTATCAATTCCAGCTTCAAAAATAATCTTTTCAAACGCTTCTTTATCTTCTTGCTCCACTGCTTTCTTAAAAGGTGGATATTGCATCATCGTATAAAAACTCAGCGACTTATGTACACTCATTCTTCATCCCCCACTTCATACATACTGCATTCATCATCAATCCAATCACGAGCAACATCCAGCCAAGCGGCTTGTTCTACCTTATTGTCCATCTTTAGCTGCTCAATCAGCTCCTCGACCTGCGCTTGAGCGTGATTCATACCTTCACGAAACCCTTTATGAAACTCCAAACTAGAGGTTTCATGTGTAAACATATCTTCTCGCACCGTCATAATATACTACTCCTTAACTGTTATAAAACTCTTGTGGTGAAACACCTTCTTCAAAACTTTCTTTTACATCGTCAATCATATCCACCAAGTCCTTCTCGCTTCTTGTAGAGGTTAACAAGATCATTGCAATATTGTGTGAATGTTCCACCGTAGTTCATATTATTTCTCCAACATCTCTTCAAGGAAGGGGAAGTGCTCAATAACAGCAGGTTTAATGGCACGAGCTAAGTATACGTGCTCTTTCTGGGTTACACCAGCATCATCCCGAACATTTAGATAAGTAATCACTTGCCGCAAGGTTGCATTGGTAAACATATAACTCATTGTATTACCTTCGGGGTAAATAACCCGTACACACTCCTTAGCAATACCTTGTTCAAGTCCCCATGCAGCATGTTTCTTCACAAGATCAATCACTTCTTGCTGTCGATTCTCCCACTCAAGCATTGTGTCAAAGTGTTCTTTAGATTTGTAAATGTCAAGGTCAAAACTATTCTGTCGGTTCTTGTTGTCTTGCAGCCGAGTCTCGCGGATAATAAAGTCTTGAGCTACCGCATAACGCTGACTGAACTCCTGAAACTTCATGCTGCTATGACGTAGCACTTGACGAGCAATATCTCGTGGTACGTCAATTTCAATAACCACGTTCGCCATGTCAAACACAGACCAATGATGGTGCTTCATGCAATACTTAAGCAAACCGGCAGCAGTCTCAAAGTTAGTTTGGTTCTGCGGGGATGACACACGAGCACAGTAAGAAATAATACCCTCACTGTCTGGAATAAAATCAACTGTTGGTACAGTCACCCCCACCACACGAGCTTTGATAAAATCAAAATACTTTGGATCATAATTAGACAACTTCTTCTCCTCTTGTTGCTTTCTTGGCAACATCCCTTCCAATCTACAAGAAGCTTCGTAATTAGAAGCCCTCACTTTTCTGTAATAATCTCTTTTCTCTTCGAGTGTAGCCATAAGCTACTTAAACTCATTAGGTACAAAGACGCTAAGGTCTGGACGTTCGTGGTGTTTAAGCTTCATCACCTTGCTGTCTTCATTACGACAAACAGTGTAATACGTCTCCCCATCATACACTGTAGTTTCAATATAAGACCCCACCCCTTTCTGTTCAAGAGCTTCTTGAGATTCTTTAGCGTATGTATAGCTTGTGGTGTATTTCTGAGAATTGTTAGAGCATACAGCCTCAATAGCTCCTTTAACATCTACCCCATAAGCTTCAAGCAATTGTCCAAGGTATGTGTTGGTGTACCAGATATCACAGTATGCATCCAATAGCTCTACAATGTCTTCATCACGACTTGCCTCAAAGCCTTCCAATGACTCCTCATACACCAATGCCGCTTGTTGCTTTAGTTGCTTCCAAACCTCCCACAAATCCCCTTGAACAACACCATTATTTGCGATGACATTGAACTTCTTTACTTCTGACTTACTCACTTCTTCTCCTTAGTTTTATTTACACAGATTTTGATACTTTTCATAAAGCTCTTTGTATTTATCAGCTTTCTTCAACTCTTGCTGAATGTCATCTTTGCCACCAGCCCGTAGTTTATACTTGAGTAGGTTGCCAAAGCAATACCCCTTGAACATTTCTTTTGTCATTGATGATGCAATCACTTGAATGGCTTCAATGTCATCAAACAAAGCATAGTGACTTGGTGAGTTTACCATATCTTTACTGTCTTGGATAGTAGATCTTTCAGCAGGATTCACATCAACCACTTCAAAATCCTCCTTAGTAAGTGCCCACTTCTTGCCGTGGTGTGTGAAATATACTTCCTCTACGCTGCCCATTTTTGTTATGAACACACCAATATCGTGTTCACTGTCTTTATACAATCCTTGGTAGGCATATTTACCTGTGGTTACACGTATCTTCATTTCCCATCATCCTCCATTATACGTTGTACTGATTCTTTGAATCTCTCAAGCTCAAAAATACGCTTCTCCAATATTTTAATGTATTCTTTCAAAGCTTGCAACTCTGCTTCATTATTATTTACTCTTTCGTACAGACGGTAATCCACCATAATAAATCACCCCCTACACAAGCAACCATAACATAAGCCCAACCACAACAAAAGAAAAGATGATTATACTCCACCCATCCCAACCTAAATGCGGGCCTGTCTCAATCCACCAATCTTCGTCTCTCATAACTCTCTCCTGTAGATGTTGCACATCCTTGTGCTTTGTGTTAGTCACTGCGGGAGTAATCCCAGCTGTTTATTAGTACCGAAATCTCCCCCTGTAAGTTCCCTAACCTTTTCGTCATATCGTAATGCCAGCACAAGTGGGTCATCCGAATAACCAAGATGGTAATAAGTACCTTCAAAACCTAGAGCCGCTTTATATTTACCTTCTGCTGTATTGAAAGAAACTCCCTTATACGGACTGGTCACTCCACTCTTGGGTTTTCTCCTATCGCGGCTTTGTTTATCCAGCCCCACCCATTCACAATTATCTTTAGAGTAGTCCTCATTAACATCTATACGGTTCAGCGTTAGGCCTTCCGGTTGCTCACCCATATCGTCTAAGAAGCATTCAAACGCAACCCATTCAGCGGGATAACTGACGCCTCGTGCGCCATAATTAACAAATGCCGGGTGATTTTCATCGTCACACCTTGCCTTCATATTACGCCAACAAATGTATGTAGGGGTATTGGTCATCCCGTGGGAGCGGGCGACACCCGTATTATTCACAGATTGAAGTTTTGCGTTTTCTTTCTGTAAACACCCACAAGACCTAGAATCTCCCTTGCGGAGCGAGCTAGCCCTTTTCAAGACTAGCTCAGTGTTTCCACATGAGCACTTGCACCAATACTGATATTTGTTTTCATTGGTCTTTTCTTTGGCCTCCTCCACAACAGTAAGTCTGCCAAAAACTTCACCTACTAAACTAACTTTCTTTCCCATATTTATCCATAATAAAGTCTAGAGAAACAAAAGATGGTAAACCAAACCCATCCTTTACCTCATGTAGCATTGTTAAACCTCGGAAGTGGAAGTTGCCCTGATAGCCTTTATAGGCTTCATCGTGTGGGTAACAGGCACCATTAATAATCCCAATCTGCATCTGTCCATCTAGTGTGGGGCGAATAGCTACATCAAGCAATTGCTTGTGCCCAACGACGAAGGATTTTCCTACAGATTTCAACTGGTTAAGTGCAGTACCGCCATACGGCTTACCTGTAAAGGGATTAGCTAAGTAATGCACATAGTTAATTCCATCTACTTCTGCTGGCTTTAGGTAAGGGTAAACTTCCCAACCATACGCTTCCAGTCCAAGTTGTTCTGTCCCAATGAAGCCTGTGAACTCGGGATTATCATTAGCAAAACGGTCAGCACGAGCCTCGTGGTTCCCGACACAAAAAATCATACGAGGATTATAAGCCTTTTTCTTTGATTTGCGAGCATTTTCTTGTGCTCGGCGAATCGGTGCCATAATCAAACGCATGCCTTCGTGACCAGCTTCCAAATCTTCTTTAACCCGCCGACCCTCAAAGCTTTTCTTTCCTTTATCGTAACTACTCAGACTCTCAAAGTCGAAGTGGTCTCCTATGTGGATAATCACGTCTGGTTTTTTGTGTGCAATGTATTCACCAATAGCTGTCAGGTAAGACAGATCGTGATGAGGCTTGACCTGCGTGTCCGCTATGACCAAATGTTTTTTACTCAAAATTAATCCCCCTTACTATAATCTTTATTAGCAAAAATATTCTCAAGAATCTCACAGAAAGCATTAGCTACAGCATCCATAGCCTCACCTTTCTGATAGCTATTAAGCGTATGAAACCCTGCTTGAATATCCCGTACATTCCTTACGTAATCTTGCCAAGGGAAGGGCTTTGCAGCTTCATCAGATGTCATTGCTTTCTTACTAAAGATATCTATAATGTCGCTCATACACCACTCCTCACAAGCTGTTCCACCCATACGTGATAGAAAATCGAAGCCTCGATAAATTTCTCAAGAAGAAGATAATTAATTACACGCATCACGCACCTCCGTTGGATAGATTACATCTGTAGGTCGTGCGTAGTAATCTTTGGCTGCGGAGGAAATCTGCTCACTGAACACGTTAAGGTCCATGTTTCCCTTGATTACAACGTTGTTAGCGGCATCTTGAGGTTGCAATAGCTTTTCAATGTTCTCGATTTTAGCTTCAAGCTTAGCGAAAGCTACCATCATGTTACTGTATTGTTCGTTAGTCATTCCAAGTGCTCCCATTCTCAAGTGCATTCTCCACAACTTCAGTCCAATGACCTCCGCCGTTATAATGATAAGTATTGAAGTCAATGCTACCATCTTCGTTTTGCTTTGCTTGACCAAACCCGTAAAGCTCTCCTCGCTTAACTTCCCACTCAACAGAATACACTTCCCCATCAATAAGCTGCCAATCATTATCGTGCAGTAATTCATCTAAAGTGTCTTCGTCGTAGTTTTCAAGGTCAAGATTGATAGGGATCAGCTTGCCCTTGTTATGTTCCATATCACTCATTTTCAATCTCCTCTCTCAACAAATCTGTGATTTGAATCCTTCGTTTAGCTTGGCTGCTGGCAGGAACAACACCTTTAGCATTTAGCCAATCAACATCCATCTTTTTCTTTACAAGATCAATGGCTATCTTTTCCACTCTTGCCTCCTCAAAAGATATTCCCTGCTTCTCACAATGACTCTTAATTTTATGACACGCCTTATCGACGAACTGTAAATCATCAAACGACACACATACAATGTTCTCTACAAATGTTTGTATGTCATCTAGATCGTTCAGTGAGTGGTTTCCTGTTATGTGGTCCACATTCATTTCACTAAGAGGAAAGTCATTACCACACAAAGCGCATGTAGCCCCCCACACTTCCTTTACCTTACCCCGAGGATTGGGATTTACGATTTTCTTTCTGTTCTTCTTGATAAACTCCAATTTAATTGGTGAGCGGTTCCACAAAGCTCTGCGTATGCCCCCACGAAGAAAGCTTGTAAAAGCAGACTTGGATTTCCAGATATTTGAATGCTCTATCCAAGGCTCTTTCATGTAAGTCCCTCATAATACTTATCCCAAGTAAACACTTCTCCTTCATAGCGTTGCAGGTAAAGAAAAAAAGCATTATCTTGTAGACGTTGCTGCCAATCATCAGACCAAGCTTGTTGATAAGCATCTACCACACGACCAGCCATTTCCTTTTCTGTTGTTGCACCACCAAGAATCTTTTCCGCTGTAGCTGGACCAACACCATTGACACGGATGTTATATTGCTGCTTTGTGATATTAGCAAGCTTTAGCACACCGTCGATGTTATCTGCACCATCACCAATCAGGCATTGTGTTAGATAAGCGTTGGTTTGTGCAAGCCCATCATTCCAGAAAATACCATCTTCAAGCTTGTTATAGTTAAGTAAAAACCCTCTTGAATTAGCTTGGATGTCTTTATCACAATATGCCACGACATACTTACTGTCGCTTCTTTTACGTGTCTGTAGTGCCTTGTTATAGCCTTCCCAGGCCATTATATTAACGGTATCGTCAGTCTCTCGCCCTTCTGAGAGAATAACACGCTTTTTATACTTCTTGATAAAGAAATCTCTGCATTCTTGGAACAACAGAGGTTTCTCTGTCCGTTGTGCTTTGTATTGGACATAAGGTGTTTGGTAATCCTTTCGGAAATTCCCTTCACCTTCAATGCACACAATGAAATCATCACAACCACCAGCTTCAACAATCTTCTCAACTTTCTGTTTGATTGATTGAAAAGCAAACCGTGGCTCACCTACAACAGTAGAAACTGTAATGCAGTCAAACTCATCTTTACCCCACTTCTCTTGAGATTTAATCCAAGTGTTGAATAGAGTTTTCGATTCAAACAGCTTTTCACGTCCAGATGCTTTGTGGATAACATTACATTCATTTTTCTGTTGTTGTGCAGCAGAGCTATAGAGCAACGTATCGGCATCAATTACAAGTATTCGTTTTGTCATCCTCCCTCCTTAAAACAAAGGGGCTATAAAAGCCCCTTATAGATTAATCAGCAAGACGACCGTAAGCTTCTTTGATCTTTGTAAACTCTTCCGATTTCTCTTCAAAGACATTCTTAACATAGAGTGCAGCGGCAGCTTTCAGCGTCTTAACATCCAACTCAGCTTCTTTGCCGTTATCTTGCAGTGCTTTGACACTCAAACGAACGTCCTCAGCTTCGGTTAGAAGACGTACCATGTTGTTGAAAAATTCTACTTCGTTCATTTATTTCTCCTTAATAATTAAAATCAATTGTTACTTCTGGAACTTTACTACCTTCAATATCTACGCGAAAAGACACCTTATCGTAATCCTCACAATCAAGCTCTTTATCTTGTAGCTCATCAATCTTTGTAAGCAGGGAGCTTACAGCTCCTTTTTGGTAACGAACATAAGCCATTACACAACCAAGGATGTAAGCTTCTTCATCTGTAAGACTAAGAGTCTTCGTCTCTTCTGTTTTCATTCTTCCTCTCCTTTAAAAGGCCCCTATATTTCAAGGGGCTTTGTGAGATTTATCTTATACCATCAAACTACGAATACCACGATAGGGGTTGGCAAACGGT
>Ga0307414_10001418_pt1 | contig 12437 bp, 10 predicted proteins | sample DK1Ometagenome_FD_203804 | JGI IMG/M metagenome (GOLD analysis project Ga0307414, IMG submission 203804) | Maize rhizosphere microbial communities from greenhouse at UC Davis, California, United States - DK15-O-3 | ecosystem: Host-associated > Plants > Roots > Rhizosphere > Soil | place: USA...
CGGTCGACAGCGGCCGGGCCACGAAGACAGCTGCACCGCCGCCTGTCATTGACGATGAACCAGTGGACAGCGATGAGGTAGCCGTAGCCGCTGAGCCGGACGTCTCAGACTCTGATGTCGCCGATCCCGATGCCGTTGAGCCTGATTCGGTCGATGACGTTCAGCTTGAGGATCTAGCTCTGGATCAACTAGATGTCGATCTTGAAAGCGAAGAGCTTACCGCCGACGTCGTGGTCGATCTGGAAAGTGACGAGGTCGTACTCACCGTCGGTAAGAAGCGGACGCTCGACGATGTCGATGAGTCGGCGTTCGAGCCTGCTGAAGAGGCCAAGCTCGAAGAGGAGCTTGCCGAAGACGAGGGCTTCACGCTCTCCGAAGCCGACGACGCCGACGAACCGGAGCAGCAAGTCATGGCCGCCGGTGCCACTGCTGATCCGGTAAAGGATTACTTGTAGCAGATCGGCAAGGTCGCGCTGCTCAACGCCGAGCAGGAGGTGGAGCTCGCCAAGCGGATCGAAGCCGGATTGTTCGCCGACGAAAAGCTCAACGACGACCGAACCAAGATCAAATCCTCGCAGCTCGACGACTACGAATGGATCGCCGAAGACGGTCGCCGTGCGAAGAACCACCTTCTGGAAGCCAACCTCCGGCTGGTGGTTTCGCTGGCGAAGCGCTACACCGGACGCGGCATGCTGTTCCTGGACCTGATTCAAGAGGGCAACCTGGGCCTCATCCGTGCGGTCGAGAAGTTTGACTACACAAAGGGTTACAAGTTCTCCACGTACGCAACCTGGTGGATTCGGCAGGCTATTACCCGAGCCATGGCCGACCAGGCGCGTACCATCCGAATCCCTGTCCACATGGTCGAGGTGATCAACAAGCTGGCCCGCGTGCAGCGCCAGATGCTGCAAGATCTCGGCCGGGAGCCGACACCGGAGGAGCTGGCGCGCGAGCTCGACATGACCCCCGAGAAGGTCGTCGAGGTCCAAAAATACGGACGTGAGCCGATCTCATTGCACACGCCGCTGGGCGAAGACGGCGACTCTGAGTTCGGCGACCTGATCGAGGACTCCGAGGCAGTCGTTCCCGCAGATGCCGTCAGCTTCACGCTGCTGCAAGAGCAACTACACGACGTCTTGGACACACTCAGCGAACGCGAGGCCGGCGTCGTTTCGATGCGGTTCGGATTGACCGACGGCCAGCCGAAGACGCTTGACGAAATCGGCAAGGTTTACGGCGTGACTCGGGAACGGATCCGTCAGATCGAATCCAAGACCATGAGCAAGCTGCGCCACCCGTCGCGGTCGCAAGTGCTGCGGGACTATCTGGACTGACGGAGTTCAGCCCGGGGGCAGGCGCCATGGACTACCGGTTCAGCGGCGAACTGTGGCAATACGACGGCGAGGCGCCGTGGTGCTTCGTAACGTTGCCGGCGGAGGTATCCGATGACATCCGCGTCGAGCATGGGGTAACTGGGACGGCCTTCGGATCGATCAAGGTAACCGCCACCGTTGGAGCGACCCGCTGGGCGACATCGTTGTTCCCTGACAAGAGGTTGGGCGGTTACGTGCTGCCAGTAAAGAAGACCGTCCGGAATGCGGAAAGACTCGAGATCGGATCTCTCGTGAACGTTCTACTGGAGTTCTCGTGAGGCTCGGTAGACTAATCGAATTTGTATTCGATACGCTGGAGTATGTCCGCCGAAGATAGAGCTCTCTACAACGTCTTACATGCCGCGGCCATGCGGTATGCCGCTGAGCGGCGGAACCTCGCCGACTCCATCGCCGAGCTGCGCGAACTGGCTGGCGGCAGAGACGACATTCTCGCCGAGGCTGCCGGAATTGACGCGGGATCGTGGTACGCCTCGCCAGCTACACACGCTGGTTATGAGTTGGTTGCGGCGGGAATGTTAATCATGGCCGGCGGCCATGACGGCAAGCCTTTGGACTATGACGCGCTGGAGCGGTGGACGCGGATCGGTTATGAGCGCGAGCTGATGTCACATAAGAGCGAGCAGTCAATGTGAGCGAGCTCAACCGCTCATTAACCGATTCGCTGTGACTCGTCGTGGATCTTGAGTGCTACTTGCTTGAGCTTGTCGGCGTGCTCCTTGCTGTGATGTGAACAAAAGAACAGCTCGAAGCCATTGGCCATGGTTACTCGGACAAATGCTTGCGCGCCGCACCGATCGCAACGATCTGAGGCGTTCAATGCGGGACCATCAATGACTGGAGTGTTCACGGTGGGCCTCGCTTCCCTGACGATCAGATGATCTTGTCTGTCTGAGGTAGGTATCGCCCTGCTGATACCCACCCGGCATATCCACAACATCTCGCCTGCGTCTGATTGTTCCGGTTCTCGGTCTCGGACCAATGACTGTTGTGTAACGAATCCTGTGAATCGCCATGAGGTGAGAGATTGTCACGTGGGTTTCGTGTCCCGACACGGCGCTGGATTGGCGGCCTCTGGCATCTCTCCGGTGCCTCGAGCGAGGTACTCTCAGCCCGTGCCAACTGCCAGCCCAGCAACGGAGAGCCGCGGCTATGAAGCGCGGCATCTGCTGGTCCTGGAGGGGCTCGAGGCGGTTCGCAAACGGCCCGCGATGTACATCGGCTCTACCGATACTCGAGGGCTGATGCACTGCCTCTGGGAGATCATCGACAACGCCGTGGACGAGGCACTCGGCGGCTACGGCAAGGAGATCTTCGTCACATTGCGCACCGACGGTGGCATCTCCGTACGCGATCAGGGCCGGGGCATTCCGGTGGACATCGAGCCTCGCACCGGCCTGTCCGGTGTCGAGGTGGTCTTTACCAAGCTCCATGCGGGTGGCAAGTTCGGCGCTGGCTCCTATAACGCGACTGGGGGACTGCACGGCGTCGGCTCGTCGGTTGTCAACGCGTTGTCAAGCCGACTTGACGTTGAGGTCGACCGGAATTCTGCAACTTGGGCCATGTCCTTCCGGCGCGGCGTTCCGGGCACCTTCGACGGCCCGGGACCGACAGCGAAGTTCACGCCGGGAGGTGCCCTGCGCAACATTGCCCGGGTCCGCAAGGGCACCACCGGGACGCGGGTGACGTACTGGCCGGACCGACAGATCTTCCTGCACGACGCTCAGCTGTCGCTGCGGGATCTTCAGGACCGTGCGCGGCAGACGAGCTTCTTGGTGCCTGGACTGGCGCTGCACGTGATTGACGCTCGCAGCAAAGAGTTGGTCGAGGAGACATACCTGCACCAGGGCGGCATATCGGAGTTCTGTGAGTTTCTGGCTCGGGATCAGCCGATCACCGACGTCATCCGGCTCCGGGGTACGGATCGCTTTACCGAGACGGTTCCGATGCTGGACGACGAAGGGCATATGGAGCCCGCTGATGTCGAGCGTGACCTCGACATCGACATCGCCGTGCGCTGGGGAGATGGCTATGAGACGCGTACCCAGTCGTTCGTCAACATCATCGCTACGCCCAAAGGCGGCACTCATATCGCGGGCTTCGAACGCGGGCTGACCAGGGCTTTCGCAAATGCCCTGCAGAACACCCGGCTGTTGAAGAACGGCGACGAAGTGATCAAGGAGGATGTGCTTGAGGGCCTGACGGCGGTCGTCACCGTACGACTGGCCGAACCGCAGTTCGAGGGGCAGACCAAGGAGGTGCTCGGTACGCCGGCAGTCTTGCGGCTGGTTACCAAAGCGGTGGAAGCCGAGCTCTCGAAGTTTCTCGGGTCGACCAAGGCGGCGACTCGGGCACAAGCGCGTGCGGTGCTGGAGAAGGTCGTCGGCGCCTCCCGCGCGCGGGTAGCTGCCCGCCAGCATCGAGAGGCGCAGCGCCGTAAGAATGCGCTGGAATCCTCATCGCTGCCGGCGAAACTGGTCGACTGCCGCAGCAATGATGTCGACCGCTCCGAGCTGTTCATTGTGGAGGGTGACTCCGCGCTGGGTACGGCGAAACTGGCCAGGAACTCTGAGTTCCAGGCACTGCTGCCAATTCGTGGCAAGATCCTCAACGTCCAAAAGGCTTCCGTCGGCGACATGCTCAAAAACGCGGAGTGCGCTTCGATCATCCAAGTTGTCGGCGCCGGGTCAGGCCGAAGTTTCGACCTTGATGCGGCTCGCTACGGCAAGATCATCTTCATGGCCGATGCCGACTCCGACGGTGCCCATATCCGCTGCCTGCTCGCGACCCTGTTCTTCAGGTATATGCGGCCGCTGGTGGATGCAGGGCGGGTTTTCACCGCGGTGCCACCGCTGCATCGGTTCGAACTCAGCAACGCCCGTAAGGGGCAGGAGAAGTACATCTACACCTACTCTGACGCGGAGTACCAGCGGAAAGCGGCCGAGCTGACTAAGAGAGGGCTGCACTTCAAGGAACCGCAGCGCTACAAAGGGCTCGGTGAGATGGATGCTGATCAGCTGGCCGAGACCACGATGAATCCTCGGTACCGGACACTGCGCCGGATGACCGTCGATGACGGGCTGATCGCCGAGACCACATTCGAGATGCTGATGGGCAATAACGTCGGCCCTCGCAAGGAGTTCATCATCGACGGGGCCTACCAGCTTGACGCAGCGGTGATCGACGCTTGACGTTCCTACATTCCACTTGATGCGGAGTAGCGGGCGGCCCCCGCTCGGTGCAGGCGTATCAGCTGAAGGCTGGTCTCGCCGCTAATCCCAGCGTTCCAAGAGGCCAGTGTCGACGTCGTAATAGAAGCCACCAATGACTGCTTTATCGGCGATCAGTGGGTGCTTGCGTAACTTCTCCACGTCGCGGTGCAGCGTACGCCGCTGGTCGGCTGACGCGCCGAACCGCACCCATGAGGCGTCCGCACCACTGGCATTCCGGATCATCTCGATGATCACATCGTCGTCGGCCGCCGCCATTGCGCAGCGGCTGTGCGGGATCACCATAATGCGGTTGACGTTCAGCAGATGCACTCCGGCGATGCAGCCCGCCAGCGCTGATGTGGTCACTCGGCCACCAGGCGTCCGGATGATTTTGGCATCCCCAAAGGTGAGCCCAACCATTTCCAGCGGCATGATGCGCGAGTCCATGCAAGTGATCATCAATACCCCCGCATTGGCCATCCCATCGAAGCCATGCTGATCAAAGCTCTCAGCAAACTTCTTGTTGTTGGCAACAAGATCATCGAAAGCGTCGTCAATGACCACCGGCTGATCCGATCGCCGCGATCGGCTGAGACGCGGGCGTCCCTGACCCATCCCGGCGGCCATCCGCGGCCGGCAATGGAACGGGACTGCCGCTGGTGGCTGCGGCAATGGCAGGTGCCTGTCCCGCCCATGCCACCAATAAGGAATCCTCGCCCTTGAGGAACCGGTGGCAGCGTACCCCGCCAGTAGCCCGGCCTTTCGCCGGATAGTGTCCAAAGCTGGTGACTTTCACCGAGCCGGCATCCGTCCCCGGCAGCGCTCGAGAACTGCCTGAGACGGTGACGACCACCGCGTCAGCTCCGGATACCGCCCCGAAAAAGATCACGCTGGCACCGATGCCAAGCTTGATGCCGGCCATACCGCCACCCGAGCGTCCTTGTGGGCGTACCGCCGAAGCCGGAAAATGCAGCAGCTGCGCATCGTTGGTGATGAAGGCCAACTCGGCCTGCGTTGTTGTCAGCTCGACTGCACCGACGACTCGATCACCTGCCTCGAGCCGGATCAGCTCCCATGAGTCCTTGCCGAGTATTTCTGGATTGACTCGCTTCACGACCCCACCTGCAGTGCCTAATGCCAAACCCAGCGAATCGGCTGCCAGAGTTGTCAGGCAGAGGATGTTCTCTCCTCGATCCAAGGTGACGAGCTCGCTGACATGTGTGCCGCCCTGGAGATTCGGTGCGTGCGCGGTGATCGGAACGGTCGGAAGATCCAATGCGCTGATCTTGATCAGCCGACCGGTGCTGGTGATCACGCCAACGTTTCCACGTGCCGTGGAAATGATCTTGGAAATAATGACGTCATGGTTGGCGCGCGGACCCACCGGTGGTAGCGGCTGCGCATGATTTGTCCGGGCTAGCAGGCCGGCGGAGGACAGCAGCACCCAGCAGGGATCGTCGGTGACTTCCAGCGGAGCTGCGGTGGCCATCGCCGCCACGCCGCTCGCTGCCAGCAAGATCGTCCGGCGGGGGGTGCCGTGCTGCTGAGCGATGTCGGCAAGCTGGTTGCCCACCAAAGCGCGTAACTGCTCGGGGTTCTCCAAGATCTCGCTCAGCTCTGCGATGGCCGCCTCCAATTTTCCCCGCTCAGCTTCCAGTTCTATCCGGCTGAATCGGGTAAGCCTTCGCAACGGCATCTCAAGGATGTAATTGGTCTGTGTTTCAGATAACTCGAAGACCTCCATAAGTCGGGCGCGGGCCTGAGCGGTGTCGTCAGAGGAACGGATGATCGCGATGACATCGTCGATGTCCACGATCGCAATTAACAGCCCTTCCACCAGGTGCAGGCGCTCCTGGGCCTTGGTCCGCGCGAATTCGGTACGGCGACGTGTGACCTCGTACCGGTGTTCAAGGTAAACGGTCAGCAGATCACGAAGCGTCAGCGTACGCGGCTGGCCATCCACTAACGCGACGGCGTTGATCGCGTAGTTGTCTTCGATCTTGGTCAGCTTGTACAACTGCTCCAAGATCGCATCCGGATTGAAGCCGCCCTTGATCTCGATCACGAGGCGGGTCCCGTTCGCCCGATCCGACAGGTCCTTGACGTCGGCGATGCCTTGTAGCCTGCGGGCGTTGACCAGACTCTTGATCTGCTCGATCACGCGCTCCGGCCCGATGAGGTATGGCAATTCGGTGATCACGATGCCCTTGCGGCGCGGATGGACTTGCTCGATACGGGCGGTTGCGCGCATCCGGAACGAGCCCTTCCCGGTGTGGTACGCGTCCCGAATTCCGTCCAGCCCGATGATCTTGCCTCCACCTGGCAGGTCGGGTCCCGGAATGAAGCGCATCAGCACATCAATGTCGGCGTCCGGATGCTTGATCAGGTGCCGCAGGGCCTGAATGACCTCCACAAGGTTGTGTGGCGGGCAGTTCGTGGCCATGCCCACTGCGATGCCTGTTGCTCCATTGACAAGTAGGTTCGGAAATGCCGCGGGAAGGACGGTTGGCTCGACGTCCTTGCCGTCGTAGTTGGGCTTGAAGTCGACGGTGTCCTCATCCAGGCCGTCGGTCATCGCCGCCGCGGCTGGAGCCATTCGGCACTCGGTGTAACGCATGGCGGCAGGGCCGTCGTCAAGCGATCCGAAGTTGCCGTGACCATCGATCAGCGGCAATCGCATGCTCCAGGGCTGAGCCATCCGGACCAGCGCGTCATAGATGGCGGTGTCGCCATGGGGATGGTATTGCCCCATGACCTGACCGACCACGCGCGCGCATTTGACGTGTGCACGGTCCGGCCGGATGCCCATCTCATCCATCGAGTACAAGATCCGTCGTTGCACCGGCTTGAGCCCGTCCCTGGCATCCGGTAGGGCTCGGGAGTAGATCACCGAGTAGGCGTACTCCAGGAAGCTGGTCTGCATTTCTGAGGAGACATCGATGTCGACGATTCGCTCTGTGAAGTCGTCCTCGGGTGGCGCGGGTGTTCTGGCCATTAAGTTCGGATCCTCCCTTCTGCCTCGGGAGTCTTAAAGGAAAGGCTTGAGGTCGTCTAGCAGCGCATCGCGGGCGGCAAGCTCACGACCGTACAGAATTCCATAGGTAAAGCCGTTCTGGCCGGAACGCATCCCGCGGCGTGCACCTAGGTCGCGAAGGAATGCCGCGCTCACGATGCTGTCCTGATGATTGCCAAGCAGATCTTGCAGGTCCTTGCGCTCTGAAATGATCTTGTCTGCCTTGCTGCCCCAAACCGGCAATGCGGCCTCCACCGCATAACGATGGCGTTTGGATGCCTTGCGAGCACGATGAAACAGTGCATCGGACGGCTCGTCAGCACGGTGTGCCGTAACTGCTGTAGTGAGTCGCTTACCGGCTTTCTTCCTGGCCTTCTTGATAGCTGCGTCGATCGAGTCCGCGGAGGCCTCAGCAGCGGCAGTAAACGGCGGATCGCTGCGCCAATGGTGCACCATCCCGATGAGCCTCCGGTAGCGGTCGGTGTTCAGCGCCTCGAGCATGTCATCCATTGCCTGCTTGCGCTGGACGGCCAGTTCTTCGCTGATGGTTGACTCGACCGGACCGAGGATGAGCTCTGGCGGGAGCTCGGCAAGCAAAGCTTGTTGGCGATGGGTCAGGATGTCCATGTCGCGTACCTGGCCGAGTATGCCCGCCCACCACACCAGCTCACCTTCCAGGCGCGCTGCCTGTTCCGCATCGAAGAGCTCGGCGAACACCCGGATGGTGCTGCGTAGTCGGCGTACCGCCACTCGAACCTTGTGGATGACGTTTTCTCCGGCACGTAGCTCAGCCTGAGAGTCAATGATTACGGTGCACTGCTCGGCCACATAGTCGCCGATGACGTCGCGAGCGGTGGCAGGTTTAATGCTCATGCTGCGACTGTCCAGGTGACTGCCTGAGCGCTTTGCGCAGGATAAGCAAAAAAGGTTGGACTGGTGAGCATGCCGTGACATTACGCCGAGCCGTCAATCTCTGGGCCCTTGTAGATCGAGTGTCTATCAGTTACCCGCCGTTATGGCAGCATCCGCGTATCAGCGACCGTGCCCGGCCGTCCTATGTGGCGTTAGAGCGAAGGGGCAAACTATGGCGAAACCATCTGGCAAGGCACCGTTCCCTACCGCGATCGATCACCCAACTGCGGGCCGTAGCGCGCTGGATCCATCACGTCTAGCGATCCGCTGGCGTCCGGGCACCACCGAAGCGCAGCGGGAAGCCCTTCTCGAGGAGCTTGGGCTCGTGCCCGCTGCGCTTGAGAACGCTCAGCGGCCGGCGCTGGCGATCAACCGCGCCGAGGGACTTTGGTGGACTCGCACACCAGGCGATGTCCTCTCCGCCGAGACCGTGGAGAGGCTTGAGGCGAGCGATGTTGTCGAATGGATAAGCCCTGCCTACCGCTCTGGCGATGCGAGCGACGACGGCACGCGGTACGCGGTCAACCCGACCCGGCTCTTCATCAGGCAAGAGTCGCTTGACGCTATGGGCGGTGTCACGGCGCTCGGGCCCGATCTTGCGATCGACACAACACAGGTCACGGCAATTCCGAGCCTCGTGGCGCTCCGAGTGGAGCAGCCAAGCGCGTCACAAGGTCGCACAGCGCTCCACATCGCCGCCCGGCTACCGCAGTCTCAACGGACGGCCGTGCGGTTCGAGAACATTCCTTACCTGTCGCCGACCGCGTCCGTAGATCGCCGTTGTGCCCCACCAATCAGCCAATTCGTGCCTGACGACCCACTCTATGCCAACCAGTGGGGACTGCAAAGGGTGGGCGCCCCACGAGGGTGGGAGATAGCCAGAGGAAATGCGGACATAACGATTGCCGTAATCGATGAAGGGGTCGAACTGGGCCATCCCGACCTTCAGGTGCATCCACAATCTTGGACGCCCAGGACGGGGGCCTGGTTTTAGTCGCCGCGACGGGCAACGAGGATATCGCGCAATCTCGGTTCCCGGGCAGCGACTCACGCACCATCGCCGTCGGCGGTAGCAACCGGGATGACGAACGCAAACGCGTCGGCGACGCCTCGAGCGAACCGACTTGGGGCGCATGCTATGGACCCGACCTCGACGTCGTCGCACCGTGCATTGAGATCCCCACGACGGATCGCCTGGGTGGTGCCGGCTACGGCCCAGGCGACTATTACGACCGCTTCAACGGAACGTCTGCCGCCACTCCGCACGTTGCGGGGCTGGCGGGACTGATCCTGAGCTTGCGTCCCACACTCTCAAACGTCGAAGTGCGAACGATCATAGAAAGCACTGCCGACAAGATCTCGCCCTCTTTTTACGCCTATTCACTGATCGGCACCAAGCCCAACGGCACGTGGAATGAAGAGGTCGGGTACGGCCGAATCAACGTCGAACGCGCGCTGCTCGCGGCGTGCGCCGCTGGAGATGAAGAGCGCGGCGGCTGCAGCGGATGCGGTGGCGAGTGCTCCAAGGAAACGCCAACGGCCTGCCAGGGGCCAGCTCCAGTGCCCTGGCTGCCCAGCGATCGCTGCATGATGTTCTACGAGTCGCGGATCTTTGACGCCGACCCAGGGCAAGAACGCCCCCGTCTGCAGGTTCGGGTTAGCTATGAGCACTGCCTGCGTCTCGTCGGGCGCCAGCAGGGACCCCTGCTCTATACGACCACCCTGCTGCCAGGCGAGCAGGTGGATCTCTTCGAGTTCGATCGTTATCGGCGAGTCCGTTCGGAGACCGAGCAAGTCTCGGTGCACTCCTCGTTCCGACAGACGCTCAGCACGCTGTCACAGACCCGTCGTTCGGCGTCGTCGAGTGCATATCGAGAGACGCTCAGCGATGTTCGCAGTCATGCTGACACGTCAGTGTCTGCGGGAGGAGGCCTGGCCGGCTTCTTCGGTGCACCAACTGCGCAGGGCGAATTCGGCACCGCCTTCGAGACCACCATTGCTAGTGGCGTGTCCGCCCGTACTGCTTCGGAGCAGTTCAGCCAAATCGCGACGATCTCGGCACAGGCAACTGAGGCCGAGCGCTCCCTTGTGATCAGTCGGTTCGAGGACTCCGAACATGAGAACACGACCCGTCGAACCCTGCACAACGACAACGAGTGCTATGCGGTTACCTACTACGTGAGACGCGTGAACGAGGTCTATGACACGCTGACCCGCATCGTCGACGTAGCGTGGCGGCTCAGCGACAATCCGTGGCGCGCGTTCGACGACCTCGCCGACGTCGTTGATGATGTTCGCAAGGTTCTTGAACGAGTCTTTTCCGAACTTCCCCGCCGTGGTGAAGAGGTCCGCACCAGTCGCCAAGTGACATTGCCTACCGATGGCACTGTCTATGAGCCTGAGCTTGCTTACTGCTCATCATGCGAACCTCGTCGCGAAGAAGCGATGAGGATTGAACTAGAGCAGGCTCGATTCCGTGCTAGACGCCTGTGCCTGGAGACCGAGCTGCTCGCCCTCGAAGTGCGCCGGCGACAAACTGTCTCCTCAGACGCGGCAATTCCGCTCGAGCTCGGCGCTTGGCCACTGGAGCATCTCAGGGCCGCAGCACCGATTGTCGCGTCCCCCACGACGGATAGACAAGCGATAGAGGCCTAGGACAATCCGCACCGGCGTTGCCTCACCACGCGAAGCCCGGTACTGCCGTACTTCAGTGAACGCGCCCCATCCGCACGTCGGGAGCGCCGAGTCGAGCAGCGTCGGCGGACAGGTCGTCTGGCTGGTCCTGAGACTCCCGCTCGGCCGCAACACGCTTGTCATAGTGCTCAACTTCACGATCCACATCCGCGTCATCCCACCCGAGAATCGGAGCGGCCAGAGCGGCAACCTCGCGAGCCGCCGCCAAGCCGCGATCCCAAGTTTGGATAGATATGCGGGTACGCCGGGCCAATATGTCGTCCAGGTGCAGAGCACCTTCGTGGGAGGCGGCGTACACCGCTTCGACCTTGAGGTATTCCGGTGCACCCTCCAGCGGGTGCGCGAGTCCGGGCGAGGATCTGATCATGTCCAGGAGCTCGGGCAGCAAGGAGCCATAACGGTTCAGCAGATGCTCAACCTGGACATCGCGGAGTCCGGTTTCAGCGACCAGCAACGGACGGGCATTCCACAAGGCGTGATAGCCATCAGCGCCAAGTAGCGGTACATCTTCGGTACACGACGCTGGCACCTTCTGATCCAGGTCTCGGATCGCCGCATCGACGGCATCCTTGGCCATCACCCGATAGGTGGTGTACTTTCCGCCGGCGATCACGACGAGGCCGCGTACCGGTGAGGCGACGGCGTGTTCTCGGGACAGCTTGGATGTTGAGTCCGACTCGCCTGCCAGCAGTGGTCGCAAACCGGCATAGACGCCGATGACGTCGTCTCTGGTCAGCGGATCCGCCAGCAAGCTGTTGGCATGTCCCAGCAGGTAGTCGATATCTGCCAGGCTAGCTGCGGGATGCGCCCGATCCAGCTGCCAGTCGGTGTCGGTTGTGCCGATGATCCAGTGACTGCGCCAGGGAATGATGAACAGCAGGCTCTTCTCGGTGCGGGTAATCAGCCCGGTCATGGAGTTGATGCGGTTGCGCGGTATGACCAGATGGATACCTTTGGACGCCCGCACCTGAAACTGACCACGCCCGCCGAGCATCTGTTGGAGCTCGTCGATCCACACGCCAGCGGCATTGATCGTCTGCTTCGCGCGAATCGTGAAGGTCCGTCCCGACTCAAGATCACGGACTTCGACGCCGGCGACGCGATCTGCCTCCCGCAGGAAGCCGATCACTCGGGTGCTGGTGGCAACGGCGGCGCCATAGTGAGCGGCGGTGCGGCCGATCATCATGGTGTGCCGGGCGTCGTCGACCAGGCCTT
>Ga0307414_10001419_pt1 | contig 12436 bp, 6 predicted proteins | sample DK1Ometagenome_FD_203804 | JGI IMG/M metagenome (GOLD analysis project Ga0307414, IMG submission 203804) | Maize rhizosphere microbial communities from greenhouse at UC Davis, California, United States - DK15-O-3 | ecosystem: Host-associated > Plants > Roots > Rhizosphere > Soil | place: USA...
TGTCCGAGGAGACTTTCGGCCCGTCGCCCGACGGGAACATCGGCTATGCGCTTCAGCGCCTGCCGGGTCTCAGCGTCAACACCGATCAGGACGGGTCGCCGACAGGGATCAACATTCGCGGGATCGAGGGCGACTATAACAGCTTCCAGATCGACGGAAATCGCGTCCCGACCTCGGGCGGCGGGCGCGGCATCGGCCTGACGCAATTTTCGGGCGACGGCATTACGACGATCGAGGTGATCAAGGCACCGACGCCCGATCGCGACGGCGACGCCATCGGCGGCATCATCAACGTCGTGAGCCGCAGCGCGTTTCAGCGCAGCGGACGCGAAATCAGCGTCGACGTCGGCGGCATCTACAGCGATCTTCCCGAAAAATTCGGCCATGCCGTGACCGCGCAATATTCGGATCTGCTCAGCATTGGCGGCGGTGACCGAAACTTCGGTATCAGCGCGACGATCAGCAGCTATCAAACCGATCGCTATTCGCTGAACCGCGACATGGACTGGGTGCAGGTCACCCCGGAAAATAATCCGGCGCTGAACCTTGGCCAATATTCCGAACCCGTTTGGTTTATGGAGGCCTCGCACTGGGAATATGACACCCGCGTCACCAAGACGCTCACCGGCAACCTCAACCTCGATTTCCGGACCGATCCGTTCAACTCCTTCTACGCCCGTTTCTTTTACAGCAACGCCGACCGCCGTGGTGTGAAATATGAGACGGATATCGACATCGACACCCGGTTCCAGGATGCCGTCGGCGGCCGCAAGACTTATGCCGAGCTGACCCCCGATTATGGGCGCGGCACAACGGGCAGCTCCGGTTCACGGGGCTCGCGCGGCTGGATCGGCACCGAAGACGACCGCAAGACCAGTCTCTTTTCGGCCAATCTGGGCGGACGTCATGAAAGCCCCAACAGCCTGCTGACCTATGACTTCTTCTATTCGCGCAACAAGCAGACCACGACCAACGATAATGAACTGAACTTCGTCATGGAGCCCGACGATCCGTGGCTTCAGTTCGAATATCATCTGATCGATCCGTCGCGCGGAGAGGTCATCATCAACGAGCTGAGCGGCCGCGATCCGACCGACCTCTCGCTGGTCACCGAGGGTGAGCTGATCCTCAACAATTCGGTTCGCACGGAAGACGTCTTCAGCGCGCGCGCCGACTTCGAGCGCAAGTTCGAGCTTGGCGAGAGCGCTTTGACGCTGAAGACCGGCGCGAAATATTATCGCAGCACGCCGCGCTTCGACCAGGTGGCCGACGTCTATTCGATGGACGACGCCTTCCCCTATGCGCAGGTGGTGACGCCGAACAATGCCGTCATTCTGGGCGGCAACAAATATTTCGACGTCAACCCGGCCAAGGGCGTGGCACTCCTGACGAGCAACCCGAACCTCTTCAGCTACGAGGAAGAAGATTCACTCGAGGACAGCTATTTCGAGGATTATGACGCGTCTGAAGAAACCGCCGCGGGCTATGTCATGGGCACCTGGCGCCTTGGCGGACATAGCGTCATCGGCGGGGTGCGATATGAGCATGTGAACTGGAAGAACACCAACTATCAGGTGAGCTATCTCGACGGCAATGCCAGCTTCACCGAAGCCCGGCAGGGCGACTCCTATGGACATTGGCTGCCGAGCATCCATTTCCGCCATGAGCTTGCGCCCAATCTCATCATGCGCGAAAGCTATAACCGGAGCTATGGCCGCCCGCGCCTCAGCGAACTGACCGCAGGACGCTTCGTCAACGAGGACGGCGACATCGTCGACGGCAACCCGAACCTTCGCCCCGCGCTTTCCGACAATTTCGACGCCCAGCTGGAATATTATACCGACAGCGGCGGCCTCTACAGCGTTGCGGTCTTCTATAAGAATGTGAAGAACTTCTCCTACACGCAGGTCTATAATTTTGCTGATATCGATGCGGGCGGGATTCCGATCTTCGACCCCGAGGGCGATTTCGAATATGAGGTGCCGCTCAACGGGTCGACCGCGAAAAACTATGGCATCGAGCTTATCGCGCGCCAGCGCTTCACCTTCCTGCCCGGCGCCTTGCGCGGCCTGAGCGCCAGCGTCAGCGCGACCTTCTCCGACAGCAAGGCGACCTATCCCAATCGCGACGACGACCGGCAATTGCCCGTCCCCGGCTTTTCGAAATTCCTGTTCAACGCATCGCTCGAATGGGCATGGAAGGGCTTCGAGATCCGCGGGGATTACATCTACCGCGACGATTATGTCGAAGGCCTTGGCGACAGCATCGAGAGCGATGAATTCTACGCCGCCGAGAAACGCATCGACGTGCGGGCCGCCTACAGCTTTGCCAAGAACCTCAAAGCCTATGCCTCGGTGACCAACCTCACCAATGAACCGCAGGTTTCCTATTCGGGTTATCGCCAGTTCGTCGAGGACGCGAGCATTACCGGCCGGAAATTCCGTTTCGGCTTCGAATATAAATTCTGATTGAGGACATAATGATGAACAAGAAATGCCTGCTGTCGCTTTGCCTTTTGACGGCGACCGCGTCCGCCATCCCGGCGCTCGCACAGACCGCGCCCACCGAAGCCGCCCCAACCGCGCAAACACCGGGCAAGGCGAAGAACATCATCCTGTTTCTGGCCGATGCCGGGGGCGTGTCGACAATCCATGCCGCCAGCCTGCTCGGCTATGGTGAACCACAGAAGCTGCGTATCCAGCAATGGCCCAACCTCGGCCTCAGCGAAACCTCGCCGGTCGATCAATATGTCTCGGATTCGGCCAACGGCATGTCGTCGATCGTGACCGGGGTGAAGACGCGCAACGGCGTGATCAGCCAGGGGCCGGACGCCATCCGCGGCCGGCAGGATGGTACGCCGACCAAAACCCTGCTCGAATATGCCGAGGAGCGCGGCCTGCTCACGGGCGTGATCAGCACCCAATCGATCGCCGACGCGACGCCTGCCGCGACTTATGCACATTCGAATGACCGGAAGACCTGGGGCACGATCTTTCCACAGGTCTTTTCCCCGCGCTTTGGCGATGGCGTGGATGTGATGTTCGGCGCAGGGCGCGCCAAAATCGGCGAGCAGCTGGTTGCGGCAGGCACCAGCTTCGACAAGCTCAGCCAGGTGCACAAACGGCCCATCTATTCGACGCTCGATCAGGTGCCGGCCACGAACGCACGCCCAATCGTCGTCGGCAACGGAATGGACGTTCACGCCGCAACGCTGAAGGCGCTCGATATTCTGCAGCAGTCGCCGAAAGGCTATTTCCTTGTGGTCGAATGGGATGCCCACACCGACGATCCGCGCGAGGGTATCCAGAATGTCGTCGATTTCGACAAGCTGATCGCCGAAGTCGAGCGCCGGGTCGATCTCAAGGACACGCTGCTTCTCTTCACCGCCGATCACAGCTTCGGGCTTCAGGTTGACGGAGGCCGCCGCGGTGAACCTCTTCTGGAGGGTTACGAAGCATGGAAAGCCGCCCCCAAGGAAGGCGACATCGTCCGTCTGAAGAATATATTGGTCAACGATACGCATACGGCGGAGGAAGTGACCGCGCTCGCCACGGGTGCAGGCGCCGAACGCGTTCGCGGTTATTTTCCAAACACCTATCTTTTCGATGTCATGATGAAGGCATGGGGCTGGAAGCCGGACGCCGCAGTCCACAAATGAGCCAAGACATCCGGCCTATTTCATAGGTTCAAACAGGAGAACGCCCAGTCGGACCGGTCGCACCGGCACGGCTGGGCGTAATTTCGCGCGTGGGACAGCTTCGCGACAAAATTGGCATAGCTTCGCGACAAACAGGATGCACCGTCCCCTTCCGGCTTGAAAGGCGAACCCATGCTATCCCGATATATTGCCTGGAACCGTTTCGGCCTTGGCCGACGCTTCGACGAGGCGGCGACAGACGATCCGAAAGCCTGGGTAACGCGCCAGCTTGGCGATTATGATCCCGCGCCTGCCGCGCTGGCGGGCCTCGCCGGGCGCACGGCCATAGCGGCAGCCTATGCCGAATATCGCGAAGACCGGCAGGCGATGCGCCGCGAGGCCAACGCTGTCGCAGCGATGAGCGATGACGAAACGACGATGCCCGAAGACGTTCGGCGCATGTCGCGCGCGGGCTTCCGCCGCCATTATGCCGAGGCGGCGGGCGCGCGCCTCGCCGCCGCAGTCGCGACGACGGCCCCCTTCCCCGAGCGGCTGGTCCATTTCTGGACCAATCATTTTGCGGTGTCGGCCGACAAGCAAGCCGTCATCGGCTTTGCTGGCAATTACGAAAATGAAGCGATCCGGCCGCATATCATGGGCAAGTTTTCGGACCTGCTGGTCGCTGCGGTCCACCATCCGGCGATGCTGCTCTATCTCGATCAGGCACAGAGTATCGGCCCCGACAGTCCTTTTGCGACGCGCGTCCGAAATCGCGGCAACCGGCAAGCACCCGGCCTCAACGAAAATCTGGCACGCGAAATCATGGAATTGCACACCCTGGGGGTCCGCGCCGGTTATACTCAGACCGATGTGACCAGTTTCGCCAAGGCGCTCACCGGCCTCACCGTCGCCGGGCTCGGGCGCGGCGCCGGCCAGCGGGCGATGCCTGCCGACGCGCAACCCGGCGAGACGCTATTCGCAGAACAATTGCACCAGCCAGGGGCGCAGACGATCCTCGGCAGCCGTTACGACCAGCCCGGCGAACGTCAGGCCGAAGCCGTGCTGCGCGACCTTGCCGTCCATCCCGCGACCGCGCGCCATATTGCGACCAAGCTGGCGCGCCACTTCACCGGTGACGAGCCGCCTGCCGCGCTGATCGACCGGCTGGCGAGCGATTTCGAAAAGACCGGCGGCGACTTACCCTCGCTCTATCGCACGCTGGTCGCGTCGCCCGAACCGTGGGCGGCGGGGCCCGCGATGTTCAAGTCGCCGTGGGACTGGACCATTTCGATGCTGCGGGCTCTCAGGACGCCCGCGCTGGGCGAGCGGCAAAATATCTCTGCGATGTTCGTCCAGCTTGGCCAGCCTGTGTGGCGCCCGGGATCGCCCAAGGGCTATGACGATATGGTCGCGACTTGGGCGGGGTCTGCGGCGCTGATGCAGCGGGTCGAACTGGCAAGCCGCATCGCGGGGCGGATCGGCGACCGCGCCGATGCCCGCCAGCTCGCGCCACTCATCCTCGCCGATGCGCTCACCGCCGAAACGGCGCAGGCAATCGCCCGCGCCGACAGCCCTGGGCAGGGACTGGCCATGCTGTTCGCAAGCCCTGCCTTTCTGCGGAGATAGATCATGAACTTCTCACGCCGTTCGATCATCCTGTCGGGGATCACCGTCGCCGCCGCGGGGACGCTGCCCGGCCTTGCCTATGCCGCCGCGGGCACACCGAAACGCCTCGTCTTCGTCATCCAGCGCGGCGCCGCCGATGGCCTCGCCATTGTTGCTCCGACAGGCGATCCCGCCTTCGCTGACGCGCGCCGCGCAATGGCCGACGAGACGGCGGGTGGCGACCGGCTCGATGCCATGTTCACGCTGCATCCCGCGATGGCGACGATCGCAAACCTCTATACCGGCAAGCAGGCCCATTTCGCGCACGCCGTCGCGACCGGCTATCGCGACCGGTCGCACTTCGACGGGCAGAATATGCTCGAGGGCGGCGGATCGCGTCCTTATGGCCGCGACGACGGTTGGGTCGGCCGGCTGCTCACACTGCTTCCGGCTGCCGAGCGCGACGCAATCGCCATCGCGCCCGCAGTGCCGCTCGCGCTACGCGGATCGGTGCAGGTTGGCACCTATGCGCCAAGCCGCCTGCCGCAGGCCGACGCCGACCTGATCGTGCGCTTGACCGCGCTTTATCAGAACGATCCTCTGCTCCATCCGCTGTGGGACAGCGCGATCAGGACGCAGGAGCTGGCGGGCGACATCGGCGGCAACAACGGCCGCAACGGCGCCGAGCTTGGCAGGCTCGCCGCATCGTTGATGCTTCCCGCCGACGGCGCGCGCATCATGATGGTCGAAACCGGCGGCTGGGACACGCACAGCGGACAGCGCGGGCGACTTGCGGCTCAACTGCGCGGGCTCGACCAGTTGATCGGCGCGCTGCAAACGGGGCTGGGCGCGGCGTGGAACGATACGCTGGTGATCGTCGCAACCGAGTTCGGCCGCACGGTCGAGGTCAACGGCACAGGCGGCACCGACCATGGCACCGCATCGACGGCGATGCTGCTCGGCGGCGGCCTCAACGAAGGCGGAAAGGTGTCGGCCGACTGGCCCGGCCTTGGCTCCGCCGCGCGCTACGAAGGTCGCGACCTCAAACCGACGCGTGGCCTCGAAAGCGTGATCGCCGGCGCGGTTGCGCATCATTATGCGCTCGATCCGGCATATTTGATGAAGAGGCTTTATCCCGACATATGATGGCCGATTTCCTGTCCAGAATATTGTTTTGATTCAATGACCTATGAGATACCCCATAGCGAATTCGGACAACGCAGTTCTGTCGCCGCAGTGAAATTATATTTTCATTTTTTGAAATATTTCTCTTTTGTGACTTGAAATTTTCAAATCCCTCTGTCCTTATGTCGATCGGCAAGCAGCAGTCCGGTTCAGGATTCTCCGGGTTAGAATCAAGGGTCACCAACCCGCGCCCGGCTTGCCATGGAAGGCAAAGGGGATTTCAATGAAGCTTATTCAACTCAGCTTGCTGGCCAGCACCGCGCTCACATTCGGGCTCGGTCACAGCGCTGTTTCTGCGCAGAGCGTCGATAATGACACCGCCGACAGCGTGATCGGTGAAGAAGATATTGTCGTCACGGGATCGCGCATTCAGCGTTCGGGTTTTGACGCCCCCACACCGACCACGGTGATTGGCGAGGCAGAACTCGCGCTCGGAAACCGCCCGAGCATCGCCCAGGTTCTGAATGATGTGCCCCAGTTTCGTGCCACGTCGACGCCGACCACGATGGCAGGCGCCATCAGCAGCGGCGTTTCGACGGCCGACATGCGTGGTCTTGGCGCGGTCCGGACCCTCACGCTGCTCAACGGACACCGCTTTGTCGGCGCAAATGATCTCAACATCGTGCCGCAGAATCTTGTAAAGCGCGTCGATGTCGTCACGGGAGGCGCTTCGGCCGCATGGGGCTCGGGCGCGGTCGCAGGCGTCGTCAACATCATCCTCGACGATGATTTCACCGGCTGGCGTCTGGGCGCGCAGACCGGCATCTCGTCGCGCGGCGACGGCGCGCGCTATGGCGCCGATATCGCATGGGGTACGGATTTTGCGGATGGCCGCGGCCATTTCGTGATTGCCGGCGAATATATGGACGAGCGTGGCATCCGCAGCCGCAAGGATCGTCCCAAACTGGAATCAGGGCTGTTTTTGCGCCCGGACGGCCAGCTCGAGCTGGTCCACAATCCCAATTTCACCCAAATCTATAATGGTGGTTCGATTCTCAACACCCTCGGGACACCCTATAATCTGGTATTCCAACCCGACGGCAACATCGGCCCGATGCCCCTCGGAAACGTCACGCAGGGACAATATACGATCGGCGGCGGCGGCCAGAATCTCTTCGACTATGTTTCGATCAGCGCGCCCTATGAGCGAGTCAACCTGTTCACCCGGGCGAGCTATGACCTGACCGACACGCTCACCATCTGGGCGAATTTCGGTTTTCACCGGATGACGGCCGACTATGGCCTCTTCCCCGAGACGCCGACCCAGCTCATCATGCCCGATAACGCCTTCCTGACCCAGGCGAACCGCGACCAGCTTGCCGCCGCCGGGGTTACGGGGCCGTTCATCCTCGGCCGCCTGCTCGACGACGTCGGCCCGGACGGCATGCTGAATCTTCGATACAGCCGCCGCAATCTAGAGGGCGCCATCGGCCTCGACGGCAGTTTCGGCGATGGCTGGACCTACAAGCTTTATTACAATCATGGCGAAGTCCGTTTCAACCAGCGGCTGGACAATCAGCAGATCAAGGCGCGCTTCGGCAATGCGGTCGATGCGGTTCTGGTCGGAAATACGCCGACCTGCCGCATAAATGCCGACGCGATCACGACCAATGACGACGCCGCCTGCGTCCCGATCAACCTGTTCGGCAACGGCAATATCTCCGATTCCGCACTTGGTTATGCCTTCGGCGGTTCGCACTTCATCTATACGGTCAAGCTGGATGCGATGGGCGCCAGCCTTTCAGGCCAACCCTTTTCGACCTGGGCAGGGCCGGTCGATATCGCGATCGGCAGCGACGTGCGGTGGGAGAAGCAGGTTACCAATTATGTCGACCCGCTGTCGCTCACGAACGCCCTCAGCACGCTCAATGCCACGCCGACGAATGGCAGCTTCAATGTCAAAGAGGTGTTCGCGGAGGTCAATGTGCCGCTGCTCGATATCGCCGATGCGGTGAAACTCGAAGTCAACGGCGCGGCGCGATATTCGGATTACAGCACCAGCGGCGGGATCTGGTCGTGGAAGACCGGCGGCACGCTCCGCCTCGCGACCGACCTGTTGCTCCGCGCCGTCTATTCGCGTGACATCCGCTCGCCCAGCATCAACGAATATTTCCTCGGCCGTTCGACGAATATCGGCAATGTCACCGATCCCTTCCCCGACGCCAGCGGTGTGCGCGACCGGCCGCAGGCGAGCGTCGCCGTCTATTCGGTGGGGAATGCTAATCTGACCCCCGAAATCGCCCATACGCTGACGCTGGGTGGATCCTATTCACCGCACTATGTTCCGGGTCTCCGTCTGTCGGTCGATTATTATGACATCGACATCGACAATGTGATCACGACCATCACGGCGCAGGATCTGCTTCAGCAATGCTACGCGGCGACGCCGGGCGACCCGAGCTGCAACGGTATTGTGACGCGCAAGCCGAACGGCGACATCCAGTCGATGACCAACAGCTTTCGCAATCTTGCCAATTACAACGCGCGCGGCATCGATTTCGAGGCGTCGTACCGGCTCGCCGTGGGCAACGGAAATCTGACCTTCCGCGCGCTTGCCAATCATATCCTGCAACTCAACATCAACGGAGCGGAGATCGCGGGCATCGTCGGTGGCGAGACCGCCTTCTCGACGCCGAAATGGCGCGGGACCGCGACGATCGCGTATGACCAGGACGATTTCGGTATCAATCTTCGGACCCGGTTCGTCGGGGGCGGCGACTATAGTGCGCTGCCGATCGTCAACGGCAAGGTCGATAGCCGGACCTATGTCGATCTGGGCCTGCAGTTCAAGGCTGGCCCCTTCACGCTGTTCGGCAACGTCAATAATCTGTTCGATCGCGCTCCGCCCTTCACGCCCTTTTTCAGCCCGACCTATGACGTGATCGGGCGCTATATCTCAGGCGGAGTGAAGCTCAGCTTCTAAGCCGCGGCGCATCGCGTAGCGCAACAAGAAAGGCGGCCGGGTCACCCCGGCCGCCTTTCTTATATCCTCTGCCCTATCCCTTTCGCGGGACCGGCAGGCTTCGCTGCGGGCCGAGGTCGGCGCCCCCGCCTCACATGTCAGGAAATGGGTAAAGCGAAGACGGCGGGCTTTTCCGCAACCGAAAAAGCCCGCCGTTGCTCAAACGCGGTGATTATGATCCAGAGGCTGGCGCACAGCCGCGGCGCAGCACCCTGCCGGCCTTCGCACCGCTGTGCTTGCCGTCGGCGAGCGTGACGACGCCGTTCACGATAACCGTTTCGATCCCGCTTGGCGATGCCGTCGGCTTGTCCCAAGTGGCCCCGTCGTCGAGCGTGTCGAGGTCGAAGACCACGATGTCTGCGCGCATCCCGTCGCGGATCAATCCGCGATCGGACAGGCCCATGCGCTGCGCCGGCCAGCCGGTCATCTTGCGCACCGCCTCCTCCAGCGACAGCACCGGCCGGCGCTTCACATATTCGGCGATGATGCGTGGGAATGTTCCATAGGCGCGCGGATGCGGCAGGCCGAGTGCGTCCATCTCGCCGAATTTCTCCGACGCTGCGGCATCGCTGCCGATGCTGGTCCACGGCTGCTTCAGCGCCGTATCGATGTCCTGTTCACTCATCATGAAATACAGACCAAAAGCGCGATTGGGCAGACCTTCGAGCAAGATGTCCCACGCGACATCGGCCGGATCGCGGTTCAGCGCCTTGCCGATCTCGGCCAGGCTCTTGCCGTGCCAGGGGCGATATTTATCGCTGAAGCTATTGGCCAGCCGGACATTGCCAAACCCGCCCGATGCATGGACCATGTTCGTCCAGCCGGGCATCGGCCCGGCGGCGACCTCTTTCTTCATCCGTTCGCGCACCTTGGGATCACGAAGCCGTTCGATCCCCTTCTGGACACCGTCGGCCCATACCCAGGTCGGCGCGATGATCTCGAGGCCGGTTCCGCCCGCCGTATAGGGATAGATATCCGCCGCGACATCGACACCCCGCGCACGCGCGGCGTTGATCGTCGCCACCGCCTGCGGCATCAGCTTGCCCCAGCCGGGGGCATAGGCGGCCTTCAGGTGGAAGATTTCGACCTTCACCCCGCCCTTCTCGCCAATCTCGATTGCCTCTTCGATCGCCTGGACCAGCCCTCCGCTTTCGTCGCGCATATGCGTTGCGTAGAAGCCGTCGCATTGCGCCGCGACCTTCGCCAGCGTGACGAGATCGGAGGTACTCTGAAAGCTGCTCGGCGGATAGATCAGGGCGCTGGTGATACCAAAGGCGCCGTTGTTCATCGCGATCCGGACCTCGCGGCCCATTTCTTCGAGTTGCTTCGCGGTCGGCGCGCCGGCGCCGTCGCCCATCACCTTCACGCGCGCTTGCGTCGTCGAGTAATAGGTACCGAAATTGACTGAAATTCCCTGCTGCTCGAGCTGGTTGAAATAGGACGGAATCTCGGCGGCAGGCACCGGCGTTCCGCCCTCGCCCGCGATCACGGTCGTCACACCCATGCGCAGCTTGTTCTCGGCAGCGCCATTTTTGAGCAATACGCCGCCCGACTGGTCCATCATGTCAATGAAGCCCGGCGACACATAGCGGCCGGTCGCGTCGATTTCCTTAGCACCGCGCCCCGACACCTGCCCGACGCGCACGACCCGGCCATCCTTCACCGCGACATCGGCGCTGACCCACGGATTGCCGGCGCCGTCGAGGACACGGCCGTGCCGGATCACAATGTCATATTCGGGTGCCGGCGTGTTCGCCAGCAGCAGCAGCGGCAAGGCTCCGAACAATATCTTGCGTTTCATCATCTATCTCCTGCTCGGGCATCCGATATGCCCGCTCTTATTTTCCCCCGGTCGGCGCGCGCCGCATCGACCGCTTCACGAACAGCTGCGATCACCAGCTCGGGGCGTTCGACATGAATATAATGACCGGCATCGGCGACGATTTGCTGGCGCCCACGGGGCGAAAGCGCGGCCAGTTCGGCATGCATCGCCTTCCATTCCTGTTTGAAGCGCGCGCCGTCCTTTGCTTTCACCCCCAGCCGCTCGAGTTCGCTGGCGTTGAACGGCTTCATCGCAGTCAACAGGATCAGGGGCCGGTTTCCGAAACTCCGGACTGCGCGAGCGTCATCCATCGTCGCATCGAAGCCGTCGAGTTCGGAGGCCACGCCCGCGACCGACCGGCTCCCATAGGCATCGATTTGGGCACGTGCATCGGCCGGCAATTTTTCATGCCCGGAATTCGCGAGCGCCAGCCGTACAATGCCCGTCCAGGCAAGCGCGGTCGCGGCGTGCATCATCGTCGACACCTGACGCGGGTGGACGTCGGCACCTACCACCCTGCCGAGCCGCGCAACCTGATCGGGATGGGAGATATCGACCATTACAAGCCCATCGACCTTGTCGCCGTAGCGGGCGGTATAGGCACTGACATAGGGCCCGCCGATCGAATGGCCCACGAGCACCAGCCGATCGTCGATCCCAGCTCCTTTGAGCAGCGTATGAAGATCGTCGGCAATCGTCGCCGCATGCTGCGGCGTGTCCTTGGGATCGCTCCACATGATGCCCGCCCGATCATAGGCGCAGACCCGCGCAAATCCTGCGATCTTGTCATGCACCAGAGTCCAGTCGGCCACCCCGCCGGTGCCGAGCCCGGATTCAAGGATCACCGTCGGCGATCCCGTGCCGCGGCAATCGATGTGCATCTTGCGCCCGCCGACATCGACCATCTTTCCGCGCGGCGGATATTCGGCCTCGGCGTTCCGGCGCCCGATCGCCTCATAGATCGCGCCGACAAGGACCGCGAGCAGCAGGAGCGCGAGCAGGCCGAGCAATATGCGCTTCAACCAGCGCAGCGCGCGCCGCCATCCGCCGGGCTTTCTGGCTGAAATATCGGTTGTCATGCTTTTCTCCTGCCGGCGATGTGCCGGACATTAGTCTTTCATCACGGTGCGTTCAGAAGCGCGTGTCGAAACCGATCAGATGGAAACCCACGCCGACCCACAGCAGCATCACCGCGGCAAGCAGCAGCACGATGCTCCAGACCCTT
>Ga0307414_10001421_pt1 | contig 12432 bp, 6 predicted proteins | sample DK1Ometagenome_FD_203804 | JGI IMG/M metagenome (GOLD analysis project Ga0307414, IMG submission 203804) | Maize rhizosphere microbial communities from greenhouse at UC Davis, California, United States - DK15-O-3 | ecosystem: Host-associated > Plants > Roots > Rhizosphere > Soil | place: USA...
TAATTTTTCTATAGGCATTCGAACTGATAACATACTACCTTTAGGAAGCTCGCTCATAAGTTTGCCCCTTGTTGCAATTAAATGTAGGGCATCTTTAAGACTAAACACGCCAGATATATGGGCAGCAACAAATTCACCAATACTATGTCCACAAAGAAGGGTAGGTTTTATGCCCCAACTCAGCCATAGTTTGGTTAATGCGTACTCTGTTACAAATAAGGCTGGCTGTGTAAATTTCGTATTATTAAGTTTTTCTTCCAATTCTTTAAGGTTGGAACTGGCATCTGGAAAAATAATATTGCGAATATCCAATTTTAAATCTTCAATTAGCAAATCAGCACAAACATCGATAGCGTCTCTATAAACTTTTTCGTTTTCATAAAGCGATTTTCCCATTTGTAAGTACTGCGAACCTTGCCCAGTATATAAGAATGCTAATTCTTCGGGAATTAATTTAAGAAGATGATTTTTTATGGCTTTGCTATCAGAGTTTAAAAGATTTTCTGAAGCATCGGCATTTGATTCAGATAACATGAAACTTCTATGATTGAAGTTGTCGCGAGTCATATGTAAAGAATAAGCAACATCCGCTAGTGGGATATTTGTGTTGCTTTCTAAATAATGGCCCAATTCAGTTTTATATCCAGATACACTATTTTGAGTTTTGGCAGACCAAGCTAATAACTCTATGGGACGACCAGGACTAGAGACTTTTTCTTTATTTTGGTACTCCTCTAAAATAACATGTACATTGGTGCCTCCAACACCAAATGAACTAACACCTGCTCTTCTAAGAGTTTCAGATTCCCAAGTACTTAATTTTTCATTCACATAAAAGGGGCTATTTTCAAAATCGATGGCAGGATTTGGGTTTTCAAACCCTAAAGAAGCTGGTATTTGTTTATAGTGCATCGCTAATACCGTTTTAATTAGACCAGCCACACCTGCCGCCGCTGTTAGATGTCCCATATTACTTTTTATGGAGCCTATAGCGCAGTATTTTTTAGAATCTTGTTGGCCAAACGCCATTTGTAACCCTTCAAATTCAATAGGATCTCCAATAGGAGTTGCAGTGCCATGGGCTTCAATATAACTTAAAGTATCAGGAGAAACTTGAGCGTCTACAAGGGCTTTTTTTATAACATCTGCCTGACCTGATGCACTAGGTGCTGTAAAACTGCCTTTAAAACCTCCATCGTTATTAATACCAATACCTTTAATAATACCATATATTTTATCACCGTCTTTTTCTGCCGCTTCCAAACTTTTAAGTAAAACCACACCGGCACCATCACTAAAAACAGTGCCTTTAGCATCTGCATCAAATGGACGGCAATGTCCATCAGAGCTTAACATGGAACCTTCTTGATATAAGTGTCCGGAGTTTATAGGAGCAGTCACACTAGAACCTCCAGCAATAGCCATTTCACATTGATTGTTTCTTATGGCTTCTACAGCTGTAGCTATTGCTAATAAAGACGTAGAACAAGCTGAATGCACACTAACTGCAGGCCCTTTCAGGTTTAAATGATAGGCAGTTCTTGAAGCAATATAATCTTTTTCGTTAACCGAATCAGCTTGCATAAGTCCAATATCATTAATAAATTCTTTATTAGGAAGAATATTATTTTTATAATATGTATTGGTGCCTGTGCCCGCATAAACTCCAATTTTATACTTATTGTTGTTAAAACTTTTTGGTAAATAACCCGACTGTTCAAGTGTTTCCCAAACAATTTCTAAAAACAATTTTTGTTGGGGATCCATTGCTTCTGCTAGTTTTGAATTAAGGCCAAAAAAAGCGGCATCAAAAGTTTTTGCAGAAGGCACCGTACCACGAGCTTTTACATAAAGCGGGTCGTTGGTCAAAGATTTTGAAATAATTGGGTCTAATTCATTTTCAGTAAAAAATGAAATAGTTTCTTTTCCTTCTACAAGAATTTCCCAAAGATTTTTAATGGAATTAGCTCCAGGGAATCTACAGCCCATTCCAATTATTGCTACATCTTTAGATGATTTTTCATTTGAAATATATATAAGCTCATTAGTGTTATTATTGGTTTCTAAATATTGAGATAATTTGAAAATTGTTGGATATTGATAAATCTTAGTAACGCTTAAATTTAATTTTAAATCTTGTCTTATTGCTACTGATGTTTTTTGAGCGATTAAGGAAGTTCCACCCAGTTCAAAAAAGTTATCATCAATACCAATCTCAGGTATTTGAAGTTCATTAACCCAAATATTAACAAGATCTTTTTCGAGTTTGGTTCTAGGTTTTCTATATAAAGGAGAAGACTCTGGACGTATATATGTTGGTGAGGGAAGATTTTTTTTGTCAATTTTACCATTTATTGTTAAAGGGAATTCATTTAACCAGATAAAAAGTGAGGGTATCATAAAATGAGGAAGAATTTCTTTTAAATGGTTTTGAATTGAAATGGTTTCTATGGTTTCATTGGCTGCTTTTAAATAAGCTACTAGCCTAGGTGTTTTTCCTTTCTGGTTGTCTACCACTACCGCAGCCCTTTCCAAGTTTGTGTTCTTTAGTAAGGCGTTTTCAATCTCACCTAATTCTATACGGTAACCATTTATTTTTACCTGTTCATCAATTCTTCCAAGATATTCTAAGTTTCCATCAGAAAGCCATTTGGCAAGGTCGCCAGTTTTGTATATGAGTTCACCAAAAGCAAATGGGTTTGCAATGAATTTTTCAGAACTTAATTTTTCAAGATTTAGATAACCTTTAGCTAAACCGTTACCTCCAATATAAATTTCACCAACTTCTCCAATTGGTAATAATTTTTGTTTGTCGTCTAATATGTATATATGCGTGTTATCAATTGGCTTGCCTATTGAAATATTTACATTAGAATTAATAGACTCAAGACTTTTAACTTTATAAATACAACAACCAACTGTAGCTTCAGTTGGGCCGTACTCATTAATTATAATGGCATCAATATTAGCCTTTTTGAATTGGTCTATATGGTAATTATACAAGGCTTCTCCACCTAGAATATAATTTGTAGCTATATTATTATTGGATACGTTATGTAAAGTGTCAATTAATAAAGGTATGTGCGAAGGCGTTAATTTTATAAAGTCATAGGGTGCAAACTCAAACAAATTGTTGTCATTAAATATTTCCGCTCCCTTTTTAGAACTTAAAATTAATCGTTTGCCATTTATTAATGGCAAAAAGATTTCTGTTATACTAGCATCGAATGATAGTGAAAGATGTGCAAAACATCCAGAAAAGTTAGAATTATTGTCAATGTAAATATTACTACTTAAAAGATAATTCATTAAACTTTTGTGTTCAATCATTACTCCCTTAGGATTTCCAGTGGTACCCGATGTGTAAATTAAGTATGCTAAATCGTGAGGCGTTGGTAGTGTTTTTTTCAGAATGTTTTTTGAATACTTTTCCTTGTTGACTATGAAATCTTTAAGTAACGATTGGTCAATGACTACCTTGCATTTACTGTCATTCAGAATAAAATCAATCCTTGTTTTTGGATATTCAATATCAATTGGAATATAGGCAGCACCTGTTTTAAGTATTCCTAAAATAGATATTATAAGCCACTCGCTACGATCTAGCATGATACCAACTAAATCTCCATTAGCTACATTTTGATTTGATAATAAATAGTTAGCAAGTTGATTTGATATCTTGTCAAGTTCACCGTAATTTAATTTATTACTATTAAAAACAAGTGCTAATTCATCAGATGACTTAAGCGCTTGTTCAGTAAATAAATCAATAATTGTTTTATAGGGGAGTTCAACGTTGTTTCCTTTAAATTTATTTAATAGGATATGATTTTCTATGTCTATTGACTTGTCTAGTCTATGATTTTCCTTATTCTTTCCCATTACACATAAAATTTAGGATTTTTTTGTTCAGTTTTAATGTTAAGCATGCTCGAGCATTTTTAAACTATTCTTAGATTCAGGCATTTTATAAATTTATTTATTATAATCTTATAGTGTTATTTATCTACATCTATAATAAAAATTTATACTATTTTATTGAGGGTTTTAAGGATTTTGAATTGTAAGTTTCGTCATTATAGTAGTAAATTTAATAATTATTAGATGTAAAAGAAACTCTTAAACATGCTTCTTATGGTATAGCTTACCCGTTTTTGTGTTTAATTAATTAAAAGGATGTTAGAGCTATTAAATAAACTTATTTTGCTATTAATCGAACTTGATTTGTGAGAGGGATACAAATTTTCTAGATATAAAATTAATATAAATTAGGTTACAATGGATAGAAATTCTTTACACAGCAATTATTTTCGTTAAGATGTCACGGAACTGTGTTTTCTACAAATAGGGAATAATAATATTAATCAACTTTAAATCTTAATAAGTAAAGATGTAGTGAAATAAAAAAACCCTTAAAATCATAATGAAATTAAGGGTTTAAAAGTGGTATCTCCAGGAATCGAACCAGGGACACAAGGATTTTCAGTCCTTTGCTCTACCAACTGAGCTAAGATACCTCGCCAAAGCGGATGCAAATATATATTCATTTTTATTATTCCCAAAGGAAAAAATTATAAAAAATAGTTATATCTGGAAATATCTATTTTATTTAACAGAAAGAATTGATTAATAGTTTGTTGTATAATTTTCCATTTAACCATAAATATTGGTGCTCATTTTGTAATTTTGTAACTTTATTTTTAAAGATGAATTTAGTAATTGATATTGGTAATTCTTTTTTAAAACTCGCTGTTTTTCAAGAAGATGAATTAATAATAAAAAAAGTTGTTAAGCCAGAAGTTATTTTAAAACATGTTGATATTTTAAGGAAAGAGTATAATTATATAGGAAAAGCCATCATATCTTCAGTAGGGAAGTTAAAAGAAAAAGATCTAAATTTTATTAGGAAAAATTTTGATTTATTAGAACTAAATTCCAATACGGTTGTTCCTTTTATTAATCTATATGAAACTCCACATACTTTAGGATTGGATAGAATAGCATTGGTTTCTGCTTCCATTAAACAATTTCCCAACAATAATGTCTTGATTATTGATGCCGGCACTTGTATAACTTACGATTTTGTAACTTCTAAAAACGAGTATTTAGGAGGAGCTATTTCTCCGGGAATTTCTATGCGTTATAAATCATTAAATAATTTAACAGCCAATTTGCCGTTGTTAGAAATGGAAATACCAGAAAACTTCATTGGAAACTCCACAAATAGTTCTATCCATTCAGGGGTTATTAATGGTATTTTAAAGGAAATTGATGGAAATATTGAAATGTATGAACAAAAATATTCAGATTTAACAGTTATTTTAACAGGTGGTGATGCTAATTTCTTGTCTAAACAATTAAAAAGTAGCATATTTGCCAACTCTAATTTTCTTTTAGAGGGACTGAACTATATTTTACAATTTAATTCAAACTAATGATTAAAAAACTGGTTTTAGTTTTTATTGCGTTTTCAACATTTCAATCTTATGCGCAGCAGCGTGGTACTGCTTCACCTTATTCGTTTTACGGAATTGGCAGTTTGAAGTTTAAAGGAACAGTAGAAAACCGAAGTATGGGTGGCCTTAGTATTTATATAGATAGTATTCATGTAAATGTAAGAAATCCAGCCTCCAATGCTACAGATAATTTAGTTAATTATAATAATGAAAGTAGACCGGTTAAATTTTCTGTAGGAGGAAGCCATTCTAGCATTGGCTTAAAAAGTAGTAGCGGTAGCGATAATTCATCAAGTACCTCTTTTGATTATGTTGCATTGTCACTACCATTGGGAAAATTTGGGGTTGGTTTTGGACTTTTGCCATACACTTCTGTAGGTTACAGATTAGAATCTTTAAATGATAACGGTGATATTTCAAATAGATTTAGCGGACAAGGTGGGCTTAATAAAGTATATTTTGGCTTAGGGTATTTAATAAAGAAAGGCTTGAGCGTAGGTATTGATGCCAATTATAACTTTGGTAGTATACAAAATAGTGCTATCGAATTTCTCTATGATGACGAAGAAGTGCCTATATTGAATCAATCCAAAGAGAACAATAGATCTGATTTAAGTGGGTTGAATGTTAATTTGGGAGTGTCTTATAAAATTATGTTAAATAATAAATTACAGTTGGTTAGTGGAATGACTTATACACCAAAAAGTAATTTAACGTCAAGTAACGAAAGATCCTTTTCAACCATTACAATATCATCCTCTACAGGACAAGAATTTGAAAATAATACTGTAGATGTTGATTTAGATCAAATGGGACTTAAAGAAACTGATTTAGTATTGCCATCTAAATTTTCTTTCGGTTTAGGGATCGGTGAAGTTAGAAAATGGTTTATAGGGATAGAATCCGAACATCAAAGAACTAGCGATTTTTCAAACGAATTATATACAAACACAAATACATCTGTTAAATACGAAAATAGTACATCAATATCTCTAGGAGGTTTTTATATACCAGATTATAATTCGTACGACAATTCCATATCTAGTTCTTTAAAGCGATTGGTTTACAGAGGTGGTTTACATTATGAAACCACAGGCTTAAACATAAATAGCGAATCAATTAATGAGTTTGGCATATCTTTTGGAGTAGGTATTCCAGTAGGAACCATGTTCTCTAATGCTAACTTAGGTTTTGAATTAGGTAAGCGCGGAACAACAAAAAGTAATCTAATACAAGAAAATTTTATTAACTTTCAAATAAGTTTATCTTTAAACGATAGATGGTTCAGAAAAAGTAAGTACAAGTAATAAATAAATTATAGTATAAATTTAATATCATGAAACAGAAAATCACATTATTATTCTCGATACTCTTTTTAGGGTTCAATTTAGGTTTCTCTCAAGAGAATGAAGAGGATTTAACTACATTATCAATTATGAGTGAGTATGCTAAAGCAAAAAATTATGAAGCAGCATACAAGCCGTTTATGGAGTTAAGACAACGAAATCCTAAATATAATAGAGCCATCTTTACACATGGAGAGGACATTCTTAAATATAAAATAGAAAATTCATCTGGAACTGAAAAAGTAGCCTTTATAAATGACCTTGTGAAAATGTGGGGAGAAAGAACGGAGCATTTTCCTGCATTTACAGAAAAAGGAAAATATGCAGCTATGGCCTGTCAATTAATGTATGAACACAGAGAGGCATTAGGAAAAACAAACTTAGAATTGTATGAGTGTTTTGATGCAGCATATAAAACTGACAAAGCAACATTTACACATCCACAAAGCTTATACACTTACTTTTCACTAATGGTAGATTTATATGATGAGAAAGCGAAGCCAGCTGAGGATTTGTTCAATAAATATGATGATATAGTAGAAAAAATCGAAGAAGAAGTTAAAAATTCATCTGAAAAGCTTAATGAACTAATTCAGAAGCAAGAAGCAGGTACTGCATTAACAACTAGAGATGAGCAGTATAAAGCTTACTATGAGAGTAGCTTATCTAATTATGATTTAATCTCTGCTGGTATTGATCAAAAACTAGGTGAGAGAGCTAATTGTGAAAACTTGGTTCCTTTATATGAAAAAGGGTATGAACAAAATAAAACCAATGCACTTTGGTTACAAAGAGCTGCTGGAAAAATGTCTGAAAAAGAATGTACTGATAGCCCGTTATACTTTAAAATTGTTAATGCTTATCATGAGTTAAGTCCATCAGCAAGTTCAGCTTATTTCTTAGGAAGATTAAAAGATAAGGAAAATAAACCTAATGAGGCTATTGAATTTTACGAACAATCAATCAGTCTAGAAACAGATAACTTTAAAAAAGCACAATTATATTATAAAATAGCTTCTACCTTAAAATCTAAAGGTAGATTTGGTCAGGCTAGAACTTATTATAGAAATGCTTTAAAAACTAACCCATCAGATGTTAAGCCTTATTTGCGTATTGCAGAGATGTATGCAAATAGTGCTAATGATTGTGGTGATAGTCAATTTAATAAAAGAGCCGTATATTGGTTGGCAGCAGAAGAAGCTAGAAAAGCAGGTGGCGCGGGTGCGGCACATGTAGAAAGATATATGGCACTTGCTCCTTCTAAATCTGATATATTTAGTGCTACTAATGAAGGGCAAACTATAAATATAGGTTGTTGGATTGGGGGTTCTGTTAAAGTTCCTAAATTATAAATGCACTTTTTAAAAAAACATACTATTCTAAACATAGTCACAGTCTTTACTGTGACTATGTTTTTTTCATGTAAAGACAACTTTAAGGAAGTCCAAAAAATTGGTATCTCAGAAAATGAACCCATTGGGATTGCTGATACATTTAATTTAAAATATACCGATTCCGGTAGAGTAAAAGCCATTCTTATTAGTCCTAAAATGTTAGATTATTCCAATAGGGATTTTCCTTTCAGTGAATTTCCAGAAGGGATTTATTTAGAGGTTTTTGATGAAGATAATAATAAAAGCGTCGTGGTGGCAGATTATGCCATTTCATATTCACATACAGATCTTTTAGATTTACAAGGTAACGTAAAGTTGTCAACCTATAAAAATGATACCTTATTTGCGGAGCAATTGTATTATGACCAAGATAAAGAATGGTTATTTACAAACAGGCCCGTATCCTTTAAAATAGGATTTGACAAAATAAATGGGAAGGGCTTCGATTCCGACTCTAAATTCACCAATGCCGAAGTTATTGAAGTAGATGGTAATATTACCGTTAACGAATAATTGTAGGCTTTATTAACTTCAGCTACAATATTCTTTTTCATTATCTTTACGGTAAAAATTACCAAACATGCAATTTTCTAAGTTTTTTCAATATGTGTATTTAATTTTTGCTGCCTTATTTTTATATGAAGGCATCATCAATTGGGGTAGTAATAAAGCGTATGTTCCTTTTCTATTAGCGGCATTGGCTGTTTTTATATTTTTCTTTAGAAGAAAGTTCTACAAAAAATATAATAATAAAAACGATTCAAAATAAATGAGCATTTATGTTTTAATCCTCATAACACTATTACTTTCAGCATTCTTTTCGGGCATGGAGATTGCCTACATATCTTCAAATAAAATCCATTTAGAAATTGAAAAAAAGCAAGAAGGCATTCTCGCTGCTATATTAACCAGACTTACAGACAAACCTGCAAAATTTATTACAACCATGCTTATTGGTAACGCCATGGCATTTGTTATGTATGGGTTTTTTATGAGTGATTTGCTAATAAGTTGGTTTCAAACCATGTTGCCGACTTCGTCTACTTTTTTAAATTATTTGCTGACTGATCTAAGTTTATTAACCCAAATTATTTTAGCATCTTCACTTATTTTAATTACCTCCAGATTTTTACCTAAGGTATTTTTTCAAATTTATGCAAATGTCTTGCTTAAAATATTGGCAATTCCCGCTTACGTATTTTACTTGTTATTCACATTTTTATCAGATTTTATTATTTGGATATCAGATTTTGTTTTAAAACATGTATTTAAAACAGAAGGCGGCCAAATACAATACGCATTTACAAAAGTAGAATTGGGAAATTATATAAATGAACAAATGGAATCTGTTGAGGAACATGAAGAGGTAGATACCGAAATTCAAATCTTCCAAAATGCACTGGAATTTTCAGGGTTGAAAGCAAGGGATATCATGGTACCTAGAACGGAGATAATAGCTGTTGAAGTGAATGAAAGCATCCAAACAATTAATGCGCTTTTTACTGAAACGAGTTATACGAAAATCTTAGTTTACAAAGATACAATTGATGAAATTTTAGGATATGTACACTCTTTTGAACTTTTTAAAAAACCAAAAACCATAAAATCGGTATTGGTGCCAGTAGAGTTTGTTCCAGGAACGGTTTTCATTCATGATGTGCTCAATATTTTAATAAAAAAACATAGAAGTATTGCGGTGGTTTTAGATGAATATGGTGGTACTTCTGGGATTATGACGGTTGAAGATATTGTAGAGGAATTATTTGGTGAAATTGAAGATGAACACGATAGCGTTGACCTCATTGAAGAGAAATTAGAAACTGATTTATATAAGTTTTCAGCGCGTTTGGAAGTAGAATATATCAATGAAACTTATAAAATTCATTTGCCTGAAAGTGAAAATTATGATACTATTGGCGGATTGATTGTTGATGAAACGGAAGAAATACCTTTACCAGGCGATATAATCATTGTAAATAATGTATTTAAGTTTACAATTTTAGAAGCATCAAACACTAAAATTGATTTGGTAGAACTCAAAATTTTAGAAGAAGATTGATTCTAAAAATTCATCATTTCCTTAAAATACAAACTAATGTTTATAACTTTCTATTGGTTCGTTATATACTTTGATTTCTTAAAACAAAGTTCACTTTTCCTTTTGATTAATATTTTTATTCTTAACTATCCTAGGATTTTATAAATTCAAACATATTTTACTAAAAACAGAATCATGTTTGAGAAAGCTTATCATTTTGTTTGACTTTTGCATACTAGTTAATGGAGTTAAACATAAACAGGTAGTAATAGATTTATTATAAATAAAGAATAGGTAAACGGTATTTATAAGCAAATGCCGTTTACCTATTTTATATTATGCAAATAATCTGTATATTTTTTACAACTAATCGATTATTCTTTGATGCTTAATCTATTTTTTAGGCGCATTATTGGACATGATCATTTTTTTAAACATTATTTAATTACAATTCTTTTATTAACATAGCCACCTTCATAATTTGCTGTAATAATATAAACGCCTTTTGGTAAATGTCCTACCTCAAAAATTTCCTCAGAATCTCCTACTCTATGCATAATTCGTGAACCAATAATTGAATATATATTGTATTCAACGATTTCCGAATTCAAGTTTTTTAATCTTACATTAATCACCTCAGTAGCTGGATTAGGTGTTACAGTAAATATTGGATGTACATAAATAGCTTGTGATTTGTCATCAATATTAGATTTAGAGGGCGTATTATCTGCTACTACTGATATTGGCGACAGTTGGCTGCCGGGTATTACGGATATGGGTTCCGTTCCGACGCCATCACTGGGCCTTCTCCATCCCACGGCAAGATTGTCCCTGAGGGTTCCCTCCTTCATCAGTGCCTCTATGTAATATTTCTGTCCCGCGACCAAGGGTATCCCTATCGACCTCTGGGTGCCGTACTTGTTCCATTCGTTTTTTGAGGTCGCTCCGCTGTGGTGGGCGATCAGTTGCTTATTGGTTTCCGTCCCGTCAGTGGAAAGGTAGAGCTCTACATAATCGTCGCCGGCTATCCAGAAGTAGTAGGTGCCGGTTTCCGGGGCGCACAGGGTGCCGCGCACGCGCAGGCCATAGTTGTCCGCTGCGTTCACCGGTATCTCGAAGCTGTCCAGTTGCAGTGTCAGCGACGGGCTGTCGGGGTAGTTGGCCGCCCTCAGCAGGTCTGAGATTTTATTGCCGCTTATCCCATCGTAACGTTCCATCAATATGGTGCCCTCCGCGCTGCATTCCGCTGTAGGTGGGCTTGCCACGGTTATTATGGATTCAGCGGTAAAACCGCCATCCTTGGTGGTCGCCGTTATGGTGGCCGTGCCTTCGGAAATGGTTGTTATATTGCCCGCCATATCCACAGTGGCTATAGCTGGGTCGCTTGTTGACCAATCCAGTCCTTTATCGGTTGCGGTGGCGGGGAAAACCGTGGCTGTCAATTTGTTTGTCCTGTTGACCCCTAGATCGAATGTTGTTGGGCTTATGGCTACACCGGAAACCGCTACCCGTATCGGTGATAGGTTGCTGCCGGGTATGACAGATATGGGATCCGTTCCCATGCCATCACTGGGCTTTCTCCATCCTACGGACAGATTATCGCCCCCGCTTTTCTCCTTCATTAGTGCCTCTATGTAATACTTCTGCCCTGCGACCAGGCTTATTCCTGCTGATTTCTGAGAGGGGTACTTGTTCCATTGGTTTTTTGAGGTCGCTCCGCTGTGGTGGGCCACGCGCTGCTTATTGGTTTCCGTACCGTCAGGGGATAGGTAGAGCTCCACATGATCATCTCCAGCTATCCAGAAGTAGTAGGTGCCTGTTTCGGGGGCGCACAATGTGCCGCGTACTCGGACACCGTAATTGTCCGCCACGTTCATTGGTATCTCAAAGCTGTTCAATTGTAGGGTAAGCGATTGGCTGTTGGGGTAGTTGGCTGCATTCAATAGGTTTGCTATGAGAGTGCCGTCTATCCCATCGTAACGTTCCATCAATATGGTACCTTCCGAACTGCAATCGGCAGTAGGTGGGATTGATACCGTTACGATTGATTCCGCCGTAAGGCCGCCGTCATTGGTTGTTGCGGTTATGGTTGCGGTGCCCTGTGATACCGCGGTGACGTTACCGGCGGTATCGACCGTGGCTATGGACGTATCGCTCGATGACCATACGACGCTCTTATCCGTGGCATTTTCGGGGTA
>Ga0307414_10001422_pt1 | contig 12432 bp, 11 predicted proteins | sample DK1Ometagenome_FD_203804 | JGI IMG/M metagenome (GOLD analysis project Ga0307414, IMG submission 203804) | Maize rhizosphere microbial communities from greenhouse at UC Davis, California, United States - DK15-O-3 | ecosystem: Host-associated > Plants > Roots > Rhizosphere > Soil | place: USA...
TGGCGCCCTACAAGCTGGTCAGCCGCGAGCTTCACCCGCACGACAGCATCGTTTCAGTGGGCGGGGTGAGCATCGGCGGCGGGCGGTTCGGCCTGGTCGCCGGCCCCTGCGCGGTCGAGAATGAAGAGCAGCTTCTGGCTAGCGCCAGGGCGGCCAAGGCCGGCGGGGCGCGCATCCTTCGTGCCGGGGCCTACAAGCCCAGGACCAGCCCCTACAGTTTCCAGGGGCATGGGCCAGACGGGCTCAGGCTGCTCGCCGAGGTCGGGCGCGAGCTCGACATGCCGGTCGTCACCGAAGTGATCGAAAGCGGCGATGTCGACCTGGTCGCCGACCATGCCGATGCGCTCCAGGTCGGCGCGCGCAACATGCAGAATTTCGCGCTGCTGAAGGCGGTCGGGTGCTCGGGCAAGCCGGTCGTGCTGAAGCGGGGCATGTCGGCCAGGATCGAAGATCTGCTGCTGGCGGCCGAATATGTGCTGGCGGCAGGCAATAGCCAGTTGATCCTGTGCGAGCGCGGCATCCGCACGTTCGAGACGGCGACGCGCAACACGCTCGACCTCGCGGCGGTCCCATTGCTCAAGGCCAAGAGCCATTTGCCCGTGCTGGTCGATCCCAGCCATGCCACCGGCATCCGCGAGCTGGTCATCCCGATGGCGCTCGCCGCCGCCGCCGCAGGGGCTGACGGGGTGATGGTCGAGGTGCATGTCGACCCGCCCTCGGCGCTGAGCGACGGGCCTCAGTCGCTTTACCCGGAACAGATGCTGGCGCTTGGCCGGCAGCTCGATGCGCTGCTCGGCCTGCTGGGGCGGGCGCTATGAGCCTGGCGAGCGCGGGCGAGGCGGGGCTGGTGACGCGGCGGCTGCCCGGACTTCACGATCCGGTCGAACTTCATGACGCGCTCGGCGCGCGGATGCTCTTCCGTCGCACGGGTGGGCGAAGCCTCATCCTGGTCGAAAGCGCGCTTCGCCTCGAGGCAAGCCGCAGCGCCGCAACGCTGAGCGCAATGAGCGAAGGCGGGGCGCTCCTGCTTGCGACGATCGCCGATCGCCTCGCTGAGCATGTGGTCCATCGCGACGACCGCGAGCTGACTCTGCGCTTCGAACGATGCGACGATCCCAATGAGGCGGTTCGCGAGAGGTCCCCGACGGCGTTCGACATTCTTGGGGCGATGACCTCCTGCCTGGCTCCGCTCGAGCAGGACGAGCCGTTCGCCGTCGCGGCCCTGGGCCTGATCGGGTTCGACCATGCCGATATGGTCGAGGCGTTGCCGGAACGGCCCGCGGGCGACTTCCCGGACCTCATCTTCCACCTTGCGGAGACGCTGGTGGTGGTCGAGCCGGGAGGGGCCGCGCGGGTGCTGGCGATGGCCGCCGGGTCGGCCAATCCGGCCGAAGCGCATCGCCAATATCATTTGGCGGCGGAAAGGCTCCAGCGGGCCGTCGCGCGTTGCGAGGCCAGGGCGGCGGCGCCCCTTCCCCCATGCGTCAAGGCGGTGGACGCAACGCCCGATCTCGACGACCTTCAATTTTCCGGCCTGGTCGCGCGGATCAAGGAGCATATCCTGGCGGGCGACATCTTCCAGGCCGTCCCGAGCCGGACGTTCCGGTCGCCCTGCCCCGATCCCGGCGCGGCGTTCCGCCGCCTGGTCGCCGCCGACCCCAGCGCCTACCAATATAAGTTCGAGACCGGTCACGGGACATTGTTCGGCGCATCGCCCGAAACGGCGATCGAAATCCGCAACGAAGGTTCGCGCCGCATCGTCTCGGTCAGCCCCATCGCTGGGACCCGCCCGCGCGGCGCGACCGCCGATGAGGACAGCCGAAACGAGGCCGAGCTGCGCCTCGACGCCAAGGAAGTGGCCGAGCATTTGATGCTGGTCGACCTGGCCAGGAACGATGTCGCGCGCGTGAGCAAACCGGGCACCAGATCCGTTTCCCGGCTGCTCGCAACCGAGCGCTTCGCCAAGGTCATGCACCTCGTCTCTACGGTCGAAGGCGAGCTGGACCACGGCAAGGACGCCATCGATGCGATCCGGGCCTGCCTCAACGTCGGGACGCTGTCTGGCGCCCCGAAACTCAGGGCCATCGAGCTGATCCGGGCGGTCGAGCAATCGGCGCGCGGCCCCTATGGCGGGGCGATCGGCTGGATCGCCGGCGACGGGTCGATGGACAGCGCGGTGGTGATCCGCTCGGCGCTGGTCAGGGATGGAATGGCGGAGGTTCGCGCCGGCGCGGGCGTGGTGGCCGATAGCGATCCGCTTGCAGAGGCCGCCGAAACCCGGGCCAAGGCGAGCGCGGTGCTGGCCGCGCTGGGGGCGGCGGCGTGAGCGTCCTGCTGATCGACAACCGCGACAGCTTCACCTTCAGCCTGGCCGAAGCGCTAAGGGTCGCGGGCGCGAAAGTGGAGGTCATGCGCAACTCGATATGCGCGCGGCAGGCATTCGATCACGCTCTTGCATCGGACGCCGCGATCGTCCTGTCGCCAGGGCCGGGCCGTCCGGCCGACGCCGGTTGCTGCCTTGAGTTGATCGGCCTGGCCAAGGCGAGCGTGCCGGTCGTCGGCATTTGCCTCGGCCACCAGGCGATCGTCGAGGAAGCGGGCGGGGTCGTCACTCGCGCGGCCGAGCCATGCCATGGCAAATGCTCGTCCCTGCGCCACTCGGGCGATGGCGCCTTCGCCGACATGCCCTCCCCCATCGCGGTCGGGCGCTATCATTCGCTTTGCACACCGGTGGTGGATTTGCCGCGCCGATTCACGGTCGACGCGTCGCTGGAGGGGATGGCGATGGCGATCCGCGACGATGCGGCGGCGCAGCTGGGGCTGCAGTTCCACCCGGAGTCGATCCTTACGCCCAAAGGCGACCTGATGGTTGCCACGCTGCTCGACTGGGCACGTCGGCGAAGATCCGCCCTCTTGCCTTTGCGCGAGGAGCGCGCGACGACGGCCGCATGACACGGCTTGCCGGAGTGGAGCTTGGCGGGACCAAGGCGATCGTCGTCCTCGGCCGGGGGACGGAGATCGAGGAGCGGGTCCGGTTCGAAGTGTCCGATGCCGCAGCGACGCTCCGCCAGATCGCGGACCAGCTTGGCGCCTGGCAGCGCGAGGCCCCCATCGAAGCGCTGGGAATCGCCAGCTTCGGCCCGGTCGGCGTGACGCCGGGACGCCCGGACTATGGCCATGTGCTCGAAACGACGCCCAAACCGGGCTGGGCGGACGCCGACCTGATCGGCTCGCTTGCGCCGCTGGTGGATGGTCCCGTCGGCCTTCACACCGACGTCACGGCCGCGGCACTCGCGGAAGGGCGGTGGGGGGCGGCACGCGACTGCGACGACTATTGCTACATCACGATTGGCACGGGCATCGGGATCGGAGTGGTGGCTGGCGGAGCGCCGATCAGCGGGATGCTTCACCCCGAGGCAGGCCACATCAGCGTGCGGCGGAGCGTGGGTGACCGCTTCCCCGGGAGCTGCCCGGTCCATGGGGACTGCCTGGAAGGGATCGCCTCCGGATCGGCCATCGCGGCTCGGGCCGGGGCGAGCGGCGCCGACGTATCCGATGACGACCCGTTCTGGCCCTTCGTCGTCGACGCGATCGCGCAAGGCTGCGCGACGCTTTTCCTGTGCCTGGCGAGCGAGAAGATCGTGCTCGGCGGCGGAGTGACCAACTCGCGCCATTTCCTGACGGATGCCGTGGCGGTGCGCTGCGGCGAGCTGTTGGTTGGATATTTGCCCTACATCGGCGAGCGGGCACCGATCGTGGCGGCGGCGCTTGGGCAGGATGCCGGGCCGCGCGGGTCGCTGCTGCTGGCGGAGCGCGCGCTCACCAGCCGCTGAATCGACAGGCAAAAAGAAAGCGGCGGCGCCCTAGTGAGCGCCGCCGCCTCTTTTGGCGATCAAGGAAGCTTAGAGCTTGCTCGAAACCTCGTTGAAGGTGCTGCCGAGGTTGCTGCCGATGTTGCCCATCGCGGCAATCGCGGCAACCGCAATCAGAGCGGCGATCAGGCCGTACTCAATCGCGGTCGCACCCTTGTCGTTCTTGATCAGCTTCAGAAACTTGGCCATGTCTGGTCTCCTTAAGGCTCCACAAAGGGGATCCACATCTCCCCACCTCCGCGAACGAAAAGCGCGTCGGTTGCCTGAGGATTTACGACCGTAAGGGTTGAGAAAGCTTTAAAGGCGCCGGTTTCCAAACGTTAACCCTGTTTGCGTCCGCGGCGCTCAATTCTCTTCGATCAGCTGTTCGACCAGGTTGATGATTTCCCGGATCGTCTCGCCGCCCTCGCTCCACTCGTCGGGAAGCGGGCTCTTGCGCTCCGGCTGGCGGCGCTGCGGCACCTTGAACTGCGCGGGCAAGGGCGGGCCGCGACGGCCGTCGATGGCCAGCGCCGGCGACATGAACCGCCGCCAGATCTGCGCCGGGGCGCTTCCGCCGGTGATCTTGCCGAGCGAGCCATTGTCGTCGCGCCCGACCCAGACGCCGACGACGAGATTGCCGGCGAACCCGACGAACAGCGCGTCGCGGTTGTTCTGGGTAGTCCCGGTCTTGCCGAAGGTCGGCGTCGAGAGCGCGGCGCGGCGGCCGGTGCCCTCATTGGCGGCGGCCCAGAGCAGATCGAACATCGGAGCGCGGTCGCGCCGGTCGTCGAGCCGTCCCCCGCGCGCGAAGAAGGACGTCAGCCCGCCTCCCTCTTCCTCGGCGAGCGGCAGGCCGCGCGGCTCGACCGGGTAGCGGCCACCGGCCAGCGCGGCATAGGCGGAGGTCAGCTCCAGCAGGCTGACGCCCGACGTGCCCAGCGACAGGCTTGGCCGGTCGGTCAGCGGGGAATCGATGCCGAGATCGCGCGCGGCGCGGATGACGTTCTGCCGCCCGACCTGCTCGGCCAGCCGGACGGTCGCGGCGTTGCTGGAGCGGAGGAAGGCCTCGCGAAGCGTGATCGAGCCGCGATAGACGCCGTCGTTATTGCCCGGCGACCAGCCGTCGACCGTGACCGGCCGATCCTCGACGACGCTGTCGGGCCGGTAGCCGGCTCGCATCGCGGCGAGATAGACGAACAGCTTGAAGGCGCTGCCCGGCTGGCGGCGCGCCTGGGTCGCGCGGTTGAACGGGCTCTTCCCATAATTGCGTCCCCCGACCATCGCGACGACGCGACCGTCGGGCCGCATCGCGACCAGCGCCGCCTGAGCATCGCCGATATTGGCGCCCGATACGGCGCGGACGGCGAGCCGCTGAAGATCGGCGTCGAGCGTCGTCTCGACCTTCATCTCGCCATAGTCGGCATCGAAGGCCTGGGTCGCCTGGGGCGCGACCCAGTCGGCGAAGTAGGTTCCGGTCGGAACGTCGCTGTTATTGCCGGTCGGACGCGCCGAGCTGGTCGCGCGCGCCCGCGACTGGGTGATGACGCCGGTATCGGCCATCGCCTGGAGCACAAGCCTGCTGCGTTTTTGCGCAAGCGCGAGATTGCGGGTCGGCGCGAGCCTCGATGGCGCCTTCACCATGCCCGCCAGCATCGCCGACTGGGCCAGCGTCAGCCGTTCCGGCTCGCGGTCGAAATAATGGCGGGAGGCGGCGCGGAGCCCATAGACGCCGTCGCCGAAATAGACGCTGGAGAGATAGCGCGACAATATCTCGTCCTTGGTCAGCCAGCCTTCCAGCCAGAAGGCGATGATCACTTCCTGCACCTTGCGCTTCACCGAGCGGTCGGAAGAGAGGAAGCTGGTCTTGGCGAGCTGCTGGGTCAGGGTCGAGCCGCCCTGGCGCACGCCCCCCGCCCGCGCATTGGCGACCATCGCCCGGCCGATCGCGCGCGGGTCGATGCCCCAATGGGTCCGGAAGCGGCGGTCCTCGATGGCGATGAAGGCGGCCGGGGTCATCGGATCGAGCCTGGTCGCGTCGACCGGTTCGTCCTTGACCGCCCCGCGCCGAGCGATCGGGCGGCCCTCCTCGCTCACGAGCAGCATTGCCGGGTCCCGGAGCGGCTCCAGGGCCCGTCCGAGCGGCGCCGTGACGATCAGCCAGATGATGGTGACGAGCAGCAGTGCGGCAAAGGCGTTGAATCCCCAGCGCAACCACCGCCATCGCGACTTTTTGGGAGGCTCGGACGGCGGGACCGCCGCGCCGCCTGGCCCGGCAGTGGCGAACGGGTCGGGCAGATTCTCGACATTGACGCCGCCGCGCTGCCAGATGCCTTGACCCAGGCCGTGATCGTCCGCCATCGCTCCCTTTCCGGCCCGCCCAGAACGGCCGCACTGCCTTACATGAGTAAAACAGTCGGTGCGAAATATCCAGTGGTTGATGAACCCCCGTTTAAGGCTAAACCCTTGCCCGGATGGCTTTCCATTTTCCCCGCCGTTTCCTGACATCCGCACTGGTCGCCGCCGCGATCGGGGTAAGCGGATGCGGCAAGGATAGCGACGGGGTCACCCGAGTCGGAACGATCGGCCCCGACCCCAGGCTGGTCGAGACGGTCATGGCGCCGCTGACCGCCGGAGAGGCGCTCGTGCGGTCGAACATGGCCCAGGGGCTGGTCCGATTCGACGAGCGCGGGCAGGTCGTGCCGGGCCTCGCCGAGCGGTGGAACGTCAGCGACGACGGCCTGAGCTATATCTTCAGGTTGCAGACCGGCGAGTGGCCCGACGGCCGCAAGATCAGGGCGGACGACGTGGCGCGCATCCTAACTCGCCAGCTCCGCCCGGCCAGCACCAACCCGCTCAAGGACACGCTGGGCGCGGTGAGCGAAATCCTCGCCATGACCGACCGCGTCATCGAAATCCGGCTGAACGCGCCCCGGCCCAACCTGCTGCAACTGCTCGCCCAGCCCGAGATGGGCCTGGTCCGCGCAAGCGCCGGGACTGGCCCGTTCGGGCGGCCCACTGACGCGCAGCTGGCCGCGGCAAAAGATGAAATCGACGAGGGCAAGCTGTTCATCACCCACCGCATTCGGATCCCCGACGCCGAGGATCCGGTCGAGCGGGTCCAGATCGAGGGAGGCAAGGCGGAAACGCTGGTCGCGGCCTTCGCGAAGGGCGAGCTTGACCTCGTCCTTGGCGGGACAGTCGGCGACCTGCCCTACGCGATGCGCGCCAAGGTGCCGCGCGGAGCGCTGCGTTTCGACCCTGTCGCCGGCCTGTTCGGCCTTGTGCCGACCAAGCGGAACGAGTTCCTGCAGGATCGCGAGGTCCGGCGGTTGCTGAGCCGAGCGATCGATCGGCAGGCGATGGTCGGCGGGCTGAACGTCGACGGGCTGACCCCGCGCGCGACCCTGCTCCAGGCGAACCTCGAAGGGATCGGCCAGCCCGAGCAGCCGGCATGGCTGGCCCGGTCCATCGACGAACGCCGCGCCTCGCTTGTCGCCGAGGCCGACCGGCTGATGGGCGGCATGGATCGGCCCACGCTGCGCCTTGCGGTGCCCGAAGGGCCGGGCGGCGACTTTTTGTTCGGCCGCATCCGCTACGACTGGGCCTATCTCGGCATCAAGGTCGAGCGCGCGCCTTCCGCGGCCTCCGCCGACCTGGTCTGGATCGACGAGGTCGCGCCTTCCTCCTCGCCCGCCTGGCTCCTCCGCCGCTTCCGCTGCGGCGTCACGCCGATCTGCGTCGAGGAGGCGGAGCCGCTGCTGGAGGCGGCGCGCGCGGCGCCGGTCGCCGCCCAGCGCGCCGCCCTGTTCATCGAGGCGGCAAGGCTCATGGATGAAGCGCAGCTGTTCATTCCGATTGCCGCGCCTGTCCGCTGGTCGCTCGTGTCGGGCCGCGCCCCGGGCTTCGCGGAGAACCCGTTCGCCCGTCACACGTTGGTGGGATTGGCCGACACGCGCATCAGCGGGGACACGAAATGACCGACATGATCGAACCGACCCCGAAAATGAAGCGCGAATTCCCGAGCATGGCGAGCGACCCCGCCTCGGTCCGGCAACGGATCGAGGGCATGGAGAAAATCCTGGAACGGATGTTCATCATCCCCGGAATCAACAAGCCGGTGGGACTCGACGTCATCCTCGACCTGATCCCCGGCGTCGGAACGATCAGCGCCGCGGCGCTGGGCAGCTACATCGCCTGGGAAGCGCGCAACCTTGGCATGTCCAAATGGCATATGGTGCGGATGGGCGGGAACATCGGCTTCGACATGCTGCTGGGCCTGATCCCGTGGATCGGAGCGATCCCCGATTTCTTCTTCCGGTCGAACACCCGCAACCTGCGCATCGTCAAGCGCCACCTCGACAAGCATCATCCCGAAACGAAGATCGTCGACGCGAGCGCTACTCGCCGCTGACCTGGGGCCCGCTAAGCGTCCCGGCGTCGAGCTCGTCCGACTTGAGCTTGGGGCGGCCGACATCGCCCTGGCCGACCGTGCTTCCGGCCATGTCGAGCATCCGCTGGAGCGGCACGCGGGCTTTTTCCATCACCTCGGGCTCAAGCTCTATCCGCGGCTGCAGGTCGCGCAGGGCGACGTAGAGCTTCTCCAGCGTGTTGAGCGCCATGTAGGGGCACATGTTGCAGTTGCAGTTGCCGTCGCCGCCGGGGACTCCGATGAAGGTCTTGTCCGGCGCCGCCTTTTCCATCTGGTGGATGATGTGCGGCTCGGTCGCGACCAGGATGGTCTTGTGCTCGCTTTCGATCGCGAACTTCAGGATTGCGCTGGTCGAGCCGACCATGTCGGCATGGTCGATGATGTGCGGCGGGCATTCGGGATGGGCCGCGACCGGCGCGCCGGGATGCTCGGCCTTGAGCTTCAGAAGCTCGGTCTCGCTGAACGCCTGGTGGACGATGCAGATGCCGGGCCATAGCAGCATCTCGCGGCCGGTCTTGCGGGTGAGATAGCCGCCGAGGTGCCGGTCGGGGCCGAAGATGATCTTCTGCTCCTTCGGGATCTGCTGCAGGATGATGTCGGCCGAGGAGCTGGTGACGATGATGTCGCTCAATGCCTTCACCGCCGCCGAGCAATTGATGTAGGTCAGCGCGATGTGATCCGGATGCGCCGCGCGGAAGGCGGCGAACTGGTCCGGCGGGCAGCTATCCTCCAATGAGCAGCCGGCATCCATGTCAGGCAGGATGACGATCTTCTCCGGCGACAGGATTTTCGCCGTCTCCGCCATGAAGCGCACGCCGCAGAAGGCAATGACGTCGGCGTCGGTCGCCGCCGCCTTGCGGGACAAATCGAGGCTGTCGCCGACGAAATCGGCCAAATCCTGGATCGCGGGCTTCTGGTAATAATGGGCAAGGATGACCGCGTTGCGCTCTTCCTTCAGGCGCCTGATCTCGGCCAAGAGGTCGAGGCCCTTGAGCCTCTGGGTTTGCGCGGTCACTTGGGCCTCCGATCAGCGGCCAGTCGCCGCTTCACCCAGCACATCGTTATAGGCGCGGCTCCGGTCAAGGGGCTCGGTCACGGGAGAGCCCTCGGTCGGGTAGCGTGCGACGACCTTGGCGTTGTCGAAACCGGCGGCCTGCAGCGGCAGCGCGAAGCTCCGTTCCACCGCCTGGCGCCCCGCTTCGCGCGCGAGGCGCATCGGCACGGGCGAGGCGGCCTGCTTGCGGAGGTCGGCGACGGCGCGGGCGCGGTTGTTGCGGTCGAGCGCCTGGTTTGCGTCGGTCACCGCCGAGAGCACCCCGCCCTCGCCATATTCGCGCGCGGCGGCGAGATCGACTTCGGGCCCCGCGATCTCGATCTCGGGAAGCGTGACGCTCAGCGTGCTGCTGCCGGCGTCCCATTGGACGTCTTCGGGGCCGAGCTTGGCGAGGTCGAGCTCGTAGCGGACGTCGCCGGGAAGGATCAGGGTGCGCTCCGAGCTGACCAGCCCGCCGAAGCGCTCCTGCCGGCTGCTGACCACGGATACATAGCGGGCGACAAACGGCACCAGCCGGTTTTGCGCGCGCATGGACTGGAGAGCCGACGAGGCGACTGTTTCCGGGTCCGGCCCGCCGAACAGCCGCTTGCCGATGTCGAGCGCTCCTCCGACCAGCAGGCCGAGGATCAGGGCGACGATGACCGCCCCGATTGCCAGCGGCTTGTTCAGCTTGATGCGGCTAGTTTCGTCCATGTCTCACCCTCCCCCGCCTCAACGAGCCCGCGCCGCTCAAGGTCCACCAAATGGGCAAGCACCGACCCGCCGGCCGCGGGCACCAGCCGCTGGTCGAGCCCCGGATAGGCGTTGGCGACAATGTCCGGAATATCGCGCGGGCCCGCGTCGAGCAGCTTCAATATCTGCCGCTCCCGCTGCATCCGATGGCCGATCATGCCGCGCACGAGTTGATTGGGCCTGGTGACGGCCGGGCCGTGCGCGGGGTAGTAGATGCGGTCCTCACGCTGGCGGAGCTTGTCGAGGCTTTGCATGTAGGCGGCCATGTCGCCGTCGGGCGGCACGACAACGGTGGTCGACCAGCCCATGACATGATCGCCGGTGAAGAGAGCATCGCCGAACGCGAAGCAGAGGTGGTTGCTGGTATGCCCAGGGGTCGCCACCGCGATCAGTCGCTTGCCGCCATCGAACTCGATCGCCTCTCCGTCAGCCAGCACCGTATCCGGCGCATATTGCTTGTCGAAACTGGCGTCGGCGCGCGGGCCGATGCTTTCGAGCGCCAGCGGCGCGCAGCCGATAATCGGCGCGCCGGTCGCGGCTTGCAGGGGACGGCTGCCCGGAGAATGGTCGCGGTGGGTGTGGGTGCAGGCGATCGCGGCGAGGTTCCTGCCGTCGAGCGCTGTCATGATCGCGTCGACATGCTCGGGCAGGTCGGGGCCGGGGTCGATGACGACCAGCTCCTCGTCGCCCACCAGATAGGTCTGCGTCCCGAAATAGGTGAAGGGCGACGGGTTGCGCGCCAGCAGCCGGGCAATGCCGGGCTCCAGCTGCTCAGGGTAAGCATAGGGCGCGTCCATGCCCTGGCTCCTGCCATGCGCATCCCCGTTGGGCAAATTCAGGCGCCAACCAGCGCTCCGCGAGTCTTGGCGGCGACCGCGCCGGCGCGGTCGGCGGCGCGGAGCCGCGCGCGGGAATAGACCCGGCCGAACAGCCGCTCCATGCTCTGGTCCCAGCTGAACTGGAGCGCATGGGCCCGGGCCTGCTCGCTCATCGAGGCCATGTCGCCGCCCAGAACGGCGAGGATGTTGGCGGCCATCGCCTCCGCGTCGCCCACGGTCCCCACCCGGCCGAGCCCGTCGGGGACGCGGTCGATCATCGCGCCGGCCGCGACGCCGACCACGGGAAGGCCCGACGCCTGCGCCTCGATGATCGAGATTCCGAACGTCTCGTCGGCCATCGCCGAGACATAGAGGTCGGCGCTTGCAAGCCAGGCGGCAAGGTCGCTCCGGTCGCGGCAATAGCCTGGGGCGAAGATGCGCTCGGCCGCGAGGCCGGCGAACTGCTCGCGGTAAGGCCCATCGCCGAGCAAGAGGAGGGCCGCGCCAAGGGAATGCGGGAGTTGGCGGAAGGCTTCGACGACCACGTCGGGGCGCTTCTCGCCATCGAGGCGGCCGGCATAGATCAGCAGCGGTTGCGCATCGTCGAGGCCCAGGCGGCGGCGCAGGCGCGGGTCGCGCTTGTCGGGTGAAAATTGGCCGAGCTCGACGCCCAGGGGAACGACATCGACTTGATCGACGCCGAGCGAGCGAAGCTTCGAAGCCCCGCCATTCTCGCTCATCGCATAGACGGCGTCGAACCGGCGGTAGAGGTTGCCGCAATAGCGGTAGCAGAGCCGCGATGCCGCGCCGCCGACCGGACGCCCCAACCAGTTCGAAAAGGGCCGGTCGACATAGACGGTCGGAAAGTCCGTGCAGTAGGCGGCGACCAGCGCGGTCGCGGGGTGGCGCCTGGCATGGCCGATCGCGGCCCAGGGCAGGTTATAGGCGTCCTGGCACTCGATCAGGTCGGGCCGGTGCTCCTCGAGGATGGCGCGGACGGCACGGTTGCGCAGCATCAGCCGGTAATGCGGGCTTCCCGGGACCTTCGGGGAGGCGACGTAGCAGGTCACCGCACGGCCTTCGCCTTCGCCTTCGACCTCGACCTTGTCCCGCGCCCCGGGCACGATGATGAGGTGACGGTGGTCGGTCCGCTCCAGGATATGGCGACGCTTGTGGCGCAGGTAAGTGCCGACCCCGCCGCCGACATCCGACCAGCTTTGGGTCACATCCGCGTACAGCCCGGCCTCGGGCGGTTCGAGCTTGGGATCGTGCAGGGCCATCGGCCCGTCCAACCCGCGGCAACGGAATTGGTGCCATGGCCATAACGCCCCCGTTTCTGTCGGGAAATTTTACGATGGCCGCCGCAGGCAATTATTGATGCTCGTAATTTTTAGCGGAAATCAGCCGTAAATTCCATTTGGCACGGCGGTTGCTATATTATTTGCGTCCACTTGGTTCCACGCCAAAACAAAGGGGCGGCAAGCGCGGTTTTCTGGTCCCGCCTGCCGCCCCTTTATTTTTCGGGGGCGGCTCCCTTTCCTCAAC
>Ga0307414_10001423_pt1 | contig 12427 bp, 8 predicted proteins | sample DK1Ometagenome_FD_203804 | JGI IMG/M metagenome (GOLD analysis project Ga0307414, IMG submission 203804) | Maize rhizosphere microbial communities from greenhouse at UC Davis, California, United States - DK15-O-3 | ecosystem: Host-associated > Plants > Roots > Rhizosphere > Soil | place: USA...
TTGGGGCAAAGCGATGGCCGCATCACCGGCGTCCATGAAGATCGCATTGAACTTGTCGAACTTGTGCCGGACGGTGCGGGCGGCTGGCTGGAAAGGCCGGCGTCGATTGCGCTTGAAGATCAATGATTAGGGGATACACGATGACCGCTTCGAACGCTCACAGCCCGCTGCCTTTCCGGCGCCTGGCCACGATTCGGGTCTGCAGTCTGGGACTCGCGATCGGCTTGCTGGCCACCGCCGGTTTTGTCACTGCCGCCACGGCAACCCCGTCGCCCGCAACTGCGACAGCCATTGGCAATGCCGATCCTGCCAGGCAAGCGGCTGGCGCCCTCGAGATTTCCAACATCGATTTCAAGCGGGGCGACGGTGGGGCCGGTCGGCTGATTCTCCGTTTCAACGGCAAGGGCGCGGCGCCGGATCTGCGCAACCAGGGTTCCTCGGTCATCATCGATGTCGGCAACGCGGCTTTACCCGCCACCCTGCAACGACCGCTCAACGTGATCGATTTCGCCACGCCGGTCCAGCGCGTGGATGCGCATAGCGCGGGCGCCGGCAGCCAGCTGGTGTTGAGCACCAACGGTGCATTCGAGTCGCTCGCCTACCAGACCGGCAATGAGTACGTAGTCGAAATCGTTCCTCGTGCCGCGCGGTCCGCGGTGGGATCCTCGGCGTCGAAGGCGATCGCAGGCGGCTCGGCGAAGGTCGCGACGACCGGCGCACGCGCTTACAGCGGCCGGCCGGTCACCTTCAATTTCCAGGACGTGCCAGTGCGCACCGTGCTGCAGTTGATCGCGGAGGAGTCGAATCTCAATATCGTCGCTTCCGACACCGTGCAGGGCAACGTCACCTTGCGCCTGGTCAACGTGCCGTGGGACCAGGCCCTGGAGATCGTGCTACGCGCCAAGGGCCTGGATCAGCGCCGTGAAGGCGGCGTGGTGTGGGTTGCACCGCAACCCGAACTGGCCAAGTTCGAGCAGGAGAAGGAAGACGCGCGTATCGCCATCGATAATCGCGTGGACCTGATCACCGATTACGTGCAGATCAACTATCACAGCGCCTCCGCCATCTTCAAGGCACTGACCGAAGCCAAGGGCATCGGTGGCAGCAGCGGCGGCGGTGGCGGTAGTGGCAGCAGCGAGCAGGAGAACGGCTTCCTGTCCCCGCGCGGTCGCCTGGTCGCCGATGAACGCACAAACACCTTGATGATCAGCGACATCCCGAAGAAGGTCGCGCAGATGCGCGAGCTGATCGGCGTCATTGATCGCCCGGTGGACCAGGTGTTGATCGAAGGTCGTATCGTGATCGCCACGGATACGTTCGCCCGCGACCTGGGTGCGAAATTCGGCATTGGTGGCACACGCGACTACAACAATGGCGCCAATACCGGCACCATTGGCAGCGGTGTAAACGGTGTCACCGACGCGACCCGTGGCTTGAACGTGAACCTGCCCGCGGGCAGCTTCACCTCGGGCGGCATCGCCCCGAGCTTGGCCTATACCCTGCTTGGCGCCAATTTCAACCTGGACCTGGAGCTCTCCGCGCTGCAGGAAGAGGGTCGTGGCGAGGTCATTTCCAACCCGCGCATCATCACCGCCAACCAGCGTGAAGGCTATATCCGCCAAGGCAAGGAAATCGGATACGTGACCATCACTGGTGGTACCGGTGGCCAGGCCGCGACGCCCAATGTGCAGTTCAAGGACGTCTTGCTCGAACTCAAGGTCACCCCGACGATCACCAACGACGGTCGCGTGTTCCTCAATCTCAACGTCAAGAAAGACGAGGTCGAGCGTTACATCGAGCTGGCCGACTACGGCACGGTCCCTGAAATCAGCAAGCGGGAAATCAACACCGCGGTATTGGTGGAGGATGGCCAGACCGTCGTCATCGGTGGCGTTTATGAATTCACCGACCGCGCGAGCGTTGCCAAGGTACCTTTCCTCGGCGACATTCCGTTCCTCGGCAACCTGTTCAAGAAGAAGGGTCGTTTGAAGGACAAGGCCGAATTGCTGATCTTCATCACTCCCAAGGTGTTGTCGGTCGCCAAGAACTGATCGTCGATTGATCTGAACCGGGAAAAGGGCCGCTTGCGGCCCTTTCCTTTTGCGCATCGGCGGCGAACCGGAGGCTGAACCACCGCGGCAGGGGACGCATCGGCATGAACCAATGGGCATCCCGTTCGGTCAAACTCGACCCGACGCCACTTCCGGATCCCTTCCCGATGGACCACCAGATCGCGCGCGAACCCGTAAACGGTCCCTTGGACACCGACAACGCGCGCCTGCACGCTGCCTTCAGCGGCTTGCGCAGCGGCTTGTCCGAAACCATCGTCGGTCAGTCCGCGCTGGTCGAGCGGTTGCTGATCGCCTTGCTGGCCGATGGGCATTTGCTGGTCGAAGGCGCGCCGGGACTGGCCAAGACCACCGCGATCCGGGCCTTGGCCGGGCGCCTGCAGGCCGAGTTCGCCCGCGTGCAGTTCACTCCCGACCTGTTGCCCGCCGACCTGACGGGTACCGAGGTCTGGCGCCCCCAGGATGGACGCTTCGAGTTCCTGCCCGGGCCTATTTTCCATCCAATCCTGCTTGCCGACGAGATCAACCGCGCGCCCGCCAAAGTGCAGTCGGCGTTGCTGGAAGCGATGGGCGAGCGGCAGGTCACGGTGGGACGGCATACCTATCCGCTGCCGCAGTTGTTCCTCGTCATGGCCACGCAGAACCCGATCGAGCAGGAAGGCACGTTCCCTTTGCCGGAAGCCCAGCTCGACCGGTTCCTGATGCATGTGCGCATCGGTTACCCCGAAGCGGCGGCGGAAGCGGAGATCATGCGCCTGGCCCGTGAACGTGCGCGCGATACCTTGCAGCACACGGTCGAGACCGTGGCCAAGCTGCCGCTGGAAGATGTCTTCGCCGCGCGCGCCGCGGTGCTGGACCTGCACGTCGCGCCGCAACTGGAGCGCTATCTGATCGAACTCGTGCTGGCATCACGCGATGCAAGCCGCTACGACCCGCAATTGGCCCGGCGCATCGCCTGGGGGGCGAGCCCGCGCGGGTCGATCGCGCTGGAACGCTGCGCGCGTGCGCGCGCCTGGTTGGCTGGCCGCGATTACGTGACTCCCGACGATGTGCGGGCCATCGCACCCGATGTGCTGCGCCATCGCGTGCTGCCCAGCTATGAAGCCACGGCAGAGGGTTGGGATGGCGACAAGCTGGTCGCGGCCTTGCTCGATGTCGTGCCGTTGCCGTGAAGACGGAATGGGGCCATTACCGTGGGGATGGCTATGGCTGCGATGACGGGTTGACCGGACGTGAGGCATCAGTAGCCGTTCGGCATTCAGTAGGCGCCTGCATGAACAGCATCGCGGCTTGCGCCGCTCCCACAACACCCGTTGCCGCCATGCAGGAACTGTCGCGGGGAGATGCGTGGTGACCGATGGTTTGAAGCCAACGCTGGCCGAACTGGTCGCGCTGCGGGCCACTGCGCAACGCCGGCCGCTCGCGCGCAAGGGACGGCACGGCGTCACCGGTCCTGCCCAGTCCAACCAGCGAGGGCGCGGCATGGAATATGCCGAATCGCGTGAGTACGTGGCCGGCGACGACGTGCGCCACATCGACTGGCGGCTGACCGCGCGCAGCGGCCGCACCCATACCAAACTGTTCCAGGCCGAACGCGAACGCCTGACCCTGGTCGTCGCGGATACTTCGCCGGCTTTGTATTTCGGCACGCGCGTGCGCTTCAAGTCGGTGCAGGCCGCGCGCGCGGCGGCGGTCGCGGTGTGGGCCGCGGTTCGCGACGGCGATCGCGTGGCGATCCTGCGCGGCAGCCTCCAGGAAGCCCCCGTTCCCCCGGCATCGGGTGCACGCGGTGCGCTGCGGGTGCTCGATGCACTGGTCCGCTGGTATTCGAAACCGCCCTCCGATGACGCCGGCTTGTCGGCCGCATTGGACAATGCGGCTCGCTTGTTGCGCCCGGGCTCGCGTCTGATCGTGTTGGCCGATCCGCGCAGCATCGCCTCGATTCCCGAGTCGCGTTGGCCGGGGCTTGCCGCGCACCACGAAGTCACGGTGCTGCTGTTGACCGATGCATTGGAAAGCGAGCCGCCCAGGGCGACGTTGCCGTTCTCGCTGGGCAATCATCGGCTCGAACTTGATCTCGGCAATGCCGGGCAACGCCAGCGCTGGCAGGACGAATTCATCCGTCCCATCGAACGTGCGCTGGAAACCCTGCCGCGCCGCCGCGTGCGGGTCTATTCGCTGCAGGGCGATGCGCCCAGCGAATCCTGGCTGCCGCTGCTGGGTCGCGCACAATCGCAGGTGGCGTGATGCAGGTGCAAGAACTGGTCCTGCGCGATGTGCATGTGCCGCCGGCGCCTTCGTTGTGGCCGCCGGCGCCCGGCTGGTGGCTGCTGGCCATCGCGGTGCTGTTGCTGCTGGTGATTGCTTGGACAATCGCGCGCTGGCGAAAGCGCAGGTGGCGGGCCTGGCAGAAATTGTTCGACGATGCCTGCGCGCAGGTTTCGGCGTCGGCGCGGATCGCCGCGGTATCCGGACTCCTGCGTCGCGCCTCGCGTCGCATCGACAGGCAGGCCGATCGGCTGCAAGGCGAAGACTGGCTGCGCTTTCTCGATGGAGGGAAGCGCAATGATTTCAGTACGGGACCGGGACGCCTGCTGCTGGAGGGCGGCTACCAGCGGGAGGTGGACGCAGGTGCGTGGGAAGCCCTTCGCGATCTTGCGCGCAAGCGTTTCCTCGAACTGATGGCCGGGCGCAAATGAGCGGCGACTGGCTCGAATGGCTGAAGACGGCATTCGGCGGGTTCGCCTGGCCGTGGATGTGGCTGGCGTTCCCGCTGCCCTGGCTGGCCGGTTGGTTGCTGCCGCCGCGAACCGGCACTTCCGCCGCGTTGCGGGTGCCGTATGGCAAACGCCTCGATGCCATCGCCAGTGGCGACGGCAGGCCCCGACTCATGCATGCGGCGGCGCTGGCGTGGCTGGCGTGGTTCCTGCTTTGCGCCGCTGCCGCGCGACCGCAACAACTCGGCGAGGCGGTCGCACCACCGCAGAGCGGTCGCAACCTGATGCTGGCGGTGGACCTGTCCGGCAGCATGAGTCGTCCGGACATGGAACTGGGCGGCGATGTGGTCGATCGACTAACCGCCGCCAAGGCGGTGCTCGCCGACTTCCTCGATCGCCGCGTGGGCGACCGCGTAGGTTTGCTGGTCTTCGGCCAGCAGGCCTACGCGCTCACTCCGCAGACCCTGGATCGCGATACGGTGCGCGAACAACTCGGCGACAGCGTGGTCGGACTGGCCGGACAGGACACGGCGATCGGCGATGCCATCGGCCTCGCGGTCAAGCGCCTGCGCGAACAACCGCAAGGCCAGCGTGTATTGATCCTGCTGACCGACGGCGTCAACACCGCCGGCGTGCTCGATCCGCTGAAAGCGGCGGAACTGGCGAAATCGGAAGGCGTGCGCATCCACACCATTGCCTTCGGCGGATCGGGCAACGCATTCTCGCTGTTCGGCCTGTCGGTGCCGATGCCGGGTGGCGATGACGATATCGACGAGGCCACGTTGAAGAAGATCGCCAGCGAAACCGGCGGACAGGCTTTCCGCGCGCGCGATACCGGGCAACTCGCCGGCATCTACGCGGAACTGGACCGGATCGAACCGGTGAAGCAGGAAGGCCAGCGCGTGCGGCCGCGCATCGAGCGCTACTGGTGGCCGCTGGCCGCCGCCTTGCTGGTCGCGCTGTTCGCCTTCCTGTTGCCGGGGCGCAGGCGATGAACGCATGGCTGCATGCCCTGCATTTCCTGCGCCCGCACTGGCTGTGGGCACTGCTTGCCTTGCCGCTGTTATGGAGCTTGTGGCAGGTGCGGCAGCGTCGCAGCAACATATGGCGCGGGGTGGTCGATGCGCATCTGCTGCCGCATCTGCTGGAAGCCGGCGGCAAGGCCGCGCGTGGCGCGACCTGGATGGGTGCGCTCGCTTATGCGCTCGCCGTGCTTGCGCTCGCCGGTCCCAGCTGGCGCCAGACCGAACAGCCGCTGTGGCAAGCGCAGACGCCGCTGGTGATCGCACTGGATCTTTCCAGCAACAGCACCGCGTCCGACCTGGCGCCGTCGCGCCTGCTGCAGGCGCGGGCCAAGCTTGCGACCCTGTTGCGCGAACGTGCAGGCGGGCAGGTCGCGCTGGTCGCCTATGCGGGCGAGGCTTTCACCGTCGCCCCGTTGACCGACGATGCGGCCAACGTCGCCCTGTTCCTGGATGCGCTGGAGCCGGCGGTGATGCCGGTGGACGGACAGCAGGTCGATCGCGCCATCGCCTGGTCGGTGCGTCTGCTGCAACAGGCGGGATTCGAGCATGGCGACATCCTGGTTTTGAGCGATCACGCGGATGCCGCGGGCGATAACGCCGCCGGTGTCGCGTCGCGCCAGGGCTTCCGCGTTTCCGCACTGGGCCTGGGCACGTCTTCCGGCGCGCCTTATCGCGATGGCGAGGGCCGCATCCTGCATGCGCGGCTGGATGCGGGATCGTTGCGTGCCTTGGCCACGGCAGGCGGTGGCAGTTACCAGGCGCTGACGACGGACGACAGCGACCTGCGCGCGCTCGGCGTGCTGGATCCCGGCGAAGTGGGCGCCAGTGCACAACACGGCGAGAAGGGCCTGGCCTGGCAGGATGGCGGCTATTGGTTGCTGTTGCCGCTGATGCTGCTGGCGTTGTTCGCGTTCCGCCGTGGCGGCGCATTCGCGGTGGTCCTGCTGTGCGTTTTCCTGCCCTTGGCCATGCCTGCGAACGCGGCGGAACACGGCTTGTGGAAGCGCGCCGACCAGCAACAGCACGAGCGCATGGAACAGGGAGCCGATGCCTACCGGAAGGGCGATTTCGCTGCCGCGGAAAAAGATTTCGCCGGAATCGACAGCGCCGATGCGCTATACAACCAGGGCAATGCACTGGCCAAGCAGGGGCGCTACGACGAGGCCATCGCCGCCTACGATCGCGCGCTCCGGCTGCGGCCGGAGATGGAAGACGCGATAGAGAATCGCAAGGTGGTCGATGCCGCGCGCAAGCGCAAGGCGGCACAGGACCAGCAGCAACAGCAGCAGAAAAAATCCGGCAACCAGGGTTCGCCGCAGGACAACAAGAGCAAGCCGCAACCTGGCCAGCAAGGCAGACAGCCGGCGCAGCCGGATGCTTCGAAGCAGCAACCATCGCCGTCGCCATCGCAGCAACCGCAAAGCGGACAATCGCCACAACAGAAAGCCGCCGATGCCAGGGCCCAGCAGGCCGCCGATGCCGCGCAACGCGAACGCATGGCCCAGGCCATGGCCCAGGCGGGCAAGGGCGGACAGAAGGAAAAAAACGACCGCCAAGCCGCCGCAGCCAGCGAAACCCCCGCGCAGCGCGAGCAACGGCAAGCGGTGGAAGCCTGGCTGCGGCGCGTGCCCGACGAGCCGGGCAACCTGTTGAAAACCAAGTTCCGGCTGGAATACGAACGCCGGCAGAAGGAAGGGCGATGAAACGCGATTTCTGTTGCGCACTGCTGTGGTTGCTGCTGGCGGCGTGGACCGGATCCGCGCAGGCAGCCACGCGCGCCTCGCTGGATCGCAACCAGGTGGGGCTGGGCGATACCGTCACCCTCAGCATCGACAGCGACCAGGCCGGCGCCGCTCCCGACCTGTCTCCGTTGCTGGCCGATTTCAGCATCGAAGGGCAATCGGTCAATCGATCGATGCAGTGGATCAACGGCAGTTCGCAGGCGACCACCACCTATGTCCTGCAGCTGGCGCCCAGGCGCGAAGGTTCGCTGGTGATCCCCGCGATCAAACTGGGCAGCGACCTGACCACGCCCTTGCCATTGCGGGTCGCCGCCAGCACGCCGACGCCTGCGGGCGAAGGCTCCGATGCCTTCTTCGAGACCGTGGTCGACGATCCGCAGCCCTACGTGCAGCAAAGCGTCGGCGTGGTGGTGCGATTGAAATACAGCACCCGGGTCGCCAGCGGCGCCTTCGGACTGGAGGCACCGCAGGACGCATCGATGCAGCAGCTGGGCCAGGATCGTTATTACACGGAGCGGATAGGCGACATCCAGTACAAGGTCGCCGAGCGCCATTACGCACTGATCCCGGACCGCAGCGGACCGATGGTCATTCCAGGCGCGCGCTTCGAGGGTCGTGGCGCCAGCAACTGGATGGACAGTTTGATGGGCGGTGGCGGCCGTGACATCCGCGCCCAGGGCACTCCACGCACGATCAACGTGCGCGCGCAACCCGCCGATGCGCCGCAGCCGTGGCTGCCATTGCGCGACCTGCGCCTGCGCTACGTGTCCGCACCGCAGGCATTGCAGGCCGGGCAGGCCGCAGGACTGGTGGTGGAAGCCGTTGCCAAAGGCGCGACCCGCGCACAGATGCCCGAATTGCCGACGCCTTCGGTGGCCGGCGCGCAGGTTTTCGCCGAACCCGCGCAGTACGACGAAACCGTGGTGGATGGAACCCCGCAAGTCGCCCTGACCCGGCGTTATTCCGTGGTGCCCAATGGCGCCGGCATGCTGCTGATGCCGGGCCTGAAGCTGGCGTGGTGGGATGTGCGCGCCGGCGCGGCCAGAACCGCCTCGCTGCCGGACCTGAAACTGGAAGTCGCGCGCGGGGTGGGTGGATTCGCTTCCAACACCTTGCCGGATGCGTCGGCCGCGACCGGTTCCACCACTGGCGAACCGGCTGAAGCCGCGTCCGCCGACCGTATTTCCAGCCGCACATGGGCGTGGCTGGCTGTGGCTTTCGCCGGCTTGTGGCTGCTCACCCTGATCTGGGCATTGCAACGGCGCACTGCCGTGGCGCCGCCGCAGGTTCCACTACAGCCCGCCGCAGGTGGCGTCGCGACCTTGCCTACGCGCACCCTTGCCGACCTGCGTCGTGCACTGGACAGCGGCAGCCTGGATGAAGTCGGCGATACCTTGCGTGGCATGTCGGCACCGCCATGCGTGGACCTCGATGGGCTGCAGCGGCATCTCGCCGTACCCGCACAACGCGAAGCGGTGGAACAGTTGCGGCGCGCGCGCTGGGCCGATGGCGACGGCAGCACCGCGCGTGCGGCATTGCGCGATGCATTCCGCAACGGACCGGTCTGGCGCACGACGCAAAAGACCGCGAAGGAAGTGTTGCCGCCGTTGTATCCGCAGCCTTAGCGCGTTGGCAGGAGCGACCCCCGGGCGGGATCTTCCTGCGTCGGCTTGCAGGAGCGGGCAAGCCCGCTCCTCGGGTTTTTGGGGTTTGCTAAGCTGCGGACTTGTCCATCAAGGAACCGCCGCATGAGCCAAGCGACCCCTGCCGGCAGGAAAAAACTTCCCTTGCACTGGAAGATGGCCATCGGCTTCGCCCTCGGCCTGTTGCTGGGCCTGGTCGTGCATGCGACAGGAGCCGATGCCGGATGGGTAAAGCTGGCGACCACCTACGTCACCACTCCGTTCTCCAAGATCTTCCTCAACCTGATCTTCATGCTGATCGTGCCGCTGCTGTTCTCGGCGCTGGTGGTGGGCATCGCCGAAATGGGCGACATCCGTGCGCTGGGGCGGATCGGCTGGAAGACCCTGGCCTATACCGTGGTGTTGTCGTCGATCGCGGTGGTGATCGGGCTGGTGCTGGTCAACGTGCTCAAGCCCGGCGCGGGCGTGGACCCCGCGCTGGCGCAAAGCCTGCTCACCGAGAACGCCGAACGCGCGAAGGAAATCGTGGCCAGTGTCGACACCCAGCCGCGCGGCATCGACATGCTGCTGTCGATCGTGCCGGACAACGTGTTGAGCGCGGCGTCGAACAACGGTTCGATCCTGGCGTTGATGTTCTTCGCCTTGATGTTCGGCATCGGCCTGGTGTTGACCCCAAGCGAGAACACGGCCACGCTCAAGCGCGGCATCGAGGGTGTATTCGAGATCTCCATGACCCTGATCGGGCTGGTGATACGCCTTGCGCCGTACGCGGTGGCCTGCTTCATGTTCAACCTCGCCGCGATCTTCGGCTTCGACCTGCTGGTGCGGCTGGGCGCGTACGTGGGCGTGGTGGTGCTGGCCCTGGCGGTGCACATGTTCGTGGTCTATTCGCTGGCCCTGAAGGCCGTGGGCAAGTCGCCGCTGGCGTTCTTCCGCGCTACCCAGGAAGCCAGCCTGATGGCTTTCTCCACCGCGTCGAGCAACGCCACGCTGCCTACCTCGCTGCGCGTGGCCGAAGAGAAATTGCATTTGCCGAACCGGGTCTCACGCTTCGTGCTGACCGTCGGCGCCACCGCCAACCAGAACGGCACGGCGCTGTTCGAAGGCGTCACGGTGCTGTTCCTGGCACAGTTCTTCGGCGTGGATCTGACGCTCTGGCAGCAGGTGATGGTGATGCTGGTCTGCATCCTCGGCGGTATCGGCACCGCAGGCGTGCCTTCGGGATCGTTGCCGGTGGTGGCCCTGATCTGCGCGATGGTCGGGGTCAACCCGGTCGGTATCGGCCTGATCCTCGGCGTCAACCACTTCCTGGACATGTGCCGCACCACCCTCAACGTGACCGGCGACTTGACCCTGGCCACGCTGGTGGCGCAGGGGGAAACCGCGGACGCGCCTGCGCTCGGTTCGATCGGGGAATCGTAGGAGCGGGCCGTGCCCGCTCCTGCGGTCCATCGTTAGCACCTGCCCCGGGTTGATTCAACCGCGACAGGCGGGCTTCCGGATGGGACAATAGGTCGCCCGAGTCACGGGCGACATCACTGATTCGCACCCATGACGACGCCCGCCTCCGATAAGCCTGGCCGCCGCCAGCTCGCCAACGCCATCCGTTTCCTCGCCGCCGACGCGGTGGAAGCCGCCAAATCCGGCCACCCCGGCATGCCCATGGGCATGGCCGACATCGCCGAAGTGCTGTGGAACGATTACCTCAGCCACAATCCCGACAACCCGAAGTGGTTCAACCGCGACCGCTTCGTGCTGTCCAACGGCCACGGCTCGATGCTGCAGTACGCGCTGCTGCACCTCAGCGGCTACGACCTGCCCCTGCAGGAATTGAAGAACTTCCGCCAGCTGCACAGCAAGACCGCCGGCCACCCGGAACACAGCGAAACCCCGGGCATTGAAACCACCACTGGCCCGCTGGGCCAGGGCTTCGCCAACGCGGTCGGCTTCGCCCTCGCCGAGAAACTGCTGGCGCAGCGCTACAACCGCCCCGAACTCGACATCGTCGACCACCGCACCTGGGTGTTCATGGGCGACGGCTGCCTGATGGAAGGCATCTCGCATGAAGCCGCCTCGCTGGCCGGCACCTGGGGCCTGCACAAGCTGGTCGCGTTCTGGGACGACAACCACATCTCCATCGACGGCAATACCGACGGCTGGTTCACCGACGATACCCCTGCGCGTTTCGAGGCCTACGGTTGGCAGGTGATCCGCAACGTCGACGGACACGATGCGGTCGAGATCAAGACCGCCATCGAAACCGCGTTGAAGAACCAGCACAAACCGACCCTGATCTGCTGCCGGACCACGATCGGTTTCGGCGCGCCCAACAAGCAGGGCAAGGAATCCAGCCACGGCGCTCCGCTGGGCAAGGACGAACTGGCGGCCGCTCGCGTGCAATTGGAATGGCCATACGGTCCGTTCGAGATTCCCGAGGAAATCCAGGCAGGCTGGCGCGCGGGCAACACCGGCAACGTGCGCGAGGAACAGTGGAATTCGCTGTTCGACCAGTATGCCGCGCAATACGGCAACGAGGCGGCCGAGTTGTCGCGTCGTTCGCAAGGCGACTTGCCGGAAGGCTTCATCGAGTCGGCCAACGCGTTCATCGCCAAGCTGCAGGCCGAGGGCCCGGTCGTGGCTTCGCGCAAGGCTTCGCAGATGGCGATCGAAGCCTTCGCGCCGCTGCTGCCGGAACTGATCGGCGGTTCGGCCGACCTGGCCCATTCCAACCTGACCCTGTGGAAGGCCAGCAAGTCCGTGGCCAGCGATGATCCGGATGCCAACTACGTCTATTACGGCGTGCGCGAATTCGCCATGACCGCGATCAGCAACGGCCTGGCGCTGCATGGCGGCTTCATTCCGTTCGATGCGACCTTCCTGGTATTCAGCGACTACGCACGCAACGCAGTGCGCATGAGCGCGTTGAATCCGGCACATGCCATCCACGTTTACACGCACGACTCCATCGGCCTGGGCGAAGACGGCCCGACCCACCAGCCGGTCGAGCACCTGGCCTCGCTGCGCTTCATCCCCAACAACGACGTGTGGCGTCCTTGCGATGCGGTGGAATCGGCCGTCTCCTGGCGTGCGGCGATCGAACGCAAGGACGGCCCCAGCTGCCTGATTTTCAGCCGCCAGAACCTGCCGCACCAGCCCCGCGACGAAGCGCAGGTCGCCGCCATCGCGCGCGGCGGCTACGTCCTGGCCGATGCCGAAGGCGGCGCCCCGGAC
>Ga0307414_10001424_pt1 | contig 12417 bp, 11 predicted proteins | sample DK1Ometagenome_FD_203804 | JGI IMG/M metagenome (GOLD analysis project Ga0307414, IMG submission 203804) | Maize rhizosphere microbial communities from greenhouse at UC Davis, California, United States - DK15-O-3 | ecosystem: Host-associated > Plants > Roots > Rhizosphere > Soil | place: USA...
GGTGGCCGCCGTCGCCGAGGTTCCCGGACTTCGGCGCGTGGCCGGCCTGGATGCGTTTGTAGTGGTTGTAGACCGCGACGGCAAGGGAGCGTTTGGCCGGTTCCTGGCCAATGACGTATTCCTGCAGGAAGTCGAAGATCTCCCGCGGCTTGGGCAGTTCAAAGCTGCCGAGGTCGGCGACCTCGGCGAGTTCCTCTTCGATGATTTCGTTGCACAGTTCGATGCACTCATCGCAGATGTAGACACCGGGCCCGGCAATGAGCTTCCGCACCTGCTTCTGGCTCTTTCCGCAGAAAGAGCACTTCAGCAGATCCGTGCTCTCGCCAATCCGAGCCATATGTGAACCCCTTAGTATCCTGCTGCCGCGCAGCTTGCACCGTTGCTGGAATCTTCCCCGGACCGTGCGGGCCGGTTTGTGACAACTTCCACTCTAGGTCACATTGGCTCCCAAGGGTGGAAGGAAAAGGCCGGCGGGGCCAAAATGAACTGGCCCCGCCGGCCTTTTTGGGTACTGCTACCTCGTAATTGCCTGAGGTTTGATCTTGCGTGAATCCAGAACCTGGTCGATCAGGCCGTAGGACTGTGCCTCTGCCGCGGTCAGGATCTTGTCGCGCTCGATGTCGTTGTTGACCTGCTCGGACGTCCGGCCGGAGTGGTGGGCGAGGGTGTCCTCGAGCCAGGAGCGCATGCGCATCACTTCGGCTGCCTGGATCTCGAGGTCCGATGCCTGTCCGCCCTGGCCGCCGGACAGGGCCGGCTGGTGGATCAGGACGCGGGCGTTGGGCAGTGCCAGGCGCTTGCCCGGGGTACCTGCAGCGAGCAGGACGGCTGCGGCGCTGGCGGCCTGGCCCAGGCACACCGTCTGGATCTCCGGGCGGATGTACTGCATGGTGTCGTAGATGGCAGTCATTGCCGTGAACGAACCGCCCGGCGAGTTGATGTACAGGGTGATGTCGCGGTCCGGGTCAGTGGACTCGAGCACCAGCAGCTGGGCCATGATGTCATCGGCAGAGGCGTCGTCCACCTGTACGCCGAGGAAGATGATGCGGTCCTCGAAGAGCTTGGTGTACGGGTCCTGGCGCTTGAAGCCGTAAGGTGTGCGTTCCTCGAACTGCGGCAGGACGTAGCGGCTGGACGGAAGATTACCGGCAGACCACCCGAAGTTGTAGTTCATAGTTATTGCTCCTGATCGAAAGGGTTCTGGTAGCCGGGAATTAGTTCTCGGAGGACGACTGGCCGGAGCCGTTGGAGGTTCCGCCGCCGCCGGAGACGGAGCCCGCGTGCGCGGCGATCTTGTCGAAGAAGCCGTACTCGAGCGCCTCGGCGGCCGTGAACCACTTGTCGCGGTCGTTGTCCTTGAGGATGGTCTCAACGGTCTGGCCGGTCTGGTCGGCGGTTAGCTCTGCCATGACCTTCTTCATGTGCAGGATGAGCTCAGCCTGGATCTTGATGTCCGAGGCAGTGCCGCCGATGCCGCCCGAGGGCTGGTGCATCAGGACGCGGGCGTTGGGGGTCGCGTAGCGCTTGCCCTTGGTGCCGGAGGAGAGCAGGAACTGACCCATTGAAGCGGCAAGGCCGGTAGCCACGGTGACGACGTCGTTGGGGATGAACTGCATGGTGTCGTAGATGGCCATGCCGGCCGTCACCGATCCGCCGGGAGAGTTGATGTAAAGGTAGATGTCCTTTTCCGGGTTCTCGGCGGAGAGGAGCAGCAGCTGCGAGCAGATGGCGTTGGCGTTGTCGTCACGCACCTCCGACCCGAGCCAGATGATGCGCTCCTTCAGGAGTCGGTTGTAAATGTAGTTGTCCTGGGCTGCGGGATCGACGGTCGCCATCCGGGGGGCCTCTTGGTGCTGTGACATGTTTACTTACCTCTCGCTGGTGACGGTGACATCACTGAAAATCACTACTTGGACACTAACCGGTTTCCCCGACATTTTGTTCGCGCCCCTGCGGCTGTTCGCTGACGGCGCACGATGCCGGCGCACTATGCCCAGCCGCGGGGTTTCAACGCGAACGGCCCCCGGATCAGAAGATCCGGGGGCCGTTCGTCTATGCCTTGGTGGAGCCTACGCCTTGGCTTCGGCCTTGTTGTCCTCGGCAGGAACCTCAGTGGCTTCGCCCTCTGCGGCGTCAGCCTCGGTGACCTCGGCAGCCGGAGCTTCCTCTTCGCCGCCGGGGCGGACGAAGTCGCTCAGGTCAACGGTGTTGCCTTCGGAGTCGGTAACCGTGGCCTGGCCCAGCACAACTGCCAGTGCCTTGCGGCGGCGGACCTCGGAAACCATCATGGGGACCTGGCCGCTCTGATCAATGATCTGGGCGAACTGGTTGGGGTCCATGCCGTACTGGCTGGCCGTGGTGACGATGTAGTCGATCAGCTCGTTCTGGCTGACGTCGACTTCTTCCTTCTCGGCGATGGCGTCGAGGATGATCTCGTTCTGGAAAGCGCGGGCGGTGTTCGCGCGCACTTCCTCGCGGTGCTCCTCGGTGTCGTGCTCGCCTTCGCCGTGGCCGTTGCCTTCCTTGAAGTGGGCCTCGAGCTGCTCTTCGACAACGCTGTCCGGCACGGGGACCTCGACCAGCTCAACGAGCTTGTCCAGGACCTTGTCGCGGGCCTCGACGCCCTGCTCCACAACCTTGGACTCAGCTGCCTGCTTGGCCAGGTCTTCGCGCAGTTCGGCGAGGGTGTCGAACTCGGAAGCCAGCTGGGCGAAGTCGTCGTTGGCCTCTGGAAGCTCGCGCTCCTTGACGGCCTTGACGGCAACCTTCACCTGTGCGGCTTCGCCGGCGTGATCGCCGCCCACCAGGGTGGTGTCGAAGATGGCATCCTCGTCCACGCTGAGGCCGGTAACGGCCTCGTCCATGCCCTCAAGCATGGTGCCGGCGCCAACCTGGTAGGAAAGGCCTGCGGCGGAGTCGACCTCTTCGCCGTCGATCGTGGCGGTGATGTCGATGGTGAGGAAGTCGCCATCGGCGGCCGGGCGGTCAACTGACTTCAGCGTGCCGAAGCGGCCGCGGAGTTCGTCCAGGGCCTTGTCAACGTCTTCGTCGGAGGACTCGGCGGCGGCAACCTCAACCTTGATGCCGGCGTAGTCGGGCAGCTCGATCTCGGGACGGACGTCAACCTCGGCAGCGAACTTCAGGCCGCCGTCGGTGGCGGACGGGTCCGGAACCTCGGTGATCTCAACCTCGGGACGGCTCAGCGGCCGGATGCCTGATTCCTGCACGGCAGCCTGGTACCAGCCGTTGAGGCCATCGTTGATGGCGGTTTCGAGGACGTAGCCGCGGCCGACGCGCTGGTCGATAAGCTTTGCGGGGACCTTGCCCTTACGGAACCCAGGGACCTGGATCTGTGAAGCTACGGTCTTGTAAGCCGAGTCGATGCTGGGCTTCAGTTCCTCAAAGGGAACCTCAACGTTGAGCTTGACCCGCGTGGGGGTGAGGTTCTCGACAGCGCTCTTCACGGTCTAAGTACTCCTGGGATTGTGGGATGGGTCTCTGCGAAACGCAATGTTCCTGCCCGATCCGAGTGGCCGGGCCGCAGAGTCGGGGTGACAGGATTTGAACCTGCGACTTCCTGCTCCCAAAGCAGGCGCTCTAGCCAAGCTGAGCTACACCCCGTAAGTGCACAGGCAAGTCTACGGTGATACGCGTCGCGAATGCACATTTGACACGTGGGCCATGGATTAGGTTTAGTTGTATCCGGCTTGAACAGCCAGCCCGAAGATTCCGCCAAAACGGAGCTTCCTTCGGGGACGTAGCTTAATGGTAAAGCCTCAGTCTTCCAAACTGATTACGCGGGTTCGATTCCCGTCGTCCCCTCCAAACAGCAAGGCCCCTCCTCGGAGGGGCCTTAGCTTTTAATGCTGCCGGCGTGCGGTCGTGGGGCACTTTGCCGGCCCGCCTGGGCCAAAAGCACCGTACTGCCCGGCGAGTCCGCGCCAAAGTTCCCTGTTTCGGCCCGGGCGGGCAGCTGTTATTCCTGCGGCTGCTGGCAGAACGGGCACCAGTACAGGTTGCGGCCCGCGAGTTCGGCAACGAGCACCAGGGTGCGGCAAACCCGGCATGGCAGCCCCTGCCGCTTATAGACATAATGGGCGTCCTCGCCGCGCGGAAAGCTGCCGCTCTTGGCCGGAATGTCCTGCCCGGCACGCGCAGCTTTGGCCGCCGTGGTGCCGTTGACTGCCCAGTACCGCGGCGGTGTGGTGATGATCCTGCCGTCCGCCACGCCATCGGTCATGACGCTGACGACGTCGCGCCACAGGTTCCGGGCGTCCGGTTCCGTCACGTCCGTCCCCGGCATCCAGGGATCCAGCCGGCGGCGGAACAGGACCTCCGCACGGTAGACGTTGCCCACGCCGGCGATGATCTTCTGGTCCATCAGCAGTGCCGCGACGGGAGTCTTGCGGGTGCGAAGGTTCCTGGCGAAGCGGCCAGCGTCACCGCGCAGGTTCCGGAGCGGATCCGGCCCCAGGCGGGCCAGCACGGCATCGGCTTCAGCGGCAGTAATGGTTTCGCACGTCGTGGCACCGCGCAGGTCAGCCCAGCCATGGCCGCTGGCCAGCCTGACCCGGACGGCACCCACGGGGGCGGGCGGCCCTGCGTAGGAGGCCTCGGCGTCGGCTTCGCTGCCTGAAGGGGACTCCTGCTCCCCTACCCGGCGGGGCGCTCCGATGCTGGAAGACCCGGTGAACGTCCGGTCACCGCCAAAGCTCCACGCGCCGTACAGGCCAAGGTGTACGTGCAGCACCAGGGCGTTGTCGAAGTGCAGGAACAGGTGCTTGCCGTGTGCTTCGGCGGCCACCAGGGCGTGGCCGTCCAGCAGGGCCGCTCCCCCGCTGAACCTGCCCTGCGGGCTGGAGACAGCAAGGCGCTCTCCCGTGAAGACGTCCCCGAACTGGCGGGCCAGCCGGCGGACGGAGTGGCCTTCCGGCACTACTCGATGACCTCGCCGGTGGTTTCGTAGGCCGCGATTTTGCCGATCCGCCGGACGTGGCGTTCGTCGTTGCTGAAGGGCTCTGCCAGGAACGCCTCGATCAGCCCGGTGGCTTCCTCCACGGAGTGCTGGCGGCCGCCGACGGCAACCACGTTCGCATCGTTGTGTTCGCGGGCCAGGGTGGCGGTGGAGAGGTTCCACGCCAGTGCTGCCCGGACGCCCTTGACCTTGTTGGCCGCGATCTGTTCGCCATTGCCCGAGCCGCCCAGCACGATGCCCAGGGCGTGGACGCCTGCCTGCTGGTCGGCCACGACGGCGAGGGCTGCGTTGATGCAGAAGGACGGGTAGTCGTCCTGGGCGTCGTATGCCTTGGGTCCGTGGTCAACCACGTCGTAGCCCTTGGCAGTGAGGTGGGAGACCAGGTGGGCGCTGAGCTCCATTCCTGCATGGTCGGTGGCGATGTGGACCCGCGGGAAGGAAGGGGATGAGGTCACGTTCAGGTTCCGTTCGGTTTGGCGGCACTGGCGGCCGGCGGGGTGGGCGCCGGCCCGGGAAACAACACGGACAAGGATACTAGGAGCCCGGGCCTTGCCCGCCGGATGACGGGTTTCCGCCCTTCCGGGCCCTGGCGGCCACCCGGGTGAGTACGTCGGCAAGGCGCGCGGCGGATGCCTGGCTGCCGCCGCTGACGGCAAGGCGCCGGCCGTCGGTTTTGCTGACGACGACGGCGGGGCCGCTGCCCACCAGCATGGCGTCGGTGCCGCCGTGGTGCCGGTAGCCCCACCCGCCGTAGTCTGCTGCCTTCAGGTCTGCTGCGCTGGCGGCCGTGATGGATCCGGCCGGGACATCCATGACCGGCAGGACGCCCGCCAGGAGGACCTTCAGCCCGTACCTGTCCGCCTTCACCCGGGCGAAGAGGAAGCCCGCTCCCACCACGGCGAGGAGTACCAGGAGGCCACCGAGCCAGGGCAGCGCGATGGCGATGAGCGCGGCGGGGAACAGGGAGGCGATGCCGATCATGACAAAGACCGAGCTGCGCGCGTGCACCCACAACCGGATGGTGTCCGCTGTCAGGTCGGGGTCGGCTTCACGGGTCAGGGCGCGCTGCAGTGCCCGGTCGTCATCCACCGACCAGTGCTGGTCTGCTTTGTAGACGAAGGCAAGCGTGACACCCAATGACACGGCGGCCCCGCTCCCCAAGGCCAGGACTGTCAGGTCGACGTGGGAGTTGCGCGCATCGGTGACGCCGGCCTGGCCCACCAGGCCGGCAGCAAGCACGGTGGTCACGAAGAGGCTCAGGAACAGCCCGACGCCCATCATGATCCGGCGCATCACGGCCGGCCTGCCCAGCGGCAGTGCCTGCGAGAGGACCAGCCAGCCCGCGGCGAGGATCAGGGCTGCTCCCCCGCCTGCGTAGGCGCCGAACGGGGCGAAGGCGGCGCCGCCGTCGTCCGTCCACTGGATGGCGAGCGGCTCCGGAAGGTCACGCCGCAGCAGCGACGCGCAGAAGACGAACGCACCGGCCAGGACCACGGGGAAGCCGATGGCGAAACGCAGCGCCTTCCGGTCCACCCTGTCCAGAATCTTTCCCATGGATTAACGCTACCCCCGCCGGCGGGCACCCTTGGCGGGACCGGAGCGGAAGGTGTGGCGGGGACGTGACCTGCGCAACGTGCCAGGGTCCGGGCAGTGCAAGAATGATCAGAGCCGGAGCCGGCTACCGCCGGCGCCGCAGCAGCCAACGTCTTCTGGAGGTCTCCTTGCCAGGCATGAACCTGACGCGCGATGAAGCCCGCGCCCGCGCCGAACTGATAACCGTCGAGTCCTACGAGGTCAGCCTGGACCTGACCCGCGGCAGCGAGGTGTTCGGCAGCACCACGACCGTGAAATTCGGGGCCGTTGCCGGGGCTGAGACGTTCATCGACGCCGTGACGCACACGGTGCACAGCGTGACCCTGAACGGCCAGAGCCTGGACCCCGCCGCTGTGGCCGACGGCGTGCGGATCCAGTTGCCCCGCCTGCAGGAGCACAATGAGCTGACGGTGGTGGCGGATGCACCGTACATGAACACCGGCGAGGGCCTGCACCGTTTCGTTGACCCCGTGGACAACGAGGTCTACCTGTACACGCAGTTCGAAGTGCCCGATTCCCGCAGGATGTTTGCCGTCTTTGAGCAGCCGGACCTCAAGGCGACGTTTGCCTTCACGGTCACCGCGCCCTCGCACTGGGACGTCATCTCGAACTCCCCCACGCCAACACCGGCCGAAACCTCTCCCTCCGACGACGGCGGAGCCCGCTCGGTGTGGACCTTCGCACCCACGCCCCGGCTGTCCTCCTATGTGACAGCCCTGATCGCCGGCCCCTACCAGTCGGTCCGCAGCGAGGTCACCAGCTCCGACGGGCGGGTCATCCCGCTGGGCGTTTTTGCCCGCAAGTCGCTGATGCAGTACCTGGATGCGGACAACATCTTCGAACTCACGCGCCAGGGCTTCGGCTTCTTCGAAGCACAGTTCGGCTGCCCCTACCCGTTCGAAAAGTACGACCAGCTGTTCGTGCCGGAGTTCAACGCCGGCGCCATGGAGAACGCAGGTGCCGTGACCATCCTGGAGGGCTACGTCTTCCGGAGCAAGGTGACGGGGGCGCAGATTGAACGGCGCGCCATCACGGTGCTGCACGAGCTCGCACACATGTGGTTCGGCGACCTGGTGACCATGCGGTGGTGGAACGATTTGTGGCTCAACGAGTCCTTCGCCGAGTACATGTCCCACCTCGCGGCCGTGGAAGCCACGTCCTTCACCAGCGCCTGGACAACTTTCGCCTCGGTGGAGAAGTCCTGGGCCTACCGCCAGGACCAGCTGCCCACCACCCACCCGATCTTCGCTGAGATCAACGACCTGCAGGACGTCGAGGTGAACTTCGACGGCATCACCTACGCCAAGGGCGCCTCGGTGCTGCGGCAGCTGGTGGCCTGGGTGGGTCCGGAACAGTTCATGGCCGGCGTCCGGGAATACTTTGCCAAGCACTCCTGGGCCAACACCGAGCTGAGCGACCTGATGGTGGAGCTCGAAAAGGCCAGCGGCCGCGACCTGGACGACTGGGGACGGCAGTGGCTGGAGACCGCCGGCGTGAACACCCTGGTTCCCGAACTGGACGTGGACTCCGACGGGACGCTGCGGTCCTTTGCCATCCGGCAGTCCGCCGTGCCCGAGTGGCCCACCATCCGTCCGCACCGGCTGGCTGTGGGTTTCTACAACCTGAATGCCGCCGGCAAGCTTGAACGCGTGCACCGCGAGGAACTGGACGTCGACGGGGAACGCACCGACGTCCCTGCCCTGGCCGGGCTCAAGCAGCCGGACCTCATCCTGGTCAACGACGACGACCTCGCCTACGCCAAGGTCCGCCTCGACCCGAAGTCCCTGGCCACCGCGACGGCCCATCTGAAGGACTTCCAGGAAAGCCTGCCGCGCACGCTGGTCTGGAATTCGGCGTGGGACGCTGCCCGGGACGGCGAAACTCCGGCGCGTGCCTACGTGGAGCTGGTCCTCGCAAACGTGGCCGCAGAAACAGATTCCTCCGTCATCCTGGTGCAGCTGCGCCAGCTGGCCACCACGCTGAACTTCTACGTGGCCGAGGAACACCGCGAAGCCACCACTGCCGCGGCCGCGGACCGGCTCTGGAAGCTGGCGCAGGAAGTTGCCGGCGGATCCGACGCCCAGCTCCAGTTCGTTAAGTCCTTCGCCCTGCTGGCCGGCAGCACTTCCCAGCTGGACCGGGTAACCGGGCTCCTGGACGGGTCAGTCGCTTTGGATGGCCTCACCGTGGACCAGGACCTGCGCTGGGAGCTGGTGGCTTCCCTGGTGGCCGGCGGCAGGCTCGGCCAGGACGGAATCGACGCCGAGCTGGAGCGGGACAAGACGGCCAGCGGGCAGAACGCTGCGGCCCTGGCCACGGCTGCCATCCCCACCCCCGAGGCGAAAGCCGCCGCCTGGGAGTCGATCGTGGTCAAGGGCGATCTCTCCAATGCGTTGCAGGGTTCGGCCGTGGCCGGGTTCATGCGGGTGCTGGACCGGTCGCTGCTGGAACCCTACGCGGAGAAGTACTTCGCCGCTGTCCCGGGCATCGTCGCCACCCGCACGCACGCACTTGCCCAGCAGATCGTCGTCGGGCTCTACCCGGCGCTGCTGACCACCCAGGCCACGGTGGACCGCACGGACGGCTTCCTGGCCTCACTCCCCCAGGAGAGCGCCGCGCTGCGCCGGATGATGCTGGAAAACCGCGACGGCGTGGCCCGGGCATTGCGCGCCCGCGCCGCGGACGCCTGACACGAAGGGAACGCAGCCGTGGGCCTGCACGAACACAAGTACGCCTTGACCGTCCAGTGGACGGGTAACCGCGGTGAAGGGACCTCTTCCTACCGCGGTTACTCGCGGGACCACGACGTCGCCATTCCGGGCCTGCCGGTCCTGAAAGGCTCGGCAGACCCCACCTTCCACGGTGACCGTGAGCGGTACAACCCGGAGCAGCTGCTGCTGGCCGCACTGGCGCAGTGCCACATGCTGTCCTACCTCCACGTCGCCGTGAAGCACGGCGTGGTGGTCACGGACTACCGGGACGACGCCACCGGGGAGATGGTGCTGAACCGCGACGGCAGCGGCCAGTTCCAGAGCGTGACCCTGCATCCGCAGGTCACGGTGGCGGACCCGGGGCAGGTGGAACTGGCGGCGTCACTGCACCATGAGGCTAACCAGGTCTGCTTCATTGCCCGGAGCGTCAATTTCCCGGTGGGCCACGAACCCGTCACCGTGGTGGCTTAGGCGACGTTGCCGGTGCTGGCCCCTTCTCCCGCCCGGAGCAGGCGGACCAGCCCGGCTTCGGTCTCCGGTGCCAGCCCGGCATTGCGTGGCCGGCGCAGGCCCCGGACACGCTCATCAAGCAGGACGTCCGCGATGGTTTCCTGCCAGGGGCGCAGCACCAGCCCCGCGGCCCTGGCTGCCTGGTTGCTGCGGGCCATGAACCCGTCGTGGCCCGGCGGAAGCCACAACGGCAGCGAGTCCGGACCCGACCAGTAGGCAACGCCCTGGCCGGCGAGCCACTCCGGCGGGGCATCCAGGATGTGGCCGGTATGGCCTGCGGCCTCCCGTGATGCAGCCAGGTACGTGGCAAAAGGCACCTGGTCCCCCAAGGCGTTCAGGGCTCCCGTTGTTCCCTGGCCGGCGGCTTTGAGGATCCATGCCGCGAGGTCCCGGACGTCGATGACCTGGGTGGGGGCCGCGCCGATGCCGGGGACCACCACGGGCGTGTTGTCCCGGGCGAAGCGGGCCGGCCAGTAGCCGTAGCGGTCGGATCCATCGCCCGGTCCGGCGATAAGGCCCGCACGGACAATATGGGCTTTGCCGCCAGCTAATTCCGCGGTGGCCGCTTCAATGGCTGATTTGGACTCGCCGTAGGTCTCCGGCGTCGATGCCTCCCCGTCGGTCAGTGGCTGCAGCAGTGCGGCGTCCTCCGCCGCGCCGGGCACGGAATGGTCCGCATAGACCGAACAGCTGGACACCAGCGTCCAGTGTCCAGTGCGTGCCGCGAGGCTTTCCAGCGCCCCGCGTGCCAGGGCGGGGTCGCGTGCCACCTCGATCACGGCATCCCATTCCACCGCCGCGTCGTCGTAGGCGTTCGCGCCCAGTGAACGGTCGGCCTGCAGCCACACCGCACCCTCCGGCGGCCGCCCGGACGTGCCCCTGGCCAGGCACGTTACGCGCTGGCCTGCGGCTATGGCCTGACGGGCGATTTCTGCTGACAGGAAGGCGGTTCCGCCCAGGACGAGGATGCGCATTGCTCCACGCTACGGCGCTAGGGTTGAAGGTGAACAGAGCCAAGTTTCAAGGAGCACTTCCCCCCTATGGTCAGCATGTTGTCAGTCCTTCCGTCCGCCGCCACCGATCCGGACGGCATCAGCATTACCGGGATCGTGATCAGCCTCGGTGTGGGCGTCGCCGTCTGGCTGGTGGCGACGTTCGTCATTTCGCGGATCACCACCCGAGTGGCAGCCGGAAGCAACTTCTTCAAAAAACGCACTTTCAAATGGGTGGCTCCGGCGCTGCGGGCGCTGGACCACGAACGGCGCGTACAGCGCGCGGAAACCATCGGGTCGCTGCTGAACAGCGTGGTGGGCGTCCTGGTGGTGGTCATCACCGGCATGTACGTGCTGCAGAACCTGGACATCAATATTGCACCGTTGCTGACCAGCGTGGGCATCCTGGGTGTGGCCATCGGTTTCGGCGCCCAGCAGCTGATCCGCGATTTCCTGGCCGGAATCTTCATCACCATTGAAGACCAGTTCGGCATCGGCGACGTGATTGAAACCAGTGAGGTAGTGGGAGTGGTGGAATCCATGGGCCTGCGCATCACCCGGGTCCGGTCCGACGACGGCGCCATCTGGTACCTGCGCAACGGTGAGATTCTTCGGGTGGGCAACCGTTCCCAGGGCCGCTACGTACCGCTGCATGAAGGGCCAACGGGCACCACTGACCAGAGCTCCGACCACGGCGTCGAGAACACGAAGACCGAGCAGAAAGCCGGAGAGTAGCCATGAGCCTCCCCATTGAGCCGCAGCGGCCCCAGCTGATGCAGAACGACCCCTTCAGCCAGCCGGCCTACACCGACAGCTTCTATGACGCCGTGGGCGGCCACGACACCTTCGTCAAACTGATCGATGTGTTTTATGACGGCGTGGCAACCGACCCGCTGCTGCGTCCCATGTACCCGAAAGAGGACCTCGAGCCGGCCAAGCGGCGTTTCCTCATGTTCCTGGAGCAGTACTGGGGCGGGCCCACCACGTACGGCGAGGAACGCGGCCATCCCCGGCTCCGGATGCGGCACATGCCGTTCAGCGTGACGCCCGAGGCCAAGGACCGCTGGCTGTTCCACATGCGCGCGGCAGTGGACGCACTCGAGCTGCCGGCACTCTACGAGGGCACGCTGTGGGAGTACATGGAGCGCGCGGCGCTGTCCATGATCAACAGTCCGTCGGGCGCGTAACCGGCTAGAGGAGTCCGCTGCCGGTCCGCGCCAGGACATGACCGCGGCTGCCGGAGAGGCGGAACCAGCGGCCGGCCCGGTAAAGCTTCTGGTCGCCGTCAGCGAGGAAGCCCAGGGCCAGGGCGGCAAATGCGGCACCGGCCGGCAGCCCGGTGGCGTCCAGTTCCCGGCCCCACACCGCGGCGCGGGCGTTGTTCACCATCAGCGCTCCGGGATTGTTGGGCACGGCGCGGGCCACCTCGCCAATGCCGGCCTCCGCGGCGGACTTAAGCTCGGCGTCCGGAACCGAACCCAGCAGCTCCCAGCCGCCCCGCGGGGCGCCCACGCCCGTCCACGATTCGGTGACGGTGGTGGGTGGAACGGGCAGTTCGACGTCGTCTGCCCCCGCCCGGGCCAGCCGGTCCAGGACCGTCGCCAGCGGCACCGTGACATCGGTTTCCGACGGCGCG
>Ga0307414_10001425_pt1 | contig 12416 bp, 10 predicted proteins | sample DK1Ometagenome_FD_203804 | JGI IMG/M metagenome (GOLD analysis project Ga0307414, IMG submission 203804) | Maize rhizosphere microbial communities from greenhouse at UC Davis, California, United States - DK15-O-3 | ecosystem: Host-associated > Plants > Roots > Rhizosphere > Soil | place: USA...
GGGGCGCCAATTTCGATATGAAAAACGGAGAATTTGCTTTGGGCAGAGAAGGCGGCCACACTGAAAACAGAATCGTCCACCATAAAGATATTACCGGATTCGAGATTGAAAGAGCTCTTTTAGCAACAGCCAACAGCAGCCCGAATATCGAAATCCTCGATCATCATTATGTTATTGATATTATTACTCAACACCATGTACCGGGAAAAGAAGTAAGTGAAGGTGATATCAACTGCTATGGCGCCTATATTCTTGACGAAAAATCAAAAAAAATCAAAAAGATCACTTCCAAAATAACATTGGTCGCCACAGGAGGTGCAGGACATGTTTATAAGAACACAACAAATCCTACTATTGCTACCGGAGACGGAATTGCTTTTGTAGCCCGTGCAAAGGGTAAGGTTTCCAATATGCAGTACTACCAGTTCCATCCAACAGCGCTGTACAGCAAAATAAACGGAATGCTTTTCCTTATTTCTGAAGCCGTCCGCGGAGATGGTGCGAAATTAAGGACTAAAAAGGGTGAAAAATTCATGCACAAATATGATGAACGTGAAGAATTAGCCTCCAGAGATATTGTAGCCAGGGCTATTGATAATGAAATGAAGATTTCCGGTGATGAATACGCCGGTCTTGACTGCCTGGATATGGACCATGAAAGATTCCTGGAACATTTCCCGAATATTTATAAAAAATGTAAAGAAGAAGGAATTGATCCTTTCACTCAATTAATCCCTATAGTACCGGCATGCCATTATCTAATGGGAGGTATTGAAGTAGACAGAGACGGACAGTCTTCTATCCGCAATCTTTTTGCCGTGGGAGAATGCACCAATTCAGGATTGCATGGTGCAAACAGGCTGGCATCAAACTCTTTATTGGAAGGCTTGGTTTTCGGACACAACGCTGCTATAAAAACAGTTGCTCTCCTCAATGAAAATGATTTTAATTTCGACGATCTTAAAGCTGTTCCGGAATGGAATGAAGAGGGAATGAAGATCATGGATGAAATGGTTATCATAAGCTACCTCAGAAAACAGCTTCAGGAGATGATGAGCGATCTGGTAGGCATTGTACGAAGTAACAGACGTTTGAATATGGCCCTGCAGAAACATCAGGAAATTGCAGCAGCCGTGGACGAGATCTACCACTATTCTATTCTTTCACCACAGTTATCTGAATTAAGAAATTTAACAACCGTTGCCCACCTTATCATTACCCAATCTATGGAAATGACTGAAAATAAAGGCGCGTTTTATAATAAAGATTTGGTTTAAATTAAATCAATGAAAACTCTGAATTTAAATATTCTTACAACAGTCAATATTTTATTCTATTCAAGAATGATACTTTCATTGATTTGTGGTTTTATATTATTGAATTTTTGGGTAAAAGATGGAAAAACTGATAATTTTTCAAGTATAATCATCCTTGCAGGAATAATATTTTTAGGACTTCTTTTGGGATTATTTGGAGTAACATTATTAAAAAAAATTATTATCCCCAGATCCAAATATCCTTTAGTTTTAAATCTTTTATGCAATATGAAAGGCTTGGGAAAACCGGATTATTATGGAAGTTTAAAATTCGATTTAAATAAAATAATTGAAGATAATAAATTACGCTTAACTCTATATTATGTCAATAATCACCAATATCCGATTTTAACATTTAATAAAGAAAAAATCATTTACTACACTCAAGAATATGATTGGGATAATTTTAAATGGAGCTATAAAGTTATACCACAAGGACGAAACGAAAAACAAGTATTAGAGTTTCAGGGTATTAATCAAAACAATATAAAAATAAAAGACAATATAGATTTTGAAAAAATAGATGCAAAAGAAAATGAAGTCCTTTTGCTCTTCATTATTCATGATTTATTGTTCGGAAAAAAATCTTCCTTTTATTATTAAAATCAAAAATATGAAAAGACCAGCATACGCTACAGATAAAGTATTAAAAACATTTATTAAAAATGCCCTGGAAGAAGATATCCAGGATGGCGACCACTCTACCCTTTCTACAATTCCAAAGGATTTGAAACAGAGCGCCAAACTTCTGGTCAAGCAGGACTGTATTTTAGCAGGTGTTGAGCTGGCAGAAATTATTTTTAAGACTTTTGATAAGGATTTAAAAGTGGAAATCTTCATTAAAGATGGAGAAGCAGCCAAAGTTGGAGATGTGGCTTTAACTGTAACCGGAAACGCAAGGTCAATTCTTTCCACAGAAAGGCTGATCCTGAACTGTATGCAGAGAATGAGCGGCATCGCGACCCTCACCCACGACTGGGATTCACGATTGGTAGGCACAAAAACAAAACTCTTAGATACCCGAAAAACAACTCCTAATTTCAGAGTATGTGAAAAGTGGGCCGTTGCTATAGGTGGCGGAACCAATCACAGGTATGGTTTATATGACATGATCATGCTGAAAGACAATCACATCGACTATAACGGGAGTATTACGAATGCCGTAAAAATGGCAAAAGATTATGTTAAAAGTACTAAGAAAAAACTAAAGATCGAAGTTGAGACACGAAACCTTGAGGAAGTAAAAGAAGCCATCAAAGCAAAAGTAGACAGAATCATGCTCGACAATATGAGCGTACCTATGATGAAACAGGCAGTAGAAATGATCAACGGCTCTTGTGAGTCTGAAGCTTCAGGTGGAATTACCCGTGATATCTTAAAAGAAATTGCTTCTACAGGGGTCACTTATATCTCTGCCGGAGCCCTTACTCACTCGGCCCAAAATATAGATTTGAGTCTCAAAGCCGTGAAATAGCGTTATATTTTTAATAAAAACAGCCCCTATTTGTTAAAAACTCAATAATATGATTTTTTTCATATAAAAATTCAATTTTTATTTATAAATCTGAAAATCAACAAGTTAAATCTTATTAAGATTAAGTAAAAATTAACATACAGTTAATATTAGTTAAATTTTATTTCGCGAATTTTGCAGAAAATTAAATCTAACTATTACTAACGATTATGAAATTAATCAACAAATCGATGCTTACTGCGATAATTACATTATCTACAGCTAGTGTTTATTACGCACAACAAGTTCAAGATACTGTTAAAGACACAACGTCAAAAGACATTGAGCAGGTTGTACTAACAGGAGTTGCTGATATCGCTAAAGATAGAAAAACTCCAGTAGCGGTTTCAACAATCAAAGAAGCACAAATCGTACAAAGATTGGGTAACCAAGAATTCCCTGAGATTTTATCAACAACTCCTTCCATTTATGCTACAAAAGGTGGTGGTGGTTTTGGAGATGGACGTATGAATGTAAGAGGTTTTGATACTTCTAATACTGCAGTAATGATTAATGGAGTTCCTGTTAATGATATGGAAGGGGGTACTGTATATTGGTCTAACTGGGCTGGACTTTCTGATGTAACTTCTGCAATGCAGATACAAAGAGGTTTGGGAGCTTCAAAATTAGCAATTGCTTCTGTTGGGGGTACAGTTAATATTGTTACAAGAGCTGCAGATAAGAAAAGAGAAGGTAATGTAACTTTAGGTCTTGGTAATGACGGTTATCTTAAAACTTTATTTTCTTATAATACAGGAAAATCTGCAAAAGGATGGTCTACTTCATTCTTGATGAGTAGAACAGCCGGAGCAATGTATATTGATGGTTCAGATTTTGAAGCATACAACTATTATTTCGCTTTAGGTTTCCAGCCAAATAAAAAACACGATTTCCAATTTACCTTTACGGGTGCTCCACAATGGCATAACCAAACTTTTAACAACACCATCGCAACCGATTTGGATATGGGCGACGGAAGATTAGACGGTGTTTTGTCTGATAAACCAAATAGAAAGTACAATTCTAACTGGGGATATCTGAATGGTAGACAATTTTCACAAAGTGTAAATTACTATAGCAAACCTGTTGCATCCATCAACTGGGACTGGAACATTTCTGAAAAATCAAAATTATCTACTGTAGGATACGCTTCTTGGGGTAGAGGTGGTGGAACTGGAATTTTAGGTTCTATCAACGGAAAAAACATTAATGCTTTACCAAAAACAGCAGAAGGTTTGATTCGTTATGATGATATTTACGCATGGAACACTGGGCAAGCAGTTGCCGATTTCGGAGCCAATAACAAAACTCCTTTTGTTGGAACAAGTTCTAATGGTATTACCAGGAGGGCTAGTGTAAACTCACATGACTGGTATGGAATTCTATCTAATTTCCAACATAAAGTTAATGATAACTGGAATTTCTCAGTAGGGATAGACGCAAGATACTACTACGGTTATCACCCAGGTCTTGTCACTGACTTCTTAGGAAACAAAGAATACCGCGAAGCTGGTAATTACAACCAATCCCCATATTATACCGTTACACAATCATATAATCCAACACCTTCTGCAAACCCGTTTGCCGCTGCTGTAAAAGACAAATCACAGATTGTGTACAGAAATTATGATGGTAAAGTTCTTTGGGGTGGTGTTTTCGGACAGTTAGAATATACGAATGATAAAATTTCAGCTTTCATACAGGGTTCTGCATCTGAGCAGAGCAACCAAAGAATTGATAAGTGGGTTTGGGATGGAACATCTGCCGTTCCTACTGGTATATCTACTACACAGCAAGGACAAGCGGTAAGCCAAACAACAGATCAGAAATTCAGATTTGGATACAATGCAAAAGCTGGTGTGAATTATAACATCAACGAACAACATAATGTTTTCGTAAATGCAGGTATTTATTCTAAACAACCTAATCAGAACGCTATTTTCCCTTATTCTTTACCAACCAAAACATTTGGTTCTTTGTATCAGCAAATTGAAAACAAAGATTTAAGAAATGAGAAAGTATCCTCTGTAGAAATCGGTTACGGATTCAAAAGTGACAAATTCAGAGCCAATCTGAACGGATATTACACAGACTGGAAAGACAGATTCGTTCGTGTTACAGGTATTGCTTATACTAATAGTGATGGCAGTGCTGGTACAAATGGTACCGCAAGTTTAACAGGTGTACGAGAAGTGCATATGGGTGTTGAATTAGAAACATTCTACAAGCCTTTAAACTGGTTGGAATTAAACGGAATGCTTTCTTTAGGAAACTGGAAATACAAAAACAACCCAACAGGAAGAATAGCTGACGTAAACGGTGACCCAGTTACTACAAACGGAGTAGACGGAGTTACCTTGGCTTTGGATGGAATGAAAGTTGGAGATGCTGCACAAACAACTGCAGCAATAGGAGCAACAGTGAAGCCTGTTAAAAATCTTGATGTTTTTGCAACTTGGAGATACTATGACAATTTGTACGGAACTTTCAGCATTAATAACAGCTATATTATTACAACACCTGGAGTAACCCCTGCAGGAGCTCAAAACGGTTCGTTGAAAGCACCATCTTACAACTTGACAGATGTAGGAGCTTCTTATACATTCAACCTGAAAAACGGAAACAGATTGATCATCACAGGAAATGTTTATAACTTGTTTGACACAACTTATATTTCTGACCTGAGGTCCAGTGTATTCGTTACCGAGAAAACAAAAGGAACTTACAAAGGGTTGGATACAGCCAACAGTGTTTACTTCGGATTCGGAAGAACTTGGGCAGCTTCACTTTCTTACAGATTCTAATAAGATCACAATATTAGATTTTATAAATATCTATCCCGGCTTTTCGCCGGGATTTTTTTATTTTTATAAAAACAATTTTATGGAAGAAGCACTCGAAAACTTTTTAAACCATTGGAAAAACAAAAAGTATGTTCTGGGAATTCTACTCACCGGCAGTTATGCTGTAGGGCTGCAAAATAAAAATTCAGATATAGATATCAGGATTATATTTGACAGGTCTAAAACAAAAACTCTAAAGGGACTGACCACTATCAACAACTATACATTCTCCTATTTGGGTAGAAATACTGAATCTGTTAAAAAAAAATTCAACAGCGAATTTATCAACAGGCAGAAATTTGAAGCCTATATTTTTAATATTGGCAAGGTTCTTTATGATCCGAAAAACATCGTAACGGATTTACAGGAACTTGCAACAACCTACACAACAACTCCCTTTCTAAAAAAAACAAATATAAAAAGTGAAGTGAAGGCAGGGCTGTACGGGCTGTACAACCATAAAAATCATTTGCTCTCTATTGATGAAGACTCTCCTTTTTTCTCCTATCATTATTATATACTTTTAAAGAAAACACTTCATTTCTACTCATCATATCTAGGATATGAGACATTTTTAGATACTAAAACAGAAAAGGTTCTCTGTGATGCTGCATACAGAAAGATATATCATTGGGATGATTTTCCCGATAAAGATTTTGTAAAGTTATGGGTTTCAGGTATTGACCCTAAAACTATCAACAAAAAAACAGCAATAACAATTTATCACTACATAGAGAACAAAATAGAAAAAATCAATGAAGAAAATTTTAAAACACACTGGATGGAGTCTTAATTTTTACTATTTTAGAGACAAATAAATTTAAATTTTAACCCATGAACAAAAAGAAATTAATTTTAAAAAAGACAAAAATCTCTAAACTCAATACAAATATCCTGGACAGAAACCATAAAGGAAATATCAAAGGAGGTGATGTGGTCATGCCTAATACCCATCCAACCCCTGTATATGGAGGCGATGGCGGTTCAGCCCACGGTGCATGGTACCACGAAGGATATGACGCCCAGACCAATGCAATTCATGGAACGACGTGCTACTACGATTGTGGATCATAATAAATCTCTTAATCGTCAAAAAATATCCACCTATAAAACCTATAAATCACATGAAAAAGAAATTAACATTGAAAAAAACAAAGATCTCAAAACTTAATTTCACACCATTAAGCAGAAATCTTAAAGAAAACATCAAAGGCGGTGACGTGGTTCAGCCTAATACCCACCCAACCCCCGTAATAGGTACGGAGAATGCTTCCGGTCAGGGATACTGGCAGCATGCAAGCTATGATACACAGGGCAATCCTATTCATAGTACGGAATGTTACTATGTGTGTGTATCTTAAACGCTCAATTTAAAAATTATGGCCATAGTAAATTTTGTTTTACTATGGCTTTTTATTCAACAGCTTTCATGTCTTCAGCTTATTTTAAAACAAACTTGGATCAAAAATTACAGGATATTTATGTCCATCTGGGACATCATTATACCCAATACAGCAAAATAGGAGCATTAAACGGCCTGGCCGGAATTGCTCTTTTTCAGTTTTATTACGAGGAAAGTTTGGAACTGCACTCAGAGAACAGTCTTAAAACCATAAATTTCTGTATTGAAAAAATAAATGAAGGTCATTTTTCCGCTTCTTACTGTAATGGTTTGGCCGGCTTTGCATGGCTTTTAAATCATCTGGAAGAGTATAATTTTGTAGAAAAAGATGAATTCACCTCCATATTATCAGCAATAGACACCCAGATCGAATATTACCTACAACAATATATTCTGCATGGCAATTACGATTTTTTTCACGGAGCTCTTGGATGTATTTTTTATTTTTTAAAAAGAACTGCTCACAGCAGGGAATATGAAAAACAGATTTCCCTGTTCTTTTCAAAACTTCCCTATCTCTACAAAACAATCCGTGATTATGACCTTTGTAAACTTGCAGTATCTGAAACTATTGAAGGAAAGCTAAAAAAAAGACTTCATCTGGGACCTGCCCACGGCATATCCGGAATTATAGCAATCCTTGGTATAGCCTATGGTAAAAAGTATTTCCAGAAACAGTCTGAACAGTGGCTCGAAAAGTTTACCCAATTGGTTCTGGGAACTAAAATGCCGCCGGATTCCATATCTGTCTTTCCGATATGGATTGATTTAGAGACAGAAGAAAAGTCATTCAGCAGCTTAAGTTGGTGCGCAGGTGATATAGGTATAGGAGCAGCTTTACTAAATACTTCAACTTTACTTGGGAAGCCGGTATGGAACGGCCAGTCAGCAGATATTTTAAAAAAGGCAGCACAAAGAAAAGATATAACACAATCCATGATTAATGGCTACGGAATATGTCATGGTTATTTCGGAGCTTCCAGAATCTTTTCAAGGGCATATCATACAAATCGTGTCCAGGAATTTGAAGAAGCTTCCTTATACTGGCTAAAGAAAGGCATGGATTCGTTCATCATCACAAAAGAGTCCCCGATGAGCATTCTTAACGGATTAGCAGGAGCGGGATTAGTAATGCTTGATTATCAACAAGAAAAAATAAGCAGCTGGGACGAATGCCTGTTAATTTCATAAATAAAAATCATAATGAAGTTTCCTTACAAAGTTTTAAATCAATATGTTCTAAGAACTCCATCAAAACCGCTTAACTTATTAACAACACTTTTCAAAGGCAAAAACATTCAGGAAGAACAGCTTAAAAACTTAGTGAATGACGTCTATTTCAAGGAAGCATTATTCCTGGGCTCTCCTTTACTTTACGCCACTCTTTTAAAGTGGCTAGAGGAGGGATTAAGCAAGGAAAAAGAAGAGAAATTAAAAATATCCTTACTTAAATATATCAGCAGAATGTCTTCACGCTGTACGCCTTTCGGATTATTCGCAGGATACTCCTTAGGACAATTTGGTGATTATAATGCAATAGAAATAAACACAGAAAACCAATATCTGAGATATACAAGGCTGGACATGCAATATCTCATTACCTTTTCCCAGTATTTGTCCGATGACAAAAAATTACGGAACAATTTTATCTACCATACCAATACCAGCATTTATAAAGCAGGCAGTCAATACAGGTATATAGAATACAGCTATCCCGGAGGACTACAGAGAGTTCATCACATCCAGGCCCTTGATGCTACACCCCATTTGGAATTTATCATCAACAAGGCCGCCAGCGGTTCCACTATAAATGCATTGGCTGAACAGATGACTCAGTACGATCCGGAGATCACACCTGCCGAAGCCAAGCGATTCATTAACGAGCTTATAGATCATCAGCTTTTTGTAAGCAACATAAGCGGGGCCGCAATTGGAAATGATTATTTCACTTCAATCACCAATGTATTTTCCCGAATCAAAAATAACAGCTACAGTAAAAGATTTGCACAAATCAGCAATGAACTTGCCCAACTCGATAAAAAAATCCGCAACACAGTCGACATCTATTATACCCTGAAAAATAAGATTGATGAACTGGGGATAAAAACAGACCCTAAGTTTCTTTTCCAGACCGATTTATCCGTCACTGCAAAAACGAATGTTTTGGACAAAACTATCATTAAAGATCTTCAGGACGGCCTCAATATTCTCAATAAAATATCATTTATTTCACAGAAAAAAGACAGTCCTCTGCTGGACAACTTTATTACAAAATTCAGAATAAAATATGAAGACCGCGAAATCCCTTTATCAATTGCATTGGATAACGAAATTGGAATCGGCTACGGGATACATCCCAACATCATTCCTGGAAATCATTTTCTGGAAAGTCTCCAGATTCCTGTTCAAAGAAAAAAGAAGAACGAAATAAAATGGGATGCCGCCAGTGAGCTCTTTCATCATAAAATAACAGAGGCCCTCAGAAAAAATGAAAAAATTATTACGTTAACATCATCAGATATCCATCAAAATACAGATGAAATGTGGGAGGATATTCATGACACTTTCTCGCTGATGGCAGAGATCGTTCATACAGATCAGGAACAAAAAATCTTTTTCCATGGGTTCAGCGGGGCTAGCGGAGCCAATTTATTCGGAAGATTCTGCTCATCGGATTCCTCACTAAGAGAACACACCCAGAACATTACAGACATTGAAAAAGAAATCAGGAAAAATTTCATTATTGCAGATATATCACATATCCCGGAATCAAGAATAGGAAATGTCATCTGCCGTCCGGGCTTCGCAGAGTATGAAATCCCTTATTTATCCAGATCTGAAAAAGCGGCGGAATTCCAGCTGACCACCTCAGATTTAATGGTTTCTGTACGCAATCATACAATACTATTGCGATCGAAAAAATTAAACAAATACATCATTCCCCGCCTTACAACAGCCCATAACTATAGCAGCAATTCTCTTCCTCTATATCACTTCTTGTGTGATCTGCAGAACCAGGGAAACAGGTATGGACTTGGGCTGAATTTAGGATTAATGGAAAAAAATTACAAGTACATTCCCAGAATAGAGTACAAAAAATGCATTCTTAAAGCTTCTACCTGGAATCTTATCAAAGACGACATGCTTATCTTTACAAAAAAATATACCTCAGATGAAGAACTTTTTGATTGGATGAAAGAAACCCGAAAGGAATGGAACCTCCCTCAATACGTTTTGTTTGCTGAACATGATAATGATCTTCTCATTAATCTTGAAAACATCAGCAGTATAAAAATGTTGATAGACACCATAGGAACCCGGGAAAGTTTTACTCTTAAAGAATTTCTGTACACCGATACAGATCAGCTGGTAAAAAGAAACGGAAGCAGCTTTACCAATCAGTTTATATTTACTTTTTATAATAACCAAAAACTTTCTGCAATAAGAAATGCAAAATAATATTCAGCGGATTTTTCCACCTGGCGATAAGTGGCTTTACTACAATATATTTTGTGGATATAATGCTGCAGATCATATTTTGATTGATCATCTCAATACTTTAAGCCTGTCTTTACTTGCTCAAAATCTTATTGACCAATGGTTTTTCATAAGATATAATGATCCTTCCTATCATATCAGGTACAGAATAAGACTGAAAGATCAGGATCAGGTGGGTTTAATTATTAATACACTAAACAAATTACTGGAAAATCTGATGTCAGATGAATACATATGGAAATTACAGATAGAAACCTATACGCGGGAGATTGAAAGATATGGCGCTTCAAGCATGGAGCTGGCAGAAAAAATTTTCTTTTATGACAGCAGTATCATTATCAATATCATCAATTCTCTTAACGAAGATCAGGAGAATATCCGTAGTCTATGGGCATTAAAACTGATTGACCTTTATCTCTCTGTTTTTAATTTCTCTCTTTCAGAAAAATTGGAATTTGCAGAAAAACTCAGAAATCATTTTTACAGCGAATTTAATATTGAAAAAAATACAAAGAAGCAATTTGATAGACTGTATAATGAAAACAAGCATGCAATTGATGCATTTCTAAGTAAAAAAACGAAAAAAATAAATAAAGCCCCCTTGGCAGACGCTGCTTCAAAAATCCTCTCCCTGAAAGAAAAAAAGCGCCTTAATGTAGATTTCTACAGTATGGTATCCAGTTTTATTCATATGTCGCTAAACAGGCTTTTTACGGGAGACAACAGAATGCATGAGCTGGTTGCGTATGATTTCATATGGCGGTATTATAAAAAAGCACATTATTTCCACACAAGTACAAAGGATCATGGAAGCTGAAAAATACTACTCTTTTTTAAAAGTTTATTTTCAAAACAATGAGCCTGCTTCTCTCAGTACGGGCCTTAATGGCAGATGTGCTATTGCCATTTTTATGTTTGAATATTATAGGGTTTCCTCCGACATAGAAGCTTACAATTATGGAACAGAACTAGTAGAGACAGAGTTAAATGAAATAAACTTAATCCACAATGTATCGCTGTTTGACGGATTATGCGGAATAGCCTGGACGGTACAATATCTCTCAAAGGAAAAGATGATTGATCTTAATGCGGATTCTTATCTTTCCCAATACATCGAAAAACATTTAGAAAAATTCAGGGATTCTCATATCAATTTCAACCATCCTTTACAGCTAGAATATTTCAGTGACCTTCTTTTCTATTTTTCGGAAAGGATGTTTTATACGAGAAAGAAACTTCAGAAGGAGAATTATCTCCACATCTTAAATCAGACATTAATCATCCTTTACAACCAATTTATACAGATAGAAAAGTATAGCTCTCAACAAAATATATCCCTTGAAAGCCTGTTCCCAGTAATAAGATCCTGTGTATATGTATCTGAAACCAATTTTAAATCCCCATTAATCAATACACTGCTACAGAAAGCTTTACTCTGGATAAAAGACAGGAAAATTCATCAGATTCAAACAACCTATGAGCAATTTATTCTAAAAAAGGCAGTCCAATATGCTTCTTCATCACATCGGGGTATCGAAAAATTCACCTCTGAATTCAAACCTGATGAAAACGTTCTTAAAAAGGAAGAAAATACCTTTGGAATATGGAATAATAGCCTCACAAACAGTGCCATTAGAAATATTTCGGAATTAAATGCAAAAAAACACCCCGGGTTAAAGTGTATCTTAGAATCCACGTACAATTACTGATCATACGCCCGGGATTTTTGCTATATTTGTGTACAAAAAATTGAATATGGATTTTTACAAGATTTTGCTTAATGCACACAAAGGATTTGGGTACCTTGAACTTCTTTTGGTCTCGTTATTTATTATTGCCCTTTT
>Ga0307414_10001426_pt1 | contig 12415 bp, 10 predicted proteins | sample DK1Ometagenome_FD_203804 | JGI IMG/M metagenome (GOLD analysis project Ga0307414, IMG submission 203804) | Maize rhizosphere microbial communities from greenhouse at UC Davis, California, United States - DK15-O-3 | ecosystem: Host-associated > Plants > Roots > Rhizosphere > Soil | place: USA...
TCCAGACGCGCATTTTCAACCCCCTGAAGATGCAATCGAGCTGGTGGGCCGTGCCGCCGGGCGAGGTTGGCCGTTTTGCCACCAACTATATGATCATCGGTGAAAATTCGACGCCGTTCGATCCCGCCGCGACGTCGGTCTGGCTCGACCCGCCCAGTTTTCCCTATGGCGGTTCGGGCCTTGTCATGTCGGCGCGCGACTATGATCGTTTTCTGCACATGCTGCAAAATTATGGCACTCTCGATGGTGCGCGGGTGATGAAGGCCGAAACCGCGAAGCTCGCCATGTCCAACCTGCTGCCCGCCGGGGTTGAATTCACGATGATCCGCAGCGGCGCCGGCGGACCGATGGATGCGAAGATGGGCTTTGGCGCGGGCGGTTTCGTCGTGCTGGAAGACAAGAATAATGCGATGAATGTCGGCGCCTATGGCTGGGGCGGCGCGGCGGGAACGGTCGCTTGGGTCAACCCGGGCAAGAAGGTCCGCGGGACGGTCATGGTCAATTATTTCCCGGGCGAGAAATGGCCGGTCCGTGAGGAAACGCTCAAGACCCTGTTTACCGACATGGCGGCCTATGGTTTCAAACCGCAGACCGGGCGCGGTGGCAGGTGACGATGCGCGGGGCTAGATCAGCAGCTCGGTGAATTCGCCGCGCATACAATGGTTGCTGCTCATCGCTGCCCCATAGCCGCCGGCGTTGAGCAGCGCGATCCGGTCGCCCTCCTCAAGCGGCGGCATGGCGACATCTTCGGCCCACAGGTCGAGCGCCTCGTTGATATTGCCCGCTATGGCGATGCGCGCGCTGTTGCCGCCCCGTGGCACACAGGCGACGGGTTCGCAGGGCAGGTCATAGAAGGCGGGTTCGGGGTGGAGGTTGAATCCGCCATCGACGCTGACGAACAAGGTGTCGCGCTTGCGTTCGACATTGGTGACCTCAAGCACCAGCATTCCGGCGTCCTTGACCAGATAGTCGCCGGGCTCGACCGCGATTGCGACATTGCGGTCCGCGAAATGGCGCTTGAGCAGCGCGGCCCAGCGCGCGAGGTCGAGCGGCTTGTCGGATGCGCGGTGCGGTACCCCCAATCCACCTCCAATGTTTACGATGTGTACATCGGGCAGGTCGGCGAGAAAATCGAGCCCGGCCTCCATCGCCGCCTCCCAGTCGCCGAGCTGCTGGTCGAGGTAGCCGCAGCCGACATGGAAATGGAGGTTGGTGATGCGAAGATCATGCGCGCGCGCAGCGGCGATCGCCTCGTCCCATTGCTCGCGATAGACGCCGAATTTGGTCGTGCGCGCGCCGGCATAGGTCAGCCGTTCGCTGTCGCCATAGCCGACACCGCGTGCCGGATTGACGCGAATGCCAATCGCGCGGCCGGGCGCGCGTTCGCCGATCCGGCGGAGCATGCCGATGGAATCGCAGTTGATCGTGAGTTCGGGATGGGCGAGCAGCCGGTCGAGATCGCGGCGCGACACGCCGGTTCCGGTGAAGCTGATCTGGTCCGCCGCGAAGCCGCAAGCCAGTGCATGATCGAGCTCGGCAGGCGAGCAAATATCGATCCCGCACCGTCCCGTCGCCGCCAGCATGTGCAACAATGGCGCGTGACGATTGGCCTTCATCGCATAGTAAATGCGGTGCGCGTGTCCCGTTCCGGCCAGTGCAGCCAGCACGCGATCCAGATTGGCGCGCACCCGATCGGCCGAATAAAGATAGAGCGGACCGTCGGTCTCGGCCGCCCGCGCCGCAACATCATGGCCTGCGAAGATCAGCCGCCCATCGATATGGGCGAGGTCGCCGCGCTGCCACCAGATATCCCCCGTCATCGCGGCGGCTTCACAGGCCGGCCGGGCAGGGGTTTCGAGCGGCCAGATGCCGGCGCCCGTTTTCGTTGACCGGATCGTGCCGCCCCGTAATCCATTCGCGGCAATCGGGTGCGCCGCACGAGCAGGCGAACTGGACGTGCAGCCGATCCTCGGTCGCGGCATAGTCGATCGTGACACGCTCGTTCGCGGCGATCGGCCGCAGCGCCACCAGCTCGAAACTTTCCATGTCGAGGCGGCCATTGGGATCGCAGCCGTGCGACAGATAGCCGATGAACCGGGTGTTCGAAATATGCTGGCCGTCGCGGACCTGCAGGCTGTGCTGTGACACCTGCGGGCCGATATCGCCTGCGAAGCAGTCGAGTATTGTCCCGGCCGCGCAATCGCGGAGCGCACGGACGCACAGGCCGACGATCGCATCATGGTCGATCGCGAGCAGTTCCATATCCGCGTCGTCGCAGATCATGGCATTCAGCGATGGCGAAAACACTGTCAACATTACCCCCATAGACCACCGCATTGCCCCACAAGCGGCGAGTCCGGTCCCTCAATATGCCTTATACAGCAAAATTCTTATGGAATTGTAGCCGGTTCTGTCTGTGACGGCGATCATAGTGCAGGCCGTCCATCATCTTGCGGACCAGATGGATGCCGAGCCCGCCGATCGGCCGGTCCTCGACCGACTGGCTGGTATCGGGCTCATCATTCTGGAGCGGGTCGAAGGCGATGCCGTCATCCTTTATCTGACCCGCGACCGCGCCATCGGCGACGCGTAACTCGACCTGCACGACGGGTTCGCCGTCGCGGACACCATGACTCAAAATATTGGTGATGATCTCATCAAGCGCGATCATGATCTGGCTGGTGGTGGTGCCCGGCACGTCGCGGCGTTCCAGAAATGCTTCGGCATCGTCCATCAGCGCCTGAAAACCGGCGCGTCCGTTGGACAATGTGCAAGCGAATTCCGTCTCCACGATACCGATCCCTTGAAGGGGGCAAAACCTAAGCTTGCGGAAAGCCAACATAATCGAGTGGAAAAAATTCTCAATCTCTACATAATGGCGCCAACTCGGGGCGCGCGTGCATCCGCAACAGGAATCGGCAATGGAAATCAGCGAACAACAGCTCGACGGCGCATGGCTTGTCGCCGCCGCAGGGCGGATCGACAGCAACAGCGCAGCGGCGCTGGAAGCCGTGCTGCCCGGCCGCGTTCAGGAGCATGGCGCGACGATCATGGACCTGAGCGAGGTGGCCTATGTCAGTTCGGCAGGGCTGCGCGTATTTCTGAAGGGCATGAAGACCGCGAAGGCGACGGGGCACAAGCTTGCGCTCACCGGCCTGTCGCCGTCGGTCCACGAGGTGTTCGACATCAGCGGCTTCACCGCCATCTTCACGATCGAGCCCGACGTCGCGGCGGGTCTCGCCGCCATCCGCTGAGCGGTCAGCCGCGCCGCAAAACGGCAAATAGCCCGTCCGGCTCCAACAATACCGCAATCGCATCCAATATGGCCGAAGGTTCGGCGGCAGGGTCGATCGCGGCATAGGCCTGCGCGCGCAGCGCCATCTCCGGCCCGGCGAACGCGAGCAGGCGCAGGTCCGGCGGCGGGCCGTCTTCGTCCCAGCTCAAATGCTCGATCCGTGTGATCGCGTAAGCCGCGCGGGCGAGCGTCAGTGCGGCGTCGGCGCCCTCTGCAAATAATTGGCGTTCGAAGAAGCCGCGTGCCGCGACCGCCTGTGCCAGTGCATCGGAAGCCGTCGCGGCTTCGCATTCGCCGATCACCAGCGCGGCTTTGCCCTCGCTGAGACACAGGGCAAAAAAGCAGCCCGGCGGGGCGTCGCCGAGCAGGCGCACAGCGATATCGCAGCCCGCCACTGTCGCTGCGATGGGCGCGAAATGCGATTGCTGCCAGGCGGCCCGCGCATTCGACGGCGTGCGCGCCGCATCTTCGTAGCGCAACTGCCGTTCCAACCGGTCGCGCGCGGCGTGGCGGTTGGCGTCGATCAGCCGCAGCGCGGCAGACAAATCCTCCGCTTCGGCGATCGAGAGCGCTTCGCCATTTCCGGGCACCTCGCCGGTTTCCAGCGCGCGGATCACGCGCGCACTTGCGTCGAGTTCCCGGGTGATCCGCCGCGCGACATACCAGCCGGCGGCCAGACCAACCACGGCGGCGAGCGCAATGCCCAACTCGATCCAGTGGAGCAATCGGTCGATCCGGGCGAAGACCGGTTCGGCATCGACCCGTGCCGCGACGAAGCGACCCGGCGATACCGGGGCCAGCGCGACAACATGGTGCCTCCCGTCGGCGGCGCGCGTGATTGGCAGGATCGCCGGTTCGGTGGCCGCCGTCGGTGCGGGGATCGTCCATGGCGTGACCGACGGAACGAGCGCGATGGGCTTTGCGTCGCCGCCGATCAGATAATAGCCGTCGAGCCCGTCGATATGCCGCGCCGCCGCCGCTATCGCGCGCTGGCGCAGCGGGTCGCGGGCGATCGCGTCGGGTTGCTCCCCGGCGCTGAGGAATTCCGCGCCGGTGATCGCGGCGGCCAGCGCGCGGTCGTTTAGTCCGCTGAGCATTTCAGCCTTGCCCTGAAAATAGAGCAAGGCGCCGTTCACAGCGGCGAGCAGGATCAGCAGCGGGATCGAGACGAAAAGGATGATCGAACGGATGCTCATCGCGCGGGCGCCTCGATATCCATCAGCCCGACGATGAAGTCGGGGCATTCGCGCGCGATGGTGAAGATGTGGGGCTTGGCAAGGCACAGAGCGTGGAGCCCGTCGGGGCCGGCACGATAATCATGGGCGGCGGGCAGGGTGAAAAGCAGCGATGGCGCATCGAACAAGGCATTCGCGCGCTCCGTTCCCGCCATCGCCGATCCGCCGATCACGATATAAAGCATGTCGGCGACATGGCCTTGCTCGATCAGCATGTCCTCGCTGCCGAAATGGCGCGGCCGGACATGCTGCGCGACCATCAGCAATTCGCGTTCGGTCAGCCGGTCGAACGGCGGGATCGCTGCCAGCGCGGTCATGCGGGCGATGACGTCGACGCCGATCATGGCAGCGCCTCGCTTCCCAGCTCGATCGTGACATTGTCATGGCGCAGCCGGGCGACGCCGGCGGGGATGGTCGCTGCTTCATCGGGGGCGAGCGAGATCGCGTTGCCATTCGCTTCGACCGTCAGCGGGCTGTTCGCGATCAGGCGGAGCAGGCGGGTGGCGGGATCGAAAGACAGGCAGGCGCCATGGTCCAGATCGGCGAGCGCCTCGACATGATCGAGCAGATGCGGCTGCGCGGCAAGGCGGTCGCGCAGCCGCAGCATCGCGCGCGCGGCGAGTGCGGATGTCAGATCCGGTCCGTCCGCCGCGATCCAGATAAGCCGCCGCGCCGGGCTGTCCGCCAATAGGACGACGCCACCGGCATCGCCGACTTCGTCCCGCAGCAGCCGTTCGCTTTCTGCGAGCCGGTGCCGGTCGGCCGCGATCATGGCATCATGATGTGCGTTCGCGACATGACCGTTCAACCGGTCGAGGGCATCGCGCAGCGCGCGGGCTTCGCGCGGGCTGCGGATCGCTGTCGGCGGGCTATGCTCGCCCGCGGCGATCCCGAGCGCGTCCTGCGTCAGCCGCTCGATCGGCCGGGCAACGCGCCGCACGATCTGCAGCGTGACGAACAGGCAGACGAGGATCGACGCGAGCCCGATCATCGCGCTCTGGAACAGCGCGTTCTGCGTCGCGATCTGGATGACGGAGACGTTGACGTCGGCACCCGCGGTGCCGGTGATCCGGCCGTCGGCGCCATAGACCGGAGCGGCAGCGGTTTTCAGCAAGCCCCATTGCTCCTGATATTCGACGGGCGAGATATGAATGCTGCCGCTTTGCTGCACTCTGCGTAGGCCCGCGACGGTTTCGGCGGGCAGGCTGTCGGGCGAGCCGATCAGCGTGTGATCGTCGCCCTGGGTGCCGTCGAGGACATAGAGCACGTCCTCGGGGCCGCCCGCGATCTGGGTGTAGATATAGGTGAGGCCAAGCCGGTCGCGGATGCGCTGCATCGGTTCGACGTTGCGGCGATAGGGCGGTTCCCGCTCGACCTTTTCGGCGTCATTCTTGCTGTCGGTTGCGGCGCGGATCAGCCGGTCGTGGTCGGCGGGATCGATCAGCGCCCCGGTCAGCGCGCTCGCGGCGATCAGGCGGTCGTCGAACCCCTTCAGCGTGATGGCGTAAAGCGCATTATAGACGATCGCGGCGAGCAGGATCGCGACCACGACGACGATCGGCAGAAAGGTTCGCAGCAACAGCGACTGGATACCGATGGTTTTTTCAGGCGGCATGAGCGCGTCCATCCTGCACGCGCAGCATCACCAGCGCGAGGTCGGGGTGGCGCGACGCGGCGTCCATTATGGCATCGTTTGCGATCCAGAAATCATGGCCTGCCGCGGTTCCGTGGGTCGCGGGGCGATCCGGCCGGACGCTGCACGCCGAGCCCGCCAGATCGGTCAAAGCGCGCAATGTCGCGGCAGACAGGTGCGGCATGCCCGACAATGCATCGACCAGCGCCACTATGTCCGGACCGCCCGGGCTTTCGAGGTCGAGGAGATGCAGGAGGTGACGGCGCAGCACTGCCGGCATGCCGGCCTGCACTAGCTGGCTGGCCTGTCTGGTGAAGGCGGCGAGGGGCAGGCGATCGTGGAGGATGGTCAGCGCGGCGGCGGTTTCGATCCACTGGCCGCTGTCGAGCGCGGCATTGGCCAGCGTGACAAGATCGACCTTGGTTTCCGCGACCGTTTCGCCGCGGGCGTGCAAAATCGCGTCGATCTTGCGGAACAGGGCGTGGCCGACGCCGCTTTCGATCGCCTCCAGCGCATTGCCGCGCACCTTGGGATTGGACGAGTGAAGCGATACGATCAGCAGATCGAAATTGGGCAGGAGTCCGCCGAGTGCCAGAAGTTCGAGGACGAAGTCGATCGACGCCTCGGCGCGCTCGCGCCGCGCGCGGAGGAGCAGGGTGAGCGCGGCCGAACCATCGGGGAGGGGGGCGGCGCCCCCGATCAGCGCGCGGGCGTCGGTGAGTTCATGATCGACAAGCCTGCCCAGCTGGGCATCAAATTGGGCATAGGAAAGTTCGGCCAGGGCATGCGCGGCGATCGACCGTTCGGAATAGTCGCGCCGCCGGTCGCGCAGCGCCGCGACGAGGTGCGGAATGGCGGTGTCGCCGAGCCCCGCGAGCATCGCCGCGATGGAACGGCGGTCGCGCGGCGCCAGTGTCCGCGCGGCGGTCAATATATCGGGGATCGCTTCGACATCGCCGATCCGTCCGATCAGCGAGATCGCCTTGTGGCGCTGGCCCCGGGGAAAGCTGCCGAGCCGGTCGGCGAGCAGGGGGACGAGGTGAATGTCATCGGCCGTCGCGAGATCGTGCAATCGGCTCAATGCTTCATCGTCGCCATCGCGCAGTGCCGCGAACAGGTCGTCTACATCGCCTTCGGACGCCGGGGATATGCTTTGGGTCAGCCCCAACAACGACCGCGCCCGATGTGCCCGCGCCGCGTCCTTGCCGCGCGCATCGCTCTGCAACTGCGCCGCTGCCTCGGGCGCAAAGCCGGGTATCGCGAGCGCTGGGTCACCGAAATTGAGCCAGCCGCGCCGCATATTGGCGCTCATTGCGGCGGGGTAAAGCTGGCGAAGCAGGACGACGATCGCGATCAGCGCCGCGCCCAATATGATCCCGATTCCCGATAGTTCGCGCAGGTCGAGCCGCGTCGCCGCATAGAGCAGGAAGGCGCCGGCGATCAGGCTGGCGAGCGGTTCGCACATTCCCTCGATCACCGTTCGCAGCGGGCGCTTGATCGCCGAGGGGACGGCGTTGAACAGCAGATTCTGGTTATTGTATTCGATCGAGGTCAGCACCGCATGATAGGCGAAGAAGGCCGCGATTGCTGCCGCATAGCCGCCGCTTAGGAAGAACAGACCGAAGGCCGCGAAATAGGTGAGGGGCAGGATGAAGGCGATGTTGCGGACGCCGAAGCGCGAGACCAGCCGGTTGAAGACGAACAGGCAGACAATCAGGTTGAAGATGTTCGACGCGGCATAAAGTGCGCCAAACAGCGCCGCGAGCTCGGCCTCGCTCCGTCCCGCCTGCAGCACCGTCGAATATTGAAATTCGGCGAGGTTGGTCATCAGCAAGGTGACGAACAAGGTCGCGGTGAGTGCGACGGTATAGCGCGAGGTCCGAAAGCTGCTCGCCAGCATCGCCAGCTGCGCGCGCACGCCCTGCGGCGCGTCGCCGGTATCGGCGTCGCTTTCGGCAATCTGCTGCCAGCGCCGCCCGAGCATCCGCGCGAGCGGGATCGTGGCGAGCGCGATGGCGGCCCACAGCGCCATGAAGCCATGGATCGGTACGATGGCGGCGGAGAGGTTGACGATCATCGCCCCGGCGGCGGTGCCGAGCGCGCAAAAGGCCGCGAACAAGGGGAACAGCCGCTTGGCGTCCTGAATATCGAAATAGGCGTCGGTATAGTTCCAGAACAGGCTGTAGAGCCCGATATACCACATCGCGAGATAGAGCTTGAGCGCATAGTAGAGCGCCGGATTTCCGCCCGTGCTGCCGAGCAGGGCCCAGAGCGTCACGCCGCCCGCGACGAGGAGCAGCAGCGTCATCGTCACCATCTGGTCGATCGAGAAACGGACCATCAGCACCGAAAAAATGCCGGTGTAGACCAGCATCACCAGCGGGGTGAGCATGAAGATGACGGGCAGCTTGTCGGCGCCGACGTGGCTCAGGAACGCGGCATCGCCCGCGCTGAACCCGATCCCCAATCCCATCTGGAGCAGGAATCCGAACAGCCCGAACTGGACGAGCTTGGGCCATTCGCCCCGGTTCACGCGGAACAGGCGATTGAGACTGTCGATCAAATTCTTTCGCCCTCCCGCCTTCGACCGTTCGCATAGCAACAAATTATTTAAGAAGTTAGCTGCAGTGTTGTCAGGCGCGCACAAAGACGCGATGGTGATCCAAATGTCGGGGCGAAAACGGAAAATCGGGCTGAAGCCCCAATTGCTGCTGCTGTTGTTCGCGCTCAATCTGATCGCGGCGGTGGCCTATTCGGTCGTGCTCTATGGCATCGATCGCGCCGAAATCATGAACGGCATCGACGGCCGGCTGCAGACCGCAGTCAATGCGGCGCAGGAGATCATCCCGGCGGGATATCATGAGCGCATCGCCAATATGGATTCGATCGCGCCCGCCGAATTCGACGCCTTGCAGGATCGTCTGTCGCGCTTCTCGAACGATTCCGGACTTGCCTATGTCTATACCTATATGAAGTTCGGGCCGCAGGTGCGGACCGTGGCGACCAGTGCGACGACCGCCGAAATGCAGGCAGGGTCGCAGACGCGCTATTTTGCCCTTTATGACACCGCGCCGATCCAGCTTCTGCGCAGCTTCGCCGACGGGCGGGTGCGCTATGACGAATATAGCGATGCATTTGGCCGGTTCCGGTCGATGTATAAACCCGTTCGCGCCGCCGACGGCCGTATCTATATCGTCGGGGCCGACGTCGACCTGGGGCAGCTCGACCGGAAACTCAATCAGGCGCTGATGCAGTCGATCGGCGTCGGCATGATCATGTTCGTCCTGTCGCTCGCGGTCGGGTGGCTGGTCGTCGGTCGCATCGTCGAACCGCTGGTGCGCCTGACCGCCTTTACCCGCAGCATGGAGCAGCGCAGCTTTAACCCCGATCATCAGGAGATGGAGGCGATCCAGCGCATCGGCAGCGGGCGCGGTGACGAGGTCGGCAGCCTTGCCGAGGCGATGGCGGCGATGATCGCGCGATTGCAGCGCTATCTGATAGAGGTGGAGGCGGCGACCGCGGCGCGCGAACGCGTCGAGGGCGAATTGTCCGCTGCGCGCGATATTCAGGTCGGGATGCTGCCCAGCAAATTCCCGCCCTTTCCGGGGCGCTCGGACGTCGATGTCTTTGCCATGCTCGAATCGGCGAAGCAGGTCGGTGGCGACCTCTATGATTATTTCCTGATTGACGATCACCGGCTGTTCTTCGTCGTCGGCGACGTGTCGGGGAAGGGGGTCCCGGCGGCGCTGTTCATGGCGATGACGACGACCCTGTTCAAAGCGCAGGCGCTCTCGGCGGCTTCGACCGCGACGATCATGACACGCGTCAATGCGGAGCTGGCGCGCGACAATGTCGCCGAAATGTTCGTCACAGCCTTTGCCGGCATTCTCGACCTGCGCGACGGTAGCGTCGAATATAGCGATGCGGGGCACGAGGCGCCCTACATCGTCCGAAACGGCGGCGCTGTCGAACGGCTCGTCAAGCAGCAGGGCATGGCGATGGGGATTTTCGACGATGTCGAATATCGGTCCGCCCGTTTCACCCTGGCGCCCGGCGATGCGCTGATCCTGTTCACCGATGGCGTTTCGGAAGCGACCGGGCCGGGTGAGGAGCTTTACACCACCGATCGTATTCAGACCGCATTGGAACAGGCGCGCAAGGACCCGTCGGCGCGCTATATCGCCGAGGGACTCGCCGACAGCGTGCGCGGCTTTGTCGGCACGGTGCCGCAATCGGATGACATCGCGATTTTGGTGGTCTGCTTCGAAGGTGCGGCGGCGCGCTAAGCGCCAAGTTTCAACGGCTCGCGATCGACGCCGTGCATCTTGCGCAGATAAAGCCGCATGTCGGCAATGGCCTTTAGCAGCGGTTCCGCCGCCGTCGGCGCGGCGCCGGTTGCCGCAGCGACGAGCGGGCAACTCTCCACCTCCCATGGCAGGAAGTCGAAGCCTGTGTCGGCGTCGCACGCCCAGATGACCGGATAGGGTCGCCCGAACATGACGCCTTTGAGCTCCTCATTGCCGAGAAGATGGAGCGAAAGCTGATCGCGATTGGACGCGGTGAGCAGCGCTTCGACCAGATCGAGCGAGAGGGTGAGGCTGGACGGACGGGCGAATTTCGATAGCCGGAAACCCAGGTCGATGTCGGGCCCGATAAAGTCGATATGATTGCCGCCGTCGCCCGCCAGCTCGGCGATTTCGAGTTCGATATTCTGTTCGCCGAATTCGACCAGCCAGGCGGTGCCCTTCAGCCGCAGCGGCAGCCGCTCGAAATATTTGCCCTCGTACAGCGTCATCGTGCGGAGCAACGCGCGCAGGATCGACGAAAGCTCGGCGGCGCTCGAGGGCTGCGCGGTGAAGATCACCTCGTCGCCCATCGCTTTCCACACATCGATCGCGGGGGTCGATTCGTCGTCGAGAAACTCGAACCCGACTTGCCCCGCAAACATCAGCGGAAAATTGGTGAAAAAGACGCGGAATGTTTCCAGCCAGCCCTTGTTGCCCTGACCGGTGAGGCGGGCCTTGAATTCGGTCGAACCGGCCATGTCGACGGACAGGAAAAGACGGATCATATCGGCTCCATGATGGGCGGGCGCGGTTCGGGTGCCCATTATTCGATCCGGGCGATGACGGCCGGCCGTTACGGCAATCTATGTTCCTCGTCTTAACAATTGACTGCGTAACCGGCGCCATTCCAACCCGGACCGGGCGGGGATAGCCAGTAAATCGCCGAACGCAAATCCTTTGCGGCTCTTATGTCGCGGCGCAATCTGTTGCTTTTTGGCCACAAATTCTGGAAAATTCCGCGGAGATCGCCGCGCTGCGTTGACGCGGAGGTCCGCCCTATGACAGCAGTCAATCACCGGTGGGGCATCTCCCTCCTTGGCCAACGTGCCGCGCTTCTACCGGTTTGGAGAGAGAGACATCATGAATTTGCGCAATATTTTGTTGGGCGCCACGATGCTGTGCGCCGCAACCACCCCTGCTTACGCCTTTGCCCAGGATACGGCCCCCGCAGGCGAACCCGCCGCGGCGAGCGATGTCGACTATGGAAATGACATCATCGTGACTGCCAGCAAGCGTTCGCAGACGCTGCAGGACACGCCGATCGCCGTGTCGGTGACCTCGGCCGCCGACATCCAGAATTCGGCGATCCGCGACCTCATCGATCTTCAGTCGGCGGTGCCCAGCCTGCGCGTGTCGCAGCTCCAGTCGAGCGCCAACACCAACTTCATCATCCGTGGCTTTGGCAATGGCGCCAACAACGCCGGGATCGAACCGTCGGTCGGCGTGTTCATCGACGGCGTCTATCGCTCGCGTTCGGCCGCCCAGATCGGCGATCTGCCGAACCTCGAGCGCGTCGAAGTGCTGCGCGGTCCGCAATCGACCCTGTTCGGCAAGAACGCGTCGGCGGGCGTCATCAGCATCGTCACGCAAAAGCCGCAGTATGAATTCGGCGGCTCGGCCGAAGTCAGCTACGGCAATTATGATGCGATCACGGCCAAGGCCAGCATCACCGGCCCGATCAGCGAAACCATCGCCTTCTCGCTCGCCGGCAATTTCAACCGCCGCGACGGCTATGCGCAGGATCTGAACCTCGACACCGACGTCAACGACCGCAATCGCTGGGGCGTGCGCGGGCAATTGCTGTTCGAACCGACCGATGCGCTGTCGATCCGCCTGATCGGCGACTATGACAAGATCGACGAAAATTGCTGCATCGCGGGCAATGTCATCGCCGGTCCGACCATCG
>Ga0307414_10001427_pt1 | contig 12414 bp, 14 predicted proteins | sample DK1Ometagenome_FD_203804 | JGI IMG/M metagenome (GOLD analysis project Ga0307414, IMG submission 203804) | Maize rhizosphere microbial communities from greenhouse at UC Davis, California, United States - DK15-O-3 | ecosystem: Host-associated > Plants > Roots > Rhizosphere > Soil | place: USA...
GACGTCTGACGGCGACATGCTCGATGTCATTTGCAACAACGTTTACGGCCATCTGAATGGCAGCGTCGAGGCCGTGCTCGATGCCAATCAGGGGTTGGCCGATGAGCCTCAGCCGTTCCGGTTGGGCGTGATCATCGTCCTGCCGGATCTGCCCAGCCCGACCAATGAAGGCGTCAGTTTGTGGGATTGACCCGGGACGATGCCTTCGTCGGCGCCGCGTCGCGTTACGCGTAACGACGCCTTGTTTTTCTGGCCCGCCTTGCGCGGGTTTTTTATTGGAAAAAACCATGACCCCGATGTTTCGCATTGTCGCCGATGGGGCCGACGTCACGGCCAAGATCAATGATCGACTGTTGTTGCTGCGTACCTCTGACAAACCGGGCATGGAGTCCGACGAGTTCGAGTTGCGTATCGACGACCGTGATGGGCAAGTGCAATTGCCACGGCGTGGCAGCTCAATCGAGATTTACCTGGGCTATGCGGAAACGAGCTTGGCGCGCATGGGCAGTTACACCGTGGACACGGTCGAGGTATCAGGCCCACCCGATACCATCGTGATCAAGGGCAAGGCCAGCGACATGCGTGGCAGTGGCAAGACCATCCGTAGCGGAAGCTGGGAAGACGTGCCGCTTTCGAAGATCGTGGCTGATGTGGCCGCGCGTAATGGCTGGACACCGGTGTGTCCAGTGTCGACCAAGGTCGCCCGCGTCGACCAGCTCAACGAGTCCGATTTTAATTTCATCACCCGTCTGGCCAAGCAGTACGACTGCACAGCCAAGGTCGCCGACGGCAAGCTGTTGGTGATGCCGCGCCAAGGTGGCCAGACGGCCAGCGGCAAGACGTTCGGCGCCATTACCCTGACCCGACGCGACCTCAGCCGTTGGCAATTCAGTCTCGGTGATCGCAATTCGCACAAGGCGGTGGCCACCAAACATCAGGACAAAAAGAACGGCAAGCTCGCGGTGGTCACCATCGACAATGATGATGCGCCGGACGGCCTGCCGGCAGTGCATACCGACCGCCATATCTACCCAAACAAGACCGCTGCTGAAGCGGCGGCCAAGGCCCGTCTGTCGGCGTTCAATCGCTCGACCGCGGATGTGCGGCTTGAGATGCCCGGTCGAACGGACATCTTCGCCGAGCGTCCCATCATCGCTCAGGGTTTCAAGGTCGGGCTTGATGGCGAGTACTTGGCGGATTCGGTTGAGCAGGTGTTCACCCAGTCCGGCTGGTCCACCACGGTCGAATGCAACGCCGGCAAAGCCGGTAAATCCAAGGCCAAGAAAAAGAAAGGGCCGAAACCACCCCTCAAGGTGGTGAACATTGAGAAGCAGTAGCCGCATCCCATCGCCGCCTGAGTGCGGTTTTTTTATGTCTGGAGTTTGTATGTCCATCACTGAACAACAGCTGCAAAGCATCATGCCCAACGCCCGCCGCCAAGCGGGCGTTTTTGTATCCGCCCTCAACGCAGCCATGGCCCATCGGCAGATCAACACGCCGAAACGCCAAGCCGCGTTTCTGGCGCAAGTCGGTCACGAGTCGGGCCAGCTGCAGTACGTCCGGGAGCTGGGTGGCGATCAATACCTGAGCAAATACGACACCGGCAACCTAGCTGCAAAACTGGGCAATACGCCGGCAGCGGATGGTGATGGCCAGCGCTATCGCGGTCGCGGCCTGATCCAGGTCACCGGCCATGACAATTACCTGCGCTGCAGCTTGGCGTTGTTCGGTGACGAGCGATTGCTGCGTACGCCTGAACTGCTGGAACTGCCGCAGTGGGCTGCTGAATCGGCCGCGTGGTTCTGGTCCGTGAATGGGCTGAACGCGCTGGCCGATCAAAACGAATTCAACACGATCACCCGCAGGATCAACGGCGGCCTCAATGGCCTGCAGGATCGGCTTGAGCTGTGGGGACGGGCGAGGGCGGTGCTATGCGTCTCGGCGAACTGATTTCGGCGCCGTATCGGCTGCTGGCAAAAGGCGTGCTGCTGGTCGTCATGGTCGGTGGTTCCGCAGCCATCGCCTGGCAAGTGCAGGATTGGCGCTACGGCAAGCAGCTCGCAGAGCAGGCCCACCTGCACACCGAAACGCTCAATCAGATAACTCTTGCTTCGGCAGCGCAGCAGCGTGCTGAACAAGACAAACGCTTCGCGCTCGAGCAGCGCCTGGCCACCAGCGAACAGACCCATTACCGAGCCTTGAACGATGTCCAACGTGATCAAGGTCGCCTGCGCGACCGCCTTGCCACTGCTGATCTGCGCCTGTCAGTCCTACTCGACGCCACCACCCACGCCGGCAACGGATCGCTGCCAGCCACCACCGCCACCGGCGGCGTGGTTCATGGTCCCACAAGAGCCGAACTTGACCCAGCGCATGCTCAACGAATTATCGGCGTCACCGATGACGGCGACCGAGGGCTGATTGCCCTCGCGGCCTGTCAGGCGTACGCCAAAGAAGTCTCATCACTGAAGTGAAAAGAGCGGCCTGTCCGGATGCGTCAACATCCGGCCAGACCGCCGTCCCTGCAGATAGTCCCTGCAAGTCCAGCCAAGGCTCTTGCTCCGTGCACAAAGCGCGGCGAGCCTAGCACCTGTTTATCCATACAGTAAAGGTCTTGCTTTCATGTCTACACCCATCATCCCTTGGATGGGCGGCAAACGCCGCCTGGCCGACCGCCTCATTCCGCTTTTTCCGCCACACGAATGCTACGTCGAAGTCTTTGCCGGCGGTGCCGCGCTCTACTTCATGAAGCCTCAGCCGTCGCCGGTCGAAGTCCTCAACGACATCAACGGCGACCTGGTCACCCTTTATCGCGTCGTGCAGAACCACCTCGAAGAATTCGTGCGCCAGTTTAAATGGGCGCTCAGTTCGCGGCAGGTGTTCGAATGGCAGAAAATGACCCGCCCCGAAACCCTCACCGACATCCAGCGCGCCGCCCGTTTCTTCTACCTGCAGCACCATGCCTTCGCTGGCAAGGTCTCCGGTCAGACGTTCGGCACGGCGACGACTGCACCGGCCATCAACCTGCTACGCATCGAGGAAAACCTCTCGGCCGCGTGGCAGCGCCTGTCCGGCACCTACGTGGAAAACCTCCCCTGGCTTGAATGCGCTGAACGCTACGACCGTGCTCACACCTTCCACTACATGGATCCGCCTTACTGGCAGACCGCTGGTTATGGGGTGGACTTTCCGTTCGAGAACTATGAGCGGATGGCCCACTTCATGCGCCGCTGCAAAGGCAAAGTCATGGTCAGCATCAACGACCATCCGGATATCCGCCGTGTGTTCGACGGTTTCCACTTCGAATCCTTGGACATCCGCTACACCACAAACAACCAGCGGCAAGGCAAAGCCGAGGTGAGCGGTGAGCTGGTGATCATGAACTGGGCGCCAGAATCGTTGGGCGGCTTGTTTTGAGGAGTCTCGGGCTTACTTACGCCCTCCGGAGCTGGGCGGGGTGGCACACTCCGCTCCGATAGCGAAGCGCCACGATGGTGCTGCTGGCTCAATTGCGTTAAAACTCGAAGACGTTGATCAGCGGCAAAGGGTTCGAGAGATGTCCCATGGCTTAGACGTTCCCATCACGCATGAATATCGCGGCCGTAAGCTGGTCGTAAAATTTGATTGGGATAGGCCCAACGATACATCGCCGACAGCGGCGCGCGTGCTGGCAGAGAGCGGGATACATGGTTTAGCCAACAATGTCGCCGAGCTGCCAGGACCCTGGCCGGATTATCCCTCTGCGCTCGCTGAGGCGATGGCGGCCGCCGAACGCTGGATCGACAGTCAGTTACCCTAGCGACCGGTTGTCGGTCTGAACAGTCGTATACTTCGGCTAGTGTCATAATGATGCCATATGGCAGCAGGGATGTGCGCTTTTCTCCATTTCATACAGTGTGACTCCATGCTCTCCACCGATGATTTTCGATTCAACGCCCATCACTTGTTGCTCGACCTCGATGCAACCACCAGTCATCTCATGATGCTGGTCGTATCACACGAAGTCAGTGGCAGTCGATGGGAAGAAGCGTTGGCTCGACAGCAGCAAGCCTATGCCTCCTGGGTCTCCATCCTCCCAGGCATTCGCGTCGACCCGATGCCTGTGCTCGATGGCCGAGCGGCAGGCACGGACAATCCTACTGCCGAGTAAGAGTGTTCGATATTGAGTATTTACGTGTGGTCCTCTTCCCAGACGATCGCGACGGATTCCCGCCATTTTACGTCAGTCACGCCGAAGCGTTCGGCCATCGGCTTAGAAAAGCGTTTCAAAGGTGGCCGGCCAGGCTTGGGAATAGGGACAAGACCTGCGTCACAGCTCGCCCACTGCCATGCTTCTACGTTGTTCATCAGGGTTGCTCTGATAGTGAAACGCTTCGGTTCCCCATGGAGCTTGTAATCGATTACGTAAAAATCCGCTTGCGTCATGAGACCTCCTATTGCACATGAACAAGTGAGGTCGTTGCTGCTCAAAGATTCAAAGAGATTGTCAGACGATCGATAACGCCACGCTGAGGCTACCAAGGGGGTCAATCGTGTGGCCTACGATCCAAAGTCCTATCTCCAGTGCTACCAGTGAACTTCGAAGACGTTTGCAGACCCCGAAATTATTCATGGTAGTCAGCGCCCGCCACAGCACGCAAAAAGGCTTGGTCAGCTTCGATTCGTAAATCTCTCCACTCTTGCCAACTGATTATGCCGAGCCTGTCCATTTCATCCGCCAGGCGCAGCAATTCGTCGTGATAGGCGTCCGGGCAGTTTTTTCGAAGCGCGCAGTTATCCAGCGCTCGATGCCAACCATCATAGACACGCAGTTTGGCTTCCTGGTCCACGGAGAACATATTTTTGCAGATATTCATGGCGATAGCTTTTCGAGGTGGTTTGAGAGTGGAGCTCAGCGATGCCCCGACAGTTCAGTGTCGTTGATGAGAGAACCTCGACGAAGAGGTGGATAACCTTGTCATTAAACGGTTCAGGTTTTTGAAGCCCCGAACGCCGTTGGTCTAGATATGATCGGCGACCGAAAATTATTGAAACTCCCAGGCAATATTGCCCATCCTAATATTAGCCTGCCACATTTTGCAGGCTACTCATGGAACTCCTTTATAGCCCATACACCGTGTGGGCTTTTTTTCTGGAGTTTGAAAGTTTATGCGGCCACGTGCGTTCCGGAGAGACCGATGGATATCAGCGCGCCAGGTGCAAAATCTCATTCCGAATGCTGTCATCCGTACATTCGAAAGGGGTATTACTTAGGCTTGCCTGATGAGGTTTACGTTTGCATGAGCTGCGGGGAACAACGTTTGAAAGCTCAGTGGGAGAATTTCGAGTCGCGGCGCAGACCGCCATCTGGCTTGCTAAATCAACGATAAGTCCGTTCTTCACAAGTGTGCTACCAGCCAGTCGCTGTTTGGGGCCAAAAACCGCAAGCGTCACCGGCGTAGATCATGCAGCCTTACGCACCCGACTTGACCAACACATGCTTAAAGAATTATCCCAATCTCCGACACCGGCGACCGATAACTGATCGCGGTGCAGGCATTCCAAGACTTATGTACAAAGCCTGCAGAAATGATGGCTCTGAGCCACGCTTGTCGGGCTGCAGGTCTTGAACCATCATTCTCATTTTACAACTGGCATGATCGACATGGATAAGCGGTTCGTTGGGCTATCGTTTCTGATGACCCTCGCGTGGGTCTCCGTCGTTTTGTCGGTGATGTATTGGATATCAGACTGAGTGAGGGCGCGCGACGTTGGAAGGCGTAGTAATGGGCGACAAAATGCAGCGAGAGGCCGATCGTCTGCTGGCGCAGATCGTCCGGACGAATTCGATGATCACAGCGGTGAAGGCGGGAGCACGGGCGGAGGGCTTCGTGCTTGGGCTTGAACCGCCGGCGCGTTGCGCTCCGGCGATGCTGAAAGGCTGTACATCATTTTAGAAGCTGCTGTGGTGGAGCACCTGAAAACCTTGTAGCAACAATAAAATCATTCGGCCGGCTTGATCAGGTCGGGGCCTTGATTGCGAACATTGCCCACGGCGCGATCGACTTTGAACCATTCGAAAGTCTCGGAAGGCTCGCCCTCATGCAGCACCATTTGTTCGGCGCGCTCATTGGGCGTAGCTGGGTCGAGCCATTCGCGGGCAAGCTCTGGCGGAAGAACGACCGGGCGCCGGTCGTGGACATCGATCATGCCGCCGGCGCTGTCGGCGGTGATGATCACAAAGCCGTCGTGCTCGTCGGGCTCATGCTCCTCACTCGGGTATTGGCCAATCGCAGCGCAGAGGATCGGGGATTGGTCCCGATGCCTGATCAGATAGGGCTGCTTCTTCGGCCCACATTCATCGACCCATTCGAACCAGTTGTTGATGGCGATGATTGCCCGGTGCGGCCAGATCGCGCGGAAGAACGGGCCGTGGGCGACTTTTTCCACGCGTGCATTGATTGGCGCAGCGCGGTCTTTCGCCCAATGCGGGCGCCATCCCCAGCGAACCATGTCTGCGTGCAGAAACTCGCCCTCCTGGTGGAAGAGGGCGAGCTGAGCAGTCGGCGCGGCGTTGTACCGCTCAAAGGGCTGCTCGCCGGTCGAGTTGATGAGCGCGTTCGGCATGCTGAGCGCTGCCACGAATTCGTGAATGCCGCTGTACTGGGAAAGTCGTCCGCACATTGCCATGCCCTCGGCTGGATCTGATTCAGCGTAGACCCGCTGGCGCTGGCTTCGTCACAAACCTTTTTCAGCGCAGCACTCGCAATGACCTCCAAGCTCTTCCCGATCTCGGGCTTCTCTGAGCAGGCGCTGATTTTCAATGAACAGATGGTTTCTGCTGTGCTCGACGTCCGCGAATCTTCGCCTCTCGCTCAGTAAATCCCCTTCGGCGTACTGAAGCTTGGCCTTGAGAGAATCCCTCCCATGCCTGAGCGCGTCATTATCTCTGACCAGGCCTTCGATATTCACCAACGCCCGATCCAACTTAAGGGTGAGCGCTTCGAATTCGTTCTCGTACATCCTGAGCTGGTGTCGGCAGGTTTCGAGCGGGGTCGGGTTGCCGAGCCAATCGTCGGTGTCTTCTATATAGAGGGGGTCCACGGGCATGCCTTGCTGAATACTGTTTGCATATACAGTAATCGAGGCGCGACAGGTGGGCGAGGATGAGGCGACGAGCTGTCGCTGTGAGGCTGATTTCGGCCATTAGCGTACGCTCACAAGTGACCGCTTCCGGCCATTAGCAGCCATTAGCAGCCATTTTGGCTGCAAGCGGTCAGAGGCAAATACCCCACCCTATACAGCTGAACGCATTGCAAATGAGATTTTGCTGCCCCCTAGAAGGCAGACTATTCAGTTGGATACTCAGAATTGAGCAGCGTCGCATGCCATATGGCGGGCGCTGCAAAAATGTGGCACCTTGGCATCAATGACTTGGTAAGAGTATGGTTGACTTGCTGATCTCTTGGCAGTGGATAATCTTAAAGTCGAACATTTCAAAAGGCATTGGAAATAGGCTATGGGCGCTAAGATAAGAAAAATAGAAATATTCAACTTCCGCTCAATCAAAAATATCGCCATTAAAGTTTCCGACTTGTCTGTCTTCGTCGGTACAAACGATGCCGGAAAATCCAATATTTTGCGAGCACTCAACCTGTTCTTTAATGATGAAACAAATCCAAATGAAGAGCTAATATTTCTTATAGATCATAATATTCATAATGATCCAAATCAACGAGCAAAAGAAATACGAGTTAGACTTGAAATCGACATACCTGAGGCGTATCAAAAAAATAACGGTGAATATATAGTATGGGAGAAGCGGTGGCGGAAAAGTGGCGAATTGCTAGATGCTTACGATTATTATGGTGTACGTGAAATTAAGGGACCTCGTGGTGGAACGGCTCTCGAAAGGGTAGAAATATCGCCCCGGTCTAACATGCACACACTTTTAAGAAACATAAACTTCGTGTATGTTCCAGCTATAAAAGATGCAAAATATTTTAACAGTCTTAGGGCGGGCATATACAAAATTATCGCTGAGGTTGCCACTGATAAATTTAGAATATCCAGTGGTGACTTTGAAAGAAGCATAGCTGAACATTTAGAAGAGCTAACATCTGAAGTTTCCCGCTCGCTTGGCTTTCAATCTAAACTGGCACTCCCGCGAGACCTTAGTCATATTTTTGAAAGTCTGGATTTCCTTAATGAGAATCGTAGTATCTCATTGAATGAGCGGGGTGATGGAGTAAAAACCAGGCACATCCCTATCATACTTAAGTTTATGGCAGACAAAGTTCACACCCTTCATGGGCGAGGCGCACAGCCGCATACGTTTATCTGGGGGTATGAAGAGCCTGAAAACAATCTTGAGCTTGGAAGCTGTATAAAGCTCGCAGACCAGATCTTAGAATATTTGTCTGACGGTGTTGATCAAATACTTTTAACAACGCACTCTCCAGTTTTTTATAATCTTCACAGGCAACAAAACGAAAACAATCTAAATATATCTTGTCATCACGTTTTCCGTGAAACGGAGGAAATAGGCACTAAGGAGGCCTCTAATCCCACGGATCTCGACCACTATATGGGAACCATGACGCTATTCGCCCCGTATGTTGCTGAACTCACGGATCGTATCAGGCTTGAACAGGAAGCTCTCCACGCTGCTCAGAACCAACAAGCTCAACAATGCTCATATTTATACGTGGAAGGTGAAAGCGACAAGATTATTCTAAGCAAAGCAATTAGTTTGTTTGCTCCGAAGTACGCAGATAAAATCGTGGTAGAAACAAAAAGTTACGGAGGCGGGCATACTTATGTTGTGGACATGCTTTCCGCGTGGCGACATGTTCATAAACATCATACAGACAGACCTAGAGCTGCGGGTTTGGTTGACGGCGACTTCGATGGAAAAGATGCAAAAAACCAATGGAATAGAGGAAAGGATAACTGCCTTTCCGCAAAATGCTTCATCTTAAATCCTCCAGCTTTCGCTCACCCAATTAAATCGTCTGGCTTTTTAATTCCGATCGTTCTTGAGACTCTTTATCCGAGAAAAATATGGGAAGATGAACTAAAAAGAAATAATTTAGAATCTTTTGACTATTACGGGGTGCTGCATGAGGATAAAAAAAGAGAGCTTGCGGAAAATAAGAATGTTTCAGTTGATGATTTGATTGATGAGAATTGGAGTATTTATATTAAATACAAATTCGCCAAAAATCGTAAAGTGCCCATCGCAAAAAAAATCACAATGGATCCTGACGAAGGCGTTGTTCGTAAAAACTTAATTATGTTCGAGGCGGTAGTTAATGATTTGATTAATTATTTGTTTGAGGAGGAGCAGGTGGCTTAAGTATTAATACTACATCGGAGTGCGTTTGATGTGTCGATGTGAATTATAAATCATCAGCTAATGAGACTTGCTGCCCCTAAAGCTTGCTTCGCTTCCTAACCTAGAGCATCACTATTAGTCCGCGGGGATTTACTTTTGAGTAATCGTGGCAATATAGGGTCAATTGCGGATTCTACAAACCTCAACCTGGTAGCCCATTGCACTGAGCCGCTGGGCAAACTGGCGAAAGTTAACTTTCGAAAAAAATGGCATGTGCAATGTATCATTGGGTTGCATAATAGCGAACACGATTCTGTTACGCGGTTGCGTGGCAGGGTTGAAGGCGAACTGAAAATCACCCAACTCCGCCAGATAATCATTTACCTGATTAACAACCTCGGAGGTGTTGATCAGAGCTTCAGCGGATACATAAGCCTGAGAAAAGAGATGGCTCAGAACGCTCGATGATGAGTACTTCTTGACGTGAATGATGTGGTGATCTGGCGTGAGCAGGTCACAGAATTCGAATGGGCCACCAGCACCCGGCAACCTCATTAATTTCTGGTCCAGCAGATAGAAGTTTATGTTGTCTGCGATGCGTCTAAGGTAAGCGCCCTCCTGGTCGGTGCCATACGGAGGAAATACCAAGGCAGATGGAGCTGCAGCGTCAAAGAAGCGGTTCACTTGCTCTGTATAATCGCGGTCAATCTGGTACCAATCACCCTCGCTAAGCAAATAGATTTTCCCTTCATGTTCGATCTCCGCCTCAAGGCAGGTATATAGAGGCCACGCAGCAAGTCTTTGCTCATCTGCACCGTAAAGGTAGATACGTTCGGATGCCAGCGCTTGGCGGGTGATACCTCGTAGAAGGTGCTTGGCGAGCAGCGCCCGCCGCAAATCGAGGTCGAATGCGATCGTCGGGCCGTTGCGAGATCGGGAGCTGTGTTTCACATATCCGAAGCCGCTAATGTCATTGCCCAGTAGCTCGGGTGGCGCAGCGCGAACACGGTCGAACTGTTCAAAATTTATCGCATCCACCAAAAGACCATCCAGCTGGCCCATCAGTGTGGAGTCGCGTACTGGGACGATGAAGTCCATCCAAGGGTATTTTTCCTTGCAGTGCTCGTCTTCGTATGCTGTCAATAGTCGAAGCGCAATCTCAGGGAAGTCTTCTAGCTTAACATCGGCATGCAACGCCAATGAGTCCGACCCGCTAACATATTCGCCCTCATCCTGATCGTTTTCCACGATGCCGGTTAGGGATTTCAGAATTTCTGAGTCGAACTTAAAATCGAACTCCGATATCGACAGCAGCCTAGATGACTGCGCCTTTGAGCGTAACGGCGTGCGATCAATATTGGACTTTTCCACGGACTTAATCAGTAGCGGATCAGTCAAGCTAAGCGCCGTGCGTAGCCCGAAATAACGCTCAACGGACAGTTGATCGATTAAGTGCCTAGCGTGACCAAAAGTGAAGCAAAAGACTCTGTTGTTGACTGCCAGGACGAGGAGAGCTTTGAGCGATCTGCCTGTAAGGTCCAGACCAGCCACTTCTGGGATGGCGTCGAACAGTTGAGTCCATTTCGGATGAGAGGGATTTTTCTGATAGTAAAAGAGGCACTCAACATCGCCCAATGAAAAAGCGATAGGTCGCAAGTTAACTTCGTCGGAAAGTGCGTCCTGGGCGGTACGCCCTTCTTTGAGTAGGAACACGTTGATTGTGATTTTCACGCGTCACTCCTTGATCTCTCGCTTTGATATTAAATTGGCATCTGCCTGTCTTCCCGTCAAGGTACGCACGATATGTTTAATAACCCCGATCCTCTACGAATTTCGGGATATACGAGCGACGGTGCACTATGCCTAATGGCATCCAAATGGGGCACTATAGGTAACAGTAATCGGAGCCTGGCGAGTATGAGCATGTCGGGCACCCACGTAGGGCATCATCAACTCGATACTTCTCAGTGCTCAACTTCGTATGGTCCAGCAGCAGTTCCGTTATTATTAGGCTTTTCGTTATGCGATAAAATTGCGATGCGTTTCCCACGCTCATCCTTTACGTCCATTTCATCGAACAAATCGTTTTGAGAGGCTGCTTCTGGCTAGAAGAGCTCGGCCATGAGCGTCCGCTACTGGCCGAAAGCTGCCGTTGATATTTAGGGCAAGATTAGGGCATATCGGAGGCCGCTTGGGCCCGCTGGAGACCAACGGCAAAGGATGATGGCGCCGTTTTCGGTGGGCTAAAGCGGTCTGCAATGATTGCAGAAGGGGTTCGAATCCCTATCAATCAACTGGATCGCACATGTAGGGGTAAGATAGTCTGGCTTGCTGGCCATCGACCTCTGCATAGGTCACAAGAAGCTGGCAGTTATTAGAAAAACCATGAATTCTTTTAAGGAAGGCTGCTCGGTGGGAATCGACTACCCCTGGAATTAAGCTCCCATTTGATGCTTTTATTTCATAGGACTTTCCCGGTTCCAGAACTTTTCCGTCAGCCGCGGTTTTCACAAACCAAACTCCAGTAAGATCTCGCTTCGTTTTGCCTGCGATCTCAACGTTGACGAGGGTGGCCGCTCGCGCGCCGAGGTTGGTCAACGTGAAGTTCATTTGGTGGAAGTCGCCACCGATAATTGCGGGTCGTAGATCAGCCCGGGGTGGTGTTAACACGTGCTTGATGGGTTCCAATCCGCCTACAGAGAGTATGGTGACAATTGAGCTACAAATTAGAACAGGCGTCGTGAAGATTCGTCTCCACCCTTGGATTGAGGAGCAGTGAGGGCACCTTGTTGCGTTTGTTTTTATCTCTTCTCTGCATGCACAGCATTGCTGCATTGTCTGACCTGATTCATTCGTAAGTAGATGTGATAACGCGTATAGCTCAGAGCTGACTAGGATGTCCGGGCTAACAGTTGAGCGATGGCGCGAATGGTAATGGGGCAAAAATGGGGCAAACCAGACGCCAATCCATGCCATTCAATGCTAATCGTACCTTAGCGCTTAGAGCGCGTTGATAGGCCAAGGCTCAGCAACCACGGGGCTGTAGGCTCACGCACCGAGGTACTCCAGCACAATCGGAGTGTGGGAGGATAGATCTG
>Ga0307414_10001428_pt1 | contig 12404 bp, 8 predicted proteins | sample DK1Ometagenome_FD_203804 | JGI IMG/M metagenome (GOLD analysis project Ga0307414, IMG submission 203804) | Maize rhizosphere microbial communities from greenhouse at UC Davis, California, United States - DK15-O-3 | ecosystem: Host-associated > Plants > Roots > Rhizosphere > Soil | place: USA...
GTCGGATATTTCTCAACTCTGTGGCGTTCTCTTTTATGCACTTACAGGTCAGGTGCCAGCACACCTTAAGGACCACGAAGGGCGGAAGCCGCACGAGCGTGTATCGGCAAAAGCGATCCTAGACAAGATCGATTCGCCTGCACTCATTTATCTTTTCGATAAGGGTTTCGAGCGGGATTTAAGTAAGCGATTCGGATCCGCTGAGGCAATCAGAGGCCGTTTTTGCGAAGTCCGCGATGAATTCAAATACACCTTGGCCCAGTTCAGCCAAAGCGCAACCACAGTGACTCTCGAACGCATGGCACCGGGGAGTGAGTCTTCGTTACCAAGGCCTGCTGGTGGAGGTTCAAATTCAGCTGAGGAGATAAAGAAGGAAGAAGAAGAAACAATACGTACACTTCAGGAAGGGTTTTCAAGAGACCAAGTGGATGCACTGGCATATGCCTCGCTACTCGGCTCGTGGAACGAAAAATCGGACGGCGACGTCGACACGATTAGAAAGTTGATTGAAGGTGGCAATTAAAGACACAGAGCACTGGATTGCGGAGGTCCGAGAGGTCTCACTGCTTCCCGAATCGCCGATCCATCAAGAGGAAGGACGCTGGAAGATCGACGACCGCATTTCAGCATGGAAGGCTCTGGGACCCAGGATTTTTGATGACTATCTCGATCGATTTCATAAAGTAGCAGTCGAGGTTTTGAGAGAGGAGAACCCAGAGTTTGAATTAGAAAAGGATCAGCGCTTTGCCGCATCCTTATATGGAAAAACGCTTAGACATTCGCAATCGATGAGAAAGGGTTTGGCCGAGACAGTTGCACTCCTTGGAGTCTACCCGCAATACCTAACATCAATTTCGCGCTACAAAGCCGAGAATACAGCCCGCCTAACGGTACAAGAGATCCTGAAGGACGCAACTTGGAATATATGGGCAAGCCTTAACGATGTACTTCCTTTGCTTGCCGAAGGAGCACCGAAGGAATTTCTAGACGCTATTGAAGTTGCATTAAGAGAGCAACCGAGCCCGTTGGATGGTGTATTTGCCCAAGAAGGATCTGGATTCGTCGGACGGATTTATATCACTGGTCTATTGTGGGGGCTGGAAACACTAGCTTGGGATCCAGCTTATCTAACTCGTGTCGTGATGATTCTGGGTGAGCTCGCAGCGAGGGATCCCGGCGGCAACTATGCGAATCGGCCGGCTAATTCGCTTTGGACGATATTGTTGCCTTGGTTCCCACAGACCTGTGCTCCAGTCGCAAAACGAGTAAGCGCGGTGGCCACATTGCAAAAGGAGCTGCCGGAAGTCGGATGGAATCTTTTGATCAACCTACTCCCTCAATCGCAGCAGTCATCCTCGATGACACACAAGCCCATCTTTAAAAAGACCATCCCCGAGGATTGGACTGAGGGTACTACTAATGCTGATTACTCAGAGCAAATAAACGGCTACGCAGCGTTGGCGATTGCTGCCGCCAAACAAGACAGAGAAAAGCTCGTGTCACTCCTACACTGTATGAACAATCTCCCTTTCGACGCTCGCGAGCAGGTTCTCGAATATCTATCGTCGGATGCTGTCACATCTTTACCTGATAACGAAAGGCTACCTATCTGGGACGAGTTGATAGAAATCGTAACAATGCATCGGAAGTATGCTGGTGCAAACTGGGCGCTGCCTTCCAACGAAGTTGAGAGGATCTCTGGGATAGCAAACAGTCTGCGGCCGGAATCCCGAGTTCTAACACACCGACGATTGTTCACAGAACGAGACTTCGATCTTTATGAGGAAAAAGATAACTTTCATGAGCAGCAGAAACTACTTGAGAATCGGCGGTGTGGTGCGCTTGAAGAGATTTATTCAACTGGGGGAATTTCGGCAGCCCTTACTCTTGCCCGGAACGTTGAATCACCGTGGAAGGCAGGGTTTGCTTTTGGCGAAATTGCGCCAGCCGTTGAAGACAGCCAGGTGCTGCCAAACCTCTTGGAGTCGGAAGAGAATGCTATCGCCTATTTCGTCGCTGGTTTTTCGTTGGGACGATTGCAATCGAAGGGGTGGTCATGGGTAGATAGCCTCAACATGAATTCATGGACGACCGACCAGAAAGCGATACTCCTAGCCCGACTGCCATTCAACAATGAAACGTGGCTACGAGCGAAGGGTATGCTTGGTCCTTATGAAAAACTGTACTGGGACAAGGCACAAGTAAACCCTTATCAAGCGAAGAGCGATTTGGAGTGGGCAGTTGATCGTTTGTTGGAAAGTCGCAGGGTGAACGCTGCGATCAGCGTTCTCGACAAGATGTTTTATAGCCAAGATCCTATAGATCCGCCTCAAGTGGTGCGAGTGCTTAATGCTTTAGGTGAGACAACTGATGCAGCCGGCTCGATAGATCCCCACGCCATCACGCAATTAATAGGCGTACTCCAAAAACACCCTAAGACCGATCCAGATGACCTGGTCAAAATCGAATGGCAGTTTCTAGCGCTCTTGGACGGGATGTCTTCGCCGTCGCCGATATCACTTGAACGAGCGCTGGCTACAAACGCTGAGTTCTTTTGCGATGTCATTCAGTTGATGTTTCGTTCGAAGAGAGATGGTGAAAGCTCTGAAGCCTTAACAAAGAACCGCCAGGCGCTCGCATCTAATGCCTTTCGCTTACTGCAAAACTGGTCAACGCCACCTGGCAGTAGGGAGGACGGAACTTTTGATGGCGAAGCTCTAACTAGCTGGTTCGAACGAGTGAAGGCGAGGTGCTCAGAAATTGGACATCTCGGGACTGCGAAAGAATATGTTGGCAAAGTGCTCTTTAATTCACCTCCTGATCCGTCAGGGCTTTGGCTGCATAAGGCTGCCGCCGAGATTCTAAATGCTAAGGACTCTGATGACGTGCGAAACGGTTATGCCATGGCGATCTTCAACTCGCGAGGTGTTTATTTCCCTGACGCAGAAGGTAGAGCCGAACGAGAATTTGCAGTGCGTTATCGTAAGCAGGCAGAGGAAGTGGAGTTGGCTGGTTACTATAGATTGGCAGATACCCTTAAAGAAGTTGCCCAGGGGTATGACCGACAAGCGGAACAAAGTGAGCTGCGAATAAGAGCAGACGAATAGCCTTCTCGGCCTCCCGAGAACGTCGCTCTTGGAGAGTTTGCTTAAGTTCTTATAGTGGTCAACAGAAAGGCCGCTTCGCTAGGATACTTACCAAAACGGATCATCTCTTCGCGTTCGTGAATCCTCGCGCCATCGTTGAATTCAAGAATGCGCGCAGTGACCTCGCCAATACTAGTCAATGGTTGGATTGTCGCTGCCTCTAAACGAAAGTGTTCGGCCCAAGAATCGGCCCGTGGATTGAAGAACCGGCTGAGTTCACCAGCTGTTGAGATTGATGCGATATCGCTGCCTTTGGCGCGATTGCAGAGAGCACAAGCATAAGCGAGGTTATGAAGCTCTGAAGAGCCGCCGTGCTTTAAGCTGATGATGTGATCGACTTGGCAACCGTAGAAGGTGTCTGCCTCCGCGATGAGGCAGTATTCGCACAATTGGTTTGCGCGGTCGGCGATTGTCTGACGTAGTTCGGCACTGATCCATCTAGCCATGTGTGAGGTAGTGATGGGCGCGCGCCTTTGCGAGGCGCATTAAATGTTCGATTTGCAGGTAATGATCGAGCTCGGATTTCTCGTCCGCCGATAAGCCGTCAGTCTTCTCCCGAAAAATCAGGTCGGCTACGCGAGCTTTGGCTTCGTCAGATGGGCGGAAAGCGATCACATTCTGCGGGCTGGAGGACGCAATGAATTCGATCACCTCGTCGTAAACTTTGTTAGGTTGCATGATCTTGCTCCGAGTCGAAGTTTAGCACTCCTGCTCATTCAGTGCACAAGTTCTGCGGGCGGCGCGGTTTCTGTCGCTTCGGCGTTGAAAGCGTCCAGAGCTGCCGCGGCGCGTTTCGCTGTCTCAACATTCGCGTTGACGTAGCGGTAAGTCGTATTGGCCTGAGAATGGCCCAGCACGCGGCCAACTTCCGATAGCGGAATGTGTGCACCGACGAGGCGCGTTGCTGCTGTGTGGCGCAGATCATGAAACCTCAGGTCATTCAATCCAGCTTGGTTTCGCGCTGCCGTGAAGCTTCGTTTGACGTTGTCAAGAATACCAAACACCAAGCTATTAGGATCATCAGGTGCGCTAGCTTTCAATCTTTCCAGTTCAATCGCAAGTCGTGTGGTTATTGCGACTTGCCGGTCCTTCATGGTCTTTGTGTGGAAGGCTTGAATGTTTACGAGCCCGTTTTCCAGATCGACATCTCGCCAGCGCAACGAAAATATTTCACCCTGGCGCATTCCCGTATCGAGAGCGCTGATTAAGATCGCTTTGAGGTTGGCTCGCTGCGGTGTGTCGCACGCTGCGAGTAGCTTGATTTCTTCTTCACGCGTGAGAATCCGCTCACGCTTGTTCTCGTCGGCCATGCTAATCAGTGAATCGCCGGCCGCAAACGGGCCGCGAAGAATCCAACCTTCGCGTTGGGCGACATTCAGCATACGTCGCAACATCGAAAGCTCGCGGTTGACGCTGGCAATCGTTCGTTGTGTCTTGGTGCGCGTCTGTTGCGCGAGCCTTGCCTCGCGAAACTGGCGTACATCGGCATGAGTAATTGAGCGCAATCGGCATGAGCCAAAGTAATCGCGCAGGACATTCAACTGACCTTTTGCTGTTCCGAGCGAGCGCACCCCTGCGACCTTGCGCCCGTCGACGTACTCAGCGGCCTTTACGTAATGCTTCTCAAAATAATCGCACAGCTCAGCGAAGGTCTTTCTCTCCGTGAGTGGTCCTTGACCCTCTGTAGCGTCAATCTCGCGCAGCAACGCCTGTAATAAATCTCGAGCATGAGCCTTGCTCTGACCGCGACGTTGCAAGTCGTGGCGCTTGCCGGTTTTTGGATCGATGTACACCATGTTGGCTGGGCGCCTTTTCCGCGCGGCTTACGCTTGACTATCGAACCAGTTCTCGCTTTCATGTCGTTTGCTCTGTTGGTCCAAAACGCGATCGAAAATCTTGCACACGCACTCGCACACAGATTGGTTGATACTACCAGATGGATCAAGTGACTTGTGGAGAGGTTTCAAAGCAAGATCAGTCAATGAACAACGGTTGATCGTGGAGTGAGTGATACACGGAGATAACTCAAGTAAACGCCCTCGGACTGACTCCTAAGCGGAAGGTCGCGCGTTGGAATCGCGCCGGGGGCACCAGTTTTCCTAAGGAAATTAGAGCCCTCGCTTTCTCATTGCAGGCTTTGCCCCGCAATTTGCCCCGCAATTTTTTGGAGTCTGTGGCCCGAGCCGTGAATACGTGCCGGAGGCAACATGAAAAATTTCTCGACCAGCATTCAGAGAAAGAAGCGCGGTAAGCGCACCGAATACATCGCCAGACTCACTTACTACGACAAGACGTCATCGCCCGCGTTAAGATATGGCACGAGCCTTGGGAGTCTATTCATAGTCTGAGTAATTGATTTCGTCGAACAGGAGCTCGTCGGCGGCATACCAAGCTTCTTTCGTGAGGTTTTTCGTGGCGTTATAGGTATAAGAAATTTTCCCGAGCAAAGAGCCGTCTCTTAGACTGTATACACGTTCCTCTTTCAACTTGGCGCTATCGCCATCATGCGAATAAACAGAACGGCAACCGAGAAAGCCGTCCTCACAGAGACTGTCGGTGCTCTTCATCGTGCGATGACCTCTCCATCCAACTATGTGTATCTCGATCTCGATAATATCGGGAAGCGATATTTTAGGGCTTGGTTTCCAATTCCGAATGAATGACAGCTCATTCCCGCCAATCTGCTTGTTCATGGCATAGTGGTGTCTTGAAGCCCGCGCCGTTTAATCCGGTTCCGGATAAAATCACCTCTCACCACAAGACTCAAAGCGCATCCACCGGACTTCTGATACCCTCCCCACTTACGGCTTGAGAGATGGGTGAGATCTTCTGAGCAATATGCGTGGTATCAGTTATTATTTCTTTTAATCGTTTTCAATCTTTGTGACTAGAAACTCAGCCTCACACGCAGGCTGATTGTTCGATTACCCCCTGAGCCACCGCCGGGACCGAAGAAGTTATTTGAACCTGAAGGAGATTTCAAGAAGAATGGCGAAGCCATGTTACCGACGGGCAGGCCCTTGTTGGTTCGATTGAAGATGTTACCGGCGTTCAACGAGAAATTCACCGCGTACGGACGTTGCACTGCCGGCTTCGCCGGCGGTTTTTGATCGGCCGTCGCCGTTGTCGTCGTGCGCGGCTCGCCTGGAGGCAGCGGCGTTTGGGGTTCAATCGCTTTACCAAATTTAATTGCCTTGCCAACGCTAAGGTTAAAGGAAACGAAACCTGGACCACGACCAAAATTGCGCGGAATGATCTGCTGCCCGGGTGAAGGCGTAGGATCGAAAGCTCCCAACGGAGTAATCACCACTCCAGGATCGTTGAGATCGGTGGCGAAGGCGGGTCGCTCACTGAAGATCGTGTCGCCATTCGTATCGCGCCCGGTAGTGATGTTGAAAGGCTGGCCGGAGAAGGCAATCATAAACATGTTGAGAGCGACGTGGCCGGGCGCTTCATAACTGCTGCCGCTATAAAGAAAGTTCAGCGTACTAAAAGAGCCCCTGGCAAACTCCTGACCGAAATCGTAAGCGTCAAACGGCGCACCGCTGCTCCCGCTATCGGTGCTTCTTGCTTTACCCAGGCTATAGCCACCCCAGAACTGAATCTTCTTCAACGTTCCATTGACGTTTACGCTGAGACTGTTTCCAACTGAACGGCCGTTGGCCTGATACTCGAGCACGTTGCCGGCATCGGCCCCTAACGGCCGGACGCCGCTGCCAGGCACGCCGGGAATGAACGTGCCGCCCAGAGGCGCATTGATGTTGACCACGCGCTGCGTGTGATAAGTACGATAGTGCGTGTAGGTCAGTGAGAGTTTGACGTTTGCCGGAAGAGCACGCTCGGCAGTGAACATAAACCGCAGCGAACGAGAAGTGCTTAAGTCGTCAGAGATCGTGCGACGAAGTTGCGGCTGTGCAAACGCATCGAGCAGTTCAGCCGAAGGTACGAGTGGAAACAGGTCCAGCACCGGCAGGCTTGTCACCAGAAACTGCTGCTGGTTCGTTCCATTAAAGCGGTTCGCCTGCAAGGTGACGTCTTCAGAGATCCGGTTGTAGAAGACGCCGACGCCGCCGCGGAAAACTGTCTTCGGTGGACCAGGAGCCGACGCAGGTGCGGGCGCAGGTGCGGGCGCGGCATTCGCCGTGTTAGCAGCCGGAGCCGCCGGCGGTGGCGGTTGCTTATGTCCGAACACCGGTGACCACGCAAACGCGATCCGCGGCGCAAAGTTGAAGTGGCTGTCGATGTTGTTTTGGTTTTCGTAACGCAGTCCTGGTGAGAGAGTGAAGTTGGGTCTTACTTTCCATTCGTCCTGGAAATAAAAAGAGACGTCAAACTGTTTGACTTCAGCTTCGGGATTGCCGGCGGCGATTGAAAACTGTGTCGGACCTCCTCCGAGCAGCCGGATCGCGGCTCCGCTTAGTCCGGCTCTCGAAAATGCAAGTGTCCGGCGGTAACGTTCAAGACTGCTGAGCTCGATAATCTTCGGTTGGCCGTCGGGACCAACAACTATCTTGTCGTTCTCATCAAGCATCGGCCCCAGTCCGCCGGCGAAAGTGTAAGTGCCGCCAAAATTCCCGGGCGAGATACTGTCGATCTTTACGTGACGCAGCCGGGCTCCAATCTTCAAAAAGTGATTGCCCGAGGTCCACGAAGTGAAGTTTTGAAGTTCAAAACGATCCTGACCGTTCGACGATGAACCGACTTGCGATCCACCGCCGAAGAAAGAATCCTGTACGTTCAACGCAAACGCATCCAGCACACTCTTCTGCGAGGAGCGGTTACGAATAAACTGGAAGCGAGTCTCGTTAACAGTCTTCTCGTTAATCATCGCAGTCTCGGTTAACTGCATGATGAAGTTCGAACGCCGTCCCCGATTCGCGCGCGAAGGCAACGCGAAACCACCAATGCCCTGCAAGTCCTGCGTCGATTGATTGTAGTTGAACCTGCCAACCAACGTGTGCATTTTGTTCACTTTGAAATCAAAACGAGCGTTGCCGTAGTTGTTCACTTCAGGCGTGACAAACGATCTGTTGATGGTGACCGGCTCGAGCGTTACCGGATCCAGCGTGGTCGCGTTAACCACTGAATTTGCATCGCTGACATAACGTCCCAGATAGAACGCGAACGAGGCGCGCTTCTTGACGATTGGACCGCTCAGGTTGGCGTTGTAAGCGCGGTGTTGATACGGCGCGCGCACAGTGGTAAACGGATTTCGAGAATTCAGACTTTCATCGTTGAAGTCGAAACTGAATGCTCCGTGCCACTTGTCAGCGCCCGGTTGTGTGAAGATCTCGATACCATTCCAGCCCGGAAACTCGTTCTCCGCGGAAAACGGATTATTGTTGATCCGCACTTCGCGAATCGCCTCTTTCGGTGGGAGTTGTCCGTTTGAGAAGCCGTCGACTTTTATGTGAGCGTTTCCTCCTGACTCCGGATCGACTGGACCAGCCATCGCCTGTAAGGCGGCGGCGAGTGCTTGCGGATCATTGGGCAGCGTCTCGAGGTCTCGCCCGCGCAGCACCACGGCATTGGCGTTGTTGTCAGAGTCGGTGCTCATGTTGCGGTCGTCGACAGTGACTTGCTCTTCTGCGAGAGCGACTTCGAGCTGTGCGTCGAAGGTTTTGAGTTCGCGTGAATGAATCTCGACCGCTTTTGCTTCGAACACAGTGAACCCAGGCGAGACTATTTTGAGTTCATAAGTCCCGGACTCGAGCTTTTTGAATTCGTAGACTCCGCTGGAGTTTGTCGTTGCAGTGGTAATAACACCCCGCGCGTTTTGCACTGCAACTTTCGCTCCGACCACGAGGCTGCCGAGCTGATCGGTAACAGTGCCTTTCAACGAGCCGGTGCTTTGCTGGGGAAAGGCGAGCAAGGCTACAAACAATATTCTGATCAGCATCGGGAGACGATCCTTTGGTCGACAGACTGCATCCGTCTAATCGTGAGTCATTACACGTTAAGGCAATATGAGAGTTTCAAATTTTGCGGTTGGCCTTCACCGCGGGTGGCTTTGAGGTCTCTGATCAAATCGCCAATCGCATCCTCCGCAAAGCGCACTTTCTTCGCTCTCCACACGACGCGCGGCGGTCTTAGTTTTCAGGTGAACCCTTCACGACACAAACAACTCGCCATCAGGATAAAAGTATTCAAATCGATGACGTGCCATTTATGTAGGCTCTGAAAAAGTCAGAGTCAGGGAAATGTCGCAATATGGCTCTTCAAACTCGGGCCATTTCACCACCTTTTCATCCACCTTAGCAACCCATTGCCGGTAATAAAATGTGGCGTCTTGGCCGTCTCTTGATAGTTTGGTTGTCGAAAACCCCGGCCAGCACTGAAGGATGCCAAATTGGGCGCATTGACCTCTCCCATTCGTGTGCCGTTCTATTCCCGAGGGATCGTAAAAAGACACAAAGGTCTTCTGCTCTTTATAAAGATCTGGACATCCTCTTTCTCAACTTTGATGCCATCCCCCAACGCTCGCCACGAAATACCAGGCGACGCCCGTTTGGCGAAAAGGATGGATCGAGATCTTCTGCCTCCGATGCAGGCCATTCATGCCGCCACTGGTGGCGCGGCGCTAATACTCGGGGCTGATAAGGAACTCGGCACGATCGAAGTGGGCAAGTGGGCTGACCTCGTGTTCCTCGATGCTGATCCGGTCGCAGATATTCGAAACACGAGACGCATCTGGAACGTGATGCACAACGGCCAACTCATAGATCGATCGGCAATACTCAAGACCATAAAACCCGCTTCTGTTTAGAACAAAGGTTGTCGAATCAATCGATCCTGTTTCGGGGCTTCCAATCGGTGGCCTTCACTTTTCTTGAAGCTGGACCATCAAAAATCGTGTTCTCATATTCCACGTTAAACTTGTACTTTAGGAGTTCGGTGTCGCGCCGGACTTTCTCAGGAAACCTGGGCTCATGTGACAGCACTAAGCTCGGGACTGAGAATTCGTTTAACGGAACATGCCTAGGTTCACGAACGACTTTGGTCGGCATTTGGATGCCGTCAATGGTGACATAATTATCGAAATAAACCGTCAAACCCTTTGCCTGAGTTTCCTTATAAATTGCGCCATACTCATCCGTAACGAGCTTGACCGGCAACCTGGTCTTACGATCCAAATAGAAGTCGACGCGAAGGTTGCCAACCGCGGTCTCTACAACATCGACCCGCTTTAGTCCTCGTCTTCCTTCATAGGTACGAATGGGGACTGGCCTAATCCACTTAGTTTCTATTAAGTAGATGGTTGGATTCTGGATAAGACGTTCTGCATAGGCTGTTGGGAGACACAATGAAAGTGATGGGACGTCGCCTCGGGCAGGCGATAAGGTCTTCATACAGAGATCGCGTTCGATATTGATGACGGTTGCGTCCAGAGAAACAACAAACTCAGGTGTGTATTCATGCAACCATGCCTTACCGGGCAGAACATGAAGCCACTGGACTTCGGTCGTATGGCTTCCCTTAACAGCTTCGACCTGAATTTCTCCGGAGATGAGAAAATTCTGGACAGCGTGGAGCCGATCGCGTCCGCCCTTAGCTTGCAGCGCCTCTTCCCAGAGTTGCCGGGCGCGAGCGCGATTAATATCCGTGGCTTCGGCCTGACCTTTTGCTGAAACATTGATCGCCAGGATAACGATCACGACGAGTAAATCGAAAACTAAAGTGACACTCTTTCCATTCATGGAATGCCTGTGTGCAAACAATGTACTCAAAGACCCTCGTGGATTTTGCAAATCTCATACAGAGATCAGTCAACATTTCACCGACAGGAGTCAGGAAATTATTCCGTGGAGCGATTGGAAGGCACGTGGGATCAGACTAATAACCAAATGTCTTTGACAAACAACCAGAGGGTGACAGATCCTCAAAGCTCAGCAACAAGCATAGACTCGCGGAGTTGAGAATGGAAAGCTTATGGCAAGACATACGGTTCGGTATTCGAATGTTACTCCGAAGTCGCACCTTCACCTTGTTGGCGACCCTGTCTCTGGCATTTGGTATCGGTGCAAATACCGCCATCTTCAGTGTGGTCAACGCAATTCTGCTGCGACCATTACCTGTTCAGCAACCTGACAGGCTGCTGAGATTCTATGCCGGCTCGGAAGTGACCTCATACCCGGACTTTCTATATTACCGAGATCAAAACAAGGTCTTCTCAGGTCTCGCGGCGCACGGGTTTGCACCCCTCAATCTACAGAGCAACGGCCAGTCAGAACGCATCCTGGGAGAGATCGTCACGGGAAACTACTTCTCTGTTCTGGGCGTCCGCATGCAAGCAGGTCGTAGCTTTCTTCCGGAAGAAGATCAGACGCCCGGATTAGCTTCGGTAGCGATCATTAGCCACCGGTTATGGGAACGGCGTTTTGGTCGTCGCGCTGATGTCACCAACCAGATCATTACAGTCAACGGCAGGCAGTTTTCGATCGTCGGCGTCACTGCTCCCGAATTCACGGGCACATTTGTGGGATACGCCCCGGAGATCTGGATTCCGATCATGATGGCCGGGCAAGTCAAGGGCCCCGATGCTCTTACTAATCCACAGTCTCGCTGGCTGAATATCACCGGACGGCTCAAGCCGTTAGTAACGCTTGACGAGTCTCAAGCCGACTTGTCACTCCTCTACCAGCGGCTCGAGCAGGACAAACCTGAACGAGACAGATCCTGGGGATACATCGTGGTAGAACCCGCCGGGCAACTCTTTCGCAAGCTCCGCACTCCGGTCTCACTGGTTCTGGTCTTGTTGATGGCCGCGGTCGCGTTCGTGTTGCTGATTTGCTGCGCGAATGTCGCCAACCTGATCCTGACGCGCGCGGCGGGTCGCGGAAAAGAGATCGCGATTCGCCTGGCTCTGGGCGCCAGCCGCTTTCGCATCATGCGGCAGCTATTGGTTGAGAATGTTTTGTTGTCCATTGTTGGCGGAGCACTTGGTTTGCTGTTGGCCTTTTGGGCGACGTCGCTGTTGGGATCTATCAGACTTTCCACACCGGTTCCGATTATTCTTACCTTTGCGCCTGACTTTCGCGTGCTCATCTTTACTTTATGCATCTCACTGCTGGCGTCGTTGGTCTTTGGCCTGGCACCTGCGTTACAGACCACCAGGCCCGATCTGGTATCTGCGCTCAAGAAGGAATCTTTTGGGTATGGCATTGTCAGGCGGAGGTTTCATCTCTCCACGATAGTTGTAATCAGCCAGGTCGCTCTGTCGTTCGTGCTATTAACCAGCGCTACGCTTTTCATCAGAAG
>Ga0307414_10001430_pt1 | contig 12394 bp, 8 predicted proteins | sample DK1Ometagenome_FD_203804 | JGI IMG/M metagenome (GOLD analysis project Ga0307414, IMG submission 203804) | Maize rhizosphere microbial communities from greenhouse at UC Davis, California, United States - DK15-O-3 | ecosystem: Host-associated > Plants > Roots > Rhizosphere > Soil | place: USA...
TGACGTCTAAAGATTCTACCTCTTTACAATTACATGCCTTAAAAATTTATCAAGACCTCATTCAATTCCATTTAAAAGATAAAGAACCTTTCGCTTTCTCGGATGTGAATATAGAACGTTTAAAATTTGTGAATGAATATGGTACTTTTAGTGATAAGGAAACGCTTTTATTGCAGGCGCTTATAACTGAAAAAGACAAACTAAAAGAACACGAAGTTTCTGGATTATACAATTTTGAAATCGCTTCTATTTATTACCAACAAAGTCAACAATACCAACCAAAAACAAACGAGGAAAACCGTTGGAAAGCCAAAGATGCCATGGCAATTTGCAATGCCGTGATTGAAAAATTCCCAAAAAGCAAAGCTGCGGAAAAATGTGCCATTTTAAAACAGCAAATTGAGCAACAAACATTAGACATTACTACCGAAAGTTTTCTGCCAATCCAACAATATGCGCGTTTGTTGGTCAGTTATAAAAATTTAGACACGCTTCAGTTTAAAATATTCAAACTCACTCAAAACCAATTAGAACAATTCAATAAAATCTATCAAAAGGAAGAGCAACTGACTTTCATTAAAAAACTAGCTGTTTTTAACCAATGGGAAAGCAAACTCAGAAACGAGGATGATTATCAAAATCACTCCACAGAAATTGCCATACCAAAACTTAATAACGGTAATTACTTAATCTTTGCTTCAACACAAAATGATACTGAAACCTTTGCGTTTTCTACCATTCAAGTTACCAATTTAGCCTTGGTTGAAACTGAAACTGAAGATCACAAAACCTTTCAAGTTATTGATAGAAATAATGGAAACCCGATTGTGAATGCTGATGTAGAATTGAGTTTTGCTGAAAACAACAATAGAAGCACTAAAAAAGAAAATTTTAAAACTAACGAATTTGGTGAAATCAAAATTGAGAAAACTAAAGACCGGTATAGAAATCTTAATGCAAAAGTTAAGTTCGGTAACGAATCCGCCTATTTTGGAGATTATTATGTCAATCAATATTATAAAAGAGAAAAAGCGGAAACCGAATACAAAGCCTTTTTGTTTACCGATAGAAGCATTTACCGTCCTGGCCAAACCGTTTATTTTAAAGCCATTGCTATAAAAACAAATCCATATGGTGGAAAATCGGAAGTGGTAGCAAATGAACCAGTTTCTGCTATACTGTATGATGTAAATGGAGATGAAATTAAAGAACTAAAATTTAAAACCAACGAATTCGGTTCCGTTTCTGGTGAATTTATATTACCAAATTCTGGATTAAATGGCGAATATTACATTGAAATATATTCAACTAGAGGTGCTATAAGAGAAAATCATTATTTCTCCGTTGAAGAATACAAACGCCCCAAATTTGAAACGAAATTCAATCCTGTTACTGAAACCTATAAAGTCAATGATTCCGTAACAGTTAAAGGAACTGCTTTGGCTTATGCAGGCAGTAACATTACCGATGCCAAAGTTGTGTATCGTGTGCATAGAAAAGTGGAATATCCACGTTGGTATTTTTGGTCAAGACCTTGGTTTAATAGTGAACCACAAGAAATCACGCATGGAGAAACTACCACCAATGAAAAAGGTGAATTTGAAATCACTTTTAAAGCCATCCCTGACTCAAGTGTTGATAAAAGTAGTTTGCCCATTTTTAATTATGAAATTACTGCGGATGTCACAGATTTAAATGGTGAAACTAGAAGTGCTACAACGACTGTAAATGTTGGTTATCATGCTTTAGTTGCAACGATGTCCATTACCGATAAGTTAGATAAAAACGAAAAAGACCAAAAAATCAGCATCGACACTAAAAATCTGAATGGTGAATTCGTGCCAGCAACGGGCCTTATTAAAATATATAAATTACAAGCACCGAAGTCCGTTTTACGAACCAGACCTTGGGCGGCTCCAGATTATCAAGATTTTTCGGAAGAAGCTTTTAAAAATCTATTTCCGTACGATGCTTATAAAGATGAACATGACTTCAATAATTGGGAAAAAGGTGATTTGGTTTTTGAACAATCCTTTGATACCAAAACATCCAAAGATCTGAAATTAGAAAGCATTAAAAAATGGGAATCTGGACAGTACATCATCACTTTGGAAAGTAAAGATAAATTTGATCAGTTGGTTAAAGATGAAATCAAAACCACATTGTATAGTGATGATGACAAATCGGTGGCCGACAATCAGTTATTTAGCATTACCACCAATAAGCCGACTTATAAAGTGGGCGAAACTGCCATTATAACATTTGCTTCTTCCGCAGAAAACTTGAGCGTTACGGTATCTATTGAAAAAGCCCTCAAGATTGTAAAAACAGAAATTATACAACTAAATAATAACAAAAAAACCATCTCTATTCCTGTGACTTCTGAAGATGTTGGCGGCTTCGCCATCAATTATAGTTATGCCGCTTTTAATAGTTTTCAATCGGGTGCAATAGGTATTATAGTTCCTTATCCAAAAACGGATTTAGATATTGAAACCACCACATTCCGTGACAAATTGCAACCCGGAACTAATGAAACTTGGAGCTTTAAAATTAAAGGCCCGCAAGGCCACAAAGTATCTGCTGAATTATTAGCAAGTATGTATGATGCGTCTTTGGACCAGTTTAAACCGCATACTTGGGATTTTAATCCTATTGGAAAACCTTCTTATTACTCATATAATCGTGGCAATGCCTACCAAAGCTTTGGAACAAAAAATTTCAGGGTTTATAATAAACCATTTTCAAATTCAATCAATCCTCAACAATACGATCAATTAAATTGGTTTGGTTTTTATTTTGTTAATAATATCAGAGTCATGAATACAAGTGCTATTTATGGAAGTAGGGCTGCTGGAATCGAGATTCAAGAAGACAGTTCTTCACTAGACGAAGTTGTGGTTACTGGTTATGCTGAGATGAAACAAGTTTCTAATGCACCCGCGATGATTAGAGGTGAACTTTCTGATGTCCCTCCGCCTCCACCATTTCCTGCTCCAAAACCTGAAGAGCAACTAAGCTTCGACACTGTTCAAATCCGCAAAAACCTTCAAGAAACTGCCTTTTTCTTTCCGCAGTTACAAACCGATAAAGATGGGAATGTGAGTTTCAGTTTCACCACACCAGAAGCGTTGACTCAATGGAAATTGCAGTTATTGGCTCATACTAAAACCTTGGAAAGTGCCACCAAAACCTTAACCACCGTTACGCAAAAAGAATTGATGGTCATCCCCAACGCGCCTCGTTTTTTACGTCAAGGCGACCAAATAAGCATCAGTACAAAAATCGCGAATTTAACCGATAAACAACTTTCTGGAAAAGCCATTTTAGTATTAACAGATGCCGTTTCCGGAAAAGATATCACCAACAAACTTATCCTCAAAGAAGGCAATCCTCCCCCCTCGGGGGAGTTAGAGGGGGCCTTTGTTATTGATGCTAAAGGCAACACACAAGTCACTTGGAACTTAACAATCCCGGATGATGTTGATGCAGTTCAATATAAAATCATAGCGAAATCGGATGCCTTTATTGATGGCGAGCAAAATGCACTTCCCGTTTTGAGCAATCGCATGTTAGTTACCGAAACGTTGCCGATGTGGATTCGCAGTAACGAAACCAGAACATTTACATTAGATAAGCTTAAAACCAACACCTCAACCACTCTTAAAAATCATAAATTAACTTTGGAAATCACTTCCAATCCAGTGTGGTATGCGGTGCAAGCTTTGCCTTATTTAATGGAATACCCGTATGATTGTAACGAGCAAACCTTCTCGCGTTATTATGCGAATGCGTTGGCGAGTCATATTGCAAATTCAAACCCAAGAATTCAAGAGGTTTTTAATCAATGGGCGTCACAAGATGTACTGATGAGCAATCTTGAAAAGAATGAAGAATTAAAATCCATTCTCATTCAAGAAACACCTTGGTTGCGTGATGCACAAAGTGAAACCGAACAGAAAAAACGTATCGCTTTGTTATTAGATTTGAACAAAATGACTAACGAATTGCAATCCGCTATGCGTAAATTGGAGAACAACCAATTATCCAATGGTGCTTGGGCTTGGTTTAATGGTGGTCGCGAAAATAGATACATTACCCAACATATTATTATCGGTTTTGGACATTTGAATAAACTTGGTGTCACCCTGAGCGCAGTCGAAGGGTCTTCTTCTGAATCCAAAATGCTTGAAAAAGCTATCAACTATTTAGATGCCGAATTTGTAAAAGAATATAAAGATATTCGGAAATACGATGCGAAAGTCGATTTAAATAAAGACCATTTAAGCTACACCCAATTGCATTATTTATATATGCGAAGCTTCTTTCCTCAAGTTAAAAAATCAAAAGAAGTGGAAGACATTACCAAATATTACCAAACGCAAATTCAAAAATATTGGTTGAGCCGTTCGTTGTACGCCAAAGGATTGATGGCGTTGGTTTCAGAACGTTTGAATGACAAATTAACATCCGCTAAAATTTTAAAATCGTTGAAAGAAACCAGTATTACTTCGGAAGAATTGGGCATGTATTGGAAAGAAAACACGCCTTCATGGTATTGGTATCAAGCACCGATTGAAACGCAAGCGTTGATGATTGAAGCATTCGGCGAAATTCAAAAAGACACAAAAACTATTAATAATCTAAAAATTTGGTTACTAAAAAATAAACAGACCAATCAGTGGAAAACTACCAAAGCAACGACCGAAGCCGTGTATGCATTATTGCTACAAGGCAACGATTGGCTTTCAGTAACCGATGCGATTGATGTGGTTTTAGGCGGACAAAAAATTGAGCCTTCTAAACTTGAAGATGTTAAAGTTGAAGCTGGAACTGGCTATTATAAAACATCTTGGAGTTCTTCAGACATTAAACCAGACATGGCTGAAGTTTCACTGACCAAAAAAGGAGACGGCATTGCTTGGGGCAGTTTATATTGGCAATACTTTGAGGATTTAGATAAAATAACTTCAGCAGAAACACCGCTTAAATTGAAGAAAAAACTATTCCTTAAAAAGAATACGGATACTGGTGAGCAAATTTCGGAAATCACTGAAATCACTGATTTAAAAGTCGGAGATTTAGTAAGGGTTCGTATTGAATTACAAAGCGATAGACCAATGGAATTTGTCCACATGAAAGACATGCGCGCTGCTGGATTAGAACCTGTAAACGTCATTTCCCAATACAAATGGCAAGACGGATTGGGCTATTATGAAAGCACCAAAGACGCATCCACAAACTTCTTTTTCGATAATTTACCAAAAGGTGTTTTTGTTTTTGAATACGATTTAAGAGTCAATAACTCAGGAAATATGAGCAATGGCATTACCACCATTCAAAATATGTATGCACCAGAATTTAGTAGCCATAGTGAAGGTGTGCGGTTGTTGGTTAAATAGATTTTTTTTAAGAGGCTTAAAAGCCTCTTTTTTTATGATTAACTTTACTTTGATAAAATGAGTTGGAATTAAACTAACTAAAAAACTATGGGTTTAGATTTTGACAAAGAAATTGAACGTATTTTAAAAGAGAAAAAGGAAAAAAACCCAAAAGAGCTCTATGAAATTCATCGTATCCGAAAAAAAGAAGATGAATTAATAACAATGGAATTAATAAAAGTTGGCTTCAAAGTTTCCAGTCTATTTGATTTAATTAATTATAAGACAACCGACATTGGTTTCATAAATTTACTAATTGCCTATTTGGACTCTGACAAAATCAGCGACCCTATAATAAAAGATGGAATTATCAGAGCCATAACTGTAAAAAAAGCTAAAGGACTTGTTGAGGAAAAATTATTGGATTATTATAATAGTTTAGAACTAGAAAAAGAATTAATTGGGTGGAGCATTGGAAGCTGGTTTGAATTTTTGTATTCGGATTTATATTTTTATCAAATAAAAAAAATCATAGAAAACAAAAAGAATGGTGCATCCAGACAAATGTTTATAATGGCTTTATGTAAAACTAAAGAATATAAATTAGAAGCTGAAAAATTATTATTAAAATTGACATTTGATGCCAAGTTGTTTTACACGCCATAAATTCGCTCGGAAAACTAAAATCAAAAAAATCCATAGAAAGACTAACTGATGTACTTAATGACAAAAATAAAACAATTGTAAAGGAGGCTAACAAAGCACTAAAAAAAATAAAAGCTGAATAAAGCTTTCTAAAAAACATCGTATAAAATCACTGGTCTTTGCTAAACAAAAAATCCCATTGCTAAAAAACCACCTCCATATTTTATTACTACTATCGCTTTTAGCGTTACAATTATCTTGCGCTTCAAAAAAAAACATAGTGGTAAATGAAGCAGTCATTGAAACACTCCCTCGAAAACTTATTTTTTTAAATTATACTATTTCTCAAGATGCTAATGGCAAAAAACACATCCTGTTTATAAATAAAATCATTACCGACGGTAAACTTAAAAACAATACCGAAACCTATCTTAAAACGGGGTCTGTGGGCGACTTAAAATGCAGTCAACTCGATAAAGATTCCGTAGAAATTAAAACCGTTATCATACAAAACCCTATATCGAAAATAATTGAATATGTTAATGATTCTCTTATCTTTGAAAGTAAAAAAATAGAGCTAAACCGTGCACCGCTATCATTAAGGTTAGCATTACACGACAAAACAAAATATATCACCATTAGCCACATCATTGATTCGTTGCAAAATACTCGCCCATTAATCACCACCAAGTTGGATTGAAAATGAAACATATTCTCCTCAGCGTTTTATTTTTTAGTTTACACTATATTCACGCACAAGTGTTTGATGTGGAAGCCATTAAAATTTCTGGAGATGACGACAAACGAATCAATTTGGTTATTTTAAGCGAAGGTTATCAAGCTTCAGAGTTTGCAAAATTTGAAACTGATGCTGCCAATTTTGTAACCGATATATTTAACCAATCGCCGTTTTTGGAATACGCCAATTATTTTAATGTTTATATAATTAAAGTACCTTCTAACGGAAGTGGTGCCGACCACCCCGGAACAGCAACAGATGTTACGGAACCAGCCTCAACTATAACAAATGTTGATACTTATTTCAATGCCAGTTATGACAGTTTCAACATTCACAGATTACTTTTTAGTTCTAATTATGCTACCATTAATAACGTTTTGGCAAACAATTTTCCAAATTATGATCAAACCATTATTTTGGTAAATTCATCAGTTTACGGAGGTAGTGGAGGTGCTTTTCCTTTTGCTTCAACAGGTATTAGCGCTAGTGAAATAGCCATCCATGAAATTGGTCATTCTTTATTTAATTTAAAAGACGAATATTACCCAGGAGATGCTTTGGCTGCTGAGGCCATAAACATGACTCAGGAAACCAATTCAAGTATAGTAAAGTGGAAAAATTGGATACCTAATAATGGTGTAGGGATTTATAAATATGCTCCCACGGGCAATGCCTCAAATTGGCATAGACCACACCAAAACTGCAAAATGCGATATTTAGGAGTACCCTTTTGTTCCGTTTGCAAAGAAGGTATGGTTGAAAAAATACATAGTTTAGTGCCTCCAATTAATTCTTACACACCTGTTTCTAACACCATAAACAATCCAACATTTCCTATTGATTTTGAATTGAATTTAATACATCCCATTCCAAATACGTTGGAAAGCATATGGACATTAAATACCGTTAAATTTGCCAATAATGTTGATGCAATTTCCCTTTTAGAAACGGATTTAAATACCGGAATAAATACGTTAACCTTTGCAGTAACCGATGCTACAAATCTTTTAAGAGTTGACAACCACGAGTCATTTCATGTTTCAACTGTAACTTGGAGCATTGATAATTCTTCTTTAGGTATTGATGATATTACCAGTGAAGCTAATGATTTCAATATTTCCTTATACCCAAATCCGACTAACGATGTCATTACCATTAAAGCTGAAAATACGTTGAATACCGATTTAAAAGTCGATTTAATAAGTCTGGAAGGCAAAAAAGTAAAAACAGTTATTATATCAAATTACGAAACCCAACAAATAGATATTAGTTATTTGAGCCAAGGTATTTACATTGCAAATTTCTATGCTAACAATGTTTTGATTGCGAATAAAAAGGTGGTAAAAAATTAGTTGTACCCAATAAGTTATTTCTAAATTTTATCGCTATCGAATGTCAGTTCGAGTGAAATTCTTTTTTTAAGAATTTTGTATCGAGAACTTTAGTATTATAGCTTCTCGATACAATTTTCTCATGCTTCGAAAATCACTCGAAGTGACATATAGATTTTAATTGTATTTTTAGTTAACCTGTCAGTTTGAGTGAAATAGTGAGGCACGAGCTATTTTGTATAGAGAACCTTTATAAGTTGCTATGCTTCTATATAAAAATTTTAAACTAGTTAGTCTAACTCGGAGGCATCGTTGGTCTAACCTCAATTTTACTTGGTAAGGTTCTAGGGTTCATTTTAATTAAATCAACTACCAACTCGCCAATATCTTCCTTTTGGATTTTCCATGCATCATTCTCATCTGGAGTATGTCCGTTAAAATGTGTCGCCACAGAGCCTGGCATGATAGTACTGACTTTAATATCGTATTTACGTAAATCGAGCATCACAGCTTGCGTGAATCCTGTAACGCCAAATTTACTAGCATTATAAGCAGAGCCTTTGGCGAAGAAGTTGGTACCAGCCAAACTTGAAATACTTATAAAATACCCTTTGGAATTTTTTAACGCTTCCACACTCGATTTTATAGAATAAAACACGCCTGAAAGGTTGGTATCTATCGTTTCATGCCATTGGTCAAGTGTCATATCTTCAATGCTAACAAAATGTGCCAAACCGGCATTGGCAACAACAATATCGAGTTGATTAAAGTGTTTCAAAACTAATTTGACTGCCTCTTGATGACTTTCAAAATTCCGCACATCAGCCCGAACACCAATGGCTTTTGCTCCTGTTGTTGAACGTAAATTAAGTTGTTTGGCTGCTTCTTCTGCTGATGATGGGGTTCTACTGGTGATGGCGACATGAACGCCTTCATTCATTAAAGATTCTGCGATTCCGTAACCGATGCCTTTAGTGCCTCCCGTTATAAGAGCGACTTTATTTTTTATTGAATTCATTATTATCTTTTTTATTTTGGCAATCGCTTTGTTAAATAAGCTAATTGACCCATGTGATTAGCTTGGTGTTCCATAACATGAAACCAAGCCCAATGATTATTCATTTGTCCATTACTTTCAGAAAACCATTTATCATCTTTTGTTTTTAAAAGTTCCTTTGTTTTTAAACGAACTTCATTATAAATATCTAAATAATATTTAATAGGCTTTCCTTTAAATTCTTTTCGTCCCTTGTCTCCTAAACTTAAAGCCGTCATCCATTTTTTTTCTTCTTCATCATTAAATTCTCTATTCTCAAATGTATATAATTGATAGTATGCTTCGGTTGCAGCCAAATGATAAATTATAGCTCCAGCACTGTTGGAATCATCATCAATTAAATAATCGGTTTGTTCTTGATTAAGATTTACAACAAGTCTTTCAACACGAGACTTTAAATCATCAAGCATGGATACCATATTTCCAATATCGTTAGTATAACCTTTTGACGGTTTAATCTCGTATTGAGCGTTTAAATTAAGGCTAATTAAGGCAAGGGCTAGGATACATATTTTGCTTTTCATTTTAAAATTGATTAGTTTTTACTAAAATACATAACCAAATCGAGGTTATAAAACGATTAACTTAGACTTAACTCTATTTAAAAAATTTATGGCTGTGGCGGATATTGTGCCAATACTTTTTCGGTAACAGCTTGCAATTGTGCTTCTCGTTTTTCTGGTTTTGCATTTGGTGTAAAAACAGATTCACTTACGGCTTCCCAAAAGAGACCGCTTCCTTTTTCATCAACAAAATCAATGGTAATTTGACGATTCACATTGGCCTGACCAATCGGTAGTCCAATAGAAATACCGCCGCCCATGTTACCGCCTCCGCCACCTAAACCAACGCCTACATTATTACGCTGTAACTCTTTATATTCAGTGCTTTTTATATCAATCAGAAAATCGGGATTTTCAGATATGCTAAACCCTTTTTCTTTCATTTTTAAATCTATGGCATCCAAAAGGCGTTTGGTGTCTAATGCACTCAAGCCTGTTTCCATATCACCAAAATATTGATAGGTTTTGTATTTGGTAAAATCTGTACCTTTTTCATAATCGTAGTTCACACGAATGGGCGCACAAGAGACTATAAAAAGGATGATTGCAGAAAAAAATAATTGTTTCATGGCTTTATTTTTTATTTAAAGTTAATCAAAATTAATTATGGGATTCTCATTATAAACCCAGATTGATAGTTAAATATTATACATCTGTTAAAGCTCCTGAAAATGTTTAGGAACAATGAGCTTATTAAGGTGAAAATAAGGTGATAGTATTTATTAATTACCAGAACACAAAAATTCATTTACATGAATTAATGAGCTCTCTTCTTTTACAAGGTTAAAATTCTATTAAATCTAGCAAAAATTATATAATTCCAAATCTTACTCAGTAGTTAATTTTATAAAATAAAATAAATATATCTATGATACATATAATAGAAAATGCTCCAAACAATGTTGCAGCGTTTAGAGCAGTAGGAGACGTAACAAAAGAAGATTTTCAAAATGTAGTTATACCAGAAGTGGAACGCATTATAACAGCTGTTGGCCATATTAACTTTTTATTATATTTGGATACTGAGGTAGAAAATTTTACTATGGGCGCTTGGGTAGAGGATGCCTTATTAGGACTAAAAAATTTAGCAAAATGGAATCGGGCAGCTATTGTTTCTCATTCTGATAAGGTAATTACTTTCACCAACGGATTTAGTTATATAGTTCCTGGAGAATTTAAAGGTTTTAAAAAAGAACTTTATAACGAAGCACTTAATTGGGTATCTGAATAACTTAGGTATTTATAAAGTTATAGATAATACAGTAATTAACCATTCAACATTTTCCATAAAACATCTTTAAGCTGCGTGATGCCTTGTTGGGCAACCGAAGAAATAAATAGGAATGGAATCGGCAATTCGTTATCCAATTCTGCTTTGAGTTCTGCTTTTAATTCATCGTCCAACATATCGCATTTTGAAATAGCAATCAAGCGATCTTTATCCAACATTTCCGGATTGTATCTACGAAGTTCATCCAACAGAATATCATATTGTTTTTTAATATCCTTAGCATCCGCTGGAATTAAAAACAATAGAATAGAATTCCGTTCAATATGTCTTAAAAAATAATGTCCCAAGCCTTTACCTTCCGCAGCACCTTCAATAATTCCAGGAATATCTGCCATAACAAAAGTTTGAAAATCACGATATTCCACAATACCCAAATTAGGTTTCAATGTGGTGAATTCGTAATCAGCAATTTTCGGTTTTGCAGAAGTAATAACAGATAACAAGGTTGATTTACCAGCATTTGGAAATCCTACCAAACCAACATCGGCCAATACTTTTAATTCCAGAGTAATATGCTTTTCTTCGTGTGGCATACCAGGTTGCGCATAACGTGGCGTTTGATTTGTGGATGTTCTAAAATTCCAGTTACCGAGTCCGCCTTTCCCGCCTTGAGCAATAATTTTTTCTTCACCATGCTCGGTAATTTCAAAAATAATATCGTCAGTTTCCGTATCTCTAACCACGGTTCCTAACGGCACATCTACATAAAAATCTTCACCATCGGCACCAGTACTTCTACTGCTTCCACCATGTTCTCCATGACCTGCCCTAATATGCTTTTTAAACTTCAGATGCAGTAAGGTCCAAAGATTTAAATTTCCACGAAGAATCACATGGCCACCACGACCACCATCACCACCATCGGGGCCACCTTTTTCTATAAATTTTTCGCGGTGTAAATGCGCAGAACCTTTGCCTCCATTTCCAGAAGTCACAAACATTTTTACGTAATCAACAAAATTTCCTTCAGTCATAAGAAAGTTAAAAGTTAAAAGTTAAAAGTTAAAAGTTTCTCTCTTTACTTTTAATCTTTTTGTCATTCCTGCGAAAGCAGGAATCCATTTGATAGATTTAGTGATAAGATTCCTGCCTTCGCAGGAATGACACAATTACAATTTATCAATCACACTACTTAACCGCACCGTAATATCCTCCACACTACCCACACCATCAACTCCAAAGTATTTATTTTGAGCTGAGTAGTAATCTTTTAAAATGGCGGTTTTATTGTAATATTCCGTAATTCGGTTTCTTATAATGGATTCATCGGCATCATCAGCCCTTCCACTTGTTTCGCCTCTTTTTACTAGGCGTTTAACTAAAATTTCATCATCAACTTCTAAAGCAATCATGGCACTAATAGATGAATCTTTGCTTTGCAATAATG
>Ga0307414_10001432_pt1 | contig 12391 bp, 11 predicted proteins | sample DK1Ometagenome_FD_203804 | JGI IMG/M metagenome (GOLD analysis project Ga0307414, IMG submission 203804) | Maize rhizosphere microbial communities from greenhouse at UC Davis, California, United States - DK15-O-3 | ecosystem: Host-associated > Plants > Roots > Rhizosphere > Soil | place: USA...
AGCGCGGTCTCGCCCGTCACAGCGGCGGGAAACAACCGGCGCGCCAGCAAGACGCCGCCAACCGCGACGGCGATCCCCGCGAGGAACCCCGCCGCCAGAATCATATCGCCGGTGGCCCAGAACAGCAGCGCCACCGACAGCAAGGCGAGCCCGCCGAGCGCCGCTGCGTCGGTACGCGAAAGGCGCGGCGGCGCCAGCAGCGGCGCGGCAGAGCCTGCCCCCCTGCTGAAATCAGTATCAGCGGAAGGCAGGCTTTGCGCGGTCAATGACAGTCTTTCTTATTGGCGCATCACCAGATGCGAACACGATCCTTGGGCGCCAGATAAAGCTTCTGACCTTCCTTCACCTGATAGGCCTTATACCATGCGTCAAGGTTGCGCGAGACCCAAGCCCGCTGGATCGAGGGCGAATGCGGATCGGTCGTGATACGCTGCGACAGATTCTGTTCGCGATAGTTGCGGCGCCACACCTGCGCCCAGCCCAAGAAGAAACGCTGGTCGCCGGTCAGACCGTCGATCACCGGCGCCGGCTTGCCGCCCAGCGATTTTTTATAGGCGTCATAGGCGATGGTCAGGCCGGCCAGATCGCCGATATTCTCGCCCAGCGTGAAGGTGCCGTCCAGATGCTCGCCGGGAAGGATTTCATAGGCGTCATATTGCGCGATCAGTGCCTTGCCGGCGGCTTCGAATGCCGCGACGTCGGCGGGGGTCCACCAGTCGGCGAGCCGGCCATTTTCATCATATTTCGCGCCCTGATCGTCGAAATGATGGCTGATCTCATGGCCGATCACCGCGCCGATACCGCCATAGTTGATCGCAGCGTCGGCATGGGGATCAAAGAAGGGCGGCTGCAGGATCGCAGCCGGGAACACAATCTCGTTCATTCCGAAATTGGCGTAAGCATTGACCTCCATCGGGGTCATTCCCCATTCCCAGCGACGGATCGGGCCGCCGAGGCGGCTGATATTATCGTCGTGGGCGAACTGGTTTGAACGCAGCGCATTGCCGAACAGATCGTCGGCCCGGATTTCCAGCTTGCTATAATCCTGCCAGCGGTCGGGATAGCCGATCTTGGTGGTGAAATTGGCGAGTTTCTTCTTCGCCTTCACCTTGGTCTGCGGCTGCATCCAACTGAGGTTGCCGATACGGGTGTCGAGCGCAGCAAGAACATTCTTGACCAGCACATCCATCGCCGCCTTGGTTTCAGGCGGGAAATATTTCGCGACATAGTCCTTGCCGACCGCTTCGCCCATATTGTCCTTCGTGAAGTCGACCGCGCGCTTCCAGCGTTCCTGCATCTGCGGCGTGCCCGACAGCGCGGTGCTGTAAAAGGAGAAACTCTCCTGCGCGACCGCGTCGGGCAGGACATCGGCGAAGCTGTCGAGGCTGCGCACGAGCAACAGGTCGCGAACCACGCCGATCGGCGCGTCCGCCACCAGCTTGGCTTCGCCCGTAAAGGCGCTCGGCTGCGCGACCAGCAATGCATCTTCCTTGACCCCGACACCGCGGATGAAGGCGGTCCAGTCGAAGCCGGGCGCCGCCCTGGTCAGTTCGGCGATAGTCAGCTTATTATAGACTTTGGTTGCGTCGCTGCTGTCATTCTTGTCCCAATGGACGGCCGCAATCTGCTTTTCGAAATCATAGATTGCCTTGGCCCGCGCTGCGGCGTCCTTTTCACCCGCCAACGTCAGCACATTTTCCACATGCTTGAGGTAGGCCGCCTGCAGCTTGATGTTGCGTTCATTGTCCTTCAGATAGAAATCGCGATCGGGCATCCCCAGACCGCCCTGATACATCGAATAGATATAGACATCGGGGTTCTTGTCGTCCTGACCGACATAGCTGCCGAAGAAATGCTGGATGCCGTTGCGATCGGCTTCGGCGAGCAGCGCGGGAAGTCCCGCCTTGTCGACGGCGCGCACTTTGTTCAGCCACGGCTGGATCGGCGCCAGCCCCTTCGCCTCGACCGCCGCCCCGTCAAGATAGGCGGCATAGGCACGGCCGATCATGCTGTTGGCGTCGCCCTTGGCGGCTTCCAATATGCCGCGGGTGCGTTCCTGCGACAGATCGCCGAGCGCGGTGAACATGCCATAGTTCGACTTGTCGGCCGGAATCGCAGTGTTCTTCGCCCAGGTGCCGTTGGCAAAGGCATAGAAATCGTCGCCCGGCTGAACCGTCTTGTCCATGCCCGTGGCGTCGAAACCGAACGTGCCCAGCGCGGGCTTCGCGGCGGCCTCGGCGACAGGCGCAGCCGCCTTGTCCTTGGCGGCGACACTGGTCGCCGGAGCGATCCCCAGCAACAACGCGCCCAGCGCAGCGGTCACCATCAAATGTGAAGTATGAGTCAAACGGATCATGATATTCCCCGGATTTTCAAGACAAACGAAATTTGCCGCGCGAACGGCACGGCAAGACTTTGTGATGGGAACAGCTATACCCGCGCGACCCCGCGGTTCAACCGGCAGGCGTGTCGCTCGTCGATGCCTCAAGTCGTTTGTCGCGCGACCGACGCAATTTCCGCCGCCAACGCAGGCGAATCCAATTGTCCCAGAACAAGGTCGCAAGGAGGTAGCCGACGATCGCCGAAACAAGCGAGATGACGAAAAGCCCGGCGATCAGCGCCGGCGCGGCATCGGACACGACCCAGCGGGTCCATTCGCCAACCGACGCACCCTTCTCGAGCATGATCGAGAAGGTCGCGACATTAGCGTGAAGCCCGAACATGCTGTCGCCGAGCCACACCGATGCGGCGATGATGAACGGCGTCGTCGCGGGGTTCGACAGGAAAGTCATCGCCGCGCCGATCGGAATGTTCGCGCGGAATGGCAGCGCCAGCAAGGCGACGCCCAAAATCTGCACACCGGGAAGCAGGAAAAAGATACCGATGAACAGCCCCAATGCCGTGCCGCGCGGCACCGAAGTCCGGGTGAAGCGCCACAAATGGCTGTGCGCGACGCGATGCGCGAAAGGCCGAACGAATCGGCTCGCGAGAAGCTCTTCGCGCGTCGGTGAGTTGCGGCGAATCCAGTTCATCACCGCCGCCTTGTCGCGAGGCTTGCCGCCGCTCATCCGCGATCCTTCATCAAGCGCTGCTTGTCGCGCTTCCAGTCGCGTTCTTTGATTGATTCGCGCTTGTCGTGCGCCTTCTTACCCTTGGCGATCGCCAGTTCGACCTTGGCGCGGCCGCGACTGTTGAAATAGACCGACAGCGGAACCAGCGTCATGCCCTGCCGCGCCACCGCCGCATGCATCTTGTTGATTTCGCGCCCGCTGAGCAGCAATTTGCGCGGACGCTTGGGCTCATGATTGTGCCGGTTGCCGTGACTGAATTCGGGGATATTGCTGTTGACCAGCCACACCTCATGCCCCTTCACCTCGGCATAGCTTTCGGCGATCGTCCCCTCCCCGAAACGCAGCGCCTTCACCTCGGTGCCCTGCAGCGCGATCCCCGCCTCGAACACCTGTTCGATGGCAAAGTCGAAGCGCGCGCGCCGGTTTTCGGCGACGACCTTCTTTTTATCGAATTCGGGTGCGGACTGCGGACGGGCCATGACGAAAGCCTATAGCACTCCCGCCGACGCCAGCGCAGCATCGATCGCACTGCGCCCCGCGTCGTTCGCCGGAATGATCGGCAGGCGAACTTCGGGATCGAACCAGTCGTGCACGCGCGACAGCGCATATTTGACAGGCGCCGGCGACGTGTCGGAGAACATCGCATTGTGCAGCGGGAACAGCCGTTCGTGCAGCGCCAGCGCGACCGTCCAGTCGGCGGAGGCACAAGCGGCCGCAAACTGCGCGCACAGGCGCGGCGCGACATTGGCGGTGACAGAGATGCAGCCGACGCCGCCCAGCGATGCGTGCGGAAGCCACAGATCGTCATTGCCGCTGAGCTGGCAGAAATCATGGCCCGCCCCGGCACGGAGCGCCGTTACGCGAGCGAGGTCGCCGCTGGCGTCCTTGATCGCGACGACCGATGCGATCTCGCTCAGCTTGCTCATCGTTTCGGTACTGATGTCGGTCACGGTGCGTCCCGGGACATTATAGACGACGATCGGCAGGTCGCTGGCATCCGCGAGCGCCTTGAAATGCGCAAGAATGCCGTCTTGGCTCGGGCGATTATAATAGGGCGCGACGACCAGCGCCGCCGTGGCGCCGGCTGCCTGTGCATGGCGCATGTGGCGAATCGCGGTCGCGGTGTCGTTCGATCCGCATCCGGCGATCACCGGCACCCGGCCCGCCGTCGCCTCGATGCAGCAATCGATCACGTGATAATGTTCGTCAAAGCCCAGCGTCGCGCTTTCGCCCGTTGTGCCGCATGGAACCAGCGCGCTTGTTCCTTCACCGACCTGCCAGTCGACGAACCGTTTGAACGTCGGTGCGTCAAACGCCCCGTCGCGAAATGGCGTCACCAAGGCGGGAATCGACCCGGAAAACATGCTGGACTCCTTTACAAAAACAGGCCCACGACCGATAAGACGGCCGAGCGCGCCCGCTAATGGACGCCTATTCAGCGACCCGCAAGGAGTTTGGCACTAGCATGGCCGCTATGATCTCGCTGTCCCATATTTCCCGCCTCGCGCTTGCCGCGGCCCTCCTCATCCCGACCGCCGCAACGGCGAGCGAACTGACCCCCGAACAAATGGCCTGGTATCGCGCCCAGATGGGCCTTGCCGCCACGTCGGGGCCGCCGCCATCGACCAGCTCGGTCGGCGATGCGGTGATGGAGTGGCGCCGGTTGACCGCAAACACCGGTGCTTCCTTCGATCAGCTGTCGCGCTTCCTAATGACCAACAAGGGCTGGCCCGACGCCGACAAGATGCGGACGCGTGCCGAAAAGGCGATCGCGATCGACAGCTTCGACCCGGCCCGCACCCTCGCTTATTTTCAAGCCTATCCCCCGCAGACCGCGAGCGGGAATTTGCGCTATGCGCTGGCACTCAATGCCAGTGGCCGCCGCGACGAAGCCAATGTCGCGGTGCGCCGCGCATGGCGGGGCGGCACGCTCGACGAAGCCGAAACAAGCCGCGTACTCAGCCTGTTCCCCGGCGCGATCAGCATTGCCGACCATGATGCGCGGATGGACCGGTTGCTCTGGTCGGGCGCCACCGCTGCCGCCAGCCGCCAGCTCGGCTATACCTCTTCCGACAAGCGGAGCGTCTTTGCCGCGCGCCTTGCCATGCGCAGCGGCGCGGTCGACGCCGCGCTACAGGCATCGGCGGTCGAAAGCGCCAATCCGTCGCTCACCCGCACCGACGCAGGCTATATCACCGACAAGGCGACATGGCTCCGCAAGGCCGGCCGCGTCGGCGAAGCGCGGGCCCTGCTCGCCGGGCCGCGCTCGCTCGCAAAAGCGCCAACCGATACCGAAGAATGGCTGGAAACGCTGCTCACTAACGCGCGTCAGGCCGACGCCGCAGGCGACAAGCAGACCGCCTATAATATCGCGCGCCAGCTCGACGACGCGTTCCCGCCCGGCACCGTCATCCGCGAGACCGGCCTTAGCGTCCGCGACGATTACACCTCGCTCGCCTGGCTCGCCGGCCAGCTCGCCTTCAAGGATCTCCGCCGCCCGGCCGAAGCGGTACGCCTGTTCCACACTTATGGCGAAGCCGCGCGCTCGGCGCAGACACGCACCAAGGGATTTTACTGGGCCGGCCGCGCCGCGCTGGCGGCCGGCGATCGCTCCACCGCCAATGAACATTTCAACGACGCCGCGCAGCATTATGACCAATTTTACGGTCAATTGTCGCTCGAGCGCCTCAACCGCCCGCAACCCAAGCCCGCCGCCACGCCGAATATCCAGGTCGCGAGCAGCGAAAAGCGCGCGTTCGAGGATGATCGGCTGGTCCGCGCGTCGCGCGCGCTCGGCGAAATCGGCGCGTGGCGCGAACAGTCGCTGTTCCTCCGCGCCATCGCGCAAAAGGCAACCTCGCCCGCCGACCATGTGCTGGCGGGGCAGCTTTCCACGCAGATCGGCCGCCCCGACCTGGGCGTCATGATCGGCCGCAGCGCGCAGGCGAACAGCCTCGACGCGGTCGAAGTGTCGGGCTTCCCGACCGTTCGCGTCCCCACGGGGCATGAAAGCAACTGGACCTTCATCCACGCGATCACCCGGCAGGAAAGCCAGTTCGATCGCCAGGCCGTAAGCCATGCCGGCGCGCGCGGGATGATGCAGCTAATGCCGGGAACCGCACGCGAAGTCGCGGGCAAGCTGGGGCTCAGCTATGACGTCGGGTCGCTGACTGCCGACACCAATTATAACATGATGCTGGGGTCGACCTATTTCCAGCAGATGCTGCGCTATTTCGGCGGCAGCTATCCGCTCGCGGTCGCGGCCTATAATGCGGGGCCCGGCAATGTGAACAAATGGCTGCGCGCGAATGGCGACCCGCGCGGCGGCGGGATCGAGATGCTCGACTGGATCGAGGCGATCCCGATCTTCGAGACCAAAAACTATGTCCAGCGCGTGCTGGAAAATGCGGTCGTTTACGACACATTGCGCGAAGGCGGCGGGTCGCGGTCGCAGGCGCCGCTCAGCTTCTACCTCGGCAAGCGCACGCCCGGCTGACAGGCATGGCGGGGGAAAAGACGAACATCATCAGCCCGGCGGGCTTCGCCGCGCTGCGCGCAGAATATGACGTGCTGTTCGGCGATGAACGGCCAAAGCTGGTCGAGGTCATCAGCTGGGCCGCGGGCAATGGCGACCGCAGCGAAAATGGCGACTATATCTATGGCCGCAAGCGATTGCGCGAGATCGACCGGCGGCTGAGCTTCCTCGCGCGGCGAATGAAGGCGGCGCGGGTTGTCGACCCCGCCGAACAGCCCGACAAGAACCGCATCTGGTTCGGCGCCACGGTCGAACTCGCCGATGATGACGATGCCCGGCGGGTCGTCACATTGGTCGGCGATGACGAAGCCGACGCCGGCACCGGCCGGATTGGCTGGAACAGCCCCCTCGCCCGGTCGCTGCGCGGCGCGGCGGTGGGCGATTTGCGCACCGTGCAATTGCCCGCAGGGCCCAAGGAATGGGAGGTGATAGCGGTCAGCTACCCTGATCGCTATTCGCCGATCCCGGCGATCAGGTCGCGCTGATCCTTGCGCAGTTCGGGCAGGTCCCGCGCGAGCTTCGCCCAATGAACCGCCTCCTTCGGGTCGATCGCCACGCCTGTTCCCTTGGCATAGGCACTGGCGAGAATGGCACGCGAGCCGGCAAAGCCTGCGCGCGCGGCGACTCCACAATCCTCGATCGCAGCCGTCAGCGTCTTGTCGGCGAAATGCGCTTCGCACAGCCAATGATTGCCCTCCGGATTACCCCCGTCGGCGATGCTGCGCAACCGCGCCAGATTGGCGGCGCGTGTGCCGGGAAAATAGGTCAGCGCGAAGATGGCGGCAGGATGCCCCTTTTCCGCCGCTTCCATATAAAGCGCCTGCGAGCGGACGAGGTCGGGTTTTCCAAAGGTGCCCGCCGTGAGCCGATAAGCCAGATGCGTCTTCGCCTTTGAAAAACCGGCGTTCGATGCCGCAGTGTACAGGTCGAACGCACGCTTCACATTGTCCGGCGTCGGATCGGTTTCGAGCAGAAGATAGGCCAGTTCCTGTTGCCCTGCGGCGAAGCCCCGCGCGGCTGATTGCTCCAGATAGGCCCGGGCGCGCGGCACATCCTTCTTCACCCCGACGCCGAGCGAGAACATATAGCCGGCGAGATGCTGCGCGAGCGGATGACCGCCATCGGCAAGCGCGATCAGTTCCGCCGCCGGATAGCGCGATAGTATGTCGGCCACCATGATCGGTTCATCCTCGATCGCCAGCCGGTCGAGCGAGACATCCGCCAGCGGATCGGCGGCGGGCTTGAACGCGCCGCGGGTCGCCGGCGACACCGCGACGGCGCCGAGCATCGGGGTCGCAGTGGCGGCGGATGCCTCTCGCGCGGCCGGGACATCGGGCGGCGCCACCAAATAATAATCGTCGAACCAGCTGCCATAATGGAACGGCTGTTGCGGTCCCAACTCCATGCCATAGGTCCGCTTGTAAACCTCTCGCGATACGACCTTGAAATAGTCGGAAATCTCAAGACCGGGGATGGCCAGTTCCTTGACCACGGCGGCTGCGAAGGGGCTGACGGGCGATCCGACCGGCGCAAAATCGAGCGCCGGACGCCCTTTTGCGGTCGAATAGAAGACCGCTCCCTGCCCGATATCGAGCAGGCCGAGCGGCGCCGATCCGGCCTCTCCGCTCTTTATGTCCGCGTCCTCGACCCGCACGACCGGCTCTGCAGTGCGGCAGGCATCGACGAACAACAGCGTGAAGGCGCCGCTCGGGACGACATGTTTCACCAGTGCCTCGATCGAAAGATAGCGTTTTTCGACATCGGCGCGGCGCGTCGCGGGCGGGGCATCCATGGGCACCAGCCAGTTGCGGCCGCCATATTCAAAGCCATGGCCAGCATAATAGATCAGGACCGACTTCGCGCCCTTCGCCTCTGCCGCGAAACGCGCCAGTTCGGCGTCGAGCGTATTTTTGTCGGCATTGCGAACGATACGCGGCGCGATTCCAGCGCGCACGAAAGCATCGCACACAACATCGATATCGTTGACGGCGTTCTTCAGCGACGGCCATTCCCAGTCATTATAGGCACTGTTGCCGATGAGCAGCGCGACGCGATCACCGTCGAGCGGTGCGGTGCCGCATGCGGCCGCGGGCTGGGCCTGCGCCGTGGGAGACCAGGCCAGCACAGCGAGGAATGGCACGGCCGAAATCGCGATCGGGCGCGCGTTGAAGATCCGCAGAAATCTGCGCAACTTCACTCGGAAATCACCTATTCGCGCCATCGCCACGCCCCCCGCAACAAGGGTTAGGTCAGCCGCGCCATGTAGGAAAGCGCGTTTTGCCCTGTGATCATCATCACAATGCCGGGCATGATGGCCCGATAGACATAAAAGGACTTGGATTCGGCCAAAAGGAGGGGTGCCATGGAACGAAGCCTGGTTTTTGTTGCGATCCTGCTTGCACCGGCCGGAACCCATGCCGCGTCGCCCTCACCCGCCGCACCGGCGATGAGCGAGGCCGCAATAGCGCGCCTGATGACGCCCGGCGAAGAGATGGAGGCGCGCGTTGACGGCGACCTTAACGGCGATGGCGACGTCGACACGGTGGTGGTTCTGGTAAAGGACGACCTCCGCACGGTCCGTGCCTTTTTCACTACGCGAAATGGAGCCCGCATCCATCATGTCGCAGCCGGCACGTTCAACCTGCTGCCCGGGGCGCTGGGCGCCGCCGAACTGACGGTCGACAAGGGCGTGCTCATCATCCGCGATTTGACCGGCGGCACATCCGCGACATCGGCGACCTACCGTTTTCGGGGCGATGACACCGCGCCGAAACTGCGTCTGATCGGCCTCGACGCGACCGCCTATAGCCGGACCTATTCGCACAACGGCGCCGAGATGAGCTGGAACCTTCTGACCGGCGATATCGTCACGGCGCAGTTGGCGGTCAAGCCGGACGACAACGATCGCGGCTATGACAAAGTCGGCGCCAAGCGCGCACGGCGACCAGCGAGCGCCATCTATATGGAAAGCACCCCGGACCCCGAGGACGAGCTGAACCTTATAATGGAGGGAAAATAAGCCCCCGCCTGCTTCGGACCTATTTCAGCAGCGCGGGAACAATCCACACTGCGGACAGGACGAGCACCGCAGCCAGTAACGAGATTGCCAGCACGTAGCGGACATTATGTCCTTTGACGCCGCTGCTCGCTTCGGTCTCGGTGACTTCAATATGTTCGTCGACAACTTTCATCGCTCGCCTCCCTTGTGCTGGTCCCTTTAGAACGCGGCCCACCCACGGGGGGTTCCCGCGCATGAGTTAAGGAGAGTATTGCCAGAGGGTCTGTAAGCCGGGTTCTGTCCACCCCTTTTGACAGGGGATAGGCGATCATTCCTCTAGGCGAACGGTTACCCGAACGCTCAAGCAGTCAACCCGGACGGCTGGGCCGGAACCGACCCTGGATTGCTCCGCACCATCCCTATTCGACCTTGCTCCCGGTGGGGTTTGCCGTGCCGCATCTGTTACCAGCTGCGCGGTGCGCTCTTACCGCACCCTTTCACCTTTCGCCGGGCCGAAACCTTTGGCGATCTACTCTCTGTGGCACTTTCCCTGAACCTGGCCGAAGCCTGATCCGCCGGACGTTATCCGGCACCGTGGTTTCCTTGGAGCCCGGACTTTCCTCCCCCGGCGGGATACCCCACCGGCGGCGATCGCCCGACCCTCTGGCCACGCCATTATAGCGATGATTGGCCGGATTGACGAGGAATCAATTGCCCTCGGGCTGGGGCAGCAACAGCGCCAGCAGGATCGCACGGCATTCGCCATCGACGGTGCCGTCGATGAGCTCGGGACGGAAGCGGCGCTGAAAGGCGACCGTCGCGGCGAAACCATCGGTCACATCATATCCAAAGCGCTCGAGCGCGAGCAGGAAACCCGCGTCGGTCCACAAGGGATCGGTCAGTTTCTTGGTCGGCCGCGGCAGCGCTAGACGGCGGCGCGCCAGTTCCTCCCACGGGAACAGCTCCCCGGGATCCTGCTTGCGCGTGGGTGCAATGTCCGAATGGCCGACGACATTGCCGCGCGTGATCGCGTGGCGATCCTTGATCTGGTGAACCAGTCGGACGACCGATGCGACCTGCGGATCGGGAAAGGGAACATAGCCCCATTCATGCCCCGGATTGACGATCTCGATCCCGACGCTCGCCGAATTAATGTCGCTGATGCCGCGCCAGTGCGACTTGCCGGCGTGCCAGGCGCGCTTTTCCTCGGGCACCATCCAGGTGATCTGTCCATCCTCGCTGACGCAATAATGCGCCGACACTTTGGCATCGGGATCGGTAAGCCGATCAATGGCTTCGGCGCCGGTCTTCATACCGGTATAGTGAAGCACGATCATCGAAATGGGCAGTCCGCGCTCGTCGAAATTGGGTGACCAGCGTTCAATAAAATCGCTCATGCGGTTCGCGACCCATGTTTTGCCCCGCCCCGGTGCGGGAAGAGGCCTGACCTGCGCCAGCGCCGGACAAATTGCAAGCTCAGGCGGCCACGGCTCGGCGCACCTGCTGATCGGCGGGCTCATAGAGGCCGCGCAGGCGCGGACTGGCGACAAACTGGTCGGTCTGGCCCAGCACCGTCTCCCCCGCGCCGAGCACAAGAAAGCTCTGCGGCGCCGCCATCGCGCGCAACCGGGCAAAAGCCTTTTGCCGCATCGATGCCGAGAAATAGAGCAGCAGGTTGCGGCAAAAGATCAGATCGGCGGAACGTCCCAGCGGAGGCCGGTCGGTCAACATATTCTGCACCGAAAAATCGATCCGGCGGCGCAAATCCGCCTTCGCCAGCCATCCCGTCTCGGTCTGGTCGAACCAGCGCACCATGCGCTGTACCGGCAGGCCGCGCTGAATTTCAAACTGGCTGTACAGCCCGATGCGCGCGCGGCCGATAGCATGATAGCTGACGTCAGTGCCGACGATATCGACCTGCCATCCCGTCCATTTCTCGCCCTGTTCGGCGATCAGCATGGCGAGCGAATAGGCCTCCTGCCCTGTCGATACGCCGCAATGCCAGACGGTCAGCCGCCGCCTGTCGGCATTGATGACACGAAGCTTCTCAAGTGCGTTGACAGCAATATCGTCGAACACACTATGTTCACGATAAAAAAACGTCTCATTGTTCAGCATCGCATCGACCGTATCGTCGAGCAACTGCCGGCTGTTCGAGGTGACGAGCGCGGCGACGAGCGCGTCGAGATCGGCGATGCCATGGCGCTGCATCACCGGCTTCAGCGACATTTCGATGCGCCAGATGCGGTTCGGCGACAGCGTCTGCCCGGTGCGCGATTCAAGAACGCCCATCAAGATGCGATAGGCCGATTCGCTGGCGGTGCCGTCCATCATGGCTTGCGGCGTCCGGGCAGAAAGGCTCCGAGCGTCAGCGCGATCGCGTCGGGATTGAGCGTGGCAGCGGCCAGCCCCGCCTTGGCGACCGCTCCTGGCATGCCCCAGACGACGCAGCTTTCCGGGGCCTGTGCAAAGATCATTCCCCCCACAGCCTTTAATCGCGCCGCGCCGAGCACGCCGTCGCGCCCCATGCCGCTCAGGATCACGGCGACGCCGCGCTTGCCATAGACGTCAGCGACCGCGTCCAGCATCGGATCGGCCGATGGACAACAGCCATTTTCGACCGGGTGGCGGGCCAGCGCGATTTCGCGCCGGCGGCCATTGGCGACAACAGTCAGATGCGCATCGCCCGGCGCAAGATAGATATGACCGCGCTCGACCGCCCTGCCGGCTTCGGCCACATGGACCTGCCGCCTGGTCATCGTCGCGATCTGCTTCGCGTAAAATTCC
>Ga0307414_10001433_pt1 | contig 12381 bp, 11 predicted proteins | sample DK1Ometagenome_FD_203804 | JGI IMG/M metagenome (GOLD analysis project Ga0307414, IMG submission 203804) | Maize rhizosphere microbial communities from greenhouse at UC Davis, California, United States - DK15-O-3 | ecosystem: Host-associated > Plants > Roots > Rhizosphere > Soil | place: USA...
AGGGGGCTATCCCCTTGGCGCGGCATTGTGGGGCAAGCCCCCTCCACCACGCCGCTTCGCGTCGCGGTCCCCCTCCCCGTGCCGGGGAGGAGAATGACGGCAAAAGCCCGACAGCAATCCCTAAAACCCCGTGCTGAACCGCACCGCCATACCCACATCGTCCGGATACCAGGCAATATTGCCGCTGTCCTTGCGGTAATAGAGGTTGGCCGTGATGTCGCCCCAACCGAGCGCCCGGCTATAGGCTGCCTCCAGGTCGATCTGCCGCCCGCGTGGTGCGAGATTGAAGCGCTGTATCCCATAGCCCGCTTGCTCTGTCGCATAGTCAAAGCTGACCGGCAGGGTCAGGTTCAGCCCTCCCGAACTGATGCGGAGCGGCTGTGACAGGCGCAGGGCGAACCGGTCGCTCGTGTCCAGCACATGTTCTTTCCAGAGGTCGAGGGCGAAGCTGTTGCTCTTGAGCAGCGCGCCGTCCTTCAGCACGCCGCCAGCGGCCACCGAGGTCCAGCCCTGCCGCCACGCCGCGCCCATGCCCCATCCGCTGCCGGGGGTCAGGCGCAGATCGGCGTCGATAAACAGCGTGCGGGCGGATCCGCCGCCCAGCAGCGGATCGAAGCGCGCGCCCAGAACCGTATTGTCCTCCTGCACATGGCTGGCGAAAAAGGCGAAAGCGGCCGGCCCCGCTTCCCCATCCACGCCGATACTGATCGCTGCATAGGGAAGGCGGCGGTAATCGGCGCGCAGCGGATCGTTCCATTCCCGCCGGACGAGCGCATCCCCGCTTTCTCCCGCCACTGTCAATGCAAAGCCCTGCAACTGCCAGCGCAAGGCGAAACTGCTCTCCGCGTCGTGGCCGAAGCCCGTTGAACGTGCCGGGGACGTGGCGAGCAGGAAAGCGGGCTCTGTCTTGCCCCGCACCATCGCGGCGAGCGATCCGGCCTCCTGCGAGAAGCCGAGGGCAAGGTCGATGCGCGTTCCCAGCCGGGCGGCGATATAGCCGGCCTGCGCTCGTGCCCGACCGCTCTCCGCGCTGCTCAGCATCAGCGGGGTGACGCTGGCCCCGCCATGGGGCGTTTCGGCAATGGTGACGGCCATGCGCGTGCCGCCGCCAGCCGCCGCGAGCCTTTGTTCCCCCGTCCGCAGCAGCGGGGCGAGGCTGAGCGATGGCATGTCCATGCGCAGGCTTCGACCAAGATCGGCCTCATAGGCGCGGCCATAGCTGTCCAGGATAACCGCCCGCGCGCGCGCTGTACTTGCGGCGTCGCCCATGGGCGCGGAAAGCGTGCCGTTATCCCTCAGTGAGACTGGGGTCGTGGAACCGGCGAGCGACGTCGTCCCCTGCGGCGCGAATGCGGCGGCGATGTTCAATATGCCCTGGCCATAGACGCTGTCGGTACCCGTCGCGCCCGCGTCGGTGGCGGTGCTGAGCAGCAGCTCGACGATCTGTGCGCTCGTCAAATTGGGAAATGCCTGAGCCAGCAGGACGGCGGCGCCGGAAACCTGAGGGGCGGAGAAGCTAGTGCCGCTGTAGAGGAAGGCGCCTTCCATCTCGAAGGAGCGAACGCCCTCGCCGAGCGCCGACAGTACCGATTCTTGCGCCGTACCGGCCAGGCTACTGAAATCTGATATTGTGCCGTTCTGATTGACGGAGGTAGCGATGATGACTTTCCCATTGCCTGCGCCCAGAAGGGCCTGGGCGAACGGACTGGGGCTGTTGGTGTCGTAATCGGCGTCAGGATCGTTCCGTTCGTTGCCCGCCGATACGACGATGATCATGCCGTCGAACCCCTTGGTTGCCTGATCCACCGCCGTCAGCAAACGGCTGCTCGCGCCGTCGCCGCCCAGCGATATGTTGACGACGCGCACGCCGTTGAGGCGGGCATGGTCAAGGGCTGCGGCGATGTCGCTGTCGAAAAAAGAGCAGTCGTCTTCCGTGCCGCAGGTTCCCGCGCTGTCCGCGCGCAGGGCCATGATGGTGGATTCGAATGCGATTCCCATGATCTCGCGGCCGTCGCGCGCGGCCGCGAGAACCCCGGTTACCGCCGTTCCATGGCCATCTTCGTCCTGATAGCTGCTGTTGCCGCCAAAGGCACGGGAGGCGCTGCTGATGCGGCCGGAAAATTCAGGGTTCGGAATGTCGATCCCGGTATCGATCACGCCGACGGTCACGCCTTCGCCGCTGGCTCCTTCCTGCCAGGCGGTGATTGCTTCGTGAAAGACCGCGCCGTTGCTGCGCCGATATTCGGCGGTGTCGAAATTGATGGCGGTCGGGGTGGGTGAAGGAGATGGCGTTGGAGTTGGGGAGGGCGAGGGCGTTGGCGTTGAATTCACGCCGCCCCCTCCGCCGCACGCTGCCAATGCAATGCAGAAGATAAGAGTAAGGGATGTCTTGCGACGGGTCATATGCAGTATTCCGGCAATCAGTGACTTCACGCTAGCACGCCAGAACTGAAGATATTTTTACCATCTGCTTGTCCTCCCGTGGATCGCCGACTAGGCACAGCGCATGCTTCCCGCCCTGTCCCATGTCGATAGCTGGATATTCGATCTGGATAACACGCTTTATCCGGCGAAGGCGGACCTTTTTGGCCTGATCGACGTCAAGATGGGGGAGTTTATCCAGGGGCTGCTGGGCTGTGATCCGCAGGAGGCGCGGGCGGTGCAGAAGCGCTATTTCATGGAGCATGGCACCACCCTGTCCGGGCTGATGCGTCACCATGGCACCGACCCGCGTGAATTTCTGGAATATGTCCACGACATTTCGCTGGATCGAATCGCCCCTGATCCGGAACTGAACGCCTACATCCGCGCGCTTCCCGGACGGCGGCTGATCTTCACCAATGGCGATGCCCCTTATGCGTGGCGGGTGCTGGACCGGTTGGGCCTTGGCGACGCCTTCGAATTCATCCACGATATTCACGCCTGCCAATATGTTCCCAAGCCGGACCCTTCGGGCTACCGGGAACTATGCGAATGCTATGCCATTGATCCTTGCGCCAGCCTGTTTTTCGAGGATATGGCGCGCAATCTGAAGCCCGCCAAGGCGATCGGCATGACGACGGTCTGGGTGAATAACGGATCGGAAGCGGGACATGTGGATGCGCATCCCGATTTCATCGACTATGAGACGCACGACCTTGCGCCCTTTCTGGCGGACATATTGAAGAACTGAGGAACAGACATGAACGATACGCTGATCTCCACCATCGAAGCCGCATGGGAAGACCGGGCCAATCTCAGCTTTGCCACCGAGGGCGCTGTGCGCGAGGCGGTGGCCGAGGCGCTCAACCTGCTCGATCTGGGCGAGGCGCGGGTGGCCGAGCCGGAGGGCGAAGGCTGGAAAGTGAACCAGTGGCTGAAAAAGGCGGTGCTGCTGTCCTTCCGCCTCAACGACAATGCGATGATCCCGGGTGGTCCCGGCGGGTCTTACTGGTGGGACAAGGTGCCGTCCAAATTTCAGGGCTGGGGCGAAACGCAGTTCCGCGCGGCCGGTTTCCGGGCGGTTCCGGGCGCGATTGCCCGTCACGGCTCGCATGTCGCGAAAAATGTCGTGCTGATGCCCAGCTTCGTCAATATCGGCGCGTTCGTCGATGAGGGTACGATGGTCGATACCTGGGTAACGGTGGGCAGCTGCGCTCAGATCGGCAAGAATGTGCACCTGTCGGGCGGCGTCGGGATCGGCGGCGTGCTGGAGCCGCTGCAGGCAGGTCCGGTCATCATCGAGGATGACTGCTTCATCGGCGCCCGGTCCGAAGTGGTCGAGGGCGTCCGGGTCGGCAAGGGATCGGTACTGTCCATGGGCGTGTTCATCACATCGACGACAAAGATCGTCGATCGCAATACGGGTGAGATTTTCGTGGGCGAAGTGCCGCCTTATTCGGTCGTGGTTCCGGGCAGCCTGCCGGGCAAGCCGCTGCCGGACGGCACGCCGGGCCCCAGCCTGGCCTGTGCCGTGATCGTGAAGCGGGTGGATGCCCAGACCCGGTCGAAGACGGCGATCAACGACCTGCTGCGGGACTGACGGCGGGAGCGCTCGCGTCGAGCGAGGTTGAGACAGGTTGTGCCAGGCCTCTCGACTTCGCTCGGGACGAACCTTCTATCTTGCGCTCCCCTTTCATCCGCCGTTCAGCCCCGGCTTGCGATGAAGTGGCGATGGCTGGGTTCCTTTCCGTTGATCGGCGGCGGCTTTTGTCCGATAGGGGGCGCATGCTTCGCGGCTTTCTTTTCCTGCTCTTGTCGTTCCTGTTCCTTGTACCGCAGGCCATGGCGCAGCAGATTCTGCGCGACGCGGAAACAGAGGCGCTGTTCAACGAGATTTCCGCGCCGCTGGTGCAGGCGGCGGGCCTTGATCCGCGCAATGTGCAGGTTCTTCTCATCAACGATCCCGAAATCAACGCGTTCGTCGCGGGCGGGCAGATTGTGTGGGTGCACAGCGGGCTTGTCGCCAAGGCGGATAATGTCAATCAGCTGCAGGGCGTGATTGCGCATGAGTTGGGCCATATCGAAGGCGGTCATATCGTCCGCTTTGGCGAGGGGGTGAAGGTGGCGACCGGCATCACCCTGCTCAGCCTGCTGCTCGGCGTGGCCGCGATGGCGGCGGGCGGCGGTGAGGCGGGGATGGGCATCATGGCCGCGGGACAGCAGGCAGCGATGGGCAAGTTCCTGGCCTTTTCGCGCAATCAGGAAAGCTCGGCGGACCTGGCGGGTGCGCGCTATCTCAGCAAGGCGGGCGTCAGCGGCAAGGGCAGCATCGCCTTTTTCAAGAAGCTGCAGAACCAGGAATTCCGCCTCGCCATTCCGCAAACCGACAGCTATGCGCGCACGCACCCGTTGAGCGGCGAACGCATGGCGGTGCTGAACGAAGTCTATCAGAAGGACCCGGCCTGGGATAAACCCGTCGATCCGGAGCTGGAAGCCAGATTTCAACGCGTGAAGGCGAAACTGGTCGGTTTCGTGTCCGATCCGGGCCAGACCATGCGCCAATATCCCGAAAGCGACACCAGTGTTCCCGCGCGCTATGCCCGCGCCTACGCTTGGCACAAGTCGGCCTATCCCGAAAAAGCGCTGCAGGAAGTGCGCCGATTGCTGGCCGGTGCGCCTGACGACCCCTATTTCCTGGAGCTGGAAGGGCAGGTGCTGCTGGAATCGGGCCGCCCGAAGGAAGCCATTCCGCCATTGCGCCGGGCCGTCGCCGAAACGGGCAGCCAACCGCTGATCGCGGCGCTGCTCGGCCATGCGCTGGTGGCTACGGAGAATGACGATAATCTTGCCGAGGCCGAGCGGGTGCTGAAATCGGCGGTGAACAAGGACAGGGATAATCCCTTTGCCTGGTATCAGCTTGGCGTGGTCTATGCCCGGCAGGGGGACACGGCGCGGGCGGCGCTCGCGACGGCGGAGCGATACCAGATGACCGGACAGCCCGAACTGGCGCTGCGCAGTGCCGAAGCCGCCATGGTGGGTATCAAACAGGGCACGCCCGACTGGCTGCGGGCGCAGGATATCTCCATGGTGGCGCGCGTTGCGGCCGACCGGAACAAGAAGAAGAGATAGGCGCGGGCATGGGGGACGATCGCTGGATGCAAAAGACGCCGGAGGGGCAGAACGGCGGACCCGCCGGGCCGGGTCGCGTGCCGCAGGGCGGCGCGCCGCAGACCGGGGCCACTCTCACGCGAATCGCCGAAGCGGCGCGGCCGCTGGTGAAGATGGGCGTCGCCTTTGCCCGGACCCTGCCCGGCCGCACCCGGGACATAGTGGAGCGGATCGACATGCCGCGTCGGGTGGAGCAATCCCGCAAATGGGTGGAGGCGCGGAATTTTCCGGAAAAGGCGGAGCGGCTGAAGGCTGGGCTGGCTGAAGGCGGCAAGCGGGCGGCCGCCGTGTCACGCGACGGTGCTGACGCGGCGCAGGCCAAGGCGCGGCCGTTATTGGCGGCGGTGAAAAGCGGGACATCCAAAGGCGCACAGGCCGCGGCTGCCTTCGCTTCGGCCCGGTCGGCCCGCCTTGCAGAGGTGCTGGCCCGGCGTCGCGCCGAACGCGCGGAACGGCAGGCCCGGGCCGCTGAACAGAAAGCGCTGACGCAGGCCGCGCGCGATGAAGCGTCGCCAGAGCCGGTGCCATCGGAACTTATGCGCCTGTTGAAGGATGAGGGCGTCGCGGTCGAGGGGATGGACGTGCGAGAAGCATTGCCCAAGCCCGTGCATCCGCATATTGCAGCGCAAGGAGCGCTACCCTTGTTCGCGGGCGAGATCGATCCCCCACCACCGCCCCCAGTGAAGGAGCCGTTCATGCCAGAATCGCCGGCCCCCACGCCTGACCCGGCGTCCCCGGCGGCGGCGCGGGATGAAGCCACACGCGGCGCCCCGTCCAAGGGCGCCGCGCTCAAAACCCTTCTCTCGGCCTTGTTTGCCAGCACTGGCAGCACGCCTTTTTACCGGAACAGGACATTTCAGATGACAATTGGCGCGACGGCCTGTCTTGCTGCTGCAGGCGTGGTGGCGTTCATGATGACGCAGGGAGCAGCGACGAGTTCCGCTCCCGGCGCGGCGCAGGCCATGGGCGACATGGACCGCGCCAAGGTCGAGGGGATCGTGCGCGATTATATTCTCGCCAACCCCGAAATCATTCCCGAAGCCATGGAACGGCTGCAATCAAAGCGCATGGCGTCCATGGTCGATCAATATCGGACGCAGCTTGAGACGCCGTTTGCGGGCGGCTGGGAAGGCGAGCGCGATGGCGATGTCGTGCTGGTCGAATTTTTCGATTATGCCTGCGGCTACTGCCGGGCCAGCCTGGCCGACATCGACCGGCTGCTGGCCGAGGACAAGCAGCTGAAGGTGGTTTATCGCGAACTGCCAATCCTGAGCGAGGAAAGCGGTGAGGCGGCCAAGGCGAGCCTCTATGCCGCCAAGCAGGGCCAATATGGCAGCTTCCACCGCGCCCTTTATGCGGCCGGCCGGCCGTCGAAGGACAGCATCGATACCGCCGCAAAAAAGGCCGGTTTTGATCCTGCGGCGCTGAAGCAGGCGATGCAGGCGCCCGATATCAGCGCGGAAATCGAAAACAATATGCGTCTGGCGCAGGCACTTCAGGCGACAGGCACGCCCACCTGGGTTGTCGGGGATCAGGTGCTGTCGGGTGCGGTTGGCTATGATGCGCTGAAAGAAGCGATTGCCAGGGCGCGGTCGGCGCGCTGAGGTTCGGGGGGGGGTAGCCGACATTCCCCTCCCGCTTGCGGGAGGGGTTAGGGGTGGGCATTCCACCGCGCCATCCTTACAGGCCCACGCCCAGCCCCTCCCGCAAGCGGGAGGGGAGCTTGTCCTACCACCGCTCCCTACTTCTCGGTCGGCGTATAGGGCACGAAATCGCCCAGCGCGCAGCTGCCTGTCAGCATGCCCGAACTGAGGTCCGCGACGCGCGCGATGTCGCCTCGGCAAATTTGCGAACCCCAGACAGTGGTGACCAGCGTTCGGCCGAAGGACAGGCCGCTGCACCTGCCCAGGACGCGGTTTACATACACGGTGCGTCCCGCCTTGTAGAGCAACAGGTCGTCGCTGATGACCTGAAGATCGGCGCGCTGGGTGAGGCTGATACAGCTTTGCGGTTTGCCGGCGACCTTGCCTTCCAGGGCCCGGTCGAGCGCGGCCTGCTGCTTTTCGGTGAGTTGTGGTGGTTGGTCTTCAGCCATCCCGGCGGAGGCGCAGGCGGCAAGCAGGACGGGCAGGGCGATCAACATCAGGCGCATGGCACTTCTCCTCAACATCCGGACCCAGCAGCCGGTCAGAAAGCATCCTTTGCCGCGCGGCGTTCGGCCAGTTCGGCGGCATCCCTGGCGCGCATGAAGGGGTTGGTGGCGAGTTCCAGGGCAATTGATGTGGGGATGGTGGGCTCGCCGTTGGAGCGGGCCACGTCAACATCCGCCATGCGATGCCGGATCGCTTCGTTCTCCGGCTCGGCCACCAGGGCGAAGCGGCCATTGCTCTGCGTATATTCATGCGCGCAATAGACGAGCGTTTCGGGGTCGAGGTGGGACAGGCGCTGCATATTGGCGAACATCTGTTCCGCCGTCCCTTCGAACAAGCGGCCGCAGCCCATGGCGAACAGGGTGTCGCCAATGAAGATCAGCGGCTCGCCCGGCATATGATAGGCAATATGCCCGGCGGTGTGGGCCGGGACGCCAATGACATAGGCGCTATGTTCGCCCAGCATGACCGTGTCACCGTCCTTGACCATCCGGTCGAGCGTCGGAATTTTCCCGGCTTCGGCGGCGGGGCCGGTGATGGTGCAGCTGGTTGCCGCCTTGATCTCGGCATTGCCGCCGGTGTGATCGGGGTGCCAATGGGTGTTCCAGATCTGCGTGATGTGCCAACCGCGCTCCTCTGCCGCTTCCAGCACCGGGCCCGCCACGGCGGGGTCGATGACGGCGGTTTCCCCGCTGCCGGGATCATGGGCCAGCCAGACATAATTGTCGTGAAGGACCGGAACGCAGAGGACCTCCAGGCTCATCACCATTCTCCCGTGTTGGGCATCGACGCCCAGGGCTCGGCGGGCTCCAGATGGCCGTCCTGCAGCAGTTCGATCGAAATTTTGTCGGGCGTTCGCACAAAGGCCATGTGCCCGTCGCGGGGCGGGCGGTTGATGGTGACGCCGGCGTCCATCAGCCGCTGGCAGGTTTCGTAGATATTCTCGACGCGGTAGGCCAGATGGCCAAAGTTCCGTCCGCCCGAATATTCCTGCGGGTCCCAATTATAGGTGAGCTCGACCTGCGCATCCTCATCACCGGGCGCGGCAAGGAAGACGAGGGTAAAGCGCCCCTGTTCGCTGTCAAACCGCCGCTGTTCCTCCAGACCTATCAGATTGAAAAACCGGACGGTTTTTTCGATGTCGGTCACGCGGATCATGGTATGGAGATATTTGGGCATGCGAAGCGATTTCCTTTCGTCGCAAGTCAGCAACGGTTCATCTCAAGGGTGGCAGATGCTTTCCCTGCGAAAATAGGAACGCGGAAGGAAAAGGAAAAGTGCCATGAGCGAGAATGGGACTGCCGAACGCAATCGCGTGCTGCTGGGGGCGAGCGCCATGCTGGGCGCGGCCATCATCATCGGCGGCTATCTGCTGGGCGACGGCCTGCTCCGCGCGCGGCAGGCGGACCGTTCGGTAACGGTCCGGGGGTTGGCCGAAAAGGATGTGACGGCGGACCTTGCGACCTGGAATCTTGCCTTTTCCAAGCAGGGGTTCGACATTAACGAGGTGCAGGGGGCGATCGACAATGACGCCAAGCAGATCCGTGCTTTCTTCAAGGCGGCGGGCTTTCCCGACGATGCGTTGAGCACGGCGGGCGTCAACGTCAACCAATGGTATGACAGCAATCGCGGCGTGAACAACGTCACGATCCGGCAGCGCATCCAGCTTCGCACCAACGACATCGCCCGCGCGCGGCAGGCCTTTGCGCGGCAGTTCGACCTGGTCCGCCGGGGTATCGCGCTGGAGGAGGGATCGGGCATGGTCTACAGCTTCACCAAGCTCAATGACATCAAGCCCGCGATGGTCGCCGAAGCGACCAAGGACGCCCGCAACGCCGCCGAACAGTTCGCGCAGGATAGCGGCACGGATGTCGGCGGGATCAAGAGCGCGACCCAGGGCTATTTCTCCGTCGGCGCGCGCGATGGCGACGAAATGGGCGGCGGCGCGGATTCGCCCTACAAGAAGGTGCGGGTGGTGACGACGGTGGATTTTTATTTGGATTGATAGGGAAGGCGTGTTGGGGACATTGGCTCCTCCCCGGCACGGGGAGGATTTTAATCACCCCGAATCCGCCGCATTATTGGGCCTTCGCCGCGTCCTCCGCCGCCAGCCGCACGAGGCTCTCCGCCGCCGCTTTCCCTGCCGGGCTGTCAGGGGCCAGCTTCACGGCCCGTTCCCACGCCGATTTCGCCCAATCGTCCGCCCCGGCCAGGACCGCGATATTGCCTTCCTCCAGGGCGACCGAGGCGTCGTCGCTCGCCAATTCAACGGCCTTGGTGATGTGTGCCTGCGCCAGCGGGAGATTGTCGATGCGGCGGGCGAGGGTGGCCGAGAGCAGCCAGGCGAGCGGATCCTGCGGGACCTGGGTTAGCGCCTTGTCGATGTCCGGGCGGGCGTCGGCTGGCTTGCCTATCGCCACGAGCGCGCGGGCGCGGTCGAGATAGACTTCGCCTTTCTCCATCCCGTCGGGCAGGCCGCGAGCGAGCGCCGCGTCGAACAGGCGTTGCGCCCGGGCGGCCTCCCCACCGGCGAGCGCTGCGTTGCCTGCCTGCGCCCATAGCTGCGCGCTGGCGGGATCGCCTGCGATGTCGGCTTCGTTGGCCGCCTGTTCAAAGGCCGTCAGCGCGGGCAGCCAGCGTTCTTGCTGGGCATAGGCAAAGCCCAGACATTGCCGCGCCAGATAGCCGCCGCCACCGATGCGCCACGTCTCGGCCTGCGTCGCACCCGCTTGCGGATTGTCCACCGCGAGGTCGATGCAGGCGTCGAATTTCTGCTGCATGCCGGACGGGCGGACGAAGTCCGATTTCAGCACTTTGGGATCGACGTGCAGCTTTGGCGCGGCGGTGGGAGCGGATTTTGCCGCTTCCCGCCGCTTGCGGTCCATGACCATCTCCGCTTCGGGATTGGCCTGGGCCAGCAGCAGCGCGAGGGGAAGGATCATATCGGCTCCGGCAGGGTTGCAACCGCATCGATCAGCCGCGCAAGGTCCTGATCGCGCGACAAGCGGTGGTCGCCATCCTTTATCAGCAAAGTCTGCACATCGGCTGAACGAAGCTGCTGCGCCAGCGTGAGCGCATTGCGCCAGGGCACGACGTCATCGCGCTGGCCGTGGAGCAGGCGTACCGGGCAGTCGATGGCGATGGGGCCATGGAGCAGCCGGCTGGCCTCGCCCGATTGCCAGAAGGCCTTTGTGGTCACATAGGGTTCTTCGCCATAGTCGGACGGCTCCTCGATCCTGCCTTCGCGCAGGATTTGCAGCTTCTGGTCCTGGGTGAAGCCCCAGTCGGTGAAGTCGGGCGCGGCGGCGATGCCGATAAGGCCCGAAAGCCGCTCCGGCCTTGCCAGCGCCACCAGCAGCGCCAGCCAGCCGCCCATGGAGGAACCGACGAGGATGAACTGGCCATCCACAAGCTGGTCGATGAGGAACAGCACATCGTCGCGCCAAATGGTGAGCGTGCCGTCGGTAAAGGCGCCTTCGCTTGCGCCGCAGCCGGAATAATCGAGGCGGAGCATGGCGCGGCCTTGCTCTGCGACCCAGGCGTCCAGCGCGACCGCCTTGCCGCCCTCCATATCGGACATGTAGCCGGGCAGGAAAATGATCGTCGGCCCGCGCCCCGTGCGGTGCTTGTAGGCGAGGCGAAGGCCGTCGGGGCGGGGGAGGTAAGAAGGCGGGGGCATGTCGGTCATGTGCGCCTTCATAGGGGCAGTCGGAGCAGAATAGAACCGTGCATGCGGCTGAACGGGGGTAGAGGATTGTTCACGCGGAGGCGCGGGGGCGCGGAGAGTTTTGTGCTCCTGTGTCTCTGCGTCCTCTGCGCCTCTGCGCGAACAGGAAATGGCGAACATTTATGCGCGCAGAGGCGCAGAGGACGCAGAGGAAGTTGTTGGCCTTGGGCCGCTTATAGCTTGCTGAGTTAAATCGGAGTCACCCATCCCCCGTTCGCCCTGAGCTTGTCGAAGGGCCTCCCTTTTTCGTTCGGCGATGGGATCAGAAGGCCAGTGCTTCGACAGGCTCAGCGCGAACGGCTCTGGCGTAAAGCACGGCGCTTTTATCGCTCCGCACCCCCGCGTGATCGATCAGAGGATAAAGCTATCGTCCTTGGCCACGTCCGGGTCATTCTTGCACATGGTCTTGAGCGCCTGCCATTCGGCCGGACTGAGCGCGGGGGCGTAGCTGTGGCCTTTGACCGCGCTGTCGGCAAAGGCCTTGCGGCGGCCCTCGGATAGCGGGTGGGAGGACATGTAGCTCAAGGCGTCGGCCATCTTGCCCATGGATTTTTCAAGTTGGCCCATCCGGTCGAAAAAGGCGGCAGTATCGGCAGGCGAGATGTTCGCGCGTTTGAGGGCGGCGATCGAGGCCTCATCCGCTTGGCTTTCCGCATCGCGGCTATAGCTCATGGCAAGCGCGCCGTTCACATAGCCGCCGACATCGCCATTGAAGCCGCCCAGCAGCACGGACAGACCGAGTTGGCGGATCAGCGCCTGCATGGTGTCGCGGTGGCGGACATGACCCATTTCATGGCCCAGCACGCCCGCGACTTCATCGGCCGACTTCGCCTTGTCGATCAGGCCCTGGAACAGGATGATGCGGCCGCCGGGCAGGGCGACGGCGTTGACCATGGCGATATTGGCGACCTCCAC
>Ga0307414_10001434_pt1 | contig 12381 bp, 21 predicted proteins | sample DK1Ometagenome_FD_203804 | JGI IMG/M metagenome (GOLD analysis project Ga0307414, IMG submission 203804) | Maize rhizosphere microbial communities from greenhouse at UC Davis, California, United States - DK15-O-3 | ecosystem: Host-associated > Plants > Roots > Rhizosphere > Soil | place: USA...
AACCGGCTCGGTGACCGGCGTCGACATGCCCGCCGCGTTGCCACGCGAGTTCTGCTGTCGGATCACGAGCGCGTGGTGGTTGCCCTCGGCGCTGACCGTGTCGATCGGGTGCGTGCTCGGCTTCGCGACGCCGTGATTCCGGAGTGGCACGACCAAGCCGTCATTCTCGCGCGTCGTCACTGCAGGCATCGGTCGCGAGAGCGAAGAAGCCGCGTCCCGCCACGTGCCACCAGCGGGCACGAGCAAAGCTGTCTCGTTGCGGGTCGACTGCGTGCGCATCGGATCAGAGACGGATGCCGCACTCTTCCCGTCACGACCCTCGACAGGGACCAGCAGAGATGCGTGGTTCCCTCCCGCGACCAGTGACGGCAGCGCAGCGGATACCGGGCGCGACCGCGATTCGTCCGCGCCGGAGAGGTTGTTCACGATCAGCGCGTGGTTCGCACCGTCAGCGACGACCGTCGGCAACGCCTCGTCGAGCGTCTGCGTGCGCTCACGCTGCCGGAACTGCGCGAGGAACGCGGGAGGCAGAGCCAGACCGTGCTCAGCCGATCCCAACTGCACCGGCAGCGGGTTCTCGACATCGGACACCCGGAGGTAGTTCGATCCCGTGTTGACACCGTCGTACGTGTTCCCGGCGGCCTTCGCGATGATCGGCGCCCAGTAGCGTTCGATGCCACGACGGATTCGCTCACGGGTCTTCTCGGCGAGCGGCTTCGTACGATCGCCGATGCGCGGGGCGGGCAGCGACCAGTCGATGATTGACTCGGCGGCCAACCATCCTGGTTCGATGACCTGGAAGCACTCGGGGCACCGGTAGAGGTACTGCGCCCGGTAGCGACCCCACTGCTCCTTCTTCTTGAACGCCTGGACAGCCTGCACCTCGCCGTGCTCCTGGCAGACCGCCATAGGGCGGGTCCACTTGCCGACGTTCGGCGCCGGTCGCTCCTTCGTGGCGAGATCCTCGCGCCACATCACGATGTACATCCGGTCGCGCGACTGCGGCGCTGGCAAGCCGCCGATCTGCGCGTGCATGCTGTTCAGCCACACGATCTGCATCCGGTAGCCGAGCGACTTCATGGCCATCTGCCACGCCTCGAACTGATCCCACCGGTACGCATCGACGACGTTCTCCAGGATGATCGCCATATACCGGTGGTGCTCGGCGAAGCGGGGGATGTCCCACATCGTCGCGCGGGAACGGTTCGCGGCCTCGTCGGGCAGCGGCCGGGTGCCGTCAATCTCGAACAACGCCTGATCCTGCTGGCGCTGCCGCTTCACGCCCTTCGCGATCGAGTGGTTCGTGCACTCCGGCGAGCCCCAGAGCACGTGCGTCTTCGGGAAGTACGCCGGGTTCACCTGCGAAATGTCCGCCTGCGAGTGATCCGTCTCAGGGTGATTGATTTGGTGCGACTCGATCGCGAGCGCCCAGTGGTTCGCTGCGATGACGACGTGGTATCCGGCCTCGCGGAGGCCCGAGGAGGATCCGCCGGCGCCGCAGAATAGGTCGGTGACGGTGAGGCCGTTCCATTCGACGGCGGGCGGGGCGTATCCGACCTGCGCGCTCATCGGGTCACCCCCGATAGAGTGCGAGCATGACCGCGCAGAGTGACGCTGACCAGATCCGACAGACGCTTACCGAGCTGCTCCCGCAACTTCCCGCCGGCCCTGGCCGCAACCTCGTTCAGCTCATGCTTCACTCTGTCAGTGATGAGACGGGGCGAACCGAGATCGATTCCGAAGCACTCACGATGCACCTGGTGGCGGCTATCGCGATACACGATGTGCGTCTCGCTGCGCTGGAGTCTCGTCAGTAGGCCAATCACGACCCACTCCTTCCGTGGCAGTGGTGCGCGCACAGCACCCACTCGTCGGTGATGGTGAGGGTTTGCCCGTCGCAGTTGCCGCACTTCCCGGCGACACACTCGGGATGGATAGCGGCGATGTCGAACGATGCGGGCACATGGTCGTGTCGCAGCTCCTCGGCACCCTTGGATGCCTCAGCGATCGCCGCATCCAGCTCGACACGGAACGCCTTCGCCTCTGCGATGGTGAGCTTCGTGACCCGCTTCTTCAGCTCGACTCGGATCCGGCAGTCGTCAGTCCAATCGGCTGCGGCGACGAACTCGATCACTTCGCGTTCGATCATCGGTCTGTCCTTTCAGGGATTTGGGCGGCTTCCTCGTCGCGGAGGAGGCGGAAGCCGAAGATGAAGAGCCCCACGAAGAGGGCGACGATGGCGATCGAGGTGAGCAGGACGAGTGCTCCGATCGCGGCGAGAATCCAGACGAGGATGCTGAACGGGTCCATCAGAACGTCTCTTCCGTGCCGGGTGTGGTCCATGCGTCAGTGGATGCATGCGGGGCGCTCCACGCGCCGCCTGTGGCCTGTGACGTGCCATTCCTGCCGTCTCGCACGAGCACGCCGACCGACTGAGCGCGCACGACGATGCGGCGGACCGTCTTGCCGGTCTCGCGGTGCTGGTACGACGCGTCACGCTCCTCGCCGAGCACGATCACCAGCTCGCCCTTCGCCAGTGCGCCGAGGGCATCCGTGTTCTGCCACGACTCGACGTCATGCCAGATGGTGAAGTCGTCCTCCCATGCGTTCGTGTCGCGGTTGAACTTCCGCTTCGTCTCCGCGACCGAGAACGACGCGACCGTCTTCCCCGACTGGGTGGAACGGATCTCGGTGTCGGCGCCGAGGCGTCCGACGATGGTCTTGATGCTCATGAGTTCCCCTTGTTGTTGAAGTCGATGTGTTCGTTTGCCTGGTATTTCGACAGGACGCGTGCGAACTGCCCCTGCCAGACGAGAGCGACGTCGCCCGTCTGCCCTTGGCGGTTCTTCGCGACGATGACCTTCAGCTCGTCGGGCGCTCCGGGAATCGGCCTGCGATGCAGGAGCATCACAATGTCGGCGTCCTGCTCGATGGCGCCCGACTCGCGCAGGTCCGATAGCACGGGCTCAGCCGCCTTGCCCTTACGCTGCGTGCTGCCACGGTTCAGTTGTGACAGGGCGATGACCGGCACCTTCCACTGCTGTGCGGACAGCTTCAACGCCCGCGAGAAGCCCGCCACTGCCTGCTGACGGTTCTCCACGCGCTCATGCGTGTTCAACAGCTGCAGGTAGTCGACGATCACCACCGGGTTGCGCTTGTACTTACGCCGCACGGCGCGGGCCTTCGCCTTCAGCTGCGGGATCGTGGACACCTCAGCCGAGTCGACGATCACCAGCGGCAGCGCCTCGAGAGCGGCCCGGTGAGCGGCGAACGCCCGCCAGTCGGAATCCGTCAGCTGGTGCTTGTTCAGCGAACCGATGAAGATCTGCCCCATCGAAGCGATCGCACGCGCCGCGATCTCCTCACGGTTCATCTCGAGCGACACGAACAGCACCGGGCGTTCCTTCGCCAGCGCGAGGGCGATCTGCACCGCCATGATCGACTTGCCGTCACCGGGGCGTGCAGCGATGACGTACATGCCGCCGTCGCGCACACCGAAGATCAGCTGGTTGAGGTCATACCAGGGCGTCGGTGTGTACGACGGCTTCGCGGTGAGCGACTCGGCGAAGTCCATGAACCAGTCACCGATCGACTCCACACCGCGCGCCGCCGCATCCTCGATCTGATCGAACGCGTCACGAGCAAGCTCCGTGACATCGGCGGCGGGCACGGTGGCGTCGTTGGCGACCTGCGTGGCCCGCTGCGCGCCCTCGATGACGTGCCGGCGGACTGCTGCCTCCCGGACCATCTCAGCCCAGTAGGAGGCGTTCGCGGCCGTTGGCACATCATCGGTCAGGCGGTGGAGGTAGGCGGCTTCGAGGTTGCCGAGCAGCTCACCAGAGCGAATCAACTCGTCGACGACGGCGACGACGTCGGTCGGCTTGTCCTGATCGTGCAGGCGCCGGATCGCACCGTAAGCGGTGATGTGCCGGGGGTCGTGGAGGTCGGTGGTCTTCAGCACTTCGGCGACGTCGTCGACCGCGCGAGGTGAGAGCATGCACGCGCCGAGTACGTACCGTTCAGCCTCGACGTTCGAGGGCAGGGCGAGTTCGTTCACGAGGTCAGCTCCGCTCTCTCCCGAGCGAGACGCTGCTCAGTGACGTTCCCCGCGTGTGACGACGACCGCACCGGACATGCCGCGAGCAGATCAGCGAGCCCGATCGCTTCCCCACCGGCAGCCGAATAGAAGTCATCCACCGCGGCCTGCGCCTCGGCGACAGATACGTGCTCGAGCTTCCGAGCCCACGACGTCGCCCGCACCATGCGATCCTGCTGATCCTGCTTCAGTCGCGCGTCGTGCGCCGCCTGCGCATAGGCCAGGAGCGCGTTCACCTCCCGCGGAGTCACGACAGTGCCCTCAGGTGGGGGTGCTCCGCGGCGGCGAAGAGGGCGTCAACCGCACGTCCCGTGTCGAGCGCCGAGAGACGGGCGGGACCGCGAGGCTGAGGATCAGCAGCAGTCCACCGCTCCTTGTTCAGCCACGTCGGCAGATGAGGGATGAACTGCTCATCCGACTTCGGCCACGACGCCCACACGTCTGTGTGCCGCTTCACGGTCTCGATCAGCGTCGGAGCATCCGTCACCTTCAGCGCGGTCTTCAGGGACTTCGTGACCTCCTTGCGAGAGGATCGGCGCGACGTCGGCCACATCATCCAGAGCACTTCCAACAGCTCTCCGACAAGATCTGATGGTTCTTCTAGTGGTTCTCTGGGGGTTACCCCTTCACCGTGACCGGTGAGGTGGGGGTCATTTGACCGGTGACCCCCCTCCGATTGACCGGTGACATCAACCGCGCATATTGACCGGTTGACGTTCAGGCGGTACCTGTCCGACGTCCGCATGCCATCGGCGCCACGACGCTGCTGACGTCCGATATAGCCGGACTCCTCCAGCGCCTTCACCGCACGGCGCACAGTTGATACCGAACCGCCGACCATCCGTGCCAGCCGTTCCTGGCCGGGGAAGCACGACTCGTGCTCATCAGCCATGTCGGCCAGCGCCACCAGAACGAACTTCTGCGCGGTCGGGAGTTCCGCTTCCCACGCCCAGTTCAGAGCCCTGTAACTCATGCTGCGTCCTTCCACATGCTCTCGGGCGTCGGTCCTTCTTCGACCGGCTGCCAGCCGCCCTCATCCGTCAGAAGCACATGCCCCAGCAGGTGATGGCGGATTGATACTTCGTCTGCCTTCTGGATGCCGTTAGCGCGGACCAGGAGGCCCGATGCGTACGACTCGGCAGGGTTGGCGTGCACATGCCGGTGATGCGCCTCACACAGCACCACTCCGTTCGCTGCCGCGTTCACCCACTCGAGCGACGTGCCGCCTTTCGACTTCGGCCGGCGGTGGTGGATCGCCCACCCGTACCCGGTGCCGCGCTCGAGGTGCGCGACGTGCCGGCCGCAGCCGGGGAACGCGCACGCTCCGAGATCCCGGACGACGATCTGCGCCTCCACCTCGGCGCTGAACCCGCTCATAGTGGGATCACCTCGACGCCGTCCTCATATGAGATGAATTCCGCAGCGCAGTAGCCACAGATGATCCGCTCCCCGCGTGCAAGCAGGGCGTCTACGGTCTTGCGCTGGTTCGTCAGATGCCCCTCGCAGAGCAGAGCCCCAGCACCGCAGCAGCGGAATCGAGTCACGACGTCGGCCGAATGCGCGGGTGCAATCTTCGACATGCACCGTTCCTCGAAATCGAGCGCTTCGAGCACGATCGTCTCCTCATCCAGCAGGACGCTCATGACCCACCCGTGTATCCGCTCGAGTGCGCCCGATCCGCCGCACGCTGATCACTCCGGTCCGTGCGATGCAGGTCGATCGCCGACGCAATCGCATCGAGGAACTTCCGCATCGCCCGCTCACGCTGCTCCGCCAACAGGTACTTGAGGTGCAACTCGTACGCCTCATCCGACGCCCGAGCGATCTGCTCTGCCTCGGCACGAGTCGGCGGCTTCTCGCCCTTCGCCCGCAGCTTCACTGTCTCCCGGTCCACGTGCGACTCGTACGCGAGCTTCGACTCAGCGAACGTCGCCCCGGCCGTTTTCAGGTGCCATGCGAAGTGCCAGCGCACCCGCTGCAACACCGCCCCATCGGACGCGTTCGCCCCGAGCTCGTACACCGAGCGCGCGATGTCGACGTGCAGAGGGTCCGTCATATCGAGCGACCGCAGACCGACGAGGTTCAGCACTCGAAGCTGCACCCACTCCGGCGGAGGAGGCAGGATCTCGGTGCTCATAGCAGACCCGCCTCTTTGAGATGCGTCTGCGCGGCCATGCACCTTTCGAACACGTCACGGTCACCGCCCTCGCGATCCGGGTGAGTGTGGAACAGGGCGCGCGCGGCGATGCGGCGGCGGGCACCGGTGTCGTACGCGTCGACAGCGCTCAGGAGCGGGTCGATGGTCATGGCGGCGGCATCGGCGAGGTAGCGGAATGCCGACTCATCGCTCGTGAAGGCACCGGCAGCGCGTGCCTCGAGGGCGAGGAAACCGCGGTACTGCTCGCCGTGCTTGGTCGTGCCGTACCGGTCGACCATGCGCAGCGCCTCGAGCGACTTCGCGATGCCGCGGACGTTGTCCTGCCACCGGTCGAACGTGTCGACGGCGTAGGACAGGTGCCCGACCTTCGCGTCGAACGACAGGATCACTCCCGGGTGATGCTGCCGTGCGTTCGCGCGGGGCTTCCCGTCGAGACGAAAGTCCTCCGGGCTGATCGCGACGAGCAGTTCTCGATCGCGTGCGCCGAGGTGTCGGAGCTCGGAGTTCAGCAGCGACAGCGTCGCGGACCAGGATGCCGAGAAGTTCGAACGCTGGCGGCGAGCAGTGAGCGCACCGGGCCATTCCCGGATCGGCGCGACGGTCATCCCCTCCGGCCAGGCGCTCATGACTCGCCGTCCTTCGGAATGTCAGCGACCGGCCACGCGTCGGTCAGCGTCGGCTCTGCGGCGGTCGGCAGCTCTCCGGCTTCGACCTTGCCCTTCACGGCCTGGATCAGCGCCGCGATGGTGAGCGCATCCTTCGGCGTCGGCAGCTTCCACGCCGCGATGAGATCGAGGGTCGACTGCTTGTGATCGGCGCCCACCGTGAGCCCGAGTTCCTTCTCCTGAACTGCGCGCTGGTGGACGGCCTTCAGAGCGTCCAGATCGCGCACGGGCATGATCTCCTTCGCCCAGTCGATCGAGGCCACAGGGGCGGGTGCAGGGGCCTCTTCGCGAGGCGCTCCCGGCTCGGCTCCAGTCCGGTCCGTCTGCACTGTGGCGTGGGTCCGATCAGCCGTCCCGTCGGCCACGCCGAGGTCCGTCCAGAGGCGGTCGACCGTGAACTCGGGGAACAGCTTCGGCTTGTCGAGCTGCACGCGAGCGGACTTCACGCCCGTGATCAGGAACTGGCCGCGCTCGCGCATCTCGATGATCGCGGTCGCGTCGAACGGGAGGGACTTGTGCCCCTGGATCTTCCACTCCTTCTGAGTGGTCGGCTGGCCGTTCTCCACCACCGCGACCGGATCGAGTCGAGCGGTGAGAATCGCCGGGCCCTGGTGCGCTCGCAGCGCATCCATCACCGTCGACCACTGGTCCGCCGCGACGTTCCACAGATCCATCGAGATCGTGAAATCCCCGGCGGCGTTCTTCCGGCCCTTCGCTCTCCTGTTCGCGATGGCCTGCATGTTGTCGCCGATGAGGTTCCACAGGCGGGTCATCGAATCGACGATGATCAGCGTCGGCTTCTCCCCTGCGGGCTCCGCGACCGCGGCCTTCACCGCGGCGAGAATCCCCGGGTACGTGCCGTCATGGACGACGATCTCGAAGTCGGCGCCGGGGATGATCGAGTACTCGTCGGGGTCGTCCTCACCGATGCCGATGTACAGCGTGCGGCCAACCAGCGGCGAGGCCGATGCGGACACTGCGGCCCACGACTTCCCTGCCTTCTCCCGTCCGGCGAGAAGCAGGATCGGCCAGGACGGGAGCCCCGTCGGCTTTCTCGTCTGCAGAGCGGTCATGATGCTGCCTCCTTCGTGGCCTTGCCGGCCGTGATGCGCGCCGACGCGGCACGCCCCTTCCCTTGCACGGGCTTCGTGCTGATGAACGTCTTCAGGTGCTCGCTCCACGCGTTCTGCGCCACCTGCAGCGCTTCGAACAGGCCAGGGTCAGCGGCCCGTGCGGCGTCGTAGTCGATCTCCTCGACCTCGAGCACCTCACCCGCCTTCTCCGGCGTGTACGTGATCCGGGCGAGCGGCGACTCCTGCGACTTCCCCGCCGCGACAACCGCCCGGTACGACTCCGCCTTGAGCGCCGTCCACCGCTTCTCCTCGTCGATCGCGCGGAGGTAGTTCACGGCGTGCGTGTCCAACTCCTCATCGATGACCGGTGCGCCTTCCTCGCGCTGCCGATCCATCTCGGCGAGGAACGCATCAGCTCGTTCGACCAGCTCGGCGATCACGTCGTCATTGCGAGGCACCCACTCGGTGAACAGCTGCCCCGGCTCGAACCGGCCAGCGACCGTGATGCGCTCCTCGAAGGCGAACAGGCAACGGTCGGCGCCGGTGACCCACATCGCCCACTGCATCTGCAGCTCGTAGCCGGTCTCGAAATAGGCGGGCTGGCCGCGACGGATGTCCTTGCCGCTCGTCTTGATCTCCGAGATGACAACCGCGCCGTCGAAGTCGACGCCGACACCATCCGGCGAGGCGAGGTGCCGCGAGTCCCGCTCGCCGTGGAACACTCGCGACTCAGGCTCAATCCCCATCCCGCGGATACCGGCCGCGATGATCGCCTCCCGCTCGTTGCCCCAGTCCGTGAACTGGTTGCCGGAGAAGCTGTCCACCTTGCGGCCTAGCTTCAGCGCGATCAGATCGTCCTGCCGCAGCTTCCCCTTCACGAGGTCGCGGATCTCCGTCGCGGTGATGCCCTGAGCCCGCTCGGCGAGCCAGAGATCGCGTTGGGTGTCGCTGGCGCCAGCTCGCGATTCCAGATCTGCGAGGGCGTCGGATGTGATGTTGGTGCTCATGCTGCGATTCCCTTCTTGCGGGAGCAGGAAGCTCGGGCGGCAGCGCGGATGCGCTCTCGATTGGCCTCTCGGTACGCCCTCTCGCGTTCGAGCTGCGCGTCGAGGTTTCGACCTCGCCACTCCCTCTTGCACTGGCGGCAGGCGCGCGCCCCGTCGGAGGTGAGGTATGTGTTCTCGGGCGTGTACTCATGCCCGTGTGCGCACTCAAGGCGGTGCGAGGTACCGTTCCGGAAGTTCCCGTTGCGCACAGTGTCGCGCGCGTTGTCTGCGGCGTCTCCGTAGGCGAGATTCGAAACGTGGTTATTGGCCGGGTCGTCATCCAGGTGGCGAACCAGCGGCCCCGTGGGTGCGCCGAGGAAAACGAGCGCAACGAGGCGGTGCACTCGAACCCACTCGACGCGCCCCTCCGCCTGCAACCGGACCTGCACGTAGCCGTGGGAGTGGCGGCTCCCGCGGAGGATGCGGCCGGCAAGGCTCCGCGTCACGCCGTGAGAGGTGACGACAATGCGGTCCAGCGATCGCACAGCCCCGCCATCGCTGACCTCGTAGAGACCTTCCCACCCGGGGATCGGCTCCCACGCCGCTCTGTCCGTGTCGGACGCCCCAGCACGCGCCATCAGGTCGTTCAGCGCCTGAGACTCCATCACGGTCATGACTGCACCGTCACGATGTCGTACAGCTCCGGGCTGACCATAGCGGCGTAGCTCGTCAGGTCGTCTTTACCGGCGTTGACATCCGCCGCAACACTCGCGCACACCTCGGCGCTCATGAAGGGGTAGACGAGGCCAGTAGCCACATCTCGAACCCCAGGCAAGGGGCGTCCGTCCACGCGACTGGTCGCGGTTACGCTCTCGGCCTTCACCGCGCTCATCGGGCCACCTCGCATGCCGTGGCATCGAGCGAGGCCGGGAGACCGGATGCCGCGAAGTCATCCGCGAGGATGCCGGCGCCGACGTTGTAGAGCGCGGCGAGGTTCGTGCAGTGCTCGCTCAGGCTGAGGTAGGCCCGCTCGAACAGCGGGTTGTCCGGGTGTGCGACGTGCGCCCCGTAGACGCCCTCGATGCCCTGCAGTGTCGCCTCGTACTCAACGGCGCGATCTGCGAACCGCACGAGCGTGCTGTCCGAGGTGCCGCCTGATACGAGTGCTGCCGTGGTGACCGCGATGGCCACCCCTGTCTTGATGTTCATGATGTCTTGCCCTTCGTCCACGCCTTCGGCATGTGAGCCGCCGGCAGATCAATCACCGGAGACCCGGCGAGAATGGATGCCCCCACCGCGATCCACACGGCATCGGCTTCGTCGTTGTTCCGCACCCGCGTCTGCGGAAGACGGCGCTCAGTCGCGAGGAGGACCTCGTCCTTCTGCGCGTTCCCCTTGCCGGTCGCGAGCTGCTTCACCTGGTTCGTCGTGACGATCACCAGCTCGGCATTCTGCAGGCGCGTCAGGACCTCGGCTGTGCGATGCCAGGCGTAGTGCAGACGGTCGACCGAAGATCCCCGACCAGCGAAGGCGATGCCCTCGATCGCGATCACGTCACCGAGTCGCAGATCGATCGCCGCGACAACGTCGTGCGCGAGATCCTGGATGCGCTCGTAGTAGGCCGAGAGCGTGTCGCCTTTCGGCTTCGACCGCAGCGTGAACGACTGCCAGTGGTCGCCGTCGACGATCGCGATCCCGCACGAGGTGGTCGAGTAGTCGACCCCGATGAACCGGCTCACAGCGTCACCAGCCCGATCGCGAACAGCACCAGTGCGACCGCACCGCACACCCCGGCGACGATCATGTTCGCCAGGTACGAGACCCGAGACGGGGTGAGCTTCGGCATCTTCACCGGGGCCGTGACCGCCGGGATGCTCTCCGCGTAACGCGGGGCGCTCACGACGCGTCCTCCGGCCAGATACGACGACCCGCGGTGATCCAGGGCGATTCGCGGTAGACCCAGTCCGGGGCAGCGACATCAAGGGCCAGGAAGGCAGCCTCCGTAGCGTCCTTCGAGATACCGTCACGGGGCGACATCACCCTCGTGATGTGCTCTTCGCCGCGAATCGTGACCGCCCAGATCTCGCCTTCCTTGGCGTCGTGCCAGGGCTTCCGCTCCGGGTGGGCCTCGAAGAAGGCACGAGCCACGCGGTACTTCACCGGTTCTCCTGAGGCAGTATCAGCCACGTTCTGATGCGTGTAGGCCCTCACTTCGAAGGTGCACTCATTCAGCACGAGCACCTGTCGGCGTCCATATGCATCCCGTTCAACCTCGCGCGCCACCCACTCGGGATCGGTCGGGCAGCGCCACCGCCCGAGATCGCGGTCCCTCTTGTCGAGGTAGAACTCCTCGGCATCCATCGCCGACGCCGGCGACAGGTACCCGTTCGCGTGATCGAACATCACGGTCCCGTCATCACCGACCCGAACCGTCCGGCCGCTGCGTGCCCTGAATGCCCCCTTGGAGGCAGTGTTCTGCTGCATTTCAATCACCCATCCCTGGTGTGTAGTGGCTGCTCAGCGCAGCCAGAAAGCCTTGGTAAATGCGCCGGCCGCCCAGAAGAAGCCGAGGAGAAAGATCGTCGTGAGCAGCAACAGACCGTCGCGCTCACGGAAGAACAGCAACCACAGGCCGAACGAAACGACCGTCAGCCACAGGAAAGCCATCCCCATGACGATCCGTGCGGAGCCGGTGGCCGGAGCTGCCGGAATCTTGTTCTCGTCCATCAGGCGCTCCGGTCCAGGAGGTTGTTCGTGTGGAGCTGAATGCGAACAGACTTCGCGACCTCGGCGGCTTCTTCGGCCGTGTCGAACGTCCCGACGTTGTTGGTGCGACCCCGATGTCCTACCCGCGCTCGGAACCTGCCTCTGCGGGGCTCGACGCCGATCGCGCCCGAGGTGTTGTTCCGCTGCATCCGACGGTTCTCAACGTTCTCAGCCGGCGTCACCGCCTGCAGATGATCGGGACGAACGCAGTTTCGGGTGTGGCAGATGTGGTCGACGTGGAAGCCTTCGGGGATGACGCCGCCGGCGAGGGTGAAGGCGACACGGTGCGCGCCCCGGGTGCCCTCGTCGGTGTGGATCAGCCCGTAGCCGTCACGGTCCTGTGCACCCGTCCAGAGCCAGCACTCGCCGCTCTTGTCAGTGCGGAGCTCGAGGCGCTCCGCGGTCGTCACACCGGTGAGTCTCTGCTGCGCCCGGGTGAGATTCTGGCCTCGCTTGTAGCGCTGGCTGTAGTGCGTTTCGCAGTACCCGCGGGCCTTGTGCTTATTCCCGCAGCCCCCGAAGGAGCAGAGTCTCGTGGGGGGGGGGGGGGCCCCCCCGGGGGCGGCCCCCCCCCAGGGGCCCCCCCCCAACCGCCCGGGCCCCCCCCCCCAAAACAGTTACAGACCCCCCCCCCCCG
>Ga0307414_10001435_pt1 | contig 12371 bp, 11 predicted proteins | sample DK1Ometagenome_FD_203804 | JGI IMG/M metagenome (GOLD analysis project Ga0307414, IMG submission 203804) | Maize rhizosphere microbial communities from greenhouse at UC Davis, California, United States - DK15-O-3 | ecosystem: Host-associated > Plants > Roots > Rhizosphere > Soil | place: USA...
AGCGAAGGCGTGGTGAGACCCACACAGACCCGAAACTTCGAGTTTCTCCAACGGGTGGAGGCTGTGTGAAACTCGCTGCGGGCACGACGCCGATCGGGTCAGCAGTGAGTACAACGGGCTCCGTTTAGCCACAGGTCGACCCTGGCCTAAACTATTCGGCAGTGCTAAGTGCTGCAGCCGTCACTATGGGCGTTCTACACATAGCGCAATGCCCATCCCGCCGCCGACGCACAATGTCGCGAGGCCCCGCCTCGCGTCGCGCCGCGTCAGTTCATAAATCAGGCTCACCAGTATGCGCGCCCCAGAGGCGCCTATCGGATGGCCGATCGCGATCGCACCACCATTGACATTCACCCTGTCCGTATCCCAGCCCATGGCCTGATTCACCGCACAAGCTTGGGCCGCAAAGGCCTCATTAGATTCTATCAGGTCGAGATCTTCCATCTGCCAGCCGGCTTTGGTCAGCGCCTTGTTGGACGCCGATATGGGACCGGTGCCCATAATTGCCGGGTCGACGCCGGCAGTCGCCCAGCCTGCGATACGGACCAGAGGCGTGAGGCCACGACGTACGGCTTCGTCTGCATGCATCAATACAAGTGCCGCCGCGCCATCGTTTATCCCTGACGCATTGCCTGCAGTGACAGTGCCGCCAGCTTCGAAAGCTGGTCGAAGCTTGGCCAATGCCTCAACACTGGCATCGGCGCGGATATACTCGTCGCTGTCGACCACCAGGTCGCCCTTGCGCGCAGTGACGGTCACCGGCGCGATCTCCGCCTTGAACCGTCCCATTTGCTGTGCCGACGCGGCTTTTTGCTGCGAAGCTAGTGCAAATCGGTCCTGCTCGGCCCGGTCGATGCCAAAGCGTCTCGCGACGTTTTCGGCGGTGATACCCATATGATATCCGCCAAGCGCATCAGTAAGCCCGTCAACCACCATGGTATCAACCAGTGTGATCGGCCCCATTTTCGCCGGTGCTCGCAATTGCTGGCAATGCGGCGCCAGCGACATGGATTCCTGCCCGCCCGCGACAATGATCCGCGCATCCCCCGCCGCAATCTGCTGCATGCCCAGCGCGACCGCACGCAGGCCCGAACCGCAGACCTGGTTGAGGCTCCAGGCCGTGGCGCCCTGCGGCACACCGGCGCGCATCGCCGCCTGCCGGGCCGGATTCTGCCCCGCCCCCGCCGTCAGCACCTGCCCGAGGATCACCTCATCGACCTCGCCTGCATCCACCCCGGCACGCAGCAGCGCGGCGGCGATCGCCGTGGCACCCAGTTCATGCCCCGGCACGGTCGAGAGGCCGCCCATGAAGGCGCCAACGGCCGTCCGCGCCGCGCCGACAATGACGATATCGCTCATGCCGGCACCTTCAGGCTCTGTCCAACTGTGAAATGAGCCTCGGTCTTGGCGGTGATTTCGTCCACGCTCACCCCGTCGGCCAGCTTGATCAGCACCATGCTCGGTTCCCCCCGCCGCTCCAGTGTGAACACGCCGAGATCAGTGATGACCATGTCGGCCACGCGTTTTCCGGTCAGTGGCAAGGTACACGCCTTGAGCAGCTTGGGCTCGCCCTTGGCCTCATGCTCCATCACCACCACGACGCGCTTGACCCCGGCGACGAGATCCATGGCGCCGCCCATGCCCTTGACCATCTTGCCCGGGATCATCCAGTTGGCTAGATCGCCATTCTCGGCCACCTGCATGGCGCCCAGGATGGAGAGATCGATATGCCCCCCCCGGATCATGCCGAAGCTGTCGGCGCTGGAAAAGAAGCTGGTCATAGGCAGTTCGGTAATGGTCTGCTTGCCGGCATTGATCAGGTCCGCATCCTCTTCCCCCGCGAAGGGAAATGGCCCCATGCCCAGCATGCCGTTCTCGCTCTGCAGCCGCACGTCGATGCCATCAGGGATGTAATTGGCCACCAGCGTCGGAATGCCGATGCCGAGATTGACGTAAAAGCCGTCCTGCAGTTCGCGCGCCGCGCGTTCGGCCATCTGTTCGCGGGTCCAGGCCATCAGTTCACCTCCGCCATGGCGCGCGGTCGCACCGTGCGCTGCTCGATATGCTTGACCGGATTGGGCACATGCACCAGCCGCGACACGAAAATGCCTGGGGTGTGGATCTGGTCCGGCTCGATCTCGCCGACTTCGACCAGGTGCTCGACCTCGGCGATGGTCACTTTGCCGGCCGTTGCCATCATCGGATTGAAGTTCCGCGCCGTCTTGCGATACACGAGGTTGCCCTCGGCATCACCTTTCCAGGCGTGGACGATCGAGACATCGGCCACGAGGCCCCGCTCCATCACATAGTCCTCGCCGTCGAAGCTGCGGACTTCTTTGCCATCGGCAATGATCGTGCCCACGCCCGTCCTGGTGAAGAAGGCCGGAATGCCTGCACCACCAGCCCGGATGCGTTCGGCCAGCGTGCCCTGCGGAGTGAATTCGAGCTCCAGTTCGCCCGACAGGAACTGCTGGGCAAAGAGCTTGTTCTCGCCCACATAGGACGAGACCATCTTCCTGATCTGCCGCGTCTCCAGCAGCGCGCCCAGCCCCACGCCATCGACGCCCGCGTTATTGGAAATGACCGTTAGGTCCTTGACGCCCGCCTGCCGGATGGCCGCGATCAGCGCCTCGGGAATGCCGCACAGCCCGAAGCCCCCCGACATAATCGTCATGCCATCGGCCAGCATGCCGGCCATGGCCGTCGTCGCGTCCGCATAGACCTTTTGCAATGCCTGTCCTCCTCGTTGCTATTGATGTTGAATGAGCTGCCCAAGCTCGCGGATCGAGCGGCACCCAAGGTGACCAAGGGTCAGCTCATATTCGCGCTGCAGCAGCTCCAGGGCGCGATCCACGCCAACCGACCCGCCCGCCGCGACGCCCCATAGCGCCGCGCGTCCGAACAGCACCGCATCGGCACCTCGTACATATGCCTTGGCCATGTCGCTGCCTCGGCGGATACCGCTGTCCAGGATGATCGTAGACTTCCCACCAACCTCTTGCGCGATAGCCGGCAGCGCGTCGATTGAGGCGGGGGCGGAATCAAAATTTCGCCCACCGTGACTGGAGACTACGATACCATCGACGCCAAGCTGTACGGCCCTTGCCGCATCCTCAGCACGCAACACACCCTTGACTACAAGCTTGCCCGGCCATCGCTCACGCAGCCGCGCAATATCCTCCCAGGTGGTCGTGCTGTCCTTGCCCCTTAGTACGGCGCCATGCGTATGCTTGGGCACCGGGGGGATATTTGCCTGCTTGGGCATGCCCGTTGTGGCCAGGTAGCGGAACAATACCCTTGTCATCCATTCGGGCCGGAGCAGGATGTCTCGTATGGTGCGATAGCCTGGCTTGAATGGATTGCCATAGCCGTTGCGCAGATTGAACTCGCGGTTGACCCCCAGATTGACATCGACAGTAACCACCAGTGCCTCGTATCCCGCCAGCTCGGCACGCTTGACGATGTCATAGGTGAGCTGGCGATCCTCCCACACATAGATCTGAAACCAGAGCCGACCACCGGCCTCGTCGGCGACCTTTTCGAGGCCGGTTGTTGAGCTGATAGCCATGGTGAAAGGGATGCCGAAGCGTGCCGCCGCCTTGGCCAGTTCTAGCTCGCCTTCATACCAGCAAAGGCCGGCCGCACCGGTGGGCGCAATGGCTGCGGGAAGTGAGACGCGCTGGCCGAACAGAGTGCCGCCGAGATCGCGCGCCGACATGTCCACAAGGACCTTGCCAGCCAGCTTAATGCGCTGGAAGGCCTCAATGTTATGCGACAGTCCAATTTCGTCTTCGGTGCCGCGGTCGACGAATTCGAAGACCCACTTCGGCAACCGGCGCCGGGCCATGTCACGTAGATCGACAATATTGTAGCAGTGTTCCACGCTAGTCATGCTACCGCCCGGCTATCTGTTTGCCGATCGGCGAGGGCCGAGCGAGCACCGCTTCCTCGTTGATATCCGTGCCCCAGCCCGGCCGGTTTGACAGCAGCATCTCGCCATCCACGTATTCCGGCGCATGCGTATAAAACTCGTGGCGCCACGGGACGCCGTCGAAATCCACCTCCATCACCTTGAGATTGGGGATGACCGCGGCAAAGCTGGCGCTGATGAAATCGGACAGGTAGCCATAGTAGTTGTGGGGGGCGACATTGACCTCATAGGTCTCTGCCAGCGCGGCTATCTTCACCGACTCCAGGAAGCCGTTCCAGATAGGATCGACAATCGCCACATCGACCGCCTGATGATCGAGGAAGTGCCTATACTCGCGGCGCCCGGACAGATGCTCAAGCGAAGCTATCGGCGTGCGTGTCGACTGCCGAATGGAAGCCAGCGCTTGCGGATCATAGGTATCGATCTCCAGCCAGTAGAGTTCGAGAGGTTCGAGCGCATAGGCGAGGCGTCGAAACCCGTCAGGCTTGAAAAACAGGTTGGCGTCGAGCGCAATGCCGAGACCGTTCCCTGCGCCCCGCTTCAACGCCGACATCACGGATACGCAGCCTTCGAGGAAGCGCGGATCAAGATTGAGGCCGGGAAAGCCCCCGCTCTCGCCAGTGGTGGGGCGGTAATTGCTGAAGCCGCCTTCGGCCGGAACGAGCGTCGTGGTCTTGATTGCCTTGACGCCACGCGAAGCGGCCGCTTCGGCAAGCCGCGAAAGATCGTCAAGCGACGCTGGCGGGTCGACCTGTATGAATTGGGGATAGCGAACTCGATAGCTGGCGAAGTGGGACCAGTAGGTAGGGATGCGACTGCGCAGGGCGCCGCCGAACAAGGCATGCACCGGCACACCCATTGCCTTGCCCTTGATGTCGAGGAGGGCATTGCCGATGGTCCCTATGGCTTGCTGGTTGAGCCCGCTCGGCGCCTGCAAAGTCTTGCCATGCAATTGCGAGACGATGCTGCCGACCTGCACCGGATCCTGGCCGATAAGCCGCTCCATATGGGCGGCGATCATGGCATTGAGGCCCAGATTGCCGGCCCCCTCGTAGTACTCCGTCCAGCCTACGGTGCCATCGATGCACTCGATCTTGAGAAAGGATTGTGTGCGCCAACCGAAATCGCCATGCAGCTGCTTGAAACCCGAAATCTTCATGCATTTCTCTCCTCAGAGAGACGAATTGCATTTCGCATCGATCCGCGACGGGCTCATCGTCGATATTTCGCGGCACGAAAACTCCGGGCCTTCTCGCCAGCTCGGGCGTGTCAGCTGCTACTGCTTCGGCATGGCCCTGTATCGAGATCAGTTTTCTCCGTTTCGCAACGTGCTGTTCCGCTACGTCTGGATTGCCACTCTGTTTTCCAATCTGGGCACGTCCATACAGGCCGTCGGCGCTTCCTGGCTTATGACGTCGCTAACGGACTCCTTCCAGATCGTCGCCTTGCTTCAGGCGGCAGCGTCGCTGCCCATCATGCTGTTTGCGCTGATCGGCGGCGCCTTGGCCGATAGCCTTGATCGGCGCCGGGTGCTGCTTGCATCGCAGTATTTCATGATCGCCGTCTCGATCGTGATGTCAGTGCTGTCCTGGCTCGGCCTGATGACGCCCTGGTTGCTGCTGCTGCTGACATTTCTGCTGGGCGTGGGCATCGCGATCAACAATCCAACCTGGCAGGCCTCGACCGGCGATCTTGTGCCGCGGGAAGACCTTGCGCGCGCCGTCGCCATGAACAGCATCGGCTTCAACCTATCCCGCAGCTTCGGCCCCGCCATCGGCGGCATTATCGTCGCGACTGCGGGTCCGACTTCCGCCTTCGCTCTCAACGTCATCAGCTTCGCCCTCCTCGTCCATGCCTTGCATGGTTGGCGTTCTGAGCCGCCCGGCGAGACGGCCCTCCCCGCCGAAAAGACAGTTCCTGCCCTGTTGACCGGATTGCGCTTCGTGTCGATGTCCGGCGAGACACTGCTAGTGCTGTTGCGCAGTTTTCTCTTCACCTTCGCTGCGATAGCCGTGCTGGCGCTGTTGCCGGTGGTCTCGGTTTACCAGCTTGGTGGCGGCGCGCTCACCTATGGCGCCATGCTGGCCTCCTATGGGGTTGGTGCGGTTGGCGGAGCACTTGCCAGCCGGCCCCTACTCGATCGCCTTGCGCCGGAGACCGTCATCCGACTGGCCTTCCTCTGCTTTTCTGCAGGCACGGTGGGTACCGGCTTCAGCGGCCAGCCTTGGTTGACGGCCGCCTCGCTGGTCATTTGTGGCGCCGCCTGGGTCATGTCGATGTCACTATTCAATTCAACCATCCAGCTCAATACGCCACGGTGGGTGGTCGGGAGGGCACTTTCGGTGTTCCAGACCGTCACCTTCGGCGGCATGGCGTTGGGAAGTTGGCTCTGGGGCTATGTCGCCCAGGCTGGCGGCATTGACGTAAGCCACGGCTTCGCCGCCGCACTGCTTTTGGTCGGTGCAGCCGTCGGTTTGCGCTACGCACTGCCCAAGCAGGCCAGCGTCGCCCCTGACTCGCATGCGCCGTGGTTGGAGCCTACCACGGTCATGCCGATCGATGGGCAGGATGGCGAGATTTGGGTCCAGGTGATCTATACCGTCGATCCGGATCGGACCGATGCCTTCCTGGCTGCCATGTCCAAGCGCAGTCTGGCGCGGCGGCGCAATGGCGCGCGAGGCTGGGCGCTACTTCAGGAACTGGACAACCCGACCTGCTGGCATGAGTCTTACCGCACCCCGACCTGGATCGAATATGTGAGGCACAATCGCCGCCGCACCCGCGAAGACGTCGTGCTCAACGATCTGCTGCGCGAACTCAATGGCGGCAGACCGCCCGAGGTCCGCCGCCGGCTGCGCAGGGTGGTGTGAGGCCGATCCCTAAGCCAGGATCTCGATCAAGTTGTTGTCGATCAGGTCGAAGTCGATGCTCGCTCCCAGGCCGGGACCGTCGAAGGCCGCAATATAGCCCTCGCTGTCGATCTCGACGTCCCCGATCAGACCATAGCGTTGAGCGGCATCGGGCAGGATGACCTCCAGATAGGTGCAGGCGTCACTGGCCAATGCCACGTGCAGGTTTGCCACGTTGTTCAGCGAATTGCCGCCGTGGTGCAGCTCGAAGGTCATGCCAAAGGCTTCGGCAAGGTGCACACCTTTGACGCATGCGGTGATGCCGCCCTTGACCGCCACGTCGCCCCGCAAGGCGTCGGTCGCCTGCGCGTGGACCCAAACCGCAAAACCGGGAAAGCCACCCGAGCTGTATTCAGTGGCGAGAACCGGGATGTCGAGCTCGGCACAGAGCTTTGTATAGCCGTAGACATTGTCGACCGGCATTGGGTCTTCGAGCCAAAGATAGCCAAGTTCTTCGCATAGGCGGCCGATACGGACGGCCTCACCATAATCATAGATTGCCGCCGGATCGTACATCAGCGGGTAGTCGTCGCCGACTGCTTCGCGGACGGCCCGCAGCATGGGCCTGTGCAGTGCTCGGTCCCTAGGGGGGTGTGACTTGTAACCTTTGTATCCTGCCGCCTTCACCTCCAGTGCCTGGGCAACATAGTCCTCGATGCTGGCAAGGGTCGAGGAACTGGCATAGGCCGGCACCTTCCGGCGGGCTGAGCCCAGCAGTTGGTGGATGGGCATGTTGGCTACCTTGCCGGCAATGTCCCATAACGCGATGTCCATGGCGCCGATGGCGCGCAGCATGACACCGCGGCTCTGCGCCATCAGACGCTTGAAGAGCATTTCGCGTTCGAGCGGGTTGCGGCCCAGCACCTGTGGTTTGAGCTGGTCGATGAGCCCGCGTGTATCGAGATAGGCCGAGCGGATCGACGACCCCAGAAATGCGTGACCCTCGATACCCACATTGGTCTTGATCGTAACGAGACCAAGTTGACCCTCGCCATCCGAGCTTGTCGAATTGCGCGTATAGGTCACCGCCGGCAGGTCGGTCCAGCGGAACATCGTGATGGTGACGTCGGTTATCCTGATGTCGCGCGCAATCTTTTTGGCTCTGAAATCTTGTTCCAAGTTTGGCTCCTCCGCCTATCTTTGCGATCCCGACCAAATACCTATTCGCCAAGCAACGACCTGTCCGGTGCACCTGACAGCATTTCATCGGGTGAAAACGTCAGGCCGACATTGGTTCGGGGAAATGGCAGGCGACTAGCCGGCCGGGATCGAGCTCGTTCAGTGGCGGCGCCACCTCGGCGCAGAGCGTCGTCGCCTTCCAGCAGCGCGTGCGGAACCGGCAGCCCGATGGCGGTCGTGCCGGGCTGGGAATTTCGCCCTTGAGCAGGATGCGCTCATGGCGCGGGCCATCGACCGACACCCGCGGCTCGGCAGAGAGCAAGGCGCGCGTATAGGGGTGGCGCGGTGCATCGTAGAGCTGCTGCTGGGCGCCGAACTCGACGATCTTGCCCAGATACATGACCGCCACCTGGTCTGACACGTGCCGAACGATGGAGAGGTCATGGGCGATGAAGATATAGGCCAGGTTCATCTTGCGCTGGATGTCTTCGAGCAGGTTGATCACCTGCGCCTGCACCGACACGTCGAGTGCCGAAACCGGTTCGTCGAGGATCAACACTTCCGGCTCCAACGCCAGCGCCCGGGCAATGCCGATACGCTGCAACTGTCCGCCTGAAAACTGGTGCGGGTAACGATCGGCGTGAGCGGCGCGCAGCCCAACGCTCTCCAACAGCTCACGCACTCGGTCGCGACGACGCTCGCGTGGCACCACGTCACTGTGGATCGTCCAGGGCTCCGATATGATCGCCTCGACCGTCATGCGCGGATTGAGTGAGGCATAGGGGTCCTGAAAGACCACCTGGATGCGCCGCCGCAGCCGCTTCATCTCGATGGCATTCATGTCGTAGATATTTTCGCCGCGGAACAGCGTCTGGCCTGCGGTCGGTTCTTCGAGACGGAGAATGGTGCGCACTGTCGTTGACTTGCCGCAGCCCGATTCCCCGACCAACCCGACCGTCTGGCCCGCAAACACATCGAAGCTGATGCCATCGATGGCCTTGATGATTGGGCTCTGGCCGATGCGGAAGCCGCCGCGGCCGGTAAACTGCTTGGTGAGCCCGCGAATCTGGAGGATAGGCTCGGCCGCGACCGGCGTCTCAAGCATATTCATCTGCGGTCTCCGCATAGTGGCATTCGGCCAGTCTCGCTTCTGTGACGTAGCGCGGTGGCGCAACCGCCCGACAGAGTTCGGTCGCCGAAGGGCAGCGCGGGTGGAATGAGCAGCCGGATGGCGGATTGGCCATATCGGGCGGCGTGCCAAGGATGGGATTGAGGCGGCTGCCCTTTGCCAGCGCCTGCGGCGCCGAACGCAGCAGAGCCTTGGTATAGGGATGCAGGGGATGGCGCAGCACTTCGCCCACCCTGCCCGACTCCACCACCCGGCCAGCATACATCACGGCGACGTGGTCGGCATAATCCATCACCACACCGATATCGTGGGTGATCAGCAGCACGGCCATGCCGAATTCACGGCTAATACCGGTGATGAGGTCCATGATCTGGGCCTGCACCGTCACGTCGAGTGCAGTGGTTGGCTCGTCCGCGATCAGCAGCGTCGGTTGCAAGGCGATGGCCATGGCGATCATTACGCGCTGGCGCATGCCGCCAGAGAACTGGTGCGGATAGTCTTCCGCCCTCGTCACAGGATCGGGAATGCCCACACGCTCCATCAGGGCTATGGTCTTGTCATAGGCGACGCGCCGGTTGCGCTCGCCATGGACGCGGAATACCTCCGATATCTGCTTGCCCACCGGGTAGACCGGGTTCAGCGCCGTCAGGGCGTCCTGCAGTACCATGCCAATCTTCGCTCCCAGCATTTTGCGCCAGGCATGCTCGGTCAGATCGAGGATATCGGTGCCTTCGAAGCGGATCACACCACCCGACACCAGCGCCGGCGGCGATTGCAGTAGCCGCATGATCGCCGTCGCGGTGACGCTCTTGCCCGAGCCGCTCTCGCCGAGCACCGCCGTCATCTCGCCCTTGTGGACGGCAAAGCTCGCGCCGTTGACGGCTCGCACAATCTCGCGGCCGGTCCTGAACTGCACGGCCAATTCTTCCACCGTCAAAACGGGTACTGTCGTCGTCATTCCTTCGTCCTCGGCTTGGCCGGTGCCTCGAGGCGCCAGCGTTGCGTGGGGTCGTTCACGGTGCGAATCCAGCTCGACAGCAGGTTGGCCGATAGGGCTGTGAGCATGATGGCGAGGCCGGGGAAGAAGGCGAGCCACCAGGCGCTGGCCAGGTAGTTGCGGCCCTGCGACACCATCAGACCCCAAGTGACTTCTGGCGGCTGGATGCCGATACCAAGAAAGCTCAACGCCGATTCCGATAGCATCACCGAAGCGAAATCGATGGTGAGGATGGTACCCAGCGTCGGCAGCACCATGGGTGAAATGTGCTTGTAGAGGATGTGCGCATTACTGCCGCCGAGCGCCCGTGCCGCATCGACGAACACCCGTTCGCGCAGCTCCAGCACTTCGGCGCGGGTCACGCGCAGATAGATGGCGGTGCGGGTGATAGCGAGCACCAGGATCAGGTTGGCCACGCTGGGTTCGAGCACATAGAGCACGATCAACGCCAGCAGCAGCGACGGGAAACTCGACAGCAGGTCGGCGAACCGCATGATCACCGTATTGACGATGCCGCCGAGATAGCCCGCCAGCATGCCCAGGATGCCGCCGGCCGTCAGAGCAATAACGACAACCGAACCGGCGACCATGACCGTGTTGCGGGCGCCGACTATCAGGCGGGGAAGCAAGGGGCGGCCGAGCGGGTCCGCGCCCAGCAGGTTGAGAAAGCCATGCTCGAAACCGGGCGCGGCATTGCGAGCAGAGAGGTTCACCACGGCCGCGTCGTCAACGAACAGCGGGTGGCCGACGAAGACGCAGGCGACGATCAACAGCAGCCAGAATGCAGCGACGAGCGCCGGCTTGTCGCGCCAGAGCAGCAGCCAGATCGGCACGCTGCGGCGAATGGAGACTGATTCAGCATCAGCGGCGATAGAGGGGGTGGTCAAGGCGCGCTCCCGTCAGGTGTGTCGAATGCGCGGGTCGAGCGCAACATAGATCAGGTCGATCAGGATGAAGAGGATGAAGATCACGATAGCCGTCACGAAGATCGAGGCCTGAACGACCGGGAAGTCGCGCGACAGCACCGCGTCGATCATCAGCTTGCCGATACCCGGAAAGCCAAAGATACTTTCGATGATGACGAGACCGTTGATCATGCCGACCATCTGGTCGCCGGCGACTGTCACGCTGGGCAACAATGCATTGCGCAGAGCATGCACGAAAATGATGCGGCGTTCGGACATACCCTTGATGCGGGCGGTGCGGATATAGGGCGAGCTCAGAGCGCTGATCATAGAGGCGCGGACCACCTGGACCAGCATGCCGAACGGCCGCAGTACGAGGACGAGGATCGGCAGGACCCAATACTCCCAGCCGCCATAGCCTGAGGTCGGCAACAGCCGCAACTGCACGGAAAACAGCAGGATGGCGGTGATTGCCACCCAGAAATCGGGCGCACTGGCGGCCGTGAGCGAGCTGATCGTCACGGCCCGGTCGAAGATGCCACCGGGACGATGGGCAGCAAGCGAGCCGATGGTGATGGCGGCGACGATGACGAAGAACATCGTCGTGAAGGCGAGGCGCAACGTCACTGGATAGGCCTGCAGCACCATGTCGAGCGCCGGTTGGCCCTTGCGCAGCGACGTTCCGAGATCGCCCTGGAGCAGGTTGCCGAAGAAGGTGACAAACTGCTCCAGCATCGGCCGATCGAGGCCATTGCGGGCTCGGAACTCGTCGACCAGAGCCTGATCGGCGTTGACCGGCAGGAGCACGGAGGAAGCATCCCCTGTCAGACGGGCTAGAAAGAACACCGCAATGATGAGCAGCAACAGAGTGATAAGGCTCTGAAACGCTCGTTTTCCGATAAAATAGAACATGAAAACCTCAATGCGGTGTTCGTTGTCGGCAGTTCAGCTCACTTGAACTGGATGGTTTCGACAAGTACCTCGATGCCGGTCAGCAGGTTCGGCTCGTAGCTGATGCGCTCACCGACCCGGCCATAGGTGGCCATATGGAAGAGGTACAGATCCGGCACGAAGTCGTGGTAGAGCTTGCCGAAGATAGCCGACATGGCCTCTCCACGTGCCGGCGCTTCCATTGCCGTGGCCGCGGCAATCTGCGCGTCGATCTCCTCATTGCAGAAGGCTGAATTGGTCCCCTGGCACCCGTATTTTGGGAACAGCGAGAAGGCGGCGTCACCGCGATTGTTATCGTGCTTAGTCTGCACGATGACCGGCTGGCGACCTTCGGGGTAGGGCTGGTTGTGATATTCGCGCCATTCCCCGATCTCGACCATGCGCAGCTTCACGTTGAGGCCAACACCCTGCATCATCGCCATCATGACTT
>Ga0307414_10001436_pt1 | contig 12368 bp, 15 predicted proteins | sample DK1Ometagenome_FD_203804 | JGI IMG/M metagenome (GOLD analysis project Ga0307414, IMG submission 203804) | Maize rhizosphere microbial communities from greenhouse at UC Davis, California, United States - DK15-O-3 | ecosystem: Host-associated > Plants > Roots > Rhizosphere > Soil | place: USA...
CTTTTCTTTGAAAGATAGAAAAAAAGTGTACATTCCTATACCGGTATATCTTTGTGAAGCTGATGGAAAAATAGTAATAAATATTACCGTAAATGATAAGGGCTATGTTACTGAAGCTTATTTAAATAACTCATCTACATCAAACAATGATTGTTTGATTGAGCATGCTCTTGAATATGCTAGAGACTCACAATTTAGTGTCGATACTTCTAAAAAAACACAAGTAGGTTCGATCACTTTTTATTTTATTGGCAAAAATTAGGTTCCAATCTACAAAGTGCTTCCACAATATCTTCCATCACATTTAAGCCTTTATTGGTGTTATACCAATGTTGCAAATCTTCTTTAAATTCTGGTGTTAATTTACCATATTTAGCTTTAAATCTATTCACATACACGGCCGCTTCCGTTGGTCTTGGGCCGTATGTATGAACAACATTCCCTGATTTTTTATCAACTATAATCAATTTTGGAATAGACCGCGTTCCGTCTGTTAAAAAAGCATCCATCAACTCCGGATTTTCATCACGAAGCACTATTTTTAAATCAATATGGTTATTCAGTTCTGCTAACTTGTTAAATACTGGTAAAATATGAGCAGCATCTCCACACCAACTCTCTACAATAACCAACCATATAAAATCTTCTTTAAATAATTTTACCTTCTTTTCAATATCTTGAGGCACTTTTATGGTTTTATCCCAACGCTTCATCCTGCTATTATTAAGTACTGTAAAATTAGCTAACGACTCGTCTTTTTTGTGTCCAGTATTGGTTTTCAACATAGCTGCTTTATCAACTAAAATTCTATAATCAACATAGGACATACTTTTTAACAAAGCATCATTAATAATTGCTTTCATAAAATTCATTATTTAATAAAAACAAAATTAGTACCTTGCTTTTGCTATTAAGATGACTTTTGTCATACTATTATTTTAATACTTACAAAATTATTATGACTGAAAAACATAGATGTGGCTGGTGTCTTGGTGATGCACTTTATGAAACCTACCATGATGAAGAATGGGGCGTGCCCGTTTATGATGATGATAAACTTTTTGAGTTTCTAATTTTAGAAACCTTTCAAGCGGGTTTAAGTTGGATTACCATATTACGAAAACGTGAAAATTTCAGAAAGGCTTTAGATAATTTTAATTACAAGAAAATAGCCAAATACAACCAAGCTAAAATGGATAGCTTATTACTGGATGCCGGTATTATTAGAAATAGATTAAAAATTAGTGCCACGGTTAGCAATGCCCAAGCTTTTATAAAAATTCAGGATGAATTTGGAAGTTTCAGTAAGTATATTTGGGGATTTGTTGATGGCAAACCTATAAAAAACACTCTTACAAATTATAAACAAGCACAACCAACCACGGCCATTAGTGACGCATTAAGCAAAGACTTAAAAAAACGAGGTTTTAAGTTTGTTGGCTCTACGGTTATGTATGCCCATATGCAAGCTACTGGCATGGTGAACGACCATGAAGTTGGCTGTTTTAGGTATGGTGAGGTTTAATTCAAAAGTGATAAAACGCCGCCAATCAATAAACAAATTGAAATTATTAATAACAGATAGAATGTTTTAATAAAGTGTCTTCTTAAAAGTTGCTTTCCTAGTATCATGATTTTTAAAATTTAGATTATTGTTTGGTTTATAATTTTTAAAATGTATTTAATGTATTTTCAATGACGTCAATTCTTTTGTTCCAGACTTTTCTTAAAAAATAAATTTGAGTGGCGATAGTTAACAAAAACATTCCTGAAAAAAGTAATATTTTATTAAATTCCCATGTCGTATTTGAGGTTAAAAATCCTAGAAATATTGTGATTGCAAAAACCCGTGATGCTATAGAAATAAAACTGAACGTTTTAATTTTCGATAAATACTTTTCTAAAGATTCTTTTATATTTTCACCAAATATTGGATTTTTCACTAAAATGTATCCTGAGATATTGTGAAATAACAACAATAATATCGAAACTATTAAAAGCCCATTCCATACAATGGATTTCAAATGTCCATCAAAAATATCATAAAACACAACCAATAAAAAAACCCAAATAATGCTTTCAAAAATCAACTGTTTTTTTATTCCTTTTAAAACAGGATGATTCCCAGATTCTTTCATTTTGTTTAAATTTTCGGTGGTTTTTAAATTTTCAACTACACCTTTTTTATAATCTGATTTTAAATCTTCTAAGTCCATAATTATACATTTATGAGTGTTTTAATTTTACTTTTAATTCTATTCAACCGAACGCTAACATGGTTTTTTGTAATGCCTATAATAGTAGCTATTTCAGTAATATCAAAATCATCAAGATACAATGAAATGATGGCTTTTTCAGCAGCATCCAATTGCCTGATGGCCCAAAAAAGTTTTTCTGTTCTAGTATCTCCTTGATTAATTTCAGCTTGAATATCTGGAAGTTCTTTTACATTAGAAATTGGTACTTTCATCTTTCTAAAACTTGCCATAGCGGTGTTTAAGGCAATTTTATACATCCATGTTGTTATTTTGGAATTGCCCTTAAAACTTGGATAAGATTTCCAAAGTTGATATGTTATTTCCTGAAATAAATCTTCTTTATCTTCCTTATTATCCCTATAAATATTACAAATCTTGTGGATTAATCCTTGATGCAGATAAATGGTTTTTAGAAAATCTTCATTTTGTGTTGACACCTTATCAATTTTAAACTCCAATCAGAGTATTATTTATATCACATGTGTTGCATCAACATTAAAAATATTACAGAATCTGATTTTATTTTATAATTTGAATGAAAACCTTTAATTATTTTCCTTAAGATAATAATCACGAAGAATAAAAAATGATTGCTTTTTCATGCCCTTTTCTGACACCAACCCTTTTCTGTTAAAATCCTCTTGAATTCTTTTTAAAGGACGTCTGGAAGAACGGAAATCCATTAATAACCAAGGGGATAATCCCGCTAAGAAATCGATGTTTCTCATCATTTCGATATTATTTTTATAAACATCGGCTTGGTATTCTTCCGTCCAACGTTCATTTTTTTCACCATGCAAACCAAATAAAGCACCCCCACCAATTTCACTCATAATCATGGGTTTATTATAGGCCATTCTCCATTTTACATCTGAGCAAGATTCTGGAGAACCATAATACCATCCGCAGTAGTTATTTATTCCTATAACATCTACCGCTTCACCAAGAGGATCTTCAATAAGTCTGCCTTCTTTATCTTGTGATTGTGTATCTAAAGCTGCTGTAATTAAACGCGTGTTATCCAATTTTCGGGCATGTTTCGTAAGATTTGTTAAAAATGATAATCGAGCTGTACTTTGCGGTGTTTCATTCGCAACAGACCATAATACAACACCTGCTCTGTTTTTATCGCGGGAAATCATTTCTGTCAATTGGTTTTGTGCATTGGCATAGGTATCCGTATTTTCAAATTGAATGGTCCAATACACTGGTATTTCAGACCAAATCAAAAATCCCATTTTTTCTGCTTCCTTAATCATGGCTTCACTATGCGGATAATGCGCTAAACGAACAAAATTACAGCCTAAATCTTTTGCCCAATTTAATAGTGTTTTGCATTCTTCTACAGAAGTTACACGTCCTGATTTAAACGGTGCTTCTTCATGGATGCATATACCTTTTAAAAAGATGTCTTTACCATTCAATACAATTTTAGAACCGTTTGTTTCAATAGTTCTAAATCCGATACTATCTGTTAATGAATCTGAATTGGTTTTAACAACAACTTCATATAACTTAGGATTTTTAGGCTCCCAAAGCACAGGTTTAGCGCTTATAGAAAATGTAGCTTTTCCATTTTGAACCGTGGCATTGACATTTTTTTTGAGTTCTGGAATACTGATGGTTACTGTCTCACCTTCTGTGGCATTATTAACGGTTACCCATCCTGAAATGGTATTAGTTGAACCTTTGGATAATTGAATTGAATAATCTGAAATATGCGATACAGGCGTAGAAATTAAATGCACCGATCTGGTGATGCCGCCATAATTCCACCAATCTTGGTTTACGGTAGGCACGTTTTCTGCTTTGCGTTTGTTATCTACTTTTACAACCACAAAATTATCACCTTCCTTTAATTTGTTTGTAACATCAAATTGAAAAGGTGTGTAACCTCCAATGTGTGAACCAATAAGCTCTCCATTAAGATAAACAATGGCTTCATAATTTACGGCTTCAAAATATAAATAAACCAACTCATCTTTTTTAACCGCATGCTTAAAATCTTTTTTATACCAAACCGTGCCTTCATAATAATATAACTTTTCCATTTGCATGTTCCAATCGCCCGGAACCATTAATTGATCGCTGGTATCAAAATTATATTCTATTAAATCGGATGGTGATTTCATTTTAGCATTTTGAAAATAGCCATCGCCTTTTGGTTGCATACGGTGACTGTAATACCCGTTTTCCAGTGGATCAACAATAATATCCCATAAACCATTCAGTGATACTTTTTCCCTTGAGTCAATATTTTGCAATAAGTTTGAAAATTCAGTTTTTTGGGCATTAAGCGCTGTATTTAAACTTAGTGCCATAACGATTAAAAAAAATCCAATGTGTTTCATTTTTATTACTTTTTAAGATTGAGTGTCTTCATTTAAAAACCGCGAAGGTTAAATATACTAATTGTTTCCGTTTAATGAGGATTTTTTAAAAACTCCAAAAAAACATCCCTTGGAATTTCCTCAGCACCTAAACTTTCCAGATGATGTGTGTAGACTTGGCAGTCAATCAATTTATAATTTGTGTTTTGTATGAAGGTAATAAATGCCACTTTACTGGCATTACTTTCTTTGGAAAACATACTTTCGCCGCAAAATACACCATTGTTTAAATCGATTCCATAAAGTCCACCAACCAAATGGTTGTCTTTCCAAACCTCAACAGACTTTGCATAACCTAATTCATATAATTTTACATAAGCTTTAATCATACCATCAGTTATCCATGTACCTCCTTGTCCGTTACGATTTACTTCAGAACATGCTGTAATCACGGCTTCAAAAGCCTTGTTAACCGTCACAGTAAAACCTTTGTTCCTTAATATGTGCTTCATGCTTTTTGAAATTTTCAACTTTTCTGGGAAGAGCACAAAACGAGGGTTGGGCGACCACCATAGAATAGGTTCGCCTTCACTAAACCAAGGAAAAATACCATGTATGTAAGCTTGTATCAAACGTTCTACTGATAAATCACCTCCAATAGCCAATAAACCATCTTTGGTGGCTTCATTAACATCTGGAAATTTTATGTCTTGGTTTAGGAAATGCATTTGTAATATTTCTATAAAAATAAGAAACCTCGATATTATTTAAACATCGAGGTTTTATTTAATAAGATTCCTTCCCGATAGCTATCGGGATTCATAGGAATGACAAATCATTAAAAAGGTAAATCGTCGTGATCATCTTCGTTTAAATCGCCAGCAGGTTCAAAAGCATCCATTGGTGGTACTGGTGGCAAACTACCATCAGAACTTGCGGCTTGTAACGCCTCAACTCTCCAACCTTGAATGGCATTAAAATATTTGGTTTCACCCTGTGGATTCACCCATTCTCTACCACGTAAATTAATGCTAACTTTTACTTGTTGTCCAACTTTATAATTGTTCAACAAATCTGTTTTATCCTGTACAAATTCAACTAAAATATGTTGTGGATATTGCTCTTCTGTAGTTACTACTAATTCTCTTTTTTTAAATCCGCCACTCCCTACAGTTTGAGTTTCGCCAATCATTTTTATTCTTCCTTGAACTTCCATTGATTCTTATTTATATCTTTTTACAATTATATTCGTTATAACAAATATAACCAATCTATGTTTCAACTAAAAACCGATTTACTAACAAGTTGGACAATAATATTAACAGAATTGCATTATATTTCATATTTAAAACTAACTACTAGTGATTTTTACTGATTATAGGAACACCGTTCGCTGGATAATGATTGTCACTTCATTTGCCATTGTTTCCCTCATATTGTGGAAAACTTTTGAGTTTTTCCAATATTTTAAAGTAGAGGAACGTAATAAAATGGAACAATGGTCTTTTGCACAGACCGATTTGATAAAAAGTACAGATTTAGAGAGTAATATTGGAGACTTGCCGTTATACATTCTTGAAAGCAACACGACTACGCCCATGATTATTGTTCACAAAAATGGCGATATTGATTATAAAAACATTGATGAAGAAAAGGCTAAAGATTCACTCTACTTAAACAATCAAATTTTAAAATTTAGAGGAGAAAATAAGCCTATAGAAATATTATATAAAAATGATGTTTTTGCGACTTTGTATTATGGTAATTCAGAATTATTGAACAAATTAAAATACTATCCGTTAGCGTTATTGTTGATTATTTTTCTGTTTTCGGCCGTTATATATTTCTTCTATAAAAGCAACAAAAATGCCATACAAAACAAATTATGGTCGGGAATGGCTAAAGAAACGGCACACCAAATTGGCACGCCATTGTCATCTTTAATTGGTTGGACCGAAATTTTAAAAAGCGAAAACTTAAATCCAGATTACATTGTAGAAATCGAAAAAGATATTGATAGACTACAAACCATTACGGAGCGCTTTAGCAAAATTGGTTCCTTACCAACTTTAGAAATAGTGGATATTATTAAAGAAACCATTGATTCTTACGATTATTTAAAAACTCGTTCGTCAAAACTTATAGATTTTGTAATCATTACTCCAGAAGGTGACATTCCTGTAAACTTAAACAAACAATTATACAGTTGGGTGATAGAAAATTTGGTGAAAAATGCTATTGATGCCATGAAAGGCAGAGGCAAGCTTACTATTGAAATATCACAACTTGAAGATAACGTAAAGGTTAGCGTTACCGATACGGGAAAAGGCATTTCAAAAAAATTATTTAAAAAGATTTTTGAACCAGGTTTTACCACCAAAAAAAGAGGTTGGGGATTGGGTTTGTCACTAACAAAACGTATTATTGAGGATTTTCACGGTGGAAAAATCAAAGTCTTACAATCTGAAATAGACAAAGGAACCACCATACAAATTGCATTAAAAAGAGCTTATTATGCATGAAAATCTTATAACAGTTAAGGAAGTTTCATTAAACAACAACTGCCCAGAATGTTATGGCAAAGGTGGTTTGATATTAATTTTTAAGCAAAAGGTTAAAGAATCCCAATTTATTAAATCCATTACTTCTGAAATTACAAATGACATTCAATGTAAAAAATGTAATAGCAACATTTATCCAGAAAGATGGACGGAGGACATTGACCGTATTGTTGAATATCAGCAAAAAGCCTTTACGCCAATGACAGCTTCAACTTATGTAAAAAAAATGTCTTGGATTATCGGTGTTTCTATTTTTATAATTGCTTTAGTAATTATTTTACTAGTTGCTTTTATCTAAATCAAATTGAGATTTGATAGCTTTTGCCGTATCTGTTAACTCCTCAGAAGTCATTATTGTTTTTTGAATAAAACGCGCATCTTCCATAGTATGTAAAGGAATTAAATGTACATGAGCATGTGGCACTTCTAAACCTATCACTGTCATTCCAATACGTTTACACGGAATTGTTTTTTTTATGGCTATGGCAACAGTTCTCGAAAACGTCATGAGTCCATTATATGTATTTTCATCTAAATCGAAAATCTTATCAACTTCTGCTTTTGGAATACAAAGGGTGTGTCCTTTACTGTTTGGATTAACATCTAAAAAAGCTAAAAAATCGTCAGTTTCAGCAATCTTATAACAAGGAATTTCGCCGTTAATTATTTTAGTGAAAATGGAAGCCATAATACTGAGGGTTTTGAGAGTGTTTTGTAAATATAAAAAGATTCCTGATTATCATGGTCAGGAATCTTTTAATTGATTATTTTTAAATTAATTATCTTGAAATTTCTATAATATCAAATTTCATAACGCCATTTGGCACTTGAATTTCAGCAACATCACCAACAGTTTTACCTAACAAACCTTTACCAATAGGAGAATTTACAGAAATTTTCCCTGCTGCTAAATTTGCTTCACCATCTGCAACCAAGGTATAGGTCATTTCCATGCCATTCGTTTGGTTTTTTATTTTCACTTTAGATAATACCAATATTTTAGAGGTATCCATTTGCGATTCATCAATAATACGGGCACCAGCCAAAGCTTCCTCTAGTTTAGAAATACGCATTTCCAACATCCCTTGTGCTTCTTTAGCAGCATCATATTCTGCATTTTCACTTAAATCGCCTTTATCTCTAGCCTCAGCAATGGCTTTTGATGCTTTTACACGTTCAACATCTTTCAATTGCTGTAATTCGTCTCTTAATTTTTTTAATCCTTCAGGTGTATAGTAAGATACTTTACTCATAACTTCATCGTTTATTTAATAAAAGATTCCGAACCACACTTACAATAAATAGTGTAAGAGTTCGGAATAAAAAAATCCCGTTTACACGAGATCATACACAAATATACAAAATTATATCTCAATTTGCTTTTTGTTGTAAATTGCGTTTTAAAAAATCAGCTATTCATGAAATCTTTTTTCTACTTAATATCGTTTGTTATTATTACTTCTTGCAGTGGCAACTCTGTTGATGATAGAAGCTGTAGATTCCTTTTAAACGTGGGCGTAAATGTGAGCGTAAATATGAGTTTGCCACAATATAGCCAGCTACAATTTATAAGTAATTCTGTGTATGTTGCTAATGCTGGCAATGCTGGCATCATCGTTACAAACACAGGTTCTGGTTACCTTGCTTGGGATGCTAGCGACCCAAACCATACGCCAAGTTCTTGTTCTACGCTTACTGTTTCAGGGTTGAATGCCACTTGTGGATGCGGCGATGAAAACACCTATAGTTTGGTAACAGGTCAAGCCATAGGTAATGGCGATTTACAATGTCCTTTGAAAAGTTATAGAGTTGAAAAAAACGGTAATAGTCTTTTGATTTATAATTAGGCCTCCCCTAACCCCTCCAAAGGAGGGGAATTAAGAGGCCATATTTAAAATTTTATGGTCATTCCAATTAAAAAGTTTGTAGTGGCTTGCGGGTAATAGCCAGCACCTTCAATAGTTGTAATAGTTCCTGGATTTGAAAAATCATCGTCATACGTGAAATAATAGCCATTAGACACATATTTTTCTCCAAAAATATTATTGACTAATCCAGAAAATACTATGGATTTAAAAATGGACTTTGGATTTATTTCATAAGTAATATTAAAATCATTTACAAAGTAACTGTCCAATTTTGAAGCTTCAGAATCGGTATTTCCCATAAATTGTTCACCTACATATTTGCTCAACAATGACATTTGAAAATTAGTTGTTGGCTGGAAAACCAGTGCATTTGCAGCCACAAAATCTGGTGAAAATGAAATATTCGTTTTTCCTAAATCGATAAGCGCACCATCTTGTGAAATAATGGTTTCTTTATTTTTATTGGAACTTATGGTGACATTTGGTTGAATGGCAAACTTCTTTGAAACTTGAAGGGCGGCATCAACTTCTAAACCCAATCTATAACTCTTACCGCTATTGGTTCTTATTGGGGAGCCCGTATTGTCAATAGCTCCTGATAATACCAATTGCTCATTGTACAGCATATAATATACATTGGCGTTGATTCTAAACTTATCATTGGTGTGCCTCCAGCCTAATTCAAAGTCGTTTAACTGTTCTGGTTTGACGTCTGGATTACTTTCAAAATCACTTCTGCTTGGTTCTCTATTGGCTCTAGCATACGAAACATACATGTTATTTCTACTATCAACTTCATAAGTAATACCGGCTTTCGGATTGAAAAAGCCATAGTTTTCATCAATATTAAAAGGCACCACATCTGAGCTTAATCCCAATGTTTTGTAATCAACAAAACGCATCTGCAAATCGCCATACAAACTTACTTTATCGTTTAGTTTGTAAGTTGCTTTTGTAAATATGCTAAAGTCTTTTTTCTTGCCTTCACCATCATAATAATGGTCACCTATTTCAGAACCGCTGGCATATCTTGCCCAGATAATTTCACCAAAATGCTTCCCAATATAATTACTGTATGATGTTCCAAAAGACATATCCAGATTGTTATTTTTATAATTGGCACTAGCAGTAACCACATAAAAATCGTTATCTAACCAACGACGACGAATTAAATCGGTTGTATTAATAGTTTCATCTCCAATGGTTATTTCGGTTAAACTATAATCCGCAAAATCTTCATCTTCCCTATATTGCTCAAAAAAACCACGTCCATACGTATAATTCAATCCTAAATTAGTTGACCAATTATTACTGTGGCGCTCATTCCAATGCAATTGGTAATGATCTTGTTTATAATCATCTACCTCATTGTCATGAAATCTGATAACGCCATTTTCATCGGTGTACATTCCTGAGGGATTAAATCTTCTATTAGTCGCTAAGGTTTCTGCATCAATACCATTCCATGCTTGATAAGTAACTTCAGCCCCTCCAAAAGCCAAAGCTTTAATCAAGGTATTGTCATCTTTATAGGTGCCTTGAAGGAAATACGATTTTAAATCTGAAGCAGCTCTATCTACATAGCCATCTGAATTAATCTGCGATAAACGTCCAGACAATTCAAAATGATTATTTATTAGTCCTGTGCTGAATTTCACATTATGCCTTCTGGTATTGAAACTTCCAAAACTATTGGAAATTTCAGCATTTGCTTCATTAGAGAAAGCTTGGGTAAGCACATTAATACTGGCTCCAAAAGCACCTGAGCCATTAGTACTGGTGCCGACACCACGTTGCAACTGAAGACTTTCAACAGAAGATGTAAAATCTCCCAAATTCACCCAAAACGTTCCTAACGACTCACTATCGTTATAGGGAATCCCGTTTATGGTGACATTGGTAGACTGCGAACTGACACCACGCACTCGAATTCCGGTATATCCAACACCAGCACCTGCATCGGAAGTAGTAACAACTGAAGGCAAGTAGTTCAATAAAATAGGCAAATCCTGACCTAAATTACGTTTTTCCAACTCCTTTTTAGTGATGTTAGAATGGGTGATGGGCGATGTGGCATTGACTCGTACGGCGTTAACTAATACTTCGTCTAGGGATTCAACTTTTGTAGAATCTTGTTGAATTTGATTTTCTTGTGCATTAGCAAGATATGATAGCACAAAAAGTGCTAAAAATGCGAATAAATTTTTCATTTCGATTATGCTTATAATCGAATAAAAAGAGGTAATTATTCTTTGTTGTTAATAATTAATTTTTGATAAATGCGTGTTTAAAAATATATGTATGTGCTCATATCACATGCGTATAATAAATCTGAAACAGTCATTTTATCATTATCCCTAAACAGCATTACCTGTTCTAGGTTCATTGGGTATGATCTCAGCCGATATAGGCACCCCTTTATGAGAACGATGCAAAGATAAATTAGATTTTTGATTTATGATTTGCGATCCATGATTTTTTTTCAATCAATATCGGGCTTTTTTCTATGTGCCTTTTTATCAGATAAGTTACGCTTACTTTTTAAACGTTTTTTTATGACGGCCCGAGGAATTTTTGTCGGAATTCTTTCTTTTGGAACAAACAAATTCTTTTCAATGAGCTCTAAAAATCGCTTGATAACGAGTTCTTTGTTTTTATGCTGACTTCTACTTTCGTCGCATTGTAACATAAGAACACCTTCTTTTGTTAATCTGCTTTGAAGTTTATTTTGAAGTAATTCTTTTTGTTCCTCATTAAAAACGGAAGATTCCTCTAAATTAAAAACCAATTCAATTTTTGATGATACTTTATTAACGTGTTGCCCACCAGCACCCGAACTTCGAGTGGCTTTAAAAGTCAATTCATTCCGTAAAGTATCTTTATCAAACATTACGCAACTTGATGGGCTGGCTTTAATAAATCGTTTACGGTTTTTACTGGGTTAAAAGTAGTGACTGGAATTTCAACAAAAATAGAGTTCCAATGTGCCATACTGCCATTCCATAGCCCTGGTAATTCATACGCTTTTATATCAACCCCACCTTGAGATTTCATGGTAATAAAAGCTGCTTTTGGGTCTACAAAATCCGTTAAATTAAATTTATTGCCTTTATAATCCCTCACACCGCAAACTAAATCGGTTGGATTAAAATGCGTGGCGCTATTGGCAATGTCCTTTTGTTCATTATTATCAAAATCTATTTGTGCAAACTCAATAATTTCCAATGAAAGATTTCCATTTTCATCTTTTACCCAAAACGGTCCTCCACCGGGTTCGCCTTCATTTTTAACCATGCCACAAACGCGTATGGGTTTATTTAATTTATCCCTTAAGTAACCTATTTTTTCTTC